>Ga0335074_10005993_pt1 | contig 16842 bp, 13 predicted proteins | sample Lox_Sample_23_FD_206715 | JGI IMG/M metagenome (GOLD analysis project Ga0335074, IMG submission 206715) | Soil microbial communities from Loxahatchee National Wildlife Refuge, Florida, United States - Lox_Sample_2.3 | ecosystem: Environmental > Terrestrial > Soil > Wetlands | place: USA...
TGGTCGCGGTCATCTCCGGCCGCTGGATCGCCGCATCTCCGTCCCTGCAGGCCAGCCTGCTATCGAAGTCCCAGGTGGCCAGCCTGGTGAACCACCAGTTCCGCGCGTACTACTCGCAGGACACGGCCACGTCGTTCGCGCTGAAGGTCTGGACCAACAACGTGCTGGTCGCGGCCGAGGCGCTGATCCTTGGTGCTTTCCTCTGCGTCGGCACGGTGTATGTGCTGTTCGTCAACGCGCTGAACCTCGGGGTCGACGGCGGGCTCATGATCGGCCACGGCAGGACCGCGGAGTTCTTCACGCTGATCCTGCCGCACGGCATGCTTGAGCTCTCCGCTGTCTTCCTCGCCGGTGCCGCCGGGCTGAGGCTGGGCTGGGCAGTCATCGATCCGGGGCCGCGGCGGCGGATGCAGGCTCTCGCCGAGGAGGGCCGGGCGACTGTGACAATCGCGCTTGGCCTGATCGTGGTGCTCGCCGTCTCTGGCGTCATCGAGGCTTTCGTAACGCCGTCCGGGCTGCCGACCTGGGCGCGCATCGGCATCGGCGCCGTAGCCGAGACGGCTTTCCTCGCGTATGTGATCACAGCCGGACGGCGCGCATTGCGCCGCGGGCGCACGGCCGACATCGCCGCGGCGCCGGAGTTCGCCCCGCTCCAGGGCTAGCCCGCTGCCCCAGAAAGGTGCTGTCGTCAGAGGCGGCCGGCGACCTTGAGCGACAGGTACGCGTCCGCCAGCGCGGGCGCCAGCTGGTCCGGCGGCGCATCGACGACAGTCACGCCGCTCTGCGCGAGGACGCCTGCGATCCGGGCGCGCTCGGCACTGGCTCGCTCGGCCGCGGCGGCCTGGTAAGCCGCAGCCGGATCGGTCCTCGCCGAGCTCAGCTCGGTCAGCCGCGGATCCGCGGTGGCTGCGACGAGCAGCTGGTACCGGGCTGTCAGCAGCCCGATCCTGGGCAGGAGACCGACTTCAAGCGCAGCCGAGTTCAGGTCGGTCAGCAGCACGACCAGGCAGCGCTGCCGTGCGGTAGTCAGCAGCGTGGCGGCGATCAGGTCGCCGTTCGACTCTGTCAGCTCCGGATCCAGCACCGCCATGGCGTCGGTCAGCCGGGCCAGCACCTCAGTGCGGCTGGCGCCGACGATCCGGGCCCGCACCTGCCGGTCGATGGCGAGCATGTCGATCCTGTCGCCAGCGCGCGCCGCCAGCGCGGCAAGCAGCAGCGCGGCATCCATCGCTGCGTCCAGCCTGGGCACGCCTGCCACCCGTCCGGCCGACGTGCGCCCCGTATCCAGCACGATGACGATCCGGCGGTCTCGCTCCGGCCGCCAGGTGCGCACCATGACGTCGGATGCCTTCGCCGACGATCGCCAGTCGATGGACCGGACGTCGTCGCCGACGACGTACTCGCGCAGCGAGTCGAACTCACTGCCCTGCCCCCGGATCACGCTGCGGTGCTGGCCGTCGAGCAGCCGGAGCATCGCCAGCTTTTCCGGCAGGTGCCGGCGGCTGAGGAATGGCGGCAGCACCCGGACTGTCCACGGCACCACCCGGCTGCCCTGGCGGCCCGCCAGTCCGAGCGGGCCGAGCGAACGAACGGTCACGGGTCCGGCGCTCTTGTCGCCGCGCCTAGCCGGAGCGAGCGTTGTCGTGACGGTGACGCGGCCGCCCGGCGGCACGGCCAGCTTCGCCGGCCCGCCCGCGTGCAGACTCGGCTGCCAGGCGTCTCGCAGGACGCCGCGGAGCACGCGCCGGCCGGGGTTCGTGACGGTCAGCTCCACCGCTCCCTGCTGGCCGAGCCGGATGCGAGTGTCACCCGACCTGGAGATGCCGAGCTTCCGGACGCTGCCGGCGAGAACCGCATCCGTACCGATGACCACGGCGATCGCGGCGTCGACGAGCAGCAGCCCGGCGGTCGTGCGGAACGCCAGCGCCGCGAGCGTGGCGAGGAGCGCGACAAGCGCCGCGCGCCCGGTAACCACCATCCGGCACCAGCTACCGGGGCACGGGGACGGAGGCGAGCACGCTCTCCAGTACGCCGTCGGTCGTCGCACCGTCCAGTTCTGCCTCCGGCCGCAGCTGAATCCGGTGCCTGAAGGTGGGCCGGGCGAGAGTCTTGACGTCGTCGGGAGTGACGAAGTCGCGGCCGGAAAGCCAGGCCCAGGCACGGCTTGTGGCGAGCAGCGCGGTGCCGCCACGGGGCGAGACGCCGAGCTGAAGCGCGGCCGACGATCGGGTGCCGCGGCAGATGTCGACGATGTAGCCGGCCACGGCCGGCGACACCTCGACCTGGCGAACCGCTGCACGCGCGGCAGCCAGGTCGGCCGCACTGGCCACCCGCCTGATCCCAGCGGCGGCGAGGTCGCGCGGGTCGAAACCGGCCGCGTGCCTGGCCAGGATGCCAATCTCGGCGTCGCGCTCGGGGATGCTCACAGTCAGCTTCAGCAGGAACCTGTCGAGCTGCGCCTCTGGCAACGGGTACGTGCCCTCGTACTCGACCGGATTCTGGGTCGCGGCAACGAGAAACGGGACCGGCAGCGGACGCGGCACTCCCTCCACTGAGACCTGCCGTTCCTCCATCGCCTCAAGCAGCGCTGCCTGAGTCTTCGGCGGCGTCCGGTTGATCTCGTCAGCGAGCAGGAGATTGGTGAAGACCGGCCCCTCCCGGTACTGGAACTGCGCCGTGTGCGCGTCGTAGATCAGCGAGCCGGTGACATCGCCAGGCATCAGGTCAGGAGTGAACTGAACGCGCTTGCTGTCGATCGCAAGAGCGGCCGCCAGCGCACGCACCAGGAGTGTCTTGGCCACGCCTGGCACTCCCTCGAGCAGCACGTGGCCCTCGCAGAGCAGCGCGACGATGAGGCCGCTCAGCACCTGGTCCTGGCCGACGACAGCCTTGCCGACCTCGGTCCTGACAGCGACCAGCGCCGCGCGCTCGGCCGACCCGGCTGCCGGACCGGTCGCCAGCTGCCCGGCAGCGGGGCCGGTGCCCACGGGCAGAGCGCCGGCACCGGGCTCGCTCACCGGCTCCGGGGCCAGCCCGCGCAGATCGCCAGCGCTCACCTGGTTCTCACCTCTCGTTCCAGTTCGTCAAGGTCGCGTGCCAGCGCCAGCAGCGCCCGGTCGGTCTCCGGTGCAGGCCCGTACAGCAGTTCCGTAAGCCGCGCCTCGCCCAGGCTAGAGCGCTGCGCCAGGGCAGCGACGATAGCTGCTGAATCTGCGGCGCGCGGCAGTCCGGCGGCCCGGCTCAGCCGGCCCAGCGCGGCAGCGCGAAGGGCGTGCGCGGCTTTACCGTGTGCGTGCCTGGCCTCGTACAGCCGCCCGTGACCCTCGACAGTCTCGGACGCGCGGACCACGACTGGCAGCGGCTCGGCGACGAGCGGCCCGAGGCGCCTGCCCCGCCAGGCGATAGTCAGCAGCAGGGCAGCCGCGAGCTGCGCCAGAACCAGGTAGGCAGCAAGCGGTACCAGGCCGAATAGCGTCTTGGCGCCGGTCCGGGCCGCAGCCTGCGGCGCGACCGGCGGCGTCAGCCAGACGATGGTCCGGGTCGGCAGCAGGTTGATCGCGAGTGCCGCGTTGCCCTGGCCCGCCAGGTCCGCGTTGGTGAGCGGGGCACCGGTGCCAAGCACCGTGACCAGGCGGCCGTGCACCGCGAGCTGCACCAGAGTAGGCCCGGAGGTGGAGGAATAGCACTCTCGCAGACTCCGCGCCGGCGTATCTACCAGCAGGTTCTCGCCACCCATGTCTGCGCTGCCGGCCAGCATGGCGGCGCGCAGGCTGCAGTGCGGCTGCGTCACCAGCACCGGCTCAGCCGAGCCGATCAGCTCAGCCGGCGGTGCGATGTCAGCTAGTGAGATCGCGGTCGGCTCGACCAGCACGACGTCGGCCGGCGCCCGGCCGATTGCTGCGAGCTGCTGTCCGGTCAGGTAATCGGGGCTTGTCACGACGAGCGTCGAGCCAGCCTTGGCAGATCCAAGCGCAGTCCGCGCGCTGCCGGTCGTGACGACATCGTGCCCGAGCTTGGTCAGCACGTCGGCGAGCGCGTGCGTGCCTGCGGGTGCGGTCGAGTCCGGGTTGAGGTAGGCGTTCGCAGGCGGCCGCTGGAGCAGCGCGATGATCGCTCCGCCGGCGACGACGATCAGGGCAATGACGAGCCAGCTTTGCCATCCTCGCCGCGCGCGGACGCCAGCCGTCGCTGGCCGCGCCTGGCTTGCCGGAGGCGTTGCCTTGCTGACGGCGAGGTCGGCGAGTCCGCTCACTGCGACCGCTCGTCGGCGTGAGCCGGCCCGGTCAGCACGGGGCTGGTCAGCACGCGTTCGGCCAGCAGCGGACCGGCCGCGGCGGGCTGACTCGCCGCAGCTGCCTGCAGGCGCAGATCGAGGGCGGTCAGCTCGGCATAGCCCGCCGGTGTCCCCGCCCTGCCGCCGTACCTGACCTCGTCGAAAAGCCTGCCCGCGGCAGTCAGCCCGGTGGCCTCGGCCGGGAAGATGGCGCCAGCCTCGGCGGCAAGTTCGGCCGCAGTGCGGGCGGGACGGGGCAGCAGGACGCCGCGGGCCTCCAGGTCTGCCGCGATGGCACGTACCCGCTCGATGATGGCGCCCTGGTAGATCCCGGCGACGGCCAGCCGGTCGGCGGCATCGCGGTACTCGGCCGCAGTCCTGGTGCGGCCGCTGACGACCGGCTGACCGCGCAGCCTCGTAGTGAGACTGGCCGGTCCCAGCCAGTACAGCGCTGCCGCCACGGCTGCCAGCAGGACGACGCAAAGCAGTGCCACCACCCACCAGCTCACGCGGCCGCTGGCGGCCGGGCTGACGAGAGAGGAGAACCAGTGGCCGATGTCGCGCAGCACTCGTGCCAGCCAGGATGGCCGGTACATCGACTGGGCAAGCTCACGCCGCGCGAGGTTCCGTGCCGGGATTCTCCGGATGCCGGGACCGCCGGCGAGCAGCCGAGCGCTGCCCGCGTGGTCCTTGGTCATCCGTGCTCCTCAGTCGCAGCGGCCTGTCCGCGGCAGCGGCGGCCTGTGCCGCCAGGGCCCCGTGCTTACCACGGACCCGTGCTTACCAGGGCCCCGTGCTTACCAGGGCCCCGTGCTTACCAGGGCCCCGTGCTTACCAGGGCCCCGTGCCTGCCTGACCCGGTGCTGCCTGACCGGGTCCTGGCTGAGCTGGCCCGGGACGTCCTGGTGCCTGCTGCCACACGGCGGCGAATTCCTCGCCGGTGAGCCCTTGCTGCTGGGCCGCCGTGCGCAGCCGCAGATCGAGTCCTTCGCGCCGCATCCGCAGGTCGGTGTACAGCAGCACGGTAACGCCCGCGCTCACCGGGCGGGTGATCGTGGCGGCGACGATGGACCCGATGGTGGTGATGATGACCGCTGTCGCCGAACTGCTCGCAGCCACCGTGAACGTGCTGAACGACCCGCCGCCGACCGCTACCGCGAGCAGTGAGAACGGGATCGCCAGCACGTCGGCTGCGATTGCCACGATGATCGTCGTCAGCAGCAGGATCCCGAACAGCCGCCAGAAGCTGCCGTGGCTCAGCCGCCAGGACCGTCCGATCGCGGCGCGGGGCGACAGGCGCTCCAGCACGGCAGCGGGCAGAGCGAGGCTCAGCCGGACCATGAGCATGATCTCGAAAACGATGCTGGCAATACCGCCGATAATCCCGAGCGCAATCGCGGCCGGGGCCACGTGCACCAGGGCGAGCACAACGACGCCCACTGCCACTGGCAGCGGCACGCAGATGCCAAGCAGCAGCAGGAGTCCGGTGGTGCCGACGACGGCGCCGATACGACCGTGGTGCCAGGCCTCCGAGAGCGTGACTTTGCGGCCGAGCACGCCGCGGCCGATGACCGCACTCAGCCAACCGCTGAGCGCCGCGCTGAAGACCAGCGAGAGCACGATCGCCACGCCGATCAGCGGTATCAGGGCAGCGAAGATCTGGCCGACGAGGTGATCGACTTGCGGCTGACTGAGCTGGCCGGCGTTCTGGTCGGTGGTCAGCGTGTGCTCGAACCCGCTCAGCGTTGTCTGGTCGAGCCGCCCGACGATCGCGGAGATGACGCTGTAGACCGTCATGACGATCGCGGCGAGGCCGAAGGTGGCGGCTGGATTGCGGCGCGCGAGGGTGACCGCGCCGTTCAGGATGTCACCGAGACTGAGCGGGCGGAGCGGCACGCCGCCCGGCGCCGGCGCGGCGTACCAGCCGCCAGGACCGGGCTGGCCATAGCCGTGCTGCCCGTAGCCCTGCTGGCCATAGCCGGGCTGGCCGTAGGGCGGGTAGCCGGGCTGGCCATATCCGGGCTGCCCGTATCCAGGCTGCCCGTAGCCGGGCTGGCCGTAGGGCGGGTAGCCCTGCTGTCCATATCCGGGCTGGCCGTAGCCGGGCTGGCCAAACGGTCCCGGAGGGCCCTGGTTCTCCGAACCCGGCGGCGTCTCAGTCACGGATGGAGGCTACTTCATGATCGCGAACACCGACCAGGCTAACTGCGGCCGGCGGCACGTCGCCGGGATCGCGGCGTCGGCACTCACCCGAGTTGGCGTAGATAACGATCGGCCGCGAGACTCGGCAGATGAGCAACACCGGGGTGGCCGCGCCCGCAATGGCCGCGCTTCGGTGGCTGGACCCGCCTGCCGGGCCGGCCATCGAACTGCTCGACCAGACCAGGCTCCCGGCCGAGGAAGTCTTCCTGACCTGCACTGATATCCCGCAGCTTGTGGATGCGATCGGCCGGCTCGTGGTGCGCGGGGCGCCGCTACTCGGCGTTGCGGGCGCCTTCGGGGTGGCGCTTGCGGCGAGCCGTAGTGACGATGTGGAATCTGCGGCCCGCGCTCTCACGGAGGCACGGCCGACGGCTGTGAACCTGGGCTGGGGAGTTCGCCGGGCGGTTGAGTCGTACCGGACCGCAACAGCCGGGGACGGCCCCGTTTCGTTCCATGAGCGGGGCGCAATGGCCGCGCTGCTTGAGGCGAGAGCGATCGCCGCCGAGGACGCCGCCGCCAGCGCGGCAATGGCCGCTCACGGTCTCGCCCTCGTGCCACCGGGTGCCAGGATCCTCACCCACTGCAACACCGGGTCCCTCGTCTCTGCCGGCGGCGGCACTGCGTTTGCCGTGATCCTGGCTGCGCATCAGGCCGGGCGGCTGACGCGACTGTGGATCGACGAGACCCGGCCCCTGCTCCAGGGCGCGCGGCTGACCGCATGGGAGGCGCGCCAGGTCGGCCTGCCGCATTCCCTGCTCGCCGACAATGCGGCCGCGTCGCTGCTCGCGAGCGGTCAGGTCGACCTCGTGCTGACCGGCGCTGACCGGATCGCAGCGGACGGCAGCGTCGCGAACAAGATCGGCACCTACGGGCTGGCGGTGCTGGCCAGGCACCACAGCGTGCCGTTCGTCGTGGCGGCGCCGGTCTCGACGGTCGACCTGGCGACGCCTGACGGGGCGGCGATCACGATCGAGCAGCGGGCACCGGAGGAGGTCGCCACCCTGGCCGGGCAGCAGGTCGCTCCGGTCGGCACTCCGGCCTATAACCCGGCGTTCGATATCACCCCGCCGGAGCTCATTACTGCCATCGTCACTGAACAAGGGGTGATTCAGCCGGTCACGCAAGGTAATCTGCGAGTCCATAGGGGCGGGTGACACCGCTTCGGCGGGTCCCCAAGCCACCATCTACGTGGAACGATGAGGATTATGAAGGGTCGCGTGCTGGTCGTCGACGACGATTCCGCCCTGGCCGAGATGCTCGGCATCGTGCTCCGGGGAGAGGGATTCGAGCCGACCTTCGTCTACGACGGCGATAAGGCGCTGGAGGTCTTCCGGGACTCCAAGCCGGATCTGGTGCTGCTCGACCTGATGCTGCCGGGTGTGGATGGCATCGACGTCTGCCGCCAGATTCGCGCCGAGTCAGGCGTGCCGATAGTGATGCTCACGGCCAAGAGCGACACCGTCGACGTAGTGCTTGGCCTGGAGTCCGGGGCCGACGACTACATCGTCAAGCCATTCCAGTCGAAGGTGCTGATCGCCCGCGTCCGGGCCCGGCTGCGCCGGACCGACGATCCGGTGCCGGAGACGCTCACGATCGGTGACGTCACGATCGACGTTGCCGGGCACTCGGTCACCCGGGCCGGCGAGCCGCTGAACCTCACACCGCTGGAGTTCGACCTGCTGGTGGCGCTGGCCCGCAAGCCGCGCCAGGTGTTCACCAGGGAAGTACTGCTCGAGCAGGTCTGGGGCTACCGGCATGCGGCGGACACCCGGCTGGTGAACGTCCATGTCCAGCGACTCCGCGCCAAGATCGAGAAGGATCCGGAGCGACCGGAAATCGTCGTAACGGTCAGGGGCGTTGGCTATAAGGCGGGGCCGGGCTGATCGCGAGGCAGAACCGGCCGCCCGCCGCCGGAGGCTGGTCTGCCAGCACGGCCGCCGGAAGGCGGTCTGTCAGCAGGGAAGGGCAGTGAGGACAGCAGCGCGCAGCGTCGTGACCAGCTACCGCAGCTGGGTAGCCGGGCCGGAGGCCGCCGTCCTGTCCGAAGCCAGGCGCCGGCTGCGGCTGATCAGGAACAGGTACCGGCGCTCGCTCCAGTTCCGTGTGACCACCACCACTCTGGTGCTGTCCACGGTGGTCGTCTCGGTACTTGGTTACATCCTCATGCAGCACCTGGACGCCGACATCTACGGGAACAAGCAGCAGAACGCGCTGCAGATCGTCAATGTCGGCCTGGGAACCGCCGACGGCAAGGCTAAGTTCGGCCAGCAGCCCAATTCCCAGTCGGCCGGGGAAATGTGGGCGCTGGCCTACCAGCTGAGGTCCACCGGTGGCACGCCGTACGCCGTCGATGTCACGCTGCTCCCGGCCTACCAGGGACCGATGGACCAGGTCTACAGCCGCGGGGCCGCGATCGGGTTCTACCTGGTCGACAACCCGCAGCCGAAGCTGCCAGCGTCGCTGACCAGGGCGGTCCGCCGCGACTGGGAAAAGAAGCAGACCCACAGCGGGCCGCCGCAGGTGTCGCGGGAATGGACCAGCATGGCGTTCGGGTCGAGCGCCCGGCCAGTACCCGGCCTGCTGGTCGGTGCGCCGTTCGGCAGTGTCTACGAGCTGTATTACTTCTTCCCGCTGGCAGCCGAGCAGCAGACCATCGCGAGCATCCAGCAGAACCTGCTGGTGGCCGGCATCGCGGTAGTGTTCCTGCTGGCGGCCGTCGCCTGGCTGGTCACCCGGTGGGTCGTCGTCCCGGTGCGGCTGGCCGCGCAGGGGGCTCGGCGGCTGTCGACCGGCCAGCTCAGCGAGCGGATGGAGGTCCGCGGCTCGGACGAGGTGGCGGTGCTGGCGACCTCGTTCAACGAGATGGCCGCGAGCCTCCAGGAGAAGATGGCTGAGCTGGAGGACCTGTCGCAGGTGCAGCGGCAGTTCGTGTCGGATGTCTCGCACGAGCTCCGGACCCCGCTGACGACCATCAGGATCGCCTCGGACGTGCTGTTCGCAGCGAAGCAGGAGATGGCGCAGGCGGCCAGACGGTCGGCCGAACTGCTGCAGAGCCAGATCGATCGGTTCGAGTCGCTGCTCACCGATCTGCTGGAGATCAGCCGGTACGACGCCAACGCGGCCACCCTGGACGCCGAGCCTGTCGACGTGTGCACCATCGTGATCCAGTCCGCCGACGTGGCCCAGCAGCTGGCCGAGCGGCGCGGCACGAAGATCGAGTTCCGGCTGCCAGCCGAGCCCTGCATTGCCGAGGTGGACCGGCGCCGGGTTGAGCGCATCCTGCGCAACCTGCTGCTCAACGCGGTCGAGCACGGCGAGAACAAGGACACGGTCGTCACGGCGGCGATGGACTCTGCCGCGGTTGCCATCACGGTGCGTGACTTCGGAGTCGGGCTGCATCCGGGCGAGGAGCAGCTGGTGTTCGACCGGTTCTGGCGGGCTGACCCGGCCAGGGCGCGGACCTCGGGCGGAACCGGTCTCGGGCTGGCGATCGCCCTCGAGGACGCGCGCCTGCACGGAGGCTGGCTGGATGCCTGGGGTGAGCCAGGATACGGCTCTGTGTTCAGGCTGACGCTGCCTCGCGTCGCGGGCGGTGAGCTGCAAGGGTCGCCGCTGCCGCTGAGCCCGCGGCAGGCCGGGCTGGAGGCGGCAGACCTGGTGGACGTGGGCGCCGAGTCGGCGGCGGGCCTGGCTGGCGCCGGTTCGGCCCGGCTGGCTGCCCAGGACGAGCCTGCGGAGCCGGCCGCGGTAGGGGGCGCTGGCCAGGCTGGCCCTCCGGCGGCCGCTCATGACGGCGGCGCGACGAGTGAGGTTGGCGCGCGTGGTTAGGCAGGCTGGCGGCGCCCGGCCGGGCTCGCGGTTCGGTAACTGTGCCGGACTGGCCGCCGGGCTGACGGCGATCGGCATTGCGGCAGCGCTGGCCGGGTGCGCGACCGTGCCTGCAAACACCGCGCCGAAGACCGTGTCGGCGGGCGGCAGCCATGTCCAGGCGTACGTGCAGCCGCTGCCGCCACCAGGACCGACAAGCTCGTGGAACCCGAGAGAGGTCGTACTCGGCTTCCTGCATGCCAGCGCGAGCTACGCGTTCGATCCGGCAGCGGCGCGTCAGTACCTGACCCCGTCCCTCAGCAGGACCTGGCAGCCGGGCCCGGTCACCATCGTCAGCTCGACCGGCCCGTCCTCCAGCCACAAGTACCCGGCGAACCTGTCCAACACGGGGCCGCAGGAGCAGGAGATCGTCACGTTCACCGGCCAGCGGCTGGCAACGCTGAGTCAGGCGGGCCAGTACCAGTACAGCCCCGGGAACACGACCTACGAGTTCACCCTTGAGCCAATCGACGGCGTCTGGCTGATCTCCCAGCTGCCGGAAAAGCTGAACAACTCCCTGCTCCTCACCGAGTCGGACTTCGAGCATGTCTACCAGCCCCGGAACCTCTTCTTCTTCGCGACCACGGCGCCGTTCGCGCCGAGCGGCGCGCTCGTTCCCGACCCGGTGTACGCGCCGCTGCAGAGCGCGAGCAGCGCTCTCAACACGAACGTGGCGGCGGGCCTCGCGCGGGGCCTGCTCCAGGACAATCGCAGCTGGCTCGACGGCGCGACGTGGACCGCGTTCCCGCCGGGCACAACGCTGCTGGGCGTGACCATTGACGGCCAGACCGCCGTTGTGAACCTCGGCGGCGCCGCTGCCGCCCACGCGGATTTCACGGTGCGGACCGAGATGCTCGAGCAGCTGCGAGCAACCCTCGGCAGCGAGGCCTACGCCCCGGCACTCGCGCGGAACGTGCAGCTGGAGATCAACGGCAGGGTGCGGCCTACCGGCGCACCTTCCGAGCCGGTCTACAAGGTCGATGCCGGCCCCGTACCGCCGCTGTACTACGTGAACAGCGAGGGCGAGTTCAGCAGCACCGGCTCGCGGTCGCCAGTCCTGAGCCTCGGCGGGGCAGAAGCCACCGCGATCGCGGCCGCGCCGTCCGTCTCGGTGCTTGCGGGCAGCGTCGCCGCGGCCGTCACCACCGGCGCTGGTGGCTGCACGCTGGACGTCGGCCCGACGCCCTATTCGCTGACCTCAGCTGGCGCCGCCTGCTCGTCGCTGAGCTGGGACAGCAACGGGAACCTGTGGGCAGTGGACGGCCACAGCATCTGGGTGCTTGAGGCGCACAGCAAGCACCCGGAACTGGTCGGCACGCCGGCGAACCTGCCCGGATACGACGGGAAAGCTCCGCGCATCCTCGCCCTCCGGATGGCACCAGACGGAGTCCGGGCGGCATTCCTGGTCCAGACGGGCAGGAACACGACCCGCCTGGTGCTGGCTGCGGTCAGCTACCAGGGCCGCCGGGCTCACTTCGGGGAGGCGGTCGATGCCGGGCCTGAAGACCCGATCGCAGTCGCCTGGTACAACCCTTACGAGCTGCTCGTCCTGACGGCGTCGGGCATCAGGGAAGTGCCGATGACCGGCGCGGCAGGGCAGCTAGTCGGCAGCGTTCCCGCCGATGCGGTATCCATCGCAACGGATGGTCACACGGTGGCGGTCGGTACTACCTCCCCGGCCGGCCAGGGCCAGATCTATACCTCGGGCAACCTGGGCACCTCCTGGTCGTTGGCGGCTGAAACGGGATCCCTGCCCGCCTATCCGGGCTGACGGGCCCCCGGGGCCGGCGCCGGGGACGGCGCAGCGGATCCCCGACCTGACATTCCGGCAGGCTGCGGCTAACGTCGTGTCATGGCACCCGTCCGGGTCCGTGGTTGCGCCGGTCCGGTCCTGTTTGCAGGACCATCCGACTGGCTAGCCGATGCCAGCCGCAGGCGAAGCGGCCCACGTAAGGCGACTTGTTGTCGACCGATCACGGTGCGGCTTAGAAGTAAGTCCTGCCCCGCCGGGGGACCCGATGTCCCCCGGGTAGGGAGAAGGGCAGTAGTGGCACAAGCAGCTGCGAACCTCTCAGCAGGCGGATGTGGGGCAGAAGACCAGGTCGGCCGGGCGGGTGCCACCCCATCACCGGACAAGAAGGGAGTTCCTTCGTGGACATCATCTTCACGGCCCTTCACACCGATCTGCAGGATCGGTTCCGGACGCAGGCCACGGCGAAGCTGGCAAAGGTCGAGAAGCTGGACGTCAAGACCATCAGGATCGACGTTCAGGTATCGGAAGAGCACAACCCGCGGCAGTCTGACCGCAAGGAGCGGGTGGAGCTGACACTCGTCTCGCGCGGGCCAGCGATCCGGGCCGAGGCAGCGGCCGAAGACAGGTTCGTTGCGCTGGACATGGCGCTCTCGAGGCTGGAGTCCCGGCTCAGGCGCGCCTGCGACCGCAGGAAGGGCCGGCACGGCTCCCACGCTGCGCACCGCCTCGCCGACGTGCCCGAGGCTGCCCTGGCCTCGCCCGCTGAACTGCCCGCGATCAGGCTCGGCAAGGGCGGCGGGCTGCTGGCAGGCAACGGCGCGGCCGCGGCCATGGCCGAGATGGCCGCTGCGGCGGACGCGGCAGATGCGGCCGAAGCCGCCGCGCCGCCGGAGGCCGAGCCTGAAGATCTGGTGGACGTGGGTGCTCAGGGTGATGGCCCGCTGGTCGTCCGGGAGAAGTTCCACGCCGCCACGCCCATGGGCATCGATCAGGCGCTGTTCGAGATGGAGATGGTGGGGCACGATTTCTTCCTGTTCACCGACGCCGTCTCTGGCCTGCCGAGCGTGGTGTACCGGCGCCGCGGCTACCAGTACGGCGTGATCAGGCTGGTCGAGGAGCACGCGCCGGCCGGGCAGCAAGCGGCAGATGCCGGGCCGAGCGCGACGGTGCATGCGGACGCTGCGGCGCACACGAACGCCGGGGTGCACTCGGACGCTGGGCTGGGCGCGGAGACACCGATGGGTGCGGCCGCCGCTGCCGCCGACCGGCCGGTTGGTGCCGCCGACCAGCCGGCTGCTGCCGCCGATCAGCCGGCTGCTGCCGCCGACCAGCCGGCTGCCGCCGCGGCGGGCCGGCAGCTGCGCAACGGTCAGGCTCGCGGCCGTGTTGAAGTGCGTTCCGGACCTGCTCGCCGCTAGCCGGGCGGCTGGGAGCCCGCCTGGCGGGTTCTGGGCCACCTCGCCGGGCGCCAAGCACGTCGGCTTGCAACCTGGCGGGGAGTCAGTCAGAGTTCTGGCACGGGCATTGCGGGGGTCTGGCTCTGGCGGGACCGGGTGGGGATCCGGTCGCTAAGGGAGGAAGATCATGGGCCTCAGTGCCGGGCGCTCGGAGGCACCCGACAATCCGGATAATCCTGCCCCTGCCACGCCCCCCCAGGATGGAAACGCGGTGCCCGGAGCCAATGCCGTCAGCCGGGTCGGCGACGCGGCCGATAGCGACGGCCAGCGAGCAGCCGAGCCCATTCGCACGCTGATCGTGGACGATCACGCGCTCTTCAGGCGCGGCCTTGAGATGGTCCTTGAGTCGGAAGCTGACATCGAGCTAGTCGGCGAGGCCAGCGACGGCGAAGAGGCCGTCAGCAAGGCCGGAGAATCCCTGCCTGACGTGATCCTGATGGACATCCGGATGCCGCGGAGCAGCGGGATCGAGGCCTGCCGCGCGCTCAAGGACCTCGCTCCCAGCGCCAAGATCGTGATGCTGACGATCAGCGACGAGGAAGAGGACCTGTTCGAGGCGATCAGGGCTGGCGCCAGCGGTTACCTGCTGAAGGACATACCGCTTGACGAGGTGGCCGATACCGTCCGCGCGGTCTACGGCGGCCAGTCGCTCATCAACCCATCGATGGCCGGGAAGCTGCTCACCGAGTTCGCCGCGCTCGCCAGGCGGGACGGGGAGGAGCCGCCGCAGCAGCTCCCCGCTCCCCGGCTGACCGACCGGGAGATCGAGGTGCTCCGCCTGGTGGCTCGGGGGATGAACAACCGCGATATCGCCAAGGAGCTGTTCATCTCCGAGAACACGGTCAAGAACCACGTCCGCAACATCCTCGAGAAGCTGCAGATCCACTCCCGCATGGAAGCCGTCATGGTCGCGGTTCGGGAGAAGATCATCGAATTCGGCTAGCGCGTCGACGCATCTCCGCGCTGGGCGCCCGGTCTCAGGCGCCCGACCACGCGCCCGACCGCGGGCGGGCTCAGCCGCCTGACCTCGCGCGGGCTCAGCCGCCTGACCTCGCGCGGGCTCAGCCGCCCGACCTCGCGCGGGCTCAGCCGCCCGACCTCGCCCCGACTTTCACCGCTGCGGGTCCCGCAATCGGGCAAACCGGTCTCCCCGCGCCACCGCAGCGGTGAAAGTCGGCACTCTTCATTCGAACGGTGGCCCCGACTGCCCGGTTCACCCCGGTTTGCGCTCACCGATCGAATGAAATGTTGAGGACTTGTCAGGCCCGCCCTGACGCCGTAAGGTGCTGCCTGACGGCTTGTCAGGAGCTTCCTGACAAGCGCGGAGGAGCCCGGAGGATCGTCATGGCCGCTACCGAAGCAAACACCGGCGCCGAAGTAAAGGCTGGCACCGAAGTAAAGGCCGGCACCGCCTGCTCGTTTTGCCGGAAGCCGCCAGAGGCCGTCGCCAGCCTGGTGGCCGGGCCGGGGGTGTTCATCTGCAACGAGTGCGTCGGCCTGTGCACGGAGCTCATCGCCGGGCCGTCTGAAGGTCTCACTGCTGCCGAGGCTGCGGCCAGGTGGGAGCAGAACATGTCAGATGACGACCTGCTCGCGCACCTGCCGAGAGTCGCGGCTGCTGCTGCCCAGGTGGAAGAGCAACTGACCCGCTGGGTGCGCATCGCCCGCCGCCGGGGGATTACCTGGACACGGATCGGCGAGTCACTCGGCATGACCCGGCAGTCGGCCTGGGAGCGGTTCTCCGGCGAGGAGTAATGCGCGTCCGCGCTAGGTGGGCGCGGGTGCGGCAGTGCGGCGATCCGCCGCCGGCCGGTTGGCTCGGTCAGGCTCCCTGCGCCAGCCGGTTGGCTTGGTCATGCGCGTTGGTCGTCGGCAGCCCATCAGGCGCCGTGCGCGGCCAGTGCGTCCCGTAGCCGCTGCTCGAGCCCGGCGGGCTCGACCTGCTGGAGCTTGACGTTGTCGCAGCCGACCCACGACGCGGCCTCCACCAGCGCCCGCGCCATCGGCTCGGCCGCGGCGGGACGGTCCATGGTGAGCTTGCGCGCGATCAGCGTGGACCCGCTGCGAGCCGGGTCAACTCGCCCTGCAAGCTGGCCGCCGGTGAGCAGCGGCATGGTGAAGTACCCGTGCACCCGCTTGGCCTGCGGCACGTACGCCTCCAGGCTGTGCTCGAAGCCAAAGACCCGCAGCGTGCGCTTCCGGTGCCATACGAGCGAATCGAACGGCGAGAGCAGCGTCGTCCGGTGTCGCCCGCGCTGCGCCGTCTCGCCTGCGGCTTGGAGGGCCGCCGGATCTGCCCAGGCCCGGACCGCAGGCCCGCGGCGGCCAGCGGCGATCTCGACCGGCACCAGGCCCGCCACCGCTGCCGACCGCGCCGCAGTGAGCTGCTGCTGCCGCAGGTAGCTGCCGCCATAGACCAGCCGCTGATAGTCAGCCAGGTCCGAGTGCGTGGCAACGCCGAGCGCACGGCCGGTCACCGCGGCGAGTCGGATCAGGCATTCCTCGTCGCTCAGATCGGCCCCGAGCACCTCAACCGGGAGGACGCGCTCGGGCAGGTCATAGATGCGGCGCCAGCCGATGCGCCGGGCGCAGATGACGTCGCCGGTGTCCAGCAGCCACTCGACCGCGATCTTGGCGTCGGACCAGTCCCACCACGGTCCGCCGTTCTTGGCTCCGCCGAGTTCCCTCGTCGTCAGGGCTCCCTCGGCGCGGATCCGGGCCAGGACTTCCTCACAGACCCCGGGGTGACTCTGGTGCCAGCGCCGCCCCCGCTCCCGGAAGGCGCGGCGGCGGAATGCGTAATACGGCCACTCCTCGAGCGGCAGCACGCAGGCGGCATGGGACCAGTACTCGAAAGCGGCTGGCTTGTCCGGATTCCAGTACGCCTGCTCGATCTTCCGCCGCCCTATGGCCCCGAGCCGGGCGTAGGCAACCAGTTCGTGGGAGCGGGCGAGCACGCTGATCGTGTCCAGCTGGATGCCGCCGAGGCGCCGGAGCATGCCCGGCACACCACCGCGCCGCGCGCCTGCTCCGACCAGGCCCTGGGCGGTCAGCGTGATGACGCGTGCCTCGTCCTGGCTCAGGGTGAGCTGAGGCGCGGGAAGAGCAGGGCTGACCACGACTCGGAGATTACCGGCTGGGACTGACAATTAACGAGGACAGCGGGACTTTCCGGATTAAGCACGCATTCTGCTAGCACTATGGCACCTTGTGCTCGCTACGCCGCATTGCGGCGTAGCTGCGGCGTTTAATACCAGTCGTCGAAGATGCCGGTTCCGGCCGCGATCAGG
>Ga0335074_10005994_pt1 | contig 16842 bp, 15 predicted proteins | sample Lox_Sample_23_FD_206715 | JGI IMG/M metagenome (GOLD analysis project Ga0335074, IMG submission 206715) | Soil microbial communities from Loxahatchee National Wildlife Refuge, Florida, United States - Lox_Sample_2.3 | ecosystem: Environmental > Terrestrial > Soil > Wetlands | place: USA...
TACTGAGACCCAGCACGGACAAAATAATGACGATCCTGCAACCGGTTGCCCGTGCTTGCATCCGCTTCGCCCCTTTCGGCCCCAGACCTGTTGTCCGGTAACCTCAGGGTTGCAGCGATGACAACCCGGAAAGAGTCGTCACAAGGGCTTGGATATGCAGTTTTCACAACCACCCCTGTGGATAACATCTGTGATGCCGAATATTCTCCTATTTAATCACTCTTGGGTGAGCCACCCTGGCACCGGCCGAATCGGCCGACCGATACGGGACAGTCCCGACTCGGTTGGTTACTTGCAGGCCGTCACCATGATCTCCACCAGCAGCCGCGGATCAGCGAGGTCGGCTTGCACGCACGCGCGTGCCGGCGCACCACCGGTCGGCAGCCAGGCGGTCCACACCTCGTTCATCGCCTCGCGGTCGCGGATGTCCTTGACCCAGATATGAGCCGAAAGCAGCCGGGTCTTGTCGGTGCCGTGCGTCTCCAGGATCTGGTCGATCTGCTCCAGCACTTCGGCGGTCTGGCCCTTGATGTCCCTGCTGCTGTCGCGGGCGGTGCAGCCTTGCAGATAGACGAAGCCGTGGTACTCGACCGCCTTCGACAGGATCTTGTTGGGTTCGGTGCGGACGATCTTGGTCATCTTCATCTCCTGCTTGGTTGCGCCGATGGGTCGTCGGGGGTTCTACGGCCCGCCCCCCAGGCCGGCAAGGCGGACGGGGCAATGACCCCGCGTCCCGCCTGGCATCCCGAGAGTCTGGCTGCCCGGCTGCCCTTCCTGCGCCGACGCGCCGCCCTGACCGCTGCCACCCGCGCGTTCTTCAGCGCCCGCGGCTACACCGAGGTGGAGACCCCCTACGCCGTCGTCGCCCCCGGCGAGGAGGTGCACCTGCGCGCCTTCCGCACCGCGCGCGACCATCCTGACGGGCGAAGCGAGCCGCTCTGGCTGCACACCAGTCCGGAATTCGCCATGAAGCGCCTGCTGGTCGGGGGCAGCGGGCCAATTTTCCAACTCGCCAGGGTCTGGCGGAACGGCGAGGGGAGTGCACTCCATTCGCCTGAATTCACCATGCTGGAGTGGTATCGGCCCGGTGCCGATATCGCCGGCCTGATGGATGAGACCGAGGCGTTCCTGCGCGCCGTGCTGCCTCCCGTCGTGAGCTGCCGCGGCGTACGGACGTCGCTCGAGCGGTTCGAACGTTTGACCGTCGCCGACGCCTTCGCCCGGCATGTTGGCGCCGACGTGCTTGCCACGGCCGGCGACGCCCAGGCACTCGCTGCCGCCGCGGGCGCGCGGCTGCGTCCAGATGAGGACTGGGAGGACTTGTTCTTCCGCCTGCTGTTGGAACGAGTGGAGCCGCGGATCGGTCGCGATCGCCCCACCTTCCTGACGCACTGGCCGGCGGCGCAGGCAGCGCTGGCCCGGCGCGATCCGGCGGACCCCCGCGTGGCCGAGCGGTTCGAGCTCTATGTGTGCGGGATCGAGTTGGCCAACGCCTTCGTCGAGCTGACCGACCCCGCCGAGCAGCGCGCGCGCTTTCTGGCGGATCGTGCCCGCCGGCACGCGGCGTCCGGGCCGGACTGGCCGATAGACGAGGATTTCCTGGCGGCGCTGGAGCATGGGATGCCGCCGGCGGCGGGACCCGCGCTCGGCTTCGACCGCCTGGCGATGATCGCCGCGGGAGCCGATCGGATCGGTCAGGTGCTGTGGCTGCCGCCGCCGGACTTGGCGTGAGGCGTGTGAAACGATCCTCGATCGTACCCCTGGCAATTGCATCGTGCCGGCGCAGGTGCTGGGCGACAACGGACTGGGGCCGCGCATGGAGGCCGATCCGTGGCTGCGCGATAGTTCCTGCGCGGCTTTCCGGCTGGGCGCCTCGGCCAGCCCGGCGGTGGGATGCTGGGGCCGATCCCGGAGAGGCAGGGGCGAAACGGTGATATGTCGCTGCGGACCGCTGTCTCCCTCTCGCCTGAGGATGTTGCCATGCCCGAACCCGAACGCCTCGATCGGCGCCGCACGGCACTGATCGCTTATGACGTCTGCCGGCGCGCCCTGACGCCGCCGGATCCCTCGCGGAGGGCCGCGATGCGCCCCGTGCTGGATGCCTGGGTGCGGATGATCGCGATCGCTCGGGCGGCTGGTGTGCCGGTGATCTACACGACGCCGGTCAGCCGCGCCGACGGTGCCGATGTCGTCATGCTGCCGACCGATCTTTCAGCGGAGACAGGCGTCCCGCCGCTGACGAACGCGACCGAGGGGACCGCCGAGGCCGACTTCCCCGACGAGATCGCGCCGCGTCCCGAAGATTATGTCTTCCTCAAGCGTCGGCCGAGTGCGTTCTATGGGACGGGCGTTGCCGAGTTGCTGCATATGTTGCGGTGCGAGACGATCATCATCGGTGGCGCCGCCACCAATCGCGGCGTCGAGACGAGCGTGCGCGAGGCGTTCAATTTCGACATTGCGTGTGTCGTCGTGCGCGAATGCTGCTGGGGCAGCGACGCGGCGGCCCACACCTACAGCCTGGACAAAGCAATGAAGATGTATGCGCGCATCCGGCGGCTGGAACAGGTCGCTGAAATGCTGGGGGAGTAAGGGGCCAGCCGATGGAAAGCGGCTGCCGGGTCAGGAACGCTGGTGGCGGCCTGCGGCGCCGATTATTGAAGAGGCGTGGAGTTGCGCATCGACGTCACCACTGATGCGGTCTTGATGACAAGGCGCGGCGGGACTACGGCTTCCCCAGCCGTTCGGGGTTTGTCAATGCGGACTAGGATTTGGTAGTTGGTATGCTCTGCCCGCAGTTTGTCTCAGTTGCCGTTCCGAGTTTAGCCGCCACAAGCAAGGTTTGTCCCGAACGAAAAGGCTGCCCCACGTGCAAACCCCTCTGAATGCCTCTGCTAGCAGTGCCGGAGCGCTGCTTTCGAGCTCCACATTTGAAGTACCCCAATTCCAGCGCGAGTATTCGTGGCAAGAAGACGAGGTAGCGGAGTTCTGGAGCGATCTTAGAAACAGCATCGAAGCGGAGTCATATTTTCTGGGCCTTGTTATCCTGACGGACGAGGAGCAGCGAAAACATGTCGTGGACGGCCAACAGCGCTTGGTTACTCTTACCTTGCTTGCGAATGCTCTCTACCACGAGGCTGCAAATCGGGGGCGGAAGGCGCTCGCTGACCGCATACAGGCTGACTTTCTGCGCTCCATTGACTATGCCACGGATGAGACCGATCCTCGGGTGAGGATGTCTGACCAAGCAGACGATGATACTCTTCAGACCATCCTATCGACCGGACAGCCTCCTGTTGAACTCGGTGAGGAGGGGTCGGTGTCTCATCGTATGGTTGAGTCATATAAATATCTGAGCGAGCGACTTAGGGAGGATCTCAAGGTTGATCCATTCAAGAGGTTGGGAAAGTGGAGCGAATTTTTGACGCATCGGGTATATTTTGCAGTCTTCATTCATCCCGATCCTGCATCCGCGTACCAGGTTTATGAGGTTATTAACACTCGAGGGAGGGAACTCACCACTGCAGATCTGCTCAAAAATTACGTACTCAGTCAGACTTCAAAACCGCGACGCGAAGCCCGCTACCAGCAGTGGCAGGCAATCTCGAGGCAGTTCTCCTCTGCAGGGTCCAATACCTTTGTCCAATACATCAGACATGCAGTGACGGTGCAAAGTGGGCATATCCTGCCCAGAGACTTGTATGGGTTCCTTGCACAACGTGTCGATCACCCCGAAAAGCGACCTCCGACACCTGACCAGCTAATGGAGCTACTGGAAAAGCACCTGCCTCTCTACCTGCAGATGATTGATCCCACTCTTGCGGGACCTGCGGAACCGGAAGCTCTAAAGATCTTTTCAGCGCTCAACAGCTTAAGCGTAATTGCGGTGAGGCCAATACTATTGGCAGTCGCCTCCGTGCCCGATTCACTCGAGGGGATGAAGTATGTGTTGCAGTTAGTTGTACGTCGAATAGTAGTTGGAAATCTCGGTACCGGAAACGTTGAAAGGCGATTTGGAGAAGCGGCGAGGAAGGTACACGAGACTGGGGAATGGAAGTCACTTAGGGATGACCTAAGCAACCTGAACCCGGACCGGCAAGAGTTCGTCGATCAGTTACGAAAACGGTCATTTAATAAAGGTGTGCTCGCATTTCTTCGAAGATCGATCCTTGCAAAGAGCATCACGCCTGAGGCTCAGGGCACTCTGCATTTCGTCTGGACTCGCCAGGCGCCTCAATGGACAGGCATGAGCGAGGAAGACGGCGCGTTCTGGGCTGCCACTGTGGGAAATACATTCCTCTCTCAACTAGATCGTAGGCCAAGCGATGCTGACAATTGGCAAGGCTTCAAGCAACATATGCTTCCTTCTGGTATCCATGGCGAGTGGCGATCTGAACTGAACCTTATAGAGGAGTGGAACGCCGTTGCTGTGGACGAAATGGGCAAGAATCTGGCCGAGGTCGCTGGTGAAGTCTGGTACCGATAAAGCTGCACCTACCGACCAGTCATGGCACGAAAAACGCTTAATCAGCGTTCTCGACCGGCAGACTGAGTTCAGGCCCCTCGACGCCCTAGTCTTCGCTCTCCATCCGGTTCCGAATGCAGTTGCTCTGGAACGCACGGCTATAGGACTGGATGCAAACGTCTTTTTGAGGCTTAGCGCGCATCCAAAAAGTGTTGATATAATTGATTACCTCAGCTCGACCCATTCTGCACCCCTGATCCTACCAGGCCAAGCCATTCAGGAGTTCTGGAATAACCAACTTCAGGCTGTGGAGACAATTGCCGCTGGATTGCGAAGGAAGTTTGACCTACTCAGGATTGATTTCGAGAAGGTTGACAAAAACTTCGGAGACTACGCGGCTCAAATTGCGGTACTCCTCGATGGCTTTAGTACCGAGCATGGGCATGTCTATGAGGAAACAACAGTGCGAAAGACGCTGGCCTTCTTGGAAATGCTTCAGAAGAGAGCTTCTGTGCCTTACGCGCCCAGACTTCAGTTCCGGGATATCGCGGCTCAGCGCAAAAGAACAAGAACTCCTCCTGGATTTAGAGACGACGGAGACGGAGATTTCTTTATTTGGGTCGATTTCTTGACGGGGCTTCAGCGGGCGCGTGCGAGGGGGCAGGAATTTGCGCGCGCTGTGCTTATTTCACATGACCAAAAAGTCGATTGGAGTCGTGCCGGAATAGCACATCCCATCTTAGTAGCTGAAGTCAGGGCGCTAGTCGACGCGCCATTTGAAATCTGGACTATTCAAAAGTTAGCGGATGAAATCTCGCGCGCTACGTAGAATGACGTGGACTGCATCCGGTGCTCAAACGTCCCGTACCCGGAGTTGTACATCACGTCGGGTGCCCCGGTCGATGCCCGATAGTGTCGTACAGCACGCCGGACGGCGCGCGATCGGGTCCCGCTCTATGGCTTCAGCGCGAAGTAGCCCCGAACTTATATTACAGGGCAGCGAAATCGTTGGACTTTTGGGGATATCGGCTGGAGTATGCCCTGGCGTGGGTCTCCGCACGCGGCCAATTCGCAGGTTATTCGGCCGGCTGCATCGAGGATGGCGCAGGAGGCGACATGGACTACCCCTACAACCTCGGCCCCTATTCCCGGACGGTGACCACGACCTCGGCGGACGCCCAGCGCTGGTTCGACCGTGGCCTCAACTGGTGCTTCGGCTACCACCACGAGGAGGCCATTGCCTGCTTCGAGAAAGCGCTGGAGGCCGACCCGACCTGTGCCATGGCCGATTGGGGCATCGGCTACGCAGCCGGGCCGAACTACAATTTCCCCTGGGACCTGATGGACCCCGTCGGCAAGGCCGCCGCGCTCGCACGCGCCCATGACTCCGCCCACGCAGCCCTTGCGCTGGCCGGCGGCGTCACCGCACCGGAACGCGCGCTGATCGAGGCGCTGCCCGCCCGCTACCCACAGCGCGACCCCATCGAGGACCAGAAGCCCTGGAACGACGCCTTTGCCGACGCCATGCGCCATGCGCACCTGACGCATCGCGACGACCTCGATCTACGGTTCGTCTTCGCCGAAGCGATCCTCAATCGCACGCCCTGGCGCATGTGGGATCTGCGTACCGGCGAGCCCGCGCCCGGTGCCGGTACGCACGAAGCGCGCGAGCTCCTCGAGTCCGCCTTCCGCGATCTGCCCGGGGCGATGAACCATCCCGGCCTTCTGCACCTGCACGTGCACCTGATGGAGATGTCGCCCTCTCCCGAGGCGGCGCTGGTCACCGGCGACCGGCTGCGCGAGATAAGCCCCGACATGGGCCATCTGGTGCACATGCCCACGCACATCGACATTCAATGCGGCCACTACCGCGACGCAATGCACTGGAACCAGAAGGCGATCGTTGCGGACCGCAAGTTCTATGACCGCGCCGGGCCGATGAATTTCTATTCGGGCTACCGAATCCACAATTACCATTTCGCTGCGTATGCCGCGATGTTCCTCGGCCAGTATGCGCCCGCCATCGCCGCCGTCGCCGAGCTCATCGAGACCATGCCCGAGGCATTTCTACGCATTCCCTCGCCGCCCATGGCCGACTTTTTCGAGGGATATGTTTCCATCCGGCAGCACGTCCTGGTGCGCTTCGGCAAATGGCACGACATCATCGCGCAGGATTTGCCAACCGACCGCGACCTCTACTGCAACACCGTTGCGATGATTCACTACGCCAAGGGCGTCGCCCATGCCGCGCTGGGCGAGGTGCCGGCGGCGGAGGCAGAACAAGCGCAATTCCGCGAAGCCGCAAAACGTGTCCCCAAGTCCCGACAAATCCACAACGTGCCCTGTGTGCAGCTCCTCGCCATCGCCGAACAAACACTGGCCGGCGAGATCGCCTATCGTCGCGGCGAGCACGATACGGCCTTCGCTCATCTCCGCGCCGCCATCGCGCTGGAGGACGGCCTGCCGTACGACGAGCCATGGGGCTGGATGCAGCCGATCCGCCACGCGCTCGGTGCGCTGCTGCTGGAACACGGCCACGGGGCCGAGGCCGAGGTAGTCTATCGCGAGGATCTCGGCCTGGCCGGCACGCTGCCCCGCGCGCAGATCCACCCGGACAATCTGTGGGCTTTGCGCGGCCTTCTCGATTGCCTCGAGCGGCGGGGCGAAATCGCGGAGTCCGCCCTGATCCGGCAGCGCATGAAATTCGCCGCCGCCCGCGCCGACCTGCCGGTGCCGGTGTCCTGCTTCTGTGCGAGCGGGATGGCTGCCTGAACGCTTCAGGCAGCCGCCGGGCGAGGTTCGATGCGGTCAAGCTCGGCCGAGATTTTCCGACGTTGGCGGAGCAGGTCGTGATCGGACTGAAGCCCGAGCCAAAACCCTTCGGACACGCGAAAATAGCGCGCCAGCCGCAGGTCGGTGTCGGCGGTTATCGCACGCTTTCCCAGGACGATCTCATTGATGCGCCGTGGCGGGACGCCGATGGCGCGAGCCAATCCGTTCTGCGTGAGGCCCATGGGCTCGATGAATTCGAGCAACAGTATCTCACCCGGTGTCGGGTTGGGGATTTCCTCAGTGGTAGTCGACGATTTCGACATGGTCCGGACTTCCTGCTGTCCATACGAAGCAGATGCGCCACTGTTGGTTGATGCGGATGCCGTGCTGGCCGGATCGGTCGCCTTTCAGCGCCTCTAGCCGGTTGTTCGGCGGCACCGCGAGATCGGCCAGCACTTTAGCGTTGTTCAGAATTCGCAGTTTGCGAAGCGCGGTTCGCTGAATGTCCTCCAGTAATGCCCGGCTGAACTGGCCGTGCCAGACACGTTCGGTTTCCCCGGATCGGAACCGGGCGATCATGGGTGCGCATAACGTTATGCGTTATGGAAGTCAAGGCCGACCTTCCGGCACGCCCCCGCAGCCTCAGATCGCTGTCTGCTACGAGACGGGCAGTCTGCGCGAGGCGCCCACCGGCCACACCGTCATCATTGGCGCACGAGCTGGTGCGGTTCCGGCAAGCCTTATCGGGCTGCCGCTGCCCCCACCGGCAGATGCCCCCGAAGGAACCCCCTTACCCGCTCGATCGTCCGCGCCTTCAGCTCCGCCGGCTCCCGCCACGGAAACACCGTAACCTCCGCCCGCGGCGCCAATGCCGCCACATCCCTCGACGCCTGCAACGGATGCGCCGGCGTATCATCCGGCATCACCAGCATCGGCGTCTGGCACGAGCGCGCAAACTCCCGCGACACGCTGTAAACAAAATCCGGCCGCACGCGGTAGAGGTTGTGCAGATACGCCTCGATCGTCGCCATCGTCACGTCCGGCCGTCGCGCCATCAACTCCGGCGCCCAAACATCCCGGCCGGATCGGTACATCACGTCTGGATCATCGTCCCGATGCCCAACCGTTTGGCAGAGCACGCCGGCTACCACACGATCCGGTGCCCGCTCCATCAGCTTCAGCGCAAAGCAGCCGCCGATGCAGTAGCCCATGAAGAAGAACTGCCGGATGCCCAGGTGGTCCATCAGCCCGAGCTGATCATCGGCGAACGCCCCCCAAGGGTCATCGACAGCCACAGGCCCCGTGGACTCGCCACCGTTCGCGTTGCGCTGATCCATCGTGATGCAGCGAAAATCATCCTTGAAGACCTCCACCGCATTGAACACCGCGGTTGGCCAATTGCTGACGCGGGAATTCAACCCGCCGCCGGGAGTCACCAGCAGCGGGAAGCCGCTGCCGGTCTCCTCATAGCGGATGCGAACCTCGCCCTTTTCATAGAACGGCATGGCGGTTTCCCTCTCTAGTGCCCTGAGTCGTCCATATTGCGACGTATAACCTATCCAGCCTTGTTCGGAACTCCGTGGGCCGCACGTCCCTCAGCCCGCCACGCACCCGGTGGCCTCGGTATCCATGCCCCAACCGATGCCGGCGCCATCCGAGCCGTGCCCCAAGCCAGACAGGATGCCCCGGTCGGTCGCCGCACGCCTCGCGCGCCACCAATGCACCGCGATCACGCCAATGAAAATTTTCCGACCACCAGCGGAGTTAATTTGACATCGCGTGCATTTTGTGCTTCTATTCCGATCGTGTCCGACGCAGCCACCGCACCGGTCGAAGCCGTCCACCCTGATCCAGATCGGGCCGTGCCCGCTCGCATCGGCCAGGTCCTCGGCGTCGTCCGCACGCTCATCGAGTACGGCCAGGATCTCGCCGACACCCTCAACCAGCACGCTTCCGTCCCGCACCTTCTTCCCTTCTTCAGCTTCATCGCCACGATCTTCCGCAGCAAAGACGTCGCCCTGATTCTCGCCCGCATCACCCGCGGCCTTCTCCGTGCCGCCGCGCTCGAACAAAGGCTCCAAAACCGCGCCGCTCGAGGTCGCGACATCCAGCCGCGAGAGCTCCGCGCGCCCTCTCCACGCAAGCCGCACACCGCCAGACAGCCACGCCCACCGATCCTGGATCCGCGCCGCCCGCCCACGCTCGAGCAAATCGCCGCGCAGGACCGCCGCCGCCCGATCGGCGCCGTTCTTGTCGATATCTGCCTCGATCTTGGCATCATACCGGGGCAGATGGACCCTGCCTCCTGGAACGAACTGGGCAGCGCTCTCGCCCTCTATGGCGGCGATCTCTCCACCCTCGTCCGCGCCCGTCCGGTCCCGCCTCGGCCGCGCTCCGGCCGTCCCGCTGGCAGCGCCAGCTTCCTGCCCGTTCGCATCCCCGGCCAGACCGGCCTCATGTTCCCCCCATGGCCCGCGCCCCCCGAAAGGCCCCCGCCCCTTACGGGAGAATCGAGCCGAGAAGCGGATCGATGGGGGAGGGGGCCGGGCCCATAAGGCACCATACGCGTTCACACACAATCGCCGCACGCACGGGACCGGCCTACGCCAGCCCCGCCGTCGCGCGTGCCCGCCGGATAAAGCGTCCGATAACGCAGGCGGACTCTCAGCGGCGCTCCGTATGAACCTCTTTCACGAGTTCGCGGCCGCCAGCTTGTCCTGCGTCTTGGTCCCGAAATCGCCGGCATCATGGCGTTCGTGCAACTGGCTCGATGGTTCGCCGGAGGTGCGGTTGACCATCCGCCCGCGCCGAACCGCCGGCCGCGCGTAGATCGCATCGGCCCAGCGGTTGACGTTCCGGTACTCGTGCACAGACAGGAACTCGGTGGCCCCATACTGGTCGAACTTCACCAGGCCCGCGTACCAGGGCCACGCCGCCATATCGGCGATCGTATAGACATCGCCCGCCAGGTATTCGCTCTCCGCCAGCCGCCTGTCGAGCACATCGAGCAACCGCTTCGTCTCCATTGCGAACCGGTCGATGGCATATTCGATCTTCATCGGCGCATAAGCGTAGAAGTGGCCGAACCCGCCACCGAGATAAGGCGCACTGCCCATTTGCCAGAACAGCCACGACAGGCACTCGGCGCGCCTCTCGTCCGTCGGCAGGAACGCGCCGAACTTCTCAGCCAGGTACAGCAGGATCGCCCCCGACTCAAACAGCCGGATCGGCTTCGGCCCGCTGCGGTCCACCAGCGCGGGAATTTTCGAATTGGGGTTGATGGCGACGAAACCGCTACCGAACTGATCGCCCTCACCGATCCTGATCAGCCACGCATCATACTCCGCGCCGCGATGGCCCGCTGCCAGCAGCTCCTCCAGCATCACGGTCACCTTCACGCCATTTGGCGTGCCCTGCGAATAGAGCTGCAGAGGATGGCGCCCGACCGGCAGCTCTTTCTCGTGCGTGGGCCCGGAGATCGGACGATTGATGCTCGCGAACCTGCCGCCGCTTGGCTTGTTCCAGGTCCAAACCTTCGGCGGCGTGTACTCGGATGAATCAGACATGCGTGAGGGCTCCAGGTGTTTGGCGAGCAGCGTGGCCCCGACGCTCGGCTCGCGCAAGTCGCCGGCCGAGCGCCGGCGAACCCAGGCGTCAGCATCAGCAGCATCCCGATGTCGTGATATCGAAAGCCTTCGCGCACGCATTGGCCGGGTTGAGAGCGCCTCAACGGCGAGGCAATACTTCTATGCCCGCCCGACACCGATGGCAGGCATGCCGCGACCGCGGAGGTTCCGATCGAGGACGACGTTCTTGCATTGATACGCAGCTCCGTCCGGTCGATCTGGGTGCTCGAGCTACTTCTGCTGCTGCGGAACGAGCGCGGCCGGGAGTAGACTCAACAAGAGCTTGTGCTCGAGCTACGCGGCAGCGACGCCATCGTGCGCGACAGTCTGGCCGCTTTGGTAGCGGCTGGGCTGGTTGCCACCACAGAGGGCCGCTCCCGGTGCCAACCGCGCACCGCTTCGCTCGGGCAAGTGGCCGAAAAGCTCGCCCAGGCCTACGAGCGCCAGCCGAACGCCGTCATGAAGGCGATCGCGGCCGCCCCGGATAGCCGAATTCAAACCTTCGCGGACGCGTTCCGCTTCAAGCGGTGAGGCAACGATGAACATCTTCGCCAGCATCGTCTTCATCCTGTGCACCGCAACGAGCGGACTCTGCACCGGTCTTATGTGGCGTGCCTATCGTCGATCGCCCGCGCCCGCGCCCCTGCTGCTCTGGAGCGCATTGTGCTTCCTGCTGCTCACATTGAACAATGTCCTGGTGTACGTGGACATCGAGACACTCCCGCAGGTCGATCTCAGCATTCTGCGGTTCGCCACCTCGCTGTTCGCCACCGGCGTGCTGATCTACGGCTTCGTGTGGGATACGTAGGCGGAGCCGAGCCATGACGGCCGCCTTCTTTTCCGGCATGACCACGATGGGGTTCCTGGTCGGCGCCCTGTTCTTCGCCCGCTTCTGGACGCGCAGCCGGGACCTCCTGTTCCTGGCGTTCTCCGCGGCATTCTGCCTGCTCGCGCTCAACCAGGCGCTGCTGACGCTGGGCGGCGTTCCGTCCAAGGAACAGAGCTGGCTCTATCTGTTTCGCCTTGCCGCGTTCGTCTGCATCGCGCTCGCTGTCGTGCACAAGAATACCACCAGCCGCAACGGACGGTGACCTCCCGGCCTGAGCGTCACGCCCGCCGGGCGCGGTCGATCGGCACGACGTTGCCGCCGCCCAGCACGGTGGCGATGCAGGTCGCAAGCTCCGCCTGCTGATACGGCTTGGCGAGCCGCGGGACCGGCACATCGGCCGAATCCGGCAGGTCGGCATACCCGCTCGCCAGGATGACCGGCGTGCCGGGCCAGCCCTGTCGCACCTGCCGCGCCAGTTCCAGGCCCGTCATTCCCGGCATGGCCTGATCGGTGATCACCAGGTCGATTCGCGGGCCGATACGCAGCGCCTCCAGGGCACGCGCCGCCGACGATGCCTCGATAACGACGTGCCCGAGATCCTCCAGCATCGCCGCCGTACTGGCGGAGATAAGCGGGTCGTCATCGACCACCAGCACGCGGCATCTCCGCTCATGTTGCGGATGCGGCTCCACCTTTGCCGTTGCCTGCCTCAGCGCCGAGCCATCAACCGGCAGCCACAGCCGGACGGAGGTGCCCGCCCCGGGGCGGCTGGAAATCTGCATGGCACCACCTGATTGGGCAGCAAGGCCGTGCACCATCGACAGGCCGAGCCCGGTCCCCTTGCCGACGCCCTTGGTGGTGAAGAACGGCTCGCTCGCCCGCTTCAGCGTAGCTTCATCCATGCCGGCGCCGGTATCGGCAACCAGGACGCAGACGAACTCGCCGGTACCCAACTCCGGCAGCCCAGTCGCGGCACGTTCGCGGCAGGCGACGATATTGACCTGCCCGCCATCGGGCATCGCATCGCGGGCGTTGAGCACAAGGTTGAGCAGCGCCAACTCGAATTGGTTGGGATCGACACGGATCGGCGGCAGGTCGGGCTCGAATGTGATCTCGATGCCGATGGTCGGGCCCAGCGTGCGACGAAGCATCTCCGCCATGCCTTCGATCAGCGCGCGCAACTCGACCGTCTCGGGCTTCAGCTCCTGTCGCCGGGCGAAGGCCAGCATGCGCTTGGTCAGCGTCGCGCCACGCTCGGCGCCCTGGATCGCACCGTCGATCCACCGCGTGATCGTTGGATTGTCCGGTGGCAGACGCTTCTTCAGCAGGCTCAGATTGCCCAGCACGGCCATCAGCAGATTGTTGAAGTCGTGCGCCACGCCGCCGGTAAGCTGCCCGAGGCTCTCCATCTTCTGCATCTCGTGCACCTGTGCCAGGGCCGCCTCGCGCTCGCGCGTGCGCTCCTCGACGCGCCGTTCCAGCTCGGCGTTGGCCTCTGCCAGCTCTGCGGTGCGCATGGCGACGCGGCGCTCCAGCTCGGCATTGAGCTGTTCGAGCTGACGGGTCTTGCGAAAGAGCTCCGCGAACACCTTCACTTTGGCTCGCAGCAGCTCTGGGACCACCGGCACCGGCAGGTAATCGACCGCTCCAGCCTGATAGCCGCGCAGCCGGTCGAGATCGGTCAGGTGGATCGCCGACACAAAGATAATAGCGGTTTGCTGGAAGCGCGGGTGTTCGCGGATCATCGCCGCCAGCTCGAAGCCGTCCAGCTCCGGCATGGAAACGTCCGTCAGCACGATCGCGATGTCCTTGCGCAGAAGCTGCTCCAGCGCCTCGCGGGCGGACGACGCCTTGATAAGATTCTCTCCTAGCTCGCTCAGGATCAGCTCGTAGCTGAGCAGCTTGGCCGGCTGGTCATCGACCAGCAGGATGTTGACCTTATCGTTCTCAGCCATCTTCCTACCCCGAGCCTCAGCGATGCAGCCAGATCCGCAGTGCCGAAAGAAGTTGTTCGGTGTTGACCGGCTTCGCCAGATAATCCGATGCACCGGCTTCCAGGCATTTCTCGCGGTCGCCCTTCATCGCCTTGGCGGTCAGCGCGATGATCGGCAAACGGCGGAACCGCGGGTTGGCCCGAATCACCTCCATGGTCTGATAGCCGTCCATCTCGGGCATCATGATGTCCATCAGCACGATGGCGAGATTTGGCGTTTCCTCCAGCATGGAGATCGCCTCCCGCCCGGTGGTGGCGGTCAGCACCTCCATGCCGCGGCGCTCCAACACGCTGGAAAGGGCGAAGATGTTGCGCGCGTCATCATCGACCAGCAGCACTTTCTGTCCAGCCAGGTTCTCATCAGAGTTGTGCAGCCATTCCAGCATGTGCTGCTTTTCGGCTGGCAGGTCCGCGATCACCCGGTGCAGGAACAACGCCGTCTCATCCAGCAGCCGTTCGGGCGATTCCACACCTTTGACCACGACGCTGCGGGCCATGGCGTGGAGCTGTGCATCTTCCTCGGGCGACAGCTCGCGGCCGGTGAATACAACGACCGGCACGTCCGACAGCGTCTCGTCATTGCGGATACGCTCCAGAACGTCGAAGCCGGACATGTCGGGCAGGCGGAGATCGAGCACGACGCAATCCATCGAATCGCGTCGCATTGCTTCGATCGCCCCGGCGCCGGTCTCGGCAGTGACGATATCGATGTCGTCGTGGCCCAGCAGCTCGGTGATGCTCAGCCGTTCGGCGGGGTTGTCCTCGACCACCAGAAGGCGTCGTCGCTGCGAGCGGGCATAGTCAGTGATGCGCGACAATGCCAGCCGCAGACCTTCGGCGCTGGACGGTTTACTGATGAACGAGAACGCACCGCGCGCGAGACCGTGCTGGCGATCCTCGTCCAGGCTGACGATCTGCACCGGGATGTGGCGTGTTGCCGAATCCTGCTTGAGCTGGCTCAGCACGGTCCACCCGAGCATGTCGGGCAGGAAGATATCGAGCGAGACGGCAGCCGGGCGATATTGGCGCGCCAATGCCAACGCGTCCGTCCCGCGCGCAGCCACCAGAACTTTCAGCCCATGGTCGTGAGCGAGATCGACCATGATGCGAGCATAATGTGGATCGTCCTCGACGATCAGCAGCACAGAATCGCTCGGGACGATCGTCTTGCGATCGTCCGGCACTTGCTCGATCGGATGCTCGACCAGCCGCGTGCGCATCGGCGTCGGCGATTCCGCCACCGGGGCCGGTTGCTGCACCCCCGGCAGCCGTATTGGCGAGGGCGAGGACGGGCCGACGTAAATCACTGGCAGATAAAGCGTAAAGGCACTTCCGACGCCGGGCGAGCTGCGGAGCTGGATCTCACCGCCGAGCAGGTTCGCCAGCTCGCGCGAGATCGCCAGCCCCAGCCCGGTGCCCCCGTATTTGCGGCTTGTTGAGGCGTCCGCCTGCTGGAACGCCTCGAAGATGATGCGCTGCTTCTCCGGCATGATGCCGATACCGCTGTCGCTTACTTCGAACGCAATGACCAACGGCGTATTGTCGAGCACCGGATGGCCAGGACTCCAGCCGCCGTCCGGCGCGCTGATGGTCAGCCGGACACCGCCCTGCTCGGTAAACTTGAAGGCGTTGGACAGCAGGTTCTTCAACACCTGCTGCACACGCTTGGAATCCGTCGTGATGCTGCGCAGTCGGGAGTCGATCTCGATGTCGAAATAGAGGCCCCGGGTCTCCGCCTCGTGGCGGAACGGCCGGGTGGCAGTCTCCTGCAGAGTGGAGAGAGGAATCTCCTCGGCATCGACCGACACCGTGCCGGATTCGATCTTCGACAGGTCGAGAATGTCGGTGATCAGGTTCAGCAGATCCGTCCCAGCGCCATGAATGGTGCGGGCGAACTCCACCTGCCGCCCCGACAGGTTGCCATCGGGATTATCGACAAGCTGCTGGCCGAGGATCAGGATGGAATTCAGCGGCGTGCGCAGCTCGTGCGACATGTTGGCAAGGAACTCGGACTTGTATTTCGAGGTCAACGCCAGCTCGGTCGCCTTCTCTTCCAGCTCGCGACGGGCCCGCTCGATCTCCTGGTTCTTCGCCTCCACCTCGACATTGCGCTCGGCAAGCTGCTGCGCCTTCTGCTCGAGCTGCTCGTTGGTCTGCTGCAGCTCGCGCTGCTGGGTTTGCAGCTCGGTGGCGAGCTGCTGCGACTGCTTCAACAGCCCTTCGGTCTGCATCGTCGCCTCGATGCTGTTCAGAACGATGCCGATGCCGCCGGTAAGCTGTTCCAGGAACGCCTTGCGCAGATCGGTAAAGCTGGCGACCGAGGCCAGCTCGATGACAGCTTTCACCTGGCCTTCGAACAGCACCGGAAGCACGATGATGTTGCGCGGCGCCATCTTGAACATGCCCGAGCGGATCGGCACGACCGTGTCGGGCACTTCCGGGATCAGCAAGCGTCGCCCATCGGCGGCGCACTGGCCGATCAACCCGTCGCCGAATGCCAGCCGCTCGGGATGGCCCGCAGGACCGCCATCGGCATAGGCGGCGAGCAACTCGAGGCTTGGCGCCCCCTGCGCGGCCGCTTCGGTGTCCACCAGGTAGATCACCCCGTTCTGCGCCTCCACCAGCGGCGCCAGCTCGGAGAGCAGCATGCGACCCACCGTCGCCAGGTCGCGCTGGCCCTGCAGCATGTTGGTGAAGCGGGCGAGGTTGGTCTTCAGCCAGTCCTGTTCGGTGTTGCGGTCGGTGGTCAGCCGCAGGTTGTCGATCATCGTGTTGAGGTTGTCTTTCAGCTCCGCCACTTCGCCGCGGGCTTCGACCTGGATGGATCGCGTCAGGTCGCCCTTGGTGACGGCGGTCGCCACCTCTGCGATGGCGCGCACCTGCGTTGTCAGATTGGCAGCCAGCAGATTCACGTTGCCGGTCAGGTCCTTCCAGGTGCCGGCCGCGCCGGGCACGTTCGCCTGACCGCCAAGGCGCCCATCTACCCCCACCTCACGTGCCACCGAGGTCACCTGATCGGCGAAGGTGGCCAGTGTGTTGATCATGTTGTTGATGGTCTCGGCCAGCGCCGCCACTTCGCCCTTCGACGTCATCGTCAGGTTCTGTTTCAGGTCGCCGCCGGCCACCGCGGTGACCACCTTGACGATGCCGCGCACCTGCT
>Ga0335074_10005995_pt1 | contig 16841 bp, 14 predicted proteins | sample Lox_Sample_23_FD_206715 | JGI IMG/M metagenome (GOLD analysis project Ga0335074, IMG submission 206715) | Soil microbial communities from Loxahatchee National Wildlife Refuge, Florida, United States - Lox_Sample_2.3 | ecosystem: Environmental > Terrestrial > Soil > Wetlands | place: USA...
GCGGCGGCGCGCCAGTCCCTAGTGCAGAACACCTAGTCAGCGGAGCAACTGAGCACGTGGCAGCGGAACTTCCGGAGACTGAAGTCAGGATCGTTCTGATCAGCTTTGCCGACGGACGAACTGAGGACCTGCCAGTCGGTGCATATCTCGCCAGTTACAACCCTGAAGGCGACGGCGGCAACGGCGTCGCGATCTGGACGCGCGACCCAGCACAGGCCATGACCTTCGCGACCGGAGAGGCCGCGACCGCCTGCTATCGCGCCGTGCCGCTCAACCGGCCGCTTCGCTCGGACGGCAGGCCGAACCGCCCGCTGACGCAGTTCACCGTGGCGTTCTGGTAGCTCGGGCAAGCTGACGCGCCTGCGTCGCGGATGGCTGATGAAGGCCGGGAAGCGGCCGCCGCCGCACGCATATTGACAAGCCAGCCGGCCGGTGGGCTACATGGCGGTAGCCGTCCGGCCGGACCAGCCACCATCGGCCCCGAACCGGCCGTTTCAAGGGGGAGATCGTGACTGAGACAACTCTTGACCCGGCGCGCGGGGAAATGAGCCCGACCCGCGCAGACCTGGGAATGATCCTGGCGCGGTCCGCTGACCGGTTCGGCGCTAAGACTGCCCTCATCGCTGGCGGGCAGACCCTGACTTACCGGGCGCTCAATGACCTGTGCGGCCGCGTGGCGGGGAGCCTGCACGCGCTCGGCGTCCGGCCGGGCGATCGCGTCTCCATCTACTCACCGAATCGGTGGGAGTGGGTGGTCGCTTACCACGCTGCACTGCGAGCGGGCGCGGTGGTCAATCCGATCAACGTGATGCTCACCCCGGAAGAGGTGGCCTTCGTCCTCAACGACTGCGGCGCCGCGGCGATCTTCACCGCCGGCGAGAAGGCCGAGGTGATCCTCAGCCTGACCCGGGCGGTTCCCACGCTGCGCCAGGTCATCAGCTTCGACGACTCCGGTGGCGGCGCCACGGCCTTCGGAGATCTCCTCAGCCCTGCAGCGGTGGCACCAGATATACAAAGGCCGGCGCCGACGGACTTGTCGACGATCGGCTATACCTCCGGCACCACGGGCCACCCGAAGGGCGCGATGCAGTCACACCGCGCTGTCTTCCTCAACACCGCGGCACTCTTCGCTGTCCAGACCCGCACTGACCGCGATGTGATGCTCAACGCCCTGCCGTTGCCGCACGTCTACGGCAACATCGTGATGAACGGCACCTTCATGGCCGGCGCAACGCTGGTGATGATGGAACGCTTCGACGCCGGCGAGGCCCTTGCGCTGATCCAGCGCCACCACATAACTGTGTTCGACGGCGTGCCAACCATGTACGCGATGATGCTCGCCGACCCGTTCCTGCAGGCTGCGGACCTGTCTTCGCTGCGGCTATGTGCTGTCGGCGGACAGACCATGCCGGCGGCCAAGATGGCGGAGTGGGAGCGCGTCTCACGCGCACCGCTGCTCGAGCTCTGGGGGATGACCGAGCTCGGCGGAGCCGGCACGAGCAATTGCAGCTACATGCCTAACACTCACGGGTCGATCGGGTTCGCGCTGCCCGGTCTGGAGGCTCGGGTTGCCTCGCTTGACGACACGCGCCTGACCGCGCCCGATGGTGAACCCGGTGAGCTGATGGTCCGTGGACCGCTGGTGATGCTCGGCTACTACGGTAACGAGCAGGCCACGCGAGCTGCCATCGAACCAGACGGCTGGATGCACACCGGCGACATCGCCACCCGTGATGATGAGGGCCACTACTTCATCGTCGACCGAAGAAAAGACCTGATCATCACCGGCGGATTCAACGTCTACCCAGCCGAGATCGAGCGCGTCGTCGCCGCTCACCCCGCCGTGGCCATGGTCGCGGTCGGCTCAGTGCCCGATGAGACCCTTGGCGAGCTGGCCCGCGCCTACGTGGTGCTCCGGCCCGGAGCAGTGGCCACCGAAGCCGAGATAATCGGCCACTGCCGGCCGCACCTGGCCGCCTACAAACTGCCACGGTCGGTGCGTTTTGTACCCGATCTGCCGAAGACGTCCACTGGCAAAGTGATGCGCCGGGAGCTGAAAACCCTCGACGCCTAAGCTAGGGGCCCGTCGGCGCGCATGCATACTAGTGGGCTGTGAGCGACTGGCGGAATGACCGGATCGGCTCTGCCCTGCGAGGCGAGAACCCGACGGTCCTGGCGCGGCTGCCGGCCGGCTTTGCGGTGATCGGCGACGTCCAGTGGCTCCCTGGTTACTGCGTCCTGCTGGCGGACGACCCTGCTATTACCCGGCTGACTGATTTGCCGAAATCCAGGCGGCTGGAGTTCCTGGACAGCATGGACCGGCTAGGAGAGGCGGTCGAGCGGGCCTGCGCCGCCGCCGATCCGGCCTTCCGGCGCATCAACCTGGAGATTCTCGGCAACACCGACACCTTTCTCCACGCTCACGTCTGGCCCCGGTACAACTGGGAGCCGCCCGACCGGATCGGATATCCGGTCTGGCTGTACGACGAGCGCTGCTGGTCGGATCCGGCGACTGAGCTCGGCCCGCAGCACGATTCGCTGCGCGCAGCCATCGCTACTGAGCTTGCCCGATAAGATCCGAGCCCGGCCCGGCCGCCACCGCGGGCTGGCACTCCTCCGGCACCGGACTCGCCGCCGTCCCGGCGCTGGCAGCGGGCCGGAAGTTGGCGCGCCGCGCCGCGCGGCGGAACGCGGCCAGCACGGCCGGCCCGGCAATCAGGATCGCGACGACATCCGTGATGGCCCGTCCGGTATCCCAGCCGAGCGAGGTGGTGGCGTCGAACAGCAGGTACCGGTGCCATTGCTCGACGAACGACAGGCCCGGCTGGTAGGCGATGGAGCTGGACGGGTCGAGGGAGAACGGCCAGAAGGACAAATTGAGCAGGAACCCGAAGAGGTAGCCCGCGACTGCTCCGTACGCGGCCAGCAGGGCAAGCTCCGCCTTCCCCCGGAGCGGCGGCAGCAGGCCTGCGAGCATGCCCACCCAGGCGCAGCCGAACATCTGGTACGGCAGCCATGGTCCGACCCCGCCGGTCAGCAGCGCGGACGCGAACAGCGATGTGCAGCCCAGGGCGAAGCCGAAGCCGGGTCCGAACACCCGGCCGGCAAGCACGAGGAGGAAGAACACAGTCTCGATCCCGGCGGTGCCGGCGTCGAGTGGCCGGAGCGCGGCATTGATGGCGGAAAGCACACCGAGCATCGCCAGCGCCTTCGCGTCGATGCCGCCGTCAGCGATCTCGGCGAAGACGACCGCTAGCACGAGGACGAGCAGGACAGCGAACATCAGCGGCGGAGTCTCGGTCGAGCTGAAGGTGCCCGGAGCCACAACAAACGGCCACAGGAACGCCACCAGGCCGATTGCTGACGCCATCGTGATCGCGATGGCGGACCGTGGCCCGACCCTGATGGCCGCTGCCCTGGCCAGCGTGAGCTTCGTCATGACGTGACCACCCGGTCAAGGCCAGCGGCCACCTGGCTCTCAGTGAGATAGGGCAGCGGGGCAAGGATCTTGGCGATCTGCGGCGCGAATGTCGGCGACGCGGTGAGGACCGTCGCTGTCGGCCCGTCAGTGACGATCTCCCCCTCGGCCATCACCACAACCCGGTCGCATGCCCGGGTCACGAACTCGACATCGTGGGTTGCGACTACGACGGCGTGCCCGCGGGCGGCGAGCTGATCCAGGATCCGGATGAGGCTGGCCTTGGCCTGGTAGTCGAGTCCGCGGGTCGGTTCGTCCAGCAGGATCGCGGCCGGCGCGGCGGTGAGCTGAATCGCCAGGACCAGCGCTAGCTGCTGACCGGCGGACAGGTCCCTTGGGTGCGCGTCGGCCGGGACTCCAGGCGCGATCCGGTCGAGGATGTCTCGCGCGGGCTCGGCTGGCGGGCCACTGCTGACCTCGCGGTCTGCCTGGGCAAGCTCGGCTTCCACGGTATCGAGATAGACCAGATCCGCCGGGGTCTGCGGCACCAGCCCGACCAGGCGCCTGGCCCGGGCCGGCGACAGCCGCGCCGGGTCGGTGGCCGCCGTGCCGACGCTGACTGTTCCCGAGACGCGGCTGCCGGTGCCCTGCAGCGCCCACAGCAGGGAGGATTTGCCCGACCCGTTGCGTCCCATCAGGGCAGTGCACTCGCCGCCGCGCAGGGTCAGGCTAACCGCGCGCACCGCCACGAGCGGTCCGTACCGCACCACGATGCCGCTGGCGGTCATGACTGGCGCACCGGCCGGGTCAGTCAGCGCCGGGCGGCATGGCAGGGGTGGCGCACCGGGCAGCTGCTCGCGCAGCGCGGACGCAGCGCGGCGTGCATCTCGAACGGAGAGCGGCAGCGGCTCCCAGCCCGCCAGCTTGCCCAGCTCGACGACCGGCGGCCGCACCTCCGCCCGGACGAGAATGTCAGCAGGCGCGCCCTCCGCGACCGTCCCGTCGCCTGCCAGGTAGATAACCCGGTCAGCGTACGGAATCACCCGCTCCAGCCGGTGCTCGGCGAGAACGACAGTAACGCCCAGATCGTGCACCAGGCGTGTGATCGCAGCGAGTACGTCCTCCGCGCTGGTCGGGTCGAGGGCTGACGTTGGCTCGTCCAGGACGAGGATCCGCGGGTGCGCGGTCAGCGCCGCGCCGATTGCGACGCGCTGCTGCTGTCCGCCCGACAACGTGCGCAGCGCCCGGTTCCGCAGGTCGGCGATACCCAGCAGGTCGAGAGTCTCCTCCAGCCGTGCACGCATCGCAGCGGGCGCGATCGCCAGCTGCTCCATCGTGTAGGCAAGCTCCTCCTCGACGGTGTCGGTGACGAACCCAGCCAGCGGGTCCTGCCCGACGACGCCCACGACATCGGCAAGCTCCCGTGGCTTGTACTGTGCGGTGTCCCGGCCGTCCACGACCACGCGCCCGGTCAGCGTGCCGCCGGTGAAATGCGGCACCAGGCCGTTGACGGCCCCGAGCAGCGTCGACTTGCCGCTGCCCGTGTGCCCGATGACCAGGCACAGCTCGCCTTCCTCGATCAGGAAACTCAGGTTCCGCAGCACCGGGCTGTCGGAGCCGTCATAGGTAATACCGGCGCGATCGAAGTGGATCACCGGGGTGCTCCCGCAAGGTCGCGGAGAACAGGCTGCGGTTCCGGCACGGACCGGTCAGCCGGGACGGGCGCGGGCGGCGGCGGCGCGACCAGGGCAGCCAGCGCAGCTGCCAGTATCGCGACGGCGGGGATCAGCGGAAGCGACGGCCAGTGCAGCGGATACAGCGAGGGATTCAGCACGGCCGGGTTGTAGCCGACGGTCACGCACAGCCCGACCGCGCTGACAAGGCCGCACGCAGTCACGACCCACTCCGGCCAGCGCCATGGATCTGGCCGGTAGTGAGTCCGCGATACCCGCCGACCGCCGAGCGCCAGGCCCGCCACGCAGGCAGCCGAGCCGGCGGCGAACCCGGAGGCTGACAGTGCACCTGGCATCCCGGCATCCAGGAGCCCGTACGCGCCGACGCACAGACCGGCCATCCCGGCGAGCAGCAGAACCGCCGTCAATCGCCTGCTCGCGCGCGTAGCGGTGCCGGTGCGCCCGTAACCGCGCGAATCCATCGCGGCCGCGAGCAGCAGCGATCGCTCAAGCGCGTCGTGCAGAACCGGAATGGCGACAGCACGCAGGGCATGCAACCGGCGCCGGTCGCCGCCGCGGAGGCGCCGCGCCCGTCGCACCCGCTGGGTGCTCTCGACTAGCTGTGGAGCCACGGACAGCGCGACAGTGACAGCCACGCCAAGTTCGTAGAGCGCGCCAGGCAGCACCCGCAGCGCCCGTTTCGGATTGGCTAGCGTGTTCGCGGCGCCGATGCAGCAGAGCAGGCAGGCCAGCCTGGCGCCGTCAAGCGCCGCTGACAGCACGGCCTCCAGTGACACCGGCCCGCCGATCTGGATTCCCGCGTACCAGGACGGCGTCGGTATCCGCGGCAGCGAGAACAGGATGTGGTCGCCCGGCGTGACCCCGCTCTCGAAGACAATCCGGAAGACGACCCGGATGACGATGACAGTCAGGGCCATGACGAGATAGAAGCGATATCCGCGCGCCCACGGTGCATCTCCGCGGCGCACCGCCACGACCAGGCAGAGGACGGCCAGGATAAGCAGCAGCAGGAGCGGGTTGGTAGTCCGGCTCGCGGCCACCCCGAGCGCGAGGGCCCAGATCCACCACGCAACGGGGTGCAGCACGCGCGGAAGCCGCCGCCCCCCGGCCGCCAGCCCGAATCGCCGGTACCGCGTCCGTGCCGTCGGCGATCTGCTGGATCCGTCTGCCGTCATGATCGCTCGAGACGGCGGCGGCGCACGGCGGCGCTCACTCCGGCGGCCACCAGCAGCAGCGCGGCGACCGCCGCGATGATCGACGGCCAGGGGGACCCGGCGCGGCTATCGCTCGTGCTGGCGGCCGCTGGCTGGGCATTGACGATGGCCGGTGTACCGGCGGCCGCCGCTCGGGTCGCATCAGCACGAAGGCTGTCGGGACTGATCGGCGGGACTGCTGAGCCAGCTGTGCCGGCCAGATTGGTTCCGCCGAACACCCACAAGCTCACACTGCCGGGGCTGGGGCGGTAGCTGATGGCGCCCAGCTGGCTGTAGGTCCAGGTGTCCTGACCTGGTGCTGCCTGCCAGGAAGCCCAGTAGGCGCTGGCCGGCGGTGTGTCCACGCATGCCTGCTGGGCCGCCGTCGGGTACTGGCTGCCGTGCCGGTATCCGCTGTACCCGATCCGGCAGATGAACCCGGGCCCGTCGTGCTCGGTGCCAGTGGTGTTCCAGCCACCCTGATTCAGCAGCGCGTAGCCAGTCGTCGGTGTCGTCCCGCACGACCGCAGTACCGGCCCGCCCCAGTGGGCGAAGTCCACCGCGACGATCACGCCCGCGGTTGCCGTGCAGTCGCTCAGCGGCCGCGCCGCGGCGGTGGCGGAGCCTGCGGTCGCGGTGATCACCGCCGCGAACACCCCGAGGTTCACCGCCGCGATGACGAGGACGCTCCCGGCCGCACTAGCCCCGGTCCGACGCACCATCGCGGCCAGCCCTCCGGACCCCATGCTCATAACCGGGCCTCGTCTCTGGCCGCGGACGGCAGCGCCTCCGCTGGCGGCGGCAGCGCCTCAGCGGACGGCGCCCCGGTCGGCGGCTCCTGCCCGGTCCGCCCATGCCTGCGCCGTCGCCAGCTGAGGAGCGAGCCCAGTGCAACGGCCACGACGGCGAGGCCGACGGCCGGCCAGATGAGGACGGCCGGCCAGGCTCTCGAGGTGTCACTCGCCAGGACGCCTGGGTAGCGGGCCTGCGCTGCCGGGTTGCCGTCGTGGCGGCCCACCGTGCCGGGCGACACGCCGGGAGTCCCCGCGGGGGCCGGGCTGGCGGCCCCAGTCGACGCGCCCGGCGTAGCACTGAGCCTGCCCGCGTCCGCACCGAGACCCCCGCCAGCGTGGTGGCTGCCCGAGGTGCCGAGGGAGTTGCCGGTGCCGCCGGAGTGGCTGCTGGCCGTTGCGGGTGAGCCGAGAGAGCGGTGCAGCGTGCCGAACGACGTGCCAGCCGCTCCGCCAACCGCCTGCGTGGAAGCGCGGAGATTCGAGCCGTGCTGGCCCGCATCGGCGTCGAAGCCGCCGTTGCTGTTCTGCTCCCTGGTCAGGAACGCGAGTGCTGCACTGATGCGGGCCTTGTAGGCCGATGCGTGCAGGGTCATGGCCTGGATGGCCAGGCCAGTCGAGTTGATCGACTCAGCGCCCGAGCCCGGAAAACCACCGTTGCTCTCCTGCTTGCTGGCAATCCAGGTCAGGCCAGTCCGGACATCGCGCGCGGAGCGGGTGCCGGGGGCGAGGGCGAGCGCCATCGCGGCCATGGCGGTGCTGTCGACGTCGGGTCCGCCGCTGGCCGGGATCAGGCTGGGGAACGAGCCGTCTGAGCTCTGCAGGCTCTCCAGGTAGGCGATCGGCGCCGCCGCGTCGCGAGACTGGCCCGCCCGGATCTGGGCCATGATGCCCAGCGTCTGGTCGAACACGGAGGTGTCATTGAGGTAGCTTCCGGCGCCAGGGCAACTCGTGTTCGCACCGGTCGAGGCCTTCTTGCAGACGGAGGCGTCCAGCGCGGCAATCAGGTTATGCCCGCCAAAGTTCCGCGGGTTATCGCCAACTACCTCGGCCAGGAGTGCCTCCTTGCCGATCGAGCCTCCGCTGGCGTCCGACGTGCCGATGCCGGTCCAGTCGTTGATGGTCTGCCCGGACGGATCCTTGCCCGCGCTGTCAATGAACGAGACGACGTTCCGCAACGCCGCATCCTCGTCTCCTGTTGCCGCCAGTGCGAACGCCCCGTCGATCGTGAGGCCGAAGTCGGCGTATCCAGGAACCGACTCGTAGTAGTGGCCGCCTATCAGGTTTTGAGGAGCGACCAGGTACGCACTGCCCGTCGCCAGGTTCGGAGTTCTGGCTGCGGTGGTCGCGGCGACGGCAGGCGCGCCGAGAGCAGACGCGCCGGCAGCAGACGCGCCGGCAGCTGACGCGACGGCAGCAGACGCGCCGGCAGCAGACGCGCCGGCAGCTGACGCGACGGCAGCAGAGAGCGTCAGCGCGCACATGGCGGCCGCTGCGCACAGGCCGAGCTTCATGATCCTCCCCGGGGTCAGGCCGCGAAACCCCGGGCACGGACCGGCCCTGCGCCGGAAGCCCGATGTTCCGCGCCGCAGACCACGACGACGCTGGGACGATGCTGCTGTCTTGCCAGGTGCTCCGGCTTGCCCGCAGAAGCTGCGGGCCCACGGCTGCGGGTCAGCGCCGGATTTCGACCGGCTTCCCCTGGTTGCGCTCGGAGCCTACCCGACAACGCTCGTCGCACTGGAGCCAATACTGCAACGTCACGGCGCGGACCCGGCCACCGGCCTCGAGGTCGCGCCGTTGCCGGCACGTTTGTCCAGGTGCCGGAAAGTGGTCGCTGCCAGTACAGTAACCTCTGCCACTACAACTGAATCGGCGAGACGGTGGGGGAAGTCCGGTGAGATCCCGGCACTGACCCGCAACGGTAATGGTCCCGACTCTGGTCGCAGGCAAAGTCCGAGTACCCGCCAGTCATCGCGTCAAGTCACTCCCCTACCTGCCGTGGTCCGCGGGCCGGAGTCTGGCCGTCGCGCGGCGGCCCGGTCCCGGGTATCCGACCGGACCGGAAAGGCCGAGCCGATGACTCGCATCCCTGCGCGAGCCGCTGTCTTCCTTGCCACCCTTGCCTTCGGGTGCACTGCCGCGATCATTCCTGCAGCCGCCGCCAGCGCGACCACGTCCACCGGCGCCGGCCAGGCCGCCTCCGGCTGGCTCGCACGCCAGCTCGTGGGCGGCAGCCACTTTGTCACCGTCTTTGACGGCGTCACCTACCCGAACCAGGGCGAGACGATCGACGCGATCCTCGCCTTCGCTGCGACCAAGACCGCCAGCAACTACGGGGCCAAGGCCACCAGGTGGCTGGAGCGGCCAAGCGTGCTCTCCAACTACATCGGCTCTGGCGCCGACCTGTATGCCGGAGCTACCGCGAAGGTCGCGCTTGCCGCCGAGGTGGCTGGCATCAACCCGGCCAGGTTCGGCAAGGTCAACCTCATCGCGCGGCTGCGCGGCCTGATCGTGGCATCCGGCCGGTACTCCGACCGCCCGCTCAACGAGAACTACAGCAATGCCTTCAGCCAGGCTCTCGCCATCATCGCGCTCAGCCGGTACAGCCACGCGCCAGTCAGGGCGGTCAGATTCCTGATCTCCAGCGAGTGCAAGAACGGCGGCTTCCCGCTGGACTTCGGCCAGCCGACCTGCGTCAGCGACACCGACTCCACCGCCATGGACGTTCAGGCGCTGCTCGCCGCTGGCCAGCGCGCCGCGGCGGTGCGGGGTCTCACCTGGCTGAAGCACGTCCAGCTCGGCAACGGCGGGCTCGACGCATCCGGAGCGACCACGCCGAACGCCAACACAACGGGACTCGCCGGCGAAGCCTTCGCTGCCGCCCGCTGGTACCGCAACGCAGCGCTCGCCGCGAAGTTCCTGCGCGGCCTGCAACTTGGCTGCTCGGCTAAGTCCTCGCGGCGCGGCGCGATCGCGTACGACTCGAGCGGGTTCGCCGAGAGCACCGCGGTCGACGCCACGGCTCAGGGCATCCTCGGGCTGGCTGACGTCAGCCTGGCCACGATCAGCGCCCGCGGCTCCAGCCGTGGCGCTCCGCGGCTGGAGTGCGCGGCATGACGCGCGACCGGGCAGTCCCCGTGCTCCTCGTCGGCATCCTGCTGGCGGCTCTGCTCGTGCTGGCGACCAGGACGACGCCAGCCGAGGCCGTCGCGGCCGCGGCCTGCGGCAAGCACGACAAGAAAGGCGTCACGGTCGTCGTCGACTTCAAGCACTTCCACAAGGGGATCAGGATCGGCTGCGATACCACCCGGCCGAAGAACGGCCTGGTAGCGCTGCGGAAGGCCGGCTTCCACTACACGTTCGTGCCGCGGGTGCCCGGCTTCATCTGCACGATCGATAAGGAGCCGGACCCCTGCAACGACGCGCCCGCCACGGCCTACTGGTCGTACTGGCACGCCAGGCCGCACGGCACGTGGAAGTACAGCACGCTGGGCGCCGCCAGCTATCACCCGAAGTCGGGCTGGGTTGAGGGCTGGGCCTTCGGCGACGGCAAGCCGCCAGCCATCTCACCGCCGTAGAAGTCCGATCCGCCGCCATCCAGCGATGTAGTGCCGTCATCCGCCAGAACGATGCGTGCCCTGGACGCGCTGGTTACCGTCAATGGGTGTCAGTGAATAATCCAGCTCGCGGCGTGCCGGCCAGGCACTGGCTTCCTCCAGCGGTCTCGGAGCGCCGGTGGCTGGCGGTCGTCCTGCTGTCTGCCGCTGCCGGCGCCGTCATGCTCACTCTCGTGGCCAGGCCAGGTGAGCACTCGCAGCAGACGGTCGTCATACCGCTGCTCGGCTGCGCCGTGGTCGCCTTGATGCGGCGCTGGCCGGTGCCCGTGCTGGGGGTGGTGACAGCCGGGGCCGGGATGACGACTGCCACCGGCCACGCGTCCCTGGCACTCGGCGTCCTGCTCGGCCTGGCGCTGTACTTCGCCGCGCTGGGCTTGCCGAGGCCCAGGTCGATCGCGCTCGCCGTGACCGTCACGGCCATGCTGGGCACGGCCGTGCTGTACTCGGCGTTCAGCGGCGAGCCCGCACAGCCCGCGGCTGAGGCCACGCAGAGTCTCGTCCCGCTGGCCGGAGCCTGGTTCATTGCGGACAGCGTCGCAGCGCGGCGACGCTACCAGGCGGGTCTGGCCGCGCAGGCCCAGCGGGAGCGGGCCGCTGAGGTCCGCGAGGAGAGAGTACGCATCGCCCGCGAGATGCACGACGTGGTCGCACATGCCCTCGCGGTGATCACGGTCCAGGCCGGTGTGGGCAGGTGCCTTGCGGCCAAGCGCCCCGAAGAGGCGGCTGCCGCGCTCGGATCGATCGAGACGATCGGCCGGACTGCCCAGGACGAACTGCGCGTCGTGCTGGGGCTGCTTCGCGATGAGGAGGCCGTGGCCGCTCCGCTGGCGCCGGTGCCACGGCTCATCGATCTCAAGGACCTCGCCGACACGGTGCGGGCCTCTGGCGTGCCAGTGGAGCTGCGATTGGCGGGGACAGACCTGCAGCTCTCGCCGTCGCTCGAGCTAACGGTCTACCGCGTCGCGCAGGAGGCGCTGACTAACGTGGTCAAGCACGCGCCCGGTGCTCACGTGGTGGCTGAGCTCATCGTCTCGGCCGGGAAGGTCCGCCTCGATATCCGCGACGACGGGAGCCCCGGCTACGGCGAGGCGCCGACCGGGCCGGGCACGGGCCTCGGGATCACCGGGATGCGGGAGCGGATCGGCGCGTTCGGCGGGTGGCTGGAGGCCGGGCCGGTCGCCGGGGGCGGATTCCGCGTGACTGCCGAGATCCCGGTCGAGGACGTGACGAGTTGATCAAAGTGCTCGTCGTCGACGACGAGGCGCTGCTGCGCTCCGCGTTCTCCTCGCTGATCGAAGCGCAGGACGACCTGGAGGTCGTGGGGCAGGCTGCCGACGGACAGCAGGCGGTCGAGCTCGCCGCGAGCCTCCAGCCCGACGTGATCGTGATGGACGTCCGGATGCCGGTGATGGACGGGATCGAGGCGACCAGGCGGATCACCAGCGACCTGCCGGGTTGCCAGGTCCTCATGCTCACCACGTTCGATCTGGACGAGTACGTCTTCGAGGCGCTCCGGGCCGGCGCAAGCGGCTTCGCGCTCAAGAGCCGTCCGCCCGAGGAACTGCTGAGCGGCATCCGCACCGTGGCCGATGGTGAGGCGCTGCTCGCGCCAACCGTGACGCGACGGCTGATCTCCCACTTCACCGAGCGCACCAGGGCCACGGCCAGGACACCCTGGTGCCTGGAGGAGCTCACTGACCGAGAGCGCGAAGTGCTGGCGCTGGTAGCGCGGGGCCTGTCTAACGCGGAACTAGCCGCCGCGCTGCACGTGACGTTGCCCACGGCGAAGACGCATGTCAGCCGGATCCTGACCAAGCTGGGCGCCCGCGACCGGACTCAGCTGGTCATCCTGGCCTACGAATCGGGAGTCCTGGCCCGCTGATCTAGTCCCCGTCAGCCTGAGGGATGACCGGGACTGTGATGCTCGCGCACGATGACGGCCGTCCGTCCGCCGTCGACGATGGTCTGCCATGGACGTTGTCGACATGCTGGCGATCTCGGGGCACGCGCTCGGCGCCGGCCGCGCCCCTGGTGTCAGTGCCGGACCGCTGGGCGGCGGAGGCTTTCACAACATCGGCGAGGTCCTGGTCCTGCTTCTTGTGCTGGGCGGGCTGGGCTTCGCCGTGACCCGCCGTCGCGGCGGCCGGTCCGCGCCACCGCAGGACGATCAGTGGATCCGGCCGGAACCGCCATCCGTACCGGCCGCGCCGCCCGAGCCCCAGGGGGCGACCGAGCCGCCAGGACCGCCGGTGCCGGCCAGCGGGACTGCTATCGCGCCGCCCGTGAGGCCACGCGCTGCCGTCTCGTTCGAGCGTCCGGCCGACGGCTGGGCGGTGGAAACCCGCGGCCTGACCAAGCGGTTCGGCAGCAACGTTGCGGTCGACAGCGTGGACCTGCGCGTCCCGCGCGGATCGGCGTTCGGTTACCTCGGGCCGAACGGCGCCGGCAAGACGACTCTGATCCGGACGCTACTCGGCCTGACCCGGCCGAACGGCGGGACGATGTCGCTGCTCGGCGTCCCGGTCCCGCGCGGGCGCCGGGAGGCGCTCGCGCGCGTTGGCGCGATCGTCGATGAGCCGCGGTTCCACTCCCACCTGACCGGGCGGGAGAACCTCCGCCTGCTCGCGGCGGCGAGGGGCGGCGATGCCAGCGGGCGGATCGGGCCGTCGCTCGAGCGAGTCGGGCTCACGGGGCGCGCCGACGACAAGGTCGCGTCGTACTCCATGGGCATGCGCCAGCGTCTGGGAGTCGCATCGTGCTTGCTCGGCGACCCTGAGCTGCTGATCCTCGACGAGCCGATGAACGGCCTGGACCCGGCGGGCATGCACGAGATGCGGGAGATGATCGCCAGTCTGGCCGGTGAGGGCCGTGCCGTGGTGCTGTCCTCGCACTTGCTTGATGAGGTGGAACGCACCTGCGACGCGGTGGCGATCGTCGACCACGGCCGGGTGATCAGCCAGGGTCCCATTGACGAGCTGATCCGGAGCGCGGGCGCCACGGTGCTGCAGGTCGACTGCGCGGAGCCTGCCAGGGCGGTCCAGGTCATCGACGAGGCCGGCATCACCGCGGGCACCGCTCGGACCGATACCGGCCTGTCCATCACCCTCCCCGCCGGAGCCTCCCGCGAGCTCGTCGCCGATATCAACCGGCGGCTGGTCCGGGCGGATATCGACGTGTACGGCCTGCACGAAACGCGGGCGTCGCTGGAGGACTGGTTCTTGTCCGTAACGAGCCGGCTGGGAGACCCGTCGTGACCACTGCTGAAACCTCGCTGTCCCGCCAGCGACCCGAGGCGGCCGACCATGGCCGGCCCGGCCTGCCATGGGCGCTCGCGTGGCTGCCCACCTGGGATCTCCTCACCACCAAGAACCTGGAGATCCGCAAGCGGCGCGGACTCATGATCACGATGGTGGTGATGATCGTGCTGCCGGCCGTCCTCATCCTTGGCTTCCGGCTGCTGTTTCACGCGATCGATCCCAAGACCTATGGCCCGGCCGGCAATCCGGGGGTCTTCTCCGACCTGGGCAACCTCCTGGCCGAGTTCGGCTTCATCGCTGCTGCGGCGCTTGGCGCAGCGGTCGGGACCACGGACTTGTCCGACGGCATGTTCCGCCACCTGGTCGTCACGGGCAGGTCGCGCGCAGCCCTGTACCTTGCGCGGATCCCGGCTGGCCTGGCCATCATCGTCCCGCTCGTCGCCCTGGCATTCACGATGACCTGCCTGGTCACCAGTTACGAGGGCAGTACGAACCCGACCTCGGTCCCGCTGGACGGTCTCAGCGTTCCGCTGCATCTCGACCAGGCCGAGCTGCAGGCATGGCTGCTGCAGCGTCCGCAGCAGGTGGCGAACTCCGGGTTGCCCCTCGGCCCGGGGATTCCCGTCAGCCCCGGTTCCAGCGCGGCACCAGTCGGTCCGGGTGCCAGCGCGGCGTCGGTCCGCGGGACGATCGACAAAAACATCGCAACCATCTACAGCGACTACATCGATACCGGGCTCGCCACCGCAAACCCGGCGGACAACGAGATGGTCAAGATCGGGCTGTGGCTTGAGCTCGAGGTCGGGATCGGGTTCCTGGTCGGCCTGGGCTTCGGCTCGCTCACCGGGCAGCGCACGACCACGACCATCGTGCTGATCGCGCTTGAGATCATCGTGACCCCGCTCCTGGCCCGCGTGCAGCTCCCCTACTTCATCAACGGCCAGCGGCTTGTCGTCGGCATCGCGATGGACCAGCTCCGCCCGGCGGCACTGGGGCCCGGGATCGGCGGCGGCGCAGGCGGGGGTGGCGGCCCGGGTCATGTGCTGTTCGGCGGATCGGGCGCACTCGGTATCCCGCCGATGCCGACCTGGGCGATGATCTCGGTGATTGTCGGCTGGATCGTCGGCTGGTCGGTGATCGGAGCATGGCGGATGGCGACCCGCGACGCCTGAGACAGGCCACACCGGGTCCGCGGCCATAACGGCAGGGAGCGCGGCCGCTGCGCAAGCACCGAGGCGACTTGGCCTGGCGCTAGCTATGATCGCGACCACGCAGCTGATGGGCTGCTACCAGCGACCGATCGGCAGCAGCGCGGTAACCGCAACAACACCGAACAGCAGCGTGAGGTACGCGATCGACCGGTGGAACAGCCGCATCGGAGCCTGGTCACGACCCGTCGCGATGCGAGTGCGCAGCCGGTGCGCCCCGGTCAGGAACCAGGCTCCGAGGGCCACCGCACAGCAGCCGTAGAGCCATCCGGCGTCGACGGACAGAACCAGCGTGGCGGCAACCATCGCGTACGAATAGCCGAGGATCTTGCGGGCTACCGTCGTATCCGACGCCACCACGGGCAGCATCGGAATATTGGCTGCCGCGTAGTCGTCCTTGAATTTCATTGCCAGCGCCCAGAAATGCGGCGGTGTCCAGAAGAAGATGACAGCGAACAGCGCGATCGCAGGCCAGCTCACCGGGCTGCCGGGCTCGGAGTCCAGGCCGGTCAGACGATAACTGGGTATGAGCCGTGGCCGCGGCCAGGTGCTGGCGATCTACCGCCGGGCACCTCCCCGAGGTCAGCGTTGCCTGGCTGGTGCGCGTGGCTCGGCACAAGCTCGTCGATCACTGGCGTCAGTCCGGCCGCGAGCAGCGTGCCCTTGCTCAGAGCGACCCCGGCGATGAGGCGGTGACGATGGCTGATCCGCTCCGCACCCTCCGGATCCCTTTGATACTGACCGAGCCGCGCTGGGAATTCGCTCTCGCGCTGCGCCGCCTGGAGTACAGCACCGGCCAGTTCACGTCGGCTGCGGCCACGGCGCGGTACTTGCCGTCCGGCACACCGCCGCGAGACTGGCAGACGTACCCATCCGACCTTCGGACTGGGCGCCGTTAATCGCGCGACCTGCACGCATAATCAAGCCAAGCGCTCGCTGGCTCTGCGGCGTCGCGCGGGCAGCCGGCCTCTGCTGATCGGTCCTGGCGAGTCTCCGCCGCACGACCGCACGCCCGACCGCGGTTCTGCCGTTCCAGCTGCTGCTACCTGCCCTCTCCCGCCGCGGCGATGGCCGGGGCGAGCAGCGCCCTGATCGCGGGCACCAGATGGACAACGAGTTCATCTCCGGTTAGCTCAGCGAGTGTGCCGGTACGGGCGACGTGGCGAGCGAACGTGACGCCGATCAGGAGCGAGCCGACCAGGTCGGCATACGCCTCGGTGCCTGGCCCGAGCACCTCGCGGAAGGCCGTGGTGACCTCGCGTTCCATCGCCGCGTACAGCGGCATCGCCACGGCCTCCTCCGAGGCCGCGCTGCGGATCAGGGCGACGACTGCGTGCTCGCCCTCTGCCGACTCGGTTTCGGCCACGAATGCCGCCGCGACGCGGTCCGGGAGCGTCTCCAGGTCCCCGGGGACCGCGCCCGCTGCCGCGCGGGGCCCTGGCAGCGCCGTGATCAGAAGCTGCTCCTTCGTGCCAAAGTGTCGCATGACCAGCCCATGCGTGACGCCGGCCCGGCGCGCGATCTCGCGGATGGTCGCGCGCGCGTAGCCGCGCTCGGCAAACACCTCCCGCGCCGCCTCGAGGATCGCCGCGCGCGACGCCTGCGGGTTCCGCCGGTGCCTGCGCGGCGATGCAACCAGCTGGCTCTCCACGCGGCTAAG
>Ga0335074_10005996_pt1 | contig 16840 bp, 11 predicted proteins | sample Lox_Sample_23_FD_206715 | JGI IMG/M metagenome (GOLD analysis project Ga0335074, IMG submission 206715) | Soil microbial communities from Loxahatchee National Wildlife Refuge, Florida, United States - Lox_Sample_2.3 | ecosystem: Environmental > Terrestrial > Soil > Wetlands | place: USA...
CCCGAAGTCAACTGTTCGCAGCATGCGGCGCAGCATTCGACTAATTGGCCCAATGCCTATGGAAATGTACCTTGGAGGCTCGTTGCTGCCGCGATTCACATCGAGGCGGACGCGTGAACATTTCAAACTAAGCCCTGCCGGGGCAATGAGAGAATGGCTGGCATGATCCTCAGAAGTTCCCAAGGGAGTCAGGTTGCCGCCTTTCTAGGCGGTCTGCTCGTGATGTCGCTCGTTGCGTATGGAGTAAAAACTGGAAAGACAGTGGGCAGATTCGGCGGCTTTTACCGAGCCAAGAACCCCGTCCGATTCTGGGTTGAGATTGCCCTACAGTGCGCATTGGCCGCTTTTCTGTTCTTTTTGTTCGCGAATGGGGAATGAGCGGTATAAATTTCAAACTGAGCCACTACTCGAGAACCATATCGGGAACGTTCGGAGCGGGTTTTGGGCGCATATCGATTACCTTTTGCCCGGCCGTTCGCAGGAGATGGGTGAATTCTTCCGTAACCCGCTTTTTTCGTATCTATTGCCCGACGCTGGAGCTATACTTTTGTCATTCCCAGGGAAACCACTCGCCAGCGGAATTTCCCGGTTAAAGCCGCCCCACCCCCCAAGCGGCCTATTTGCCAGTTGATACCTTAACGTGCCGGATTACGTCGATTGAATCAGGGAATCGGCCGGGCACAGATCATTACCGACAACAATCGGGAGCAACTTCCTGCCATGAGCCGTGTTTCCACTCCCAGAACTGGAGCGAATATCCAAGCGGGGTGCTTGGAGGGCCACAAACGAAGTGGCCAATCGCAAGAGACGAAACCACGCCTTGCCGGTCTGTTTGCCGCGGTTACCAACGTGGCGATCGGCGATTCCACTGGAAAACAAATTGCCTCCATTGGAGGGGTTATGAAGGCGTACTTTGCTGCGCTGGCTGCCTTGGTCAGTGTGCTTACGGGTACTGCGAGTTTTGCGCAAACCCAGCGAGCGCTGCTCATCGGCATCAACACGTATGAACCCGCGGGCACCACGGCCGAACATCCGGCCAATTGCACGTATGGCCGCTGCGGTGTGATCAAGTTCAACAACCTGGATGGCGCGGTGAACGACGCGCAGTCCATGGCTGACCTGCTCACCACGGAATTCGGCTTCCCCGCTAAGAATGTTGTTCTGCTCACCAATCCGGCGCCGCCGCAGCCGAAGCCCGGAGTGACGGTGCTGCCCGCCTCCGACACTACGCGCGACGGCATTCTCGCCGCCATGCAGAAGTATCTCGTGGACCTGCCTCAAAAAGGCGACACCGTGGTTTTCTACGACGCCAGCCACGGCTCGCTGCGCGTGAACACCAAGGGCAATAACACAAAAATGAAGGTGCTGGTCGCTGGTCAGTATGTGCCGGCAGATAGCACGCTGGTAGCCTCTGACGCATACAAAGGCGGCTACGATGTGCGCGACCGCGAGCTGACTCGCATCTTTAACGCCGCGCTCGACAAGGGCGTCCATCTTACGGTGATTTTCGATAGTTGCCACTCGGGCAGCATCAGCCGCGGCGTTGGCCCGCAATACACTGAGCGCGATCTGGCCTTCGACCAGCGCGACATCGACGAAGCACCGGACACCGCCACGCCGCCATCGGAGCGCAAAGACAACCCGGCGCTGATCCTCTCAGCAGCACAGCAGTCGCAAACGGCCAAGGAAGCCCCGCTCGCTCCCGGCACTACAGAGCCGCATGGGGCCTTTACTGCGGCCTTGATCGAGACCCTGCGGACTATGCCTCCGGACACGCCCGCTTCTCTGGTTTATGAGCGCGTCAAGGCTGTTCTTGAAGGCAGCAGCGTGCCTGACCAGGATCCGGACCTAGATGCCACCGAGGCCCGCCGCGAGCAACCGCTCTTCGGAGGAACTGCGGCAAAATCCAACAAAGTTCGCACTGCCGCAATCGGAACCGACTCCGACGGCAATATCACCCTGGACATTGGCTTGGCTGCCGGTTTGGGCGCAGGCACCGAATTTACGTCGGAGAACCCGGACAGCCAGGGCAAACCGATCGTGCTGCGCATCAGCGATCTCAAGGGGATTGCCCGCTCCACTGCTGAAATCGTCAGTCCGGCAGGCGCCAAGGTGTCGCCTGGCCAGTTCTTCGACCTGACAAAGTGGGTTCCGGCCGATTCGCAACCGCTGCGCTTCTGGCTTTGGCCGGCCACTCTTTCTGAAGATCAGATTCTGGCCGCAGCCATGCAAGTGCAAGCCTCGGGAGCAACTCTGGTCTCCGATCCGGCCGAGCAGCAGTGGACGCACATGCTGAATTGGGATGGGACAAACTGGATGCTGAAAGATGCCAGCGCGGATTCGCCTGTGAGCCTGGGATCGACGCTCACCGCCGCCGCTCTCAAGCAGCATCTTCCCGCGGGCGCCAGGTTGTGGGCCAATCTTCCGCCATCGCGCGAACTGGCCGCAAAACTCAAGCCGGCAGTCAACAGCGCCGTCCAGTCTGCAGACAATATGGCCGCTGCCAACTACGCCCTGACCGGAGTGGTGACCGAGAACGGCCCCGCCTATGCCTGGTACCACAAGAGCGAGCTGGCGGCTGGGCCGCCCTCGCCCAACGCGCCTCCGCACAGCCCTGGCTGCTCCGCGACCTCGCAGTATCCCGTGCGCACGAATTGGATTCCGGTTGGAAGCGCCGCCGATATTGACCCCAGCGGCGACAAATTGATGGGCTTCGCATTGCGGCTCGCCAAGGTGCATGACTGGCTGGAACTGGCGAATAACCCCGTCGACGCTTCCAGCCTCGAATACTACTCACTGGCTTTGGTTCCCGCGGCGGGCAGCACTCCGCTCTCGACCGAGCAGACAACGCACCAGGGCGATGAATTGAAGATGGTCTTGACTGCTGATGACAAAATCATCGAGAAGCGCTGGGTGTATGTGCTCGACATCGACTGCACTGGCGCCGGAACGCTGCTTTATCCGGGTAACTACACCGGTAACCAATATGGGGACGAAGGCGATGTTGGCAAAGTGCTGCCCCTGCGCGGCGCCCCCACGTTGCGCATCGGCAAGCCATTTGGCGTGGATACGCTGATCATGCTGGCCACCGATCAGCCTCTTTCCGATCCTTTTGCCCTCAACTTTGAAGGAGTGGGCACGCGTGGCGCCACCAGGGGCACAAGTTCTCCGCTGGAGAAGCTGCTGAACCAGGCCAGCGCGGGAACCCGCGGCCCCGTCCCTGAGGTGCCGACCAACTGGAGCATTGAAACAACAACGGTACACAGTGCTCCCAAAACGACTTCACCTTAATTCTTATCGGGCTTGATGATTCAATGCGAGCGGCCGGTGGCTCATGGGTTTTCCCCGGCAACACATGGAGGGTAGAACGATGTCATTCTCACGACGTAACTTCCTTGCCGACGCATCGATGCTCGGCCTGTTTACTGCGCTGCTTCCTGAGCTTGCTGCCGCGCAAGCGCAAACGTCCGCGGCGCAAGCGGCCGATGATGATTTGCCTCACGATTCGTACGACTTCTGGAACGGGTTCTTCGATTCTGTGAATCCGTACAGCCAGGGCTACGGAACCAAAACGGCAACTCGCGGACCGGCCGATCAGCTCCCCGATCCCGCTGCGCAAACGCAGTATCTGCAATATGACTCGACGAAAAAGCGGCTCCGCTATGCGGCCGACATCCAAAAGGAGGAGCTGCTCGACCACGACGGTGACGTGGGCGTCAGCATCGCGCTTTCCCAGTTCCGGCCGGGACAGGGAGAAACCAACCTGAAGGCCTCCCAGTTGCGCGTCGACACCACGCAGGTTCATCCCTTCGTGGATATCATTACTCCGCTTGCCTGGTCGGCCATCGCATCGGTCAACCCCAACAAGATGGGCCAGGTTTCGCTGGACCAGCTCGGCTTCAAGTCGCCGCAGGCGATGCAGGGCACCAGTAAAATCCTGCTCACCCGCGGAACCGGAAAGCTGGCTGTCAATGTGTCCAGGGCGAATGCCGAATCGACGTTCATGAAAGCTCTGAACATCATGATCCAGGGCGCCAAGATTGCAGCTCCCATCGTCAGTCTGCCCGCCATCAGCGTACCCGCTCTCAGCACTTTTACTGAGATGATGAGTTACTGGGAAGACCGCACCCGGTTCATCATGTCGGGCAACCTGACCAACGCCGTCGCTACGCAGCAGGCGTTGAATGATCCCGACCGCGATCCGACATATATGGGCCTGGTGACCGGCGACTACCTGATGGTTCCGCAAAAGCATGTGGACGAACTGGCCAAGGCGTTGCCAAACCTCGATCTCACGCAGGGTTACCTGGTCACCAAGGATGCCGATCCGAACCTTCCGCTTCCGCAACGGGCGGCGAGTGCGGTACCGGGCATTACCTACGCCTCAATGCACATAACCGTGCAGCCCTCGGCCACAAATCTAAGCAAGCCTGCCGACACAGCCGCACCGCCCCCCCCCGACTGCCCGGCGCCAAAAAAGAAGGCGACGACCTAAGGGCCTGCTCACAAGACGCGGGTCGTGTGAACAGACCTGGGGGGCCAAAAATTCAAGGACGGGAGCTCGAAACTGGAAGTATTCTAGTGTCTGCTGGCGTTCCCTGGGTATGAGACGCCGCCGGCGGGGTCCGGCGGCGCGAGCCAGAATACGGTGAATCGGGGGGTCCGTATGAACTGTACGTCGAGAATTTGGGTATTCGCATCGTTGGGCATCGCGGTGGCGGCAAGTCACCCGGCGTCCGGGCAGAATTTTGGGGCGGCGAAGGAAAAGGTCACCCTGCAGCGCAAGCTTCCCGCGCTGATTCAGCTTCCGGGGAACTCTATCAAGGTGACGGTAACGACGGCCGACGAAGACGGCGCGCTGCCCTACGATTTTCAGGCGCTGCTCGAGACCGAACTGCTGAAGGATGCTCCAGACCTCAACATATCTGACAATCCCTCCACGCAAATCATCTGCCAAATCACCGATTATTCGCACCCCGATCCCATCGAAACCACGCGGGTGGCTCCGGGTTTGCCCATTGGCACTTCGATCACCAGCATAGCCAAAGGCGCCGCAAAGCCGGCAACATTCAAGCGCTATACCGGAGAGCTGGACGTGTCGCTCCAGGTCAAGAACGGGGCCGGCCAATTGCTGATCTCGGATAATATCAAGTCCTCCTACGATCAGGAATTCGACAGCTCCGGCAATTCCACGGCTCGCGGCATGATGAGCTCGGTCACCGGAACTTTCAAGCGCGCGAAGGGAGGAGAGAAAAGCGAAGACATCAATCCTCCCACGCCCGCGGAGTTGCGATCGAACCTGATTATGGACGCGGTGCAACAGATTTGCGAACACATTGTCGACACGAATGAAACCGTAGACGCCTTTCTGGCTAAGAAGGATGGCCCGCTGGACGAGGGAGATAAGGACGCAGAGACCGGACTTTGGGAACGGTCGCTGGAGACCTATGAAACCGCGCCGCCATTTCCCAAGCCAGAGGAGGATTCTTATCGGCTCTATGACATAGGCGTGGCTTATGAGGCGCTTGCCTATCAGGCCGAAGATGAAAAGGCGACCATGAAATATCTCGACGAGGCCGCCATCAACTATGGCAAGGCGATCGATGCCAAGCCCGACGAGAAATATTTCCTGATTCCGCAAAAACGCATCGAAACCGCGATCGCGCATTACAAGGAGTTGGACAGAGAGCGGCAAGCCAAGGCTGCCGCTGCCGCTGCCGCCGCGAATCCGGCGGCGAACATCACTGCGCCTGACCCGGCCAGAAAAGGCCTCACCAATGCCCAGGTGATTGCCATGGTCAAGTCCGGCATCAACGAAGACACCGTCATCAAGGCGATTCGCGCTGCCGACGCAGTGAGCTTCGACCTGAGCGCATCGGGCCAGAAAGACCTGACAACCGGCGGCGTCAGCGCCAAAGTCGTGGCCGCAATGAAGACTCAGGAAGCGAAGGCGCCCAAGCCTGAAGTTCACAAAGGGCTGACCAACGCGCAGGTGATTGCCATGATCAAGGCGGGCGTTGACGAAGCCACCGTACTCCAAACCATCAAGGCGGCCGACGCGGTGGATTTCGACCTGACGCCCACGGGGCAGCAAGCTCTCACAAGCAGCGGCGTCAGTGCCCAGGTACTTGCCGCCATGAAGGCGCGAGCGAAAAAGCCGGCTGCAAGCGCAAGCCACGTGGCCTCAAAATGATCCGCAGTTGGCGAATCCACATGATTCGAATCCAGATTCTTGTCGTGGCGCTGCTGGCCGCGGCGTGCGGCGCCAGCCCGCGCGCATCCGCGCAAGGAATCCGCTGCGGCGCCGGCCAGGATCTGGTGGTGCAGGCGCTGGAGCGCATCACTCCTCAAAGCGGCAACGATGCCTTCGAGGATGCGTTGCAACTGCTGAAATCCGCCGTCGCGGAGTGCCCCGAGCTGGGCGATGCGTGGTATTACCGCAGCCTTGTGGAGAAACGCCTGGGCCACGCCGCGCTCGCCAACTACGCCATGGACAAGGCGCGCTTCAATGGCTCTGAGGCGCTCGACCAGGGACTGGATCCCCTGGTGCTTTCGACGCCCGCTTCGCGCGGTATCGCGGCGGAGGAAGGCACTGAAACGCCTGTACCGGCTCCCGTGGTCAAGCCGGGACCCGTAAGGCAGAAGTGGGCGCTGGTGATCGGCATCAGCCAATTCACCGATCACGAGATTCCGCACCTGAACTACACCACCGCGGATGCGAATGCCTTTGCCGCCGCGCTTGAGGATCCGTCCATCGGCCAGTTTCCTAAAGACAACGTGCAGGTGCTGACTGACGCGCAGGCCACGACCAAGAACATCAAAGAAAAGCTTAACTGGATCGCGCGCCAGGCCGATGTGAACGACCTGGTGGTGATTTATGTGGCCACGCACGGGACGCCGCGGACCATGGACACGGCCGGCGGCGCCAATTACCTGATCACCTACGACACTGAAGCTTATAAAGGCGCTAGCCTTGATCAGGATGCGCTTTATGCCACGGCGTATCCGATGGTGGAATTGGCCGACGCCGTGTCGACGCGCATGAAGGCCCTGCGTACTGTGGTATTTCTGGACACTTGTTACAGCGGAGGATCAACGGGCACGGCGGTGCCTGCACCGGGCGCTATATTGGCCAACACTGCTCCCTCGGGCGTCATGCTGACGCACATGTCCATGGGAACGGGACGCATTGTGATGGCCGCCAGCCAGGTCAATGAGGAGTCGCTCGAAAGCCCGCAGCTCGGTCACGGCTACTTCACCTACTATCTGCTGCAGGCGCTCAAGAGCGGCAAAGGCGAGACGCCGTTGAGCCAGGTTTATGACTCCGTGGCGCAACAAGTTTCAAAGAGCGTCTCTGCGCAGGGCGCGCAGCAGCATCCCGTGATGAGCCGCAGCTCGAACGATGCGGATTTTGCGCTGCGAACCGCCACAACTACTGCGGCGTCAATCCAGCATTGATTTCGATCGCCGGCCGGACTTGAGGAGTGGCACGCCGTGAGTCGCAACCGCACCATCGGCACATTGGTTGCTCTGAGCCTGCTCGCAGTTGCGGCCTCTGCACAGACTGCAACGCTTGCGAACTCGATCGCACAGCAGGAACAGAAGTTGGCGCAGGCGCGCGCCAGCAAGGACACTCGTCAGGTTGTAACCCAACTGAATGTGTTGGGCGGGCTTTACCACGCCTCGGGGCAGCTGGAAAAAGCGCTCACATACCTGAACGAAGCGTTGCCTATCGAGCAGAAGTACTCCAGCATGCTGGGCCAGGCAACCACGCTGGACTCCCTGGGCCGGGTTTACACGGACCTTGGCCAGCCCGAAAAAGCACTGGATCTATTTAATCAGGCGCTGACCTTTTGGCGGGCAATGCCTTCGCGCGCGGGCGAAGCTGAAACCCTCGACCATATCGGCAAGGTCTACAACGACCTGGGCCAGCACGACAATGCACTGAAGAATCTGAATCAGTCGCTCGAGATCTGGCGGGCGCTCGACAACGCAGCCGGGAGCGGGTCGCCCGCGCAAAGCAGTGCGGGCAATTCGCCTGCCGGCGCGGCGCAGCAGTCGCAATCGGCTGCAAACACGCGCGCGGCGCTCAATCATGCGGGCCAGGCGGCAGCTCTGGACAACCTGGGAAGAACGTACTCCGACATGGGCGACGGACAGCAGGCGCTCCAGTATTTCAATCAATCCCTCGAGATTTGGCGCGCAGTTGGCAACCGCGAAGGCGAAGCTTTGACGCTCAACGATCTGGGCCCCGCGTATGCCGGACTGGGGCAGAAACAGAAATCGCTGGAAGTCTATAACCAAGCACTCAAGATCTGGCGCGATACCGGCAGTCGCCAGGGCGAAGCGCTGACGCTGAACTTCATCGGCCGGCTCTATCGCGATCTCGGGCTGCATCAGACGGCACTGGATTATTACAACCAGGCCTTGCCCATCTGGCGCGAGGTGGGCAATCGCAGCGGAGAGGCGCTGGCGCTCAGCGATATTGGCAGGGCTTATGCCGAACTGGGCCAGCCGCACAAAGCGCTCGACTACGGCGCTCAGGCTCTGCCGATCTTTCGCGAGACCGGCAGCCGGCGCGGCGAGGCCATGACGTTGAACAACTTGGGTAGAGATCATTCCGACCTGGGAGAAGCAGACCAGGCAATGGCTCTCGACTTGCAAGCGCTCGTGATCTGGCGCGAGGTGAAGGACCAGCGCAACGAAGCAATAGCGCTCATGACCATGGGGTGGGCCTACTCGGAGATGAATGAGCCGGAGCAATCCTTCGCCAGTGCGCTTGCTGCTCTGGGGCTAACAAAGGCCACGGGCGACCCCGAGTATGAGGGCGAGGTCGAGACCTCGATGATGCTCGGCTTCCGCAAACAGCACCATCCCGAGGAAGCGATCTTCTTCGGACTCGAGGCCGTCAACTCGTATCAGCAAATCCGCAAAAACATCGCCGGCCTCGATAAGGACATTCAAGCTGGATTTACGCAATCGAAGTCCGCCTCCTATCGCACCCTGGCGGAATTACTGGTTGATGCGGGCCGGCTCGGCCAGGCGGAACAGATTCTCGATCTGATGAAGGAGCAGGAGCTCAAAGACATTGTGCCCAACGCCACCGAGGGCGCAGGTGCAAACTTTCAGCCGCTCGCGCTCTCGCCCGCGCAGCAGCAAGCTGAGAGCGCGCTGCCCGATCTCGAAAAAAAGGCGCGGGCCATCGAGGAGTCGAGCCTCGCGTATGCGCAGATTCAGGCCAAACCCGCACACACGCCGGCGGACGACGCGCAATTGAGGTCCCTGCACGACACCATTGCGCAGGAAGCGAAGGAAATTCAGGATGTATTGCTGAATACCATCTTTCCTCAACTTGACAAGCAATCCGCGCCGGGCCAGGAGGCGGACACATCAAAGAGTTTTCTTCAGGATTCGCTCGCGAAGCTCGGTCCGCACGTGATGGGAATCCGGTTGTTGCTGGGCGAAGATCATGCCTACGCGATTGTAGTCAGCTCCAATACGCGCAAGAAGTTTGTTTTGCAGGCGACGCCGGCTGATGTCCGCGCCAAAACATTTGAGGCGCTTAAAGCTCTCGGCTCGCCCGCAACCGATCCGCGACCGCAGTTGAATCAGCTCTATGCGATGATCGTGGCGCCGCTCGAAGGTGAGTTGAAGGGCCTCGAAAAATCATCCGGCGCGTCAGGCAGCGTTCCCACGCTGCTGTGGTCGTTGGACGACGCTTTGCGCTACGTGCCCATGGGCGCGCTCTACGACGGCAACCACTACATGGTCGAGCGCTTTCACAATGTGCTCTTCACTCCTGAAAGCTACGGCCACATGACCGACGCCCCGCTCGCCAGCGGAGACCTGCCCAGCGCGCTTGCCATGGGTCTCTCAAGAAGTTATGGTGGATTGCCGGCGCTTCCGGGCGTGCTTCCCGAGCTCGATTCCGTCGTCCACGATCCCGCGGTGCCCGAATCGCACGGCCCGATGGATGGGAAACTGCTGCCTAATGAGCAATTCACCCTGGCCGCGCTCAGGACCGAGCTTGGCCAAGGCAAGGGATTTCCCGTGGTGCACATTGCCAGCCATTTTGTGCTCATCGCAGGCAGTGGCGACGAGCCGTTCCTGATGATGGGCGGAGACAGCACGGGCGACGCGAACGGATACGAGTGGAATCTCTCCGACATGGAAAATTCCCAGGTCAATTTCCACGGAACGCGGCTTTTGACTTTGTCGGCGTGCAGCACCGCCAAGGATTACAAATCGAGAAACGGCATTGAGATGGACGGCCTGGGAATGGTTGCGCAGCAGAAGCAGGCCGAGGCTGTGCTGGCGACGCTGTGGGACGTCAACGACCTGAGCACCAGCCACATCATGAGCGATTTTTACGGCCGCTGGGTGAAGAATCCCACTCAGGGCAAAGCCGAGGCGCTGCGCCAGGCGCAACTTGCATTCCTGCACGGCGGCGGCGCCGTCCCGGGCGGAGGCACCGGCCGCGGATTTGAAACTGAAGGGCAAACGGAGCAACCAGGCTCGCTCGGCTACGCTCATCCATATTATTGGGCGCCGTTTGTGCTCATCGGAAACTACCAGTAGCTGATCTCCGAATTCCCGTCACATCCAAACTTCGCTCGCAGTGGTAGAATCCCGGCCCGGAGGGGAATGCAATGCGTTCGATCCGGCTCCTGGGAGTCATCGCTCTTATCTTCTTACCTGCGGTTTCATTTGGCGGCGATCGCTTCGACGGAAATTGGCTCACCAAGCTCACCTGCCCAGCGAAAGGAAATACCGAAGGCTACACCTGGCAGTTTCCCGGCGTCATCCAGAACGGAAACTTTCACGGTGAGCACGGAACTGCGGGTCAACCCGGCTACCTGCTCGTCGAAGGCTCCATCGCCGATGACGGCAGCGCCAAGCTCACAGCCAGCGGCATCATTGCATCACGAGAGTATGCCAAGGGCGTTTTCGCGCACCAGGGCGAAAGTTACAGCTACGACATCAAGGCGAAATTCACGGGCACGGCGGGCACGGGTGCTAGAAATCAGGGGCTCGGCGTGGTGGGTCGGCCTTGCACCTTCGAGTTCACAAAGCAGCCAACCGGCGGCGCGCAGGCTGTGCAGTAGTGGAACATTTTTCGAAGCGGATTCCCCGTCAAGCGAGCAGCTGCTTCGCCACTTTGACGTACAACTCCACGGCTTCGAGCAGTTCTTTCTTCGAAAGCTTTTCGCCGGGCGTGTGGGCCACGTGAATGTTGCCGGGGCCGAGCAGCAGCGGCTCGCCCCAATTGGAAAGCTGCGGAATATCGGTGGTGAACTTCGCCACCATGGTCGGCAGCCCCTCCACGGCGCGCAGGCGCACGAATGGAATTTCCAAGGTGAACTCTACTTCGGCCAAACCGGCGGAAGCTTCAAGGACTGCAGCACGGACCGGCGCCGAGTCTCCTACCAACCGAATGAGAATCTGCGCCTCGGCTTTGTCTGCGATCACGTTGGGCGCGTGGCCGCCGTGAATCTGCCCGATGTTCAGCGTGCTGGGACCGACGTCTTCCGTCACCGGCAGGTCGAGCGCGAGCAATTTGCTTAGAACCTGCACCAATTTGTGTACCGCGCTCTCGCCCATTTCGGGGTATGCGGAGTGCCCCATCTTGCCCGACGCCTTCAGATAAACACGCAACGATCCTTTTGACGCCAGTGCCAGGCGATTCCCGGTGGGCTCGCCGTTGATGAGAAAGCGGCTGCCTTTGGGATGCAGATTGGCGACCTTTGCGCCTGCCGAGTCGCGCTCTTCGCCGCTGACAAACAACAATCCAATCCAAAACCCCGCCGTCCGCAGGACCTCTGCGGCCGCAATTTGCGCTGCGATGATCCCCTTGGCGTCTGAAACTCCGCGGCCGTGCATGAACTCCGTGTCTTCACTGAACGGGATATGCGGCGGAACGGTGTCCATGTGTGTGGAAAACACCAGATCAGGCGTGTGACCCGCCGGTCCCGCAAAAACATTCCAGCGCGGCCCGGCCGTCGCGCTCTCCGCCGGCTGCGGCACCGGAGTTTTCTCCACCTCCCAGCCGCGCCCCAAAAGAAAATCAGCCAGGAAATCCCCAACCGCGCCCTCGTGATAGGTTGTCGACTCAATCCCGCATAACTGGCGCGTGAGGGCAATTGGGTCCAGGGCGTTCCGCTCTGATTCATCTTTCATGATGATGCCAGCATATCGCAGAGGGCGTAGCGCGCCGGACAGCTCACGCGCAGAGGCCGAGTCAGCGTAAAATGGAGCGTGGTATGACCTCAACCCCCGCGTCCGCACAGATTGAGACGCATTTGAGCTGCGAAACTCCCGGCGCCGGGTCGCTGCGCAGCGTCGCGCTCACCGGCCCGGCCGGCCGTCTCGAAGCGATCATGAATCCCGGCGCGGCCGATGCGCGATTTGCCGCTGTCGTATGCCATCCCCACCCTTTGGGCGGCGGCAACCTCCATAACAAAGTTGTGTACCACGCAATGAAGGCGCTCAACGCGCCGGAATGGGGCCTCGGCTGGCCAGTGCTTCGCTTCAACTTTCGCGGGGTTGGCCTGAGCGAGGGAGCCCACGACGGCAAAACTGAAACAGGCGACGTGCTCGCAGCTCTCGACTGGCTGGAGCGCGAATTTCAACTTCCAATCGTCGTCGCCGGATTCAGCTTTGGCGCGGCAATGGCGCTGCGCGCCTGCCTGGGACAAGCAAATCGAGACCTGCGCGCGATTGTGGCGCTCGGCTTACCCACTCAGGCGCAAGGCCCGGCCTACGACTATTCCTTCCTGCACAATCTGTCGATCCCGAAGCTCTTTCTCAGCGGCGATCGCGACCAGTTCGCGCCGCCTGATCAATTAAACGAGGTGGTCGCTTCCGCGGCCGAACCCAGGCGCCGGATTTTCATACCCGGCGCCGATCACTTTTTCACTGGACAATTGGCGCCGATGCAACGCGCTCTTTCCGCCTGGTTGAAGGAGCAACTGCCATGACTCCAGTGAGCGAATCCGCTCTTGATGCGCTTCATACTTCGGCAACAGAGATCTTTACCGGCGCGCTCCAGGCTTGCAGTATCGAGTCTGCCTTTGACCGCCGTCTGCGCTTCGACGGCAATGTGATGCATCGCCTCCTGCCGGACGGCAGTGGACCGGCAAGCGTCGATCTCTCGGCCTACAAGCGCATCTTCGTGATTGCGCTCGGTAAAGCGGCGGGGCCCATGCTTGAAACGCTGCTCGCGCGCATGAAGCGCCGCAAGGGTCTGCGCGGAATCTGCGACTCCAACCAACTGCCCAAAACGCGCAATTGGCGTTTCCGCTATTTTGAGGGTGGCCATCCGCTGCCTAACGAGGACTCCTTCGCTGCGGCCCGCGCCGCGCTTGCACTCCTGCGAAAGGCGCGCAAGGACACGCTGATTTTTTTCCTCATCTCCGGCGGCGGATCGGCCATCTTCGAGCTGCCTCTCGATCCGCAGATCACGCTTGAAGAAGCCATCGACTTCAACCAGTTGCTGCTTGCCTCGGGCGCGCCGATCAACGAGGTCAATACTCTGCGCAAGCATTTTTCCGCGGTCAAGGGCGGGCGTCTGGCCATGGCTGCGCCCGAGGCGGCGAAGGTGAGCCTGCTGCTTCCCGATGTCCCGCTGCGCACGCTTGACGCGCTCTCTTCAGGCCCCACTTCACCCGATCACTCCACCGTGACTGAAGTGCGCGCACTCCTGGCCAAATACCATCTGGCGGAAAAGCTCCCGGCCTCTATCCGCGCCTTCTTCGAGCGCACCGATTTACCTGAATCGCCGGGCCGCAAAGGCGGGCTCCAGGCGTTCATACCCAGGATGCCGTGGGCCGATGGCACGCGGCCGCGCCACATGACTTCCGCAGCCAGCATGAGCGGCGAAGATGAGGCGTTTCAGGATTCAGTCTACGAGATCCTGCTCTCCAGCCACGACCTCGTGGAGAACGCGCGCGCACTGGCGCTCAAGGCCGGCTATTTTGTCGTGGTCGATAACAGTTGCGACGACTGGGATTATGCGGACGCGGCGCGTTTCCTGCTGGAGCGCTTCCATACTTTCCGCGCTTTGCACGCGCGCTTCTGTCTCATCTCAGTAGGCGAGGTCACGGTCACTTTGAACATCACGCCTGGCGCCGGCGGCCGCAACCAGCAGTTCGCTCTGGCCTGCGCACTGGAGTTAGCCAAGCATCCCGGCGAACGCCTGACCGTGCTCAGCGCGGGCTCCGACGGCATTGATGGCAACACGCAGGCGGCAGGCGCCATTGCCGACCCAACCACTGTCGCGCGTGCCCGCGCGTTCGGCTTCGATCCTGAGCGGTCGATGGCCGAGTTCAACGCCTGCCCGCTCTTCACGGCGCTGGGCGATTCCGTCGTCACCGGCCCCACGGGCCAGAACCTGCGCGACCTGCGCCTGCTTATCGCTGAAAGCGCCTGAGGCCTGCACGCGAAATTCCGGTGGAAAACCGAACTAAACTTTTTCTCCGGCTGCCGCTTCTGCCTGCATTAGGATTGGTTCGTGGCTCGAAAAGCAATCCGCAGGAATACCGGAAGATTACCAGACATTCGCGCTGTCGCGGCCGCAGCGAAAGTGTCGATCGCGACGGTTTCAAGAACCATCAACGGCTCGCCGCTGGTGAGCGAGCGCCTGGCCAAGCGAGTGTGGCAGGCGATCAAGCAACTCAACTACCTCCCCAATACACACGCGCGCACGCTGGTCTCCGGCCGCAGCCGTCTGCTGGGCATCATTGTCGAGAACATTACCAATCCTTTTTTCCCGGAGCTGATTCAGAACTTTGAAGAGATTGCGGTAGCGCGCGGTTATGAAATTCTGGTCAGCTCCACGAACAGCGACCCTGTGGTGCTGGCGGCATGCGTACGCCGCATGCTGGAACGCAAAGTTGACGGCGTGGCCGTGATGACCTTCGGCGAAGAGGAACCGGTGCTGGATCAGATCGTGCACCGAGGGGTACCGATCGTGCTGGCTGAGTTCAAGCTCGACGATCCCAAGGCGAGCACCATTCTGCTCGACTACTCCACCGGCATTCACGAGGCCGTTCGCCATCTCGCCGGGCTTGGGCATCGCGCCGTCGCGTTTCTGGCCGGGCCCCACAGCCTGCACTCGGCCATCACCCGCGAAAACGACTTCCGCGCGGCCATGCAGGCAAACGGGCTACCCATCCCCAAAAAGTGGGTCATAGAGTGCAACCACACGCTTAAGGGTGGTGTGGCTGGCTACGAACAGTTGCGTAAGCTCGGCACTCGGCCCACCGCCATCATCTGCTCCAACGATATGACGGCCATTGGCGTGCTGCGCGCGGCCTACATGGAAGGGGTGCGCGTACCCCAGGATCTCAGCGTGATCGGACTCGACGACGTTGATTTTGCTGAGTTCACGCTGCCTCCGCTGACCACGATTCGTCTTTCGCGCGCAGATCTGGCACGGGCCGCGTTTGAGGCCCTGCGCGCGCAGGCCGAGGATCCCGGAAATCCAAAAATGCAGCGCGAGTTCCTGGTCTCGACCAGCCTGGTCGTGCGCGGCTCGACGGCTGCGCCGCCCGCCAAAGAATAATCCCAGGGAATAATCATCGACATGAGCGCCGGCCCTCCCATCAGGCGAGTCGACCGCGTCAGTGCTCCAGAGAACGGGATCGCTGCGCCGGAATGACGTTCGACGCGATATGCTGTCCAAAGAGGCGACGGACTGCCATTCCCCGGCGGAGGCGATAATGACGACTGCCCATATCAACCGCATCGCCACGGCGGTCCCTCCGCACGAAATGCACCGCGCCTTCCTGCCCTTCGCTGAAGGCCTTCTGCCAGAGGGCACGCCCCGGAACCTCTATCGGCGCATGGTGCGCATGTCGGCCATCGAGCACCGTTACAGCTTTCTCAATCCCGTCGTCGCCGAAGATGGCTCGGTCAAGGACGCAAGCACGCTCTTTGTGCGTGGCCGCTTTCCTTCCACGGGGCGGCGCATGGAGGCCTTTCGGCACTTCGCTCCGCAACTGGCGAAATCCGCTCTCGACAAGCTCGCGCTCACCGAGACGGAACGCCAGGGGATTACCCATGTCATCGTCACCAGCTGCACGGGACTTTACGCGCCGGGACTCGACTACGAAATCGTCGAACTTCTCAAGCTCAGTCCTTCGGTTGAACGCATCTTCATCGGATTCATGGGCTGCTACGCCGCCATCAACGCCCTCAGGACCGCCCGTCACATCGTCCGTTCTGAGCCCGAAGCCAAAGTTCTGCTTATGAGCCTTGAGCTGTGCAGCCTGCACATGCAGGAGAGCCGGGATCTTGAGCAACTGCTCGCCTTCACGGTCTTCGCCGACGGGTGCGCCGCTTATCTTGTCACAGCGCAGCCTGCAGGGCTCGCCATCGACAGCTTTCTCACCGTCAATCTTTCCGGCACCGATCACCTCATCACCTGGCGCATTGGCGAGCAGGGCTTCGATATGTATCTCTCAGGACAGGTCCCCGGCAAGCTGCGCCAGGGGCTAGCCGAGTGCGGCAATCGCATCACCCAGGACCGTGAGCTTTCCTCCATTGATCTTTGGGCCGTCCATCCCGGAGGCCGCACCATTCTTGACGCCGTCGAGCAGGGGCTTGCATTGCCCGCTGAGGCGCTCGCCGACTCGCGCAGAATTCTGTTGAACTACGGCAACATGTCTTCGGCCAGCATCATGTTCGTTCTTGAACAGGTGATGCAGCGCGCGCGCCCGGGCCAGACCGGCTGCGCGATGTCGTTTGGCCCCGGCGTTACTGCAGAGACGATGCTCTTCCATGCCGTCTGACGCAGTCGATTTCCGCTGCCGCGCGCAGCTCACGGAATTGATGGATGAGC
>Ga0335074_10005998_pt1 | contig 16835 bp, 3 predicted proteins | sample Lox_Sample_23_FD_206715 | JGI IMG/M metagenome (GOLD analysis project Ga0335074, IMG submission 206715) | Soil microbial communities from Loxahatchee National Wildlife Refuge, Florida, United States - Lox_Sample_2.3 | ecosystem: Environmental > Terrestrial > Soil > Wetlands | place: USA: Florida...
CAGTGCCGGTAGCACCCAGGAACCGGGCCAGCCGCCCCACCCCGCCAGCGAACTGGCCGTAACTGACCACCACCCCGTCACTGACCAGAGCCGGGGCATCCGGCGTCGCCGCGACCTGCGCGGCCACCAGCGCCGGCACCACCCCCGGACCCGGCCACACCACCCCCGTCGCATTCCAGCCCCCCACCAACCCCGCATCCACCCCAGACCACATGGCCAGCCGGTGCGCCGCCCGATCCGGATCGGCCGCCGCGGCGGTCAGCAGCAGGGTGTAGTGCTCGGCGAACCGTTCCATGGTGGCGGCCGTGAACAGATCCGTCCGGTATTCCACCGCGCCGCTGAGCCCGTCCGGGCGGCGCCACAGGTACAGCGATACGTCGAACTTGGCGGTCGCCGTCCCGAACGGCTCCCAGCGCATCTGGATTCCGTCCGAGGTCACCGTTTCCCGCTCCGCGTCCTCCAGCGTGAACAGCACCTGGAACAGCGGAGTGGCGCCCAGGTCGCGCCGCGGTTGCAGCTCCTCCACCAGTGCTTCGAATGGAACGTCCTGGTTAGCGAATGCCTCGAGACAGGTGTCGCGGACCCTTCGGATCAGCTCGCGGAAGCTAGGCTGTCCCGAGCAGTCGGTACGCAGCACGAGGGTGTTGAGGAAGCACCCGAGCAGCGGCTCAAATTCCGGCAGCGGCCTGCTGGCCGTCGGCGTTCCGACCGCGAGGTCGTCCTGACCGGTATAGCGGGCGAGCACCGCGAGGAACCCGGCCAGCAGCACCATGAACAGCGACGCGTTCTGGTCGGCACCTAGGCCGCGCAGCCGTTCGGTCAGCGAGGCGGGGACGCTGAACATGGCGTGCGCGCCGTCATGTCCCTCGCGCGGCGGACGGGGCCGGTCCGCGGGCAGCTCGAGCCGTTCCGGCAGGCCGGCCAGCCGCGCCCGCCAGTACGCCAGCTGGGTATCTCGCAGCTGGCCGGCCACGAGCTGCCGCTGCCAGGCCGCGAAGTCCGCGTACTGCACCGGCAGGTCGGGAAGCTGAGCTGGCCTGTGCTGGCGCAGCGCCGCGTACAGCTCGCCGAGTTCCCGGCTGAGCAGGGCCGCCGACCACGCGTCGTTGACCACGTGATGCAGCGTGATCAGCAGGATGTGATCCTTGTCGGTGAGCCGGACGAGCAAGGCGCGCAGCGGCGGCTCGGCGGCCAGGTCGAACCGGCGCTCCGCGTGCTCACTGAGCAGCTCGCGCACCGCCGTCGGCAAGCCGATCGCGTCGCCAGCCGCTGCGGGCGGGTCAGCCGCCGCGGGCGGGTCACTGAACCGAAAAGGAACCACTGGGTCGCCGGTGACCACCTGGACGACATCGGCGTCGCGCTGGATGAACCGGGATCGCAGGATCTCGTGCCTGGCGGTGATCTGGCCGAGCGCGCGGAGCAGCGCCGCCGCGTCGAGGACCCCGTCGATCCGCAGGCAGATGCTGGTGTTGTACAGCGAGCCCGTCCCGTCGAGCTGATCGAGGAACCACAGCCGGCGCTGGATGTAGGACGCGGGCAGCGCGCGGTCGCGCGTGGCGGGCCGCACCGGCGGCAACTGCCCGCCGCGGTTCTTCAGCTTCGCCTCGATCCGGGCCGCGATACCGGCCACCGTGGGGTCCCTGAAGACATCGCGCAGCGAGATCGCCACCCCGAACGCGGCCCGCAGCCTGGTCACGAGCTGGATGGCGAGCAGCGAATGGCCGCCGAGTCCGAAGAAGCCGTCAGAACGGCCGACAGATTCCCGGCCGAGCAGGCGCTCGAACAGCCCGGCCACCAGGTCCTCGGTGGCGCCAGCTGGCGCGGTGGGTGACGCCTGCTTGGCCTCGGCCGCGGGGTCCGGCAGCCCGGCCTTGTCCACCTTGCCGTGCGCCGCGAGCGGCAGCTCGGCTAGCGGCACGAACGCCGCCGGGATCATGTACTCGGGCAGCCTGGCCGCGGCGTACTCGCGTACTGCGGGCAAGTCAGGCTCGCCACCGGATGCCGGGACCACGTAGGCCACGAGCCGCGGGTCGTTACCGGCGGCGTCCGGTGACCGCGCCGCGAAGTCGCGCGCCACCACCACGCAGTCGGCGACGCCGGGGGCGGCCGCGAGAACATGCTGTATCTCGCCGAGCTCGACGCGGTAGCCGCGGATCTTGACTTGATCGTCCACCCGGCCGAGGAACTCGATGGCGCCGCCTGGCAGCCTACGGGCCCGGTCGCCGGTTCGGTACATCCGGGCGCCGGAGGCCGGCGAGAACGGATCGGGCACGAAACGCGACGCGGTGAGCCCGGGCCGCCCGTGATAGCCGCGCGCCACCGTGCGTCCGCCGATGCACAGCTCGCCCGTGACGCCGTCGGGGACCGGCTCGAGACGCTCGTCGAGCACGTATGCGCGGGCATGCGCCAGCGGCCATCCGACGGGGGTGACAGGGCCGTCGGTGTCCGGTTCCCGCTCGCCGGGCAGGGCGAGCACGCCAACGGTGGTCTCGGTAGGGCCGTAATGGTTGAGCACCGCGCAGCCGGACCGCTCCGCCCGCAGCGAGCGGACCCACTCCCAGCGGGACGCCTCGCCACCCAGGATGAGCGCGCGGCGTGGCAGCAGCGTGTCCGGCGCGATCGCGCCGCCCCGCAGCGCGAGCAGGTGCGAGGGCGTGATCTTGTAGTAGTCCACCCGGTCACGTCGCAGGTGCCCGGCAACCCAGTGCGCATCGGCCGCGAGGTCGCGAGAGACCAGGTGGAGGATGCCACCGGTCAGCAGCGCGCCGTAGAACATGGTCACGCTGAAGTCGAAGGTCAGCGGATGTAGCATCGAGAACACCTGGCCAGGTGCCCCCTCGGCGATGAGCGGCAGTATTCCGTCCACGTAGGCGGCAAGCTGGCGGTGGGCGACGGCGACGCCCTTGGGTTTCCCGGTGGACCCGGAGGTGTAGATCAGGTAGGCAAGCGAGTCCGGGTGCGGGTGCGCCGACAGCGGACCGGCCGGCTCGCGGTCGATCGCGACCGCGTCCTCGTCGATTCTGATCACCGGGATGCCGACGGGCGGCAGCAGGCGGGCCGATGCCGAGTCGGTGATGACTGCCGCGACGCCGGCGTCCTCGATCAGGTACTGCATCCTCTCGGCCGGGTGCTGCTGGTCGAGCGGCAGGTAAGCCGCGCCTGCTTTGAGCACGGCCAGCACCGCGACGGCCAAGGTGGCGTCGGTCGGCAGCAGCAGCGCTACCCGCGAGTCCGGTTCGACGGGGGCGGTGCCGCGCAGATGGCGGGCAAGCTGGTTCGCCCGCCGGTCGAGCTCGCCGTAGGTCAGCCTGGTCCCGCCGACGTCGGCCACGGCAGGGCTGTCACGCTGAGCCGCCACGCATGCCGCGAACATGTCGGTGACCACCTGCGCCGGGGCCGGACGCGACAGCGACGGCGCCGCCGCGTCCAGGACGTGACGCCGCTCGGCGGGGTCGAGCAGTGGCAGCGCTGTCAGCGGTGTGTCCGGAACGGCGAGCGCTGCCTCGAGCAGCCGCCGGAGCCGGCCGGTGAACGCGGTCGCCTCGGCCGCGTCGAACAAGGTGCGCCGGTATTCCATCCGCCCCTCGTAACCGTCGCCCAGGTCAGCCAAGTCGATCAGCAGGTCGGCCTTGGCAGTGCCGTTTCTGATCTGGTCATTGGTCTTCAGCGGGAGCAGGTTGAAGACCACCCGGTGGAACGGCTGCCCGGCCACGTTCCTGTCCGGCGCGAGCGCCTCGACGAGCCGGTCGTAGGGCACATCCTGGTGGTCGAGCGCGTCCAGCACGGTGTCCCGCGCCCGCCCGACTAGCTGCCTGAAGCTCGGGTCGCCCGAGCAGTCGACGCGCAGTACGAGCGTGTTGACGAACATGCCCACCAGCGGGGCCAGTTCGGGTTGTGACCGCCCGCTCACCGGTGAGCCGATGAGCAGGTCCTGCTGTCCTGTCAGCCGGCTGAGCAAAGCGGCGAAGGCGCTCAGCAGGACGACGAACGGCGTGGTGCCGCATGCGCGGGACAGGCTGTTGACCTGAGTGGTGAGCCTGCCAGGGAGTTCGAAGGAGACGTCGCCGCCACGGTCAGGGCTGACGCCGCGTTGCAGCCCGGCCGCGCAGACGGGCAGCCGTAGCGGTGGCGGCGGGTCGGCCAGCGCGCGCCGCCAGTAACTGAGCTGGTCGTCCAGCTCGCCTCCGGCCATCCGCGCCCGCTGCCACGCCGCGAAATCGCCATACTGGATGCTCATCTCCGGCAGGCCGGGGTCGGTGCCCTCGGCCAGCGCCCGGTAGCACCGGGGCAGTTCGCCTGCGAGGTTGCGCACCGACTGCGCATCGCACGCCGCGTGATGCACGACGAGCACGAACAGCCAGTCGTCGTCGGCCCGCCTGACAAGCCGAGCCCGCCACAGCGGCGCACGGTCCAGCGGTATCGGGGTCGCGGCGTCCCGCGTGGCTATCTCGGCCTCCCGTGCCGCCCGCTCGCGGGCGGGGAGCCCGCGCAGGTCGGTCCGCTGCACCTCGATGGGCACGGCCGGGTATACGAGCTGGACCAGTTCACCGTCGCGCATCCGCAGGCAGGTGCGCAGCGTCTCATGCCGCGCCACCACGGCCGCGAACGCCTCCACCAGACGGCCGGCATCCGCCTCGCTGCTTACCTCGGTCAGCTCGAACGGACAGCCGAGATTATAGACGCCGAGGTCGGGAACGAGCTGGCTGACAAACCAGAGTCGTTCTTGCGCGAACGAGGCCGGCAGCGGGTAGGGCTCGGCCGCCGCGGGCTGGCCGCCCGCGGCTAGGCCGTGTCCCAGGGTGTCGGTCATGCCTGCTCCATCACCAGTCGCAGGCTCCGCGGCCGCATGTCCGTCCACACCTGCTCGATGTGGGCCAGGCACTCGTCCCTCGTGCCGGTGTGTCCGTCCGGGTGCCAGCCATCGGGGATGGTCTGGTCGGCCGGCCAGATCGAGTACTGTTCTTCGTCGTTGAGCACGACCTTGTATGCCATCTCGGTCATCACTTCACCTCTTGTGCGTGCGTCGCCTGGGCTAGGGGTGTATGGCCGTTCCCGTTGCCACTGGTAGCCGGAGGCCGGGGTATCGCGGTCAGCTTGGCCACGGCGCCTGGCTGGCCGTCTTGTCGCACCGCACCTCGGAGCTGCTCGATCAGCGCGGCAGCGCCCGCGACCGTCGGTTCCTCGAAGATGCTGCGCATCGGCAGCCGCACGCCGAATTCCTTGCGCACCTGGGCGATGAGCTGGACGGCGATGAGTGAGTTGCCGCCGATCTCGAAGAATTCGTCGTTGATGCCCACCTGGCTGATGCCGAGCGCCTCACCCCAGATGCGGGCGATTGTCGCCTCCAGCTCGTTCCGCGGGGCCGCGTATCCGTCAAGGGCGGTTCGTTCTGATCGTTCCCCGGCCGCGTTCGCCTCGAGGTCCGTCTCGATGGTGTCCTGTGTGAAACCCCGGCTGGAGGCGATGATCTCTTCGATGGGCAGCACCGAGACGATCGCCTGCGGGCCGATATCGGTGCCGACCAGCCGCTGGAAGGCGACCACGCCATCCTCCGGGCGGATGCCGCGGGCGGCATGCCCGCCGGTTAGCGTCTCGCCGCGCCCAGCGGCAGTGGTGGCGTCGGCCCGGCTCGACGGCGCCTGAGCGTTCACCGTGACGGCCAGCGCGTCCACGTCCACATGGCGCATGGTGAAGTCGGTGATCGACACGATCTCCCGCCCGGCATCGTCGAGCAGCGTCAGATCGACGGTGTTGACCTCGTCCGTTCCCGTGTCACGGTGCCGCAGGTGGCTCCAGAACCGCGCGGGCAGCGGGCGCCGCACCGTGATCTTCCCGTAGCCGAGCGGCAGGTAGTGCCCTTCGTCGCTGGTCCGGCCGTACGCCGTGGCCTCGTCGAGCAGCGCCGGGTGCAGCGTCCAGCGGGACAGGTCGGCCGCGGTCTCTTCTGTCGCCTCAAGCAGCGCCAGCTCCTCATAATGGCCCTCGTGCACACGGCGCAGGTTGCGCCAGTGCGGTCCGAAGGTGAGCATTCCGGCCGAGATGTTGGCGGCGTCCGCGACTCGGGTCGCCAGCGCGCAGCGGGCGCGGATGGCGTCAAGGTCGGCCGGTTCCTGTCCTGCGTCCGGGACCACCCACGCGGCGCTGCCTTGCGCGTGCGTCCGGCGCTGGCCGGCGGCCAGGCTGACCGCCTGGAAGTCGAGGCCGTCCGTGCCTGGCCCGAAGACAACCCGAAGTTCGGCCGACGTCCCGTCGGGCAGCGACAGCGGCTCGATGAACGCCACGTCCCGCAGTTCGACGACGTGCCTGGGCGAAGGCGCGGGGAGCGCCTCGGTAAACGCGCACCGGACCGCTTCTAGCAGGCTGGTCCCGGGTAGTACGGGAACTCCGGCGATCCTGTGATCGGTGAGCACCCAGTGCGTATCCGGCGAGATCACCCCGCTGCACCAGCCAGGTATGTCCGCGTCGCCCGCGTAAGCGCGGGTGAGAATCGGATGGTCCAAGGGGCTCATCTTGTCGCCGCGCTGGAGCGCGCGGAACGCGGCAGGCGCGGCAACCTCGGCGGACATGCCGACCTCGAGCCAGCTGCCCCAGTTCGCCGAGATCACCCGGGCCTGCCAGCCGTGCGCGCCGCGCGCGTGCGCGTCCAGGAAATTGTTCGCGGCGCAGTAGTCGACTTGGCCGAACTCCCCGGATACGGCGTAGACCGACGAGCACAGCATGACGAAGTCCAACGGCAGGTCGCCGAATGCCTCGCGCAGCGCCAGCGCCCCGGCTACCTTCGGCCGCATCACTGCCTCGGCCGCCTCGCGGTCCTTGACCTCCGCCATGCCGCCTCCGGGGACACCGGCCGCGTGCACGACGCCGTCTACCCGGCCGAACCGCTCAACAGCCTGCTCCCTGACCCGGCGCAGTTCGGCGGTGCTGGCCACGTCAGCCGCGGCCACCATCACCTGCCCGCCCGCTGCCTCGATCCTGCGGACGGCCTCGATCGCGCGCCCGGTCCGCTCGGCCGTGCCGTGCACGGCGATGAACTCGTCCCACTCCTCGCGCGGTGGCAGGCCGGAACGGGATACCAGGACCAGCCGGGCGTGCGCCTGCCTGCCCAGGTCCTCGGCGATGGTGATGCCGATACCGCCGGTTCCGCCGGTGATTACGTAGACGCCGCCCTCGCGCAGCCCGCTGCCGAGGGCCAAGCCGCCCAGATCGGCCGGGATGGTCACCGACTCGTACCGGCGCTGCCAGCGGCGTCCGCCGCGCAGCGCTACCGTGGCATCCTCCGCGTCCGAGCCCGGCTCGGTCCGCAGCTCGGTGACGAGCCGTGCCGCGGCCCGCTCGTTGCCCGCGGGCCAGCCGTCCTCCGGATCCAGGTCAATCTGGCGCACGCCAAGCCACCGCATCTCAAGCGGGACCACCTTGACGATTCCCGCGACCGTGGCGTGCTCGGGACGGGTCAGGTCGGCACCGGTCACGTCCAGCGTGCCGGACGTGACCACGTCGAGTCGTACCTCGACGTCGGGCTGCGCGACCGCTAGCGCCTGCGTTAGCCAGAGCAGGCTGAAGAAGCCGACGTCCTGCGCCTGCCAGGCGGCACCGGGGTCGCCGGCCGCAGCGCCCCCGAGCACCCAGGCGTGCACGATGTGCGGCGGAACGCCTCCCTGGTCGCCGTCGAACGCGGTGATCAGCGCGTCATAGTCCTCGCGGCAGGCCGGGCGCATGGTGAAGTGCCCATGCGCGTCGCGGCCGAACTCCGCGCCGGGGCGCACCATGATCACCTCGGCGCCGGCCGAGGTCAGCGCGTCGGTAAGCGGCTTGGCGGCGGGGTCGGCGAAGACAAGGCAGCGCCCGAGCGGCCGCCGGGCCACCGCCGGAGGCAGCTGCCGCCAGGCCGGGACGGCGAACCACTTCTCCAGCGGCCGCGGCCCGCCCGCCGCCTCGGCCATTTCCTGGTAGAAGCTGCCTGACTCAGGCTTGATCCAGTAATACTTGCGCTCCCACGGGTAGGTCGGCAGCGGCACCCGGTAACCGGCTGGCCCGATCGAGTAGAGATCCAACCGGGCGCCGGACGTCCAGAGCCGTCCGGCAGCGGTGTAGAGGGTCTCCAGGTCGGATTTCTTGTCACCGCGGGGAGGAAGGCTAGGCATCGCCACGACTGTGCCAGCGTGCCGCTGCAGTGCGGCGAGCCCGGAAAGCTGCCGCCCGGGACCGCATTCCACCAGAAGCCAGTCGCCCTCGCCGAGCAGTGTGGTTAGGCAGTCCCCGAACCGGACCGTTTCCCGCAGGTGGCGCGCCCAGTATGACGGGTCGGTGGCCTCGGCGGCCGTGATCCACGTACCGGTCACGTTGGAAAGGAACGGCTGCTGTGGTGCGCGCGGAACGGCTTCCGCGACGATCGCGCGGAACGGCGCGAGCGCGGGCTCCATCATCGGCGAGTGGAACGCGTGAGATGTGCGCAGCGGCCGACTGCCGACCTCCTCACGCTCCAGGCTGGCGGCGAATTCGGTCACCAGCGCCGCGGGACCGGACACGACGCAGGCCCCGGGTCCGTTGACCGTGGCAATCGAAAGCCCGTCGGGCAGCCGCGGCAGTGCCTGCTCCTCATCAAGCTGGACCGCGAGCATCGCGCCGGGCGGCAGGTCCTGCATCAGGGCGCCCCGGGCCGCCACTACGCGCAGCGCGGTCGGCAGTGTGAACACCCCGGCCAAGGTCGCGGCCACGTACTCACCGATGCTGTGGCCGACCATCGCGGCGGGCTCGACCCCCCATGATTTCCAGAGCTTGGCCAGCGCGTATCCGACGGTGAACAGCGCGGGCTGAGTGAGCGCCGTCTGGCGCAGCCGGTCCTCTGCGTCCCCGCTGCTCGCCGCGAACATGACATCGCGCAGGTCGGTGCCGATCTCATCGGCCAGAATCTGCGCGCACTCGTCCACTGCCTCGCGGAACGCCGGCTCGAGCCGGTAGAGCTGGGCGCCCATGCCCGCGTACTGCGCGCCCTGGCCGGAAAACATGAGTGCGACCTGCGGCGGTGCGGACGGCGCGGTGCCGCTTATCTGCCGCCGCGGATCGGCCAGCGCGGCGGCGGCGTCCGCCGGGTCGCTGACCACGACGGCGAGCCTGCGGGTGAATTCGCGGCGGCCCACGCGAAGCGTGTGGGCAGTGTCGGTCAGGTCGAGTTCCGCCTCCGCCGGGTCGGCCGGACGGCTCAGGTACGCCTTCAACCGCTGCGCGGTCGCGGCGAGCGCGGTGTCCGTGCGGGCGCTGAGCTGGATGAGGTGCGCCGGGCGCGGCTCGCGGTGGATCAGCTCGCGGTGCGGGGCCTCTTGCATGATCAGGTGTGCGTTGGTGCCGCCCATGCCGAAGGAGCTCACGCCGGCCCGGCGTGGCATGCCGTTGGCCTTCCACGCCGACAGCGTGCTGTTCACGTAGAACGGGCTGGCGGCAAAGTCGATCTTCGGGTTCGGGCTGGTGAAGTGCAGCACCGGCGGGATCAAGCCGTTCTCGAAGGAAAGCGTCGTCTTGATCACGCTGGCTACTCCCGCCGCGTGCCCGAGGTGACCTATGTTGGTCTTCGCCGTGCCAAGGGCGCACCAGCCGGTGTCGTCGGAGTACCTGCGGTAAGCGCCGGTCAGCGCGGCCACCTCGATGGGGTCGCCCAGCAGGGTGCCGGTGCCGTGCGCCTCCACATAGCTAATGGTGCGCGCGTCCACGTCGGCGACGCCGAGCGCCTGCGTGATAACGGCGACCTGGCCCTCCTGGCTCGGAGCGGTGAACCCGACCTTGGTCGCGCCGTCGTTGTTGACCGCGTTGCCGAGGATGACGGCACGGACGTTGTCCCGGTCGGCGATCGCGCTGGATAGCCGCTTGAGCACCAGGACGCCGCCGCCGTTGCCCCAGATCGTCCCCGAGGCATCCGCGTCGAACGCCCGTATGTGACCGTCTTTGGAGTAGATGCCGTCTTCGACGTAGACATACCCGCGGCCGGGCGGCAGGTCGATGCTCACGCCGCCGGTAACGGCCATGTCGCATTCCCCGTTGCGCAGCGCCTCGCATGCCAGGTGCAGCGACACCAGAGAGGTGGAACACGCGGTGTGCACGGTCAGGCTCGGGCCGCGCAGGTTCAGCTTGTAGGAGACGAGGGTGGCAAGGAAGTCCGGGTGGCTGGCGATCGCGACGGCCAGCACTCCGGCGGTGCCGAAGACCTTGCTGTTGCGCCGGGTGTTGTGCCACTCGTAGCCGTCTTCGCCGACTCCCGCGTATACCCCGATATCGCCGGGGTAACGGAATGGGTCGTAACCGCTGTCCTCCAGGGCGGTGTAAGCGAGCTCGAGGAACAGCCGGTGCTGCGGGTCGCGTAGCTCTGCTTCCCTGGCCGACATGCCGAAGAAGGCCGCGTCGAAGTACTCGTAGTCGTCCAGGATGGACGTAGCGGGCACGAAGTTAGGGTCCATGATCTCGTGCTCGGGCATTCCGCGGGCCGCCTGCTCCTCCAGCGTGGTGAAGCGGATCGACTCGGTTCCCTCCGCGAGGTTGCGCCAGAACTCGGCCGCGTCCCGTGCTCCGGGCAGGCGGCAGGCGAGCCCGATGATCGCGATCGGCTCCACAGCGGGCAAATCCTCGCCGTTGTGGATCTGGCTAGCCTTGGTGCTAGTCATCGGCAAACTCCTGTTCTTGGAAGTGATGGCGCATCCCGTGCCGCCCCCGCTGTCGCCGTTGAGCGGCCCTGCGCAGCCCGCGTTCGAGTTCATCGCCGCGCCCGGAGCCGTCCAGATGGGACGCGAGCGCGCGGACGCTCGGGTACTGGAACAGATCCACGACGGAGACCGGCCGCTCCAGCAGCCGGGTCAGCTTTGCTTGCACCGCGACGAGGGTCAGCGAGTGCCCGCCAACTTCGAAGAAGTTGTCGTGCGGCCCGATCCGGACCAGGCCAAGCACCTCGCGCCATACGCCGGCGATGACGCGCTCGGCACCACCGGCCAGTTCGTCGGCTGGGCCGCTGGCCGGCCGGAGCGGGCTTTGCGGCAGGGCGGCGGTGTCCACCTTTCCGTTCGGCGTCAGCGGCAGCGCGGATAGCAGTGTCACATCCACGGGCACGGCGTACTCGGGCAGTTCGGCACGCATGTAGCCGCGTAGCTGCTGAGCCTGTATCCCAGCCCTAACCGGCACCGCGTAGGCCCTGAGCGTCCGCTCCCCGTCGCCGTCGGCGGCGATCACGCACGCCTGCCGGACATCCTGGTGGGCGGCGAGCACTGCCTCGACCTCGCCGAGTTCGACCCGGAATCCCCGGATCTTCACCTGGCCGTCGGCCCGCCCGGCCAGCACGACCGTGCCGTCAGGACGGTACCTGCCCAGGTCTCCGGACCGGAAGACGCGGTCTTCGCCGTCTCCATCTGGCGTGGCGGTGAAGCGCTCCGCGGTGAGCCGGTAGTCGGTGTAACCCGCGGCTAGGTAACGGCTCCTGACTCCTATCTCCCCGAGTTCGCCGACGCCGGCGGGCTGGCCGTACGGGCCGAGCACCAGGAGTTGCGCGCCGTCGATCCCTCGGCCGACCGGTAGCGGCTGAGCCCGGCCCGCCCCGTGCCGGATCGCACCGGGATCGGTAACGTCGTGCCATGCCTGCGCCTGGGGGGTCTCCGTCGTGCCGTAGAAGTTGACAATGCGGGCCCCGGGAGCGAGTCGGCGCAGGTCGCGGACATCGGCATCGGTCGCCTGGTCGCCTGCCAGAGCGATGAGCCGCAGCGCGGGCAGGAGCCTGGTGTCCGTCTCCCGGCAGCCGGTCACGAGCAGCCGGGTTAGCTGCGGGGTCAGGTGGGCGACGGTGACGTTCTCGGCCCGCAACCAGGTGGCGAGCCGGGCTGGGTCACGCAGCCACGGCTGTTCGGGCACGCACAGCACCGCGCCGAGGACGAGCGGGGTGAAGATGTCGCGCAGCAACGGGTCGTGAGCGAGTCCGGCGAGCATGGCGAACCGGTCCGTCACATCCAGCCCGAACGTCGCGGTGTACCAGTCAAGGAAGTGCGCGAGCGGCCGCTCCGGGGTGAGGATCACTTTAGACTCGCCGGTAGTGCCCGAGGAGAGCGCCAGGTATCCCCGTTCCGGTGGCGGCTCGCCCAGATCCCGCGGGATGGGGCTGATCGGGCGCAGCGGTTCGAGGTCGATCAACGGCAGCGGCGCTGCCGCGGACCCGTCCAGCGGGACTTCGTCCTCGCGGCTGAACCGGATGACCGCCTCGGCACGGGCCGTGCGGGCCTGCCGCCGCAGCACCCGCGGCGGCAGTGACGGATCCAGGATCACCCAGCGGGCCCCGGTCGCGAGCAGGCCGAGCAGGATGGCCGGGAGCCTGCTGTCGCGCGCGCCGAGCACCGCGACCGTGCCACCTGGCCGCACCCCGGTGGCTCGCACAGTGGACGCGATGTGCTCGCTGAGCGCCATCACATCGCGGTAGCGCAGCGCCCCGCCTGGGCCGGTGGCCGCCACCGCCCCCGGGCTGGCCGTGGCTGCGGCGAGCGCGCGCTCCACCACGCCGGGGCCGTCCCAGCGGGGCAGGGGTGCGCGCGGAGCGGGCAGGTCGCTGTCCGGTGGACGGAGCGAGGCGGTCCCGGCCGGGCTGTCCGGCCGGGCGGTCAGGTCACCCAGCAGCGTGCGATATCCAGCGAGCAGCGCGTCGATCCTGGCCGGATGGTACAGGTCGGGGTTGTAGACCGCCAGCAGCGCGAGCCTGTCGCCGTACTCGCTCACGTACAGGGTCAGGTCGAACAGCGAGCCGGGCAGTCCCGGTGGCATCGGGCTCGCCGTGATGCCGGGCAGCTCGATGCGCGGCTCGGCGAAGTTGTACATGTTGAACAGCACTTGGATCAGCGGGTTCCTGGACAGGTCGCGCTGACCGCCGAGCGTCTCGACGATGCGTCCGAGCGGTTCGCTGGCATGGGCGAGCACGGCGCTGACCTCGTCACCGCAGCGCCGCGTGTGCTCGGCGAACGTGGCATCGTCAGCTACGCTCAGGCGCACCGGAAGAACCTGCAAGAACAAGCCGATGGCCTGCTCGAACGCGACATGCCCGCGATCCGCGAACGGGGTACCGACGATGAGGTCCCTGTTTCCGGTGAGTCGCCGCATGAGCTGGGCGAACGCGGCGAGCAGCACCGCATAACGGGTGACGCCGACCTGCGTGGCCAGCTCGCGCACCCGCGCGGTCGTCTCGCCGTCAATCTCGGTGCTGGCGCTCGCGCCGCGGAAGGTCTGGATGGGCGGCCTGGGGTGATCCCTTGGCAGGTCGAGCACGCGGGGTGCACCGTCCAGGTGGTCGGCCCACCAGTGCAGGCCCTGCCGACGGTCGGCCGCCTCGCGCCGGGCGTGCGAGGCGGCATAGTCGGCGAACGTGGCGCGAAGCGGATCGGTCGCGGGCCCGCCGCCCTCTAGGGCACAACGGTAGCCATGTGTGATGTCGCGGTAGAGGATGTGCCACGACCAGCCGTCAAAGACGATGTGGTGGATAGTGATCGCGAGAACGTGGTCCTGATCGGTCAGCCGCACGAGCCGCACCCGCCACAGTGGCCCGGTGGCCAGGTCGAAGGGCTCGTCAGCCGCATGGTCGAGCAGGACGCGCAACGCTGTTTCCCGTTCGGTTCGCGACATCGAGCTAAGGTCATCGACGGGCAGCGGCACGTCAGCGGGCTGATCGACCGCGACGCCGGGCACGCCGCCGATGTGGGGAATGCGCCAGCGCAGCACCTCGTGCCGCTCCGCGACAAAGCGCAGCGCGGCCCGGAGCGCGGCGAGGTCCAGGTGCCCGCGCAGCAACTGCGCCATGGCGACGTTGTGCGCGGGGATGCCCGGGGTGAGCTGTTCGACGAACCACATCTGCCGCTGCGCGGCGGACAGCGCGGGAGCTGAGTCCGCAGGTATGTCCTCGTCCTGGATGAGCGGTGCGGCCTCGACCCGGGCCGCGATGCCGGTCACAGTACGGCCGGCGAAAATGTCCTCGACCGCGACCTGTCGTCCGGTCCGGGCGCGCAGCGCGGAGACGAGCCGCATGGCGAGCAGCGAGTGGCCGCCCGATGCCAGGAAGTCATCCTCCGGCCAGGGTCGTGCCGACTCGAACACCTCGGCCCAGGCCATCGCGACGGCCGGTACCGCACCTTCCGCATCGGCGGCTGGTTGAGTTCCCGCGCTTCCGGTGCCCTGCACCCCGGCGTCCGTGAGCCCGCGCAGCGCGGCCATGTCCACCTTGCCGGACAAGTTAAGCGGCAGCGCGTCGACCCGTATCACGCTGGTGGGCACCATGTAGGGCGGCAGTCGCTCTCCTGCGTAGAGGCGCAGCTCATCAAGGCCGGGTGCATCGACGGGAGCCAAGTAGGCGACCAAATGCCTGAGGCCAGCCGCGCCGGTCGCCACGTCCACCACGGCCTGGCGGATCCCCGGATGGGACCTGAGCACGGTTTCGACCTCGCCGGTCTCGACCCGCTGACCCTGGATCTTCACTTGCCGGTCCAGCCTGCCGAGGTAACCGAGCATCCCGTCCGGCTCCCACCTGACCAGGTCGCCGGTCCGGTACAGTCGATCGCCTGGCTTGTCGCCGAATGGGTCAGGGATGAACCGCGCCGCTGTCTGCGCTGGCTGCCCGAGGTAGCCGCGGGCAAGTTGCGGCCCGCCGATGCACAGCTCGCCGACGGCGCCCGGCGGGCATGGCCGTCCCCGCTCGTCCAGCACGTAGGCCCGGCAGCCGGGCAACGGGCGGCCGATGGGAAGAGGACGCTGCCATGTGCCTGTCAACTCGGCGCCGACCACGATAACCGTGGTCTCGGTCGGGCCGTACCAGTTGTAGAACCGGCGCGCCGGCGGCGCCGACCACCTAGCCACCTGCTCGGGCCCGCACGGCTCGCCCGCCACGAAGATGTGGGCCAGCTCCGGAAGCCGCAGCGGATCAAGCAGCGGTAGCACGGCCGGCGGCAGCATGGCTGTCGTCACCTGATGCTCGCGCAGGAACCGCTGCAGCCGCGCCGGATCGATGCGATCCTCGTCCGGAATGAACTGGACCGCCGCACCCCTGGTGAGCGGGATGATGAAGTCAAAGACAGACGTGTCAAACCCGAGGGCGGCGAAGCCGGCGCTGCGGGAGTTCTCGTCGAGCGTGAGCCGCTCGCAGACGGCGGCCGTGAACGCGACCGCGTTGCGGTGGGTTACCACTACCCCCTTCGGTTGCCCTGTCGAACCGGACGTGTACAGTACGTAAGCGGCGTTGGCTGGCCGGGCGCCGCCCGCTTCGTGCCCCGCTGCCCCGCAATCGGCCTGCCTCGCGGCCGCCACGTGAACGAGGCGACAGCCCGTGCCTTCGAGCAGCCCGCCCCCCACGTCATCGACGACCGCCACCTCGATCGCCGCATCGGCCAGAATCGCTTCCAGCCGGCGCCTTGGGTGACCCGGGTCGAGCGGGACGTACGCGCCGCCGGCCTGCATGACGCCGAGCACCGCGGCGGGCAGCGCCAGCGAGCGGCGGGCGCAGATGCCGACCCGCGTCTCCGGGCCGACGCCCGCACGGCTGAGCTGCTGGGCCAGCCGCCCCGCCCAAGCCGCCAGTTCGGCGTAGCTCAGCCGCTGGTCCCATTGCCGTAGCGCGACCGCGCCGGGCGTCCGCCTGGCCTGCGCAAGTATCAGCTCATGAAGCGTCGAGTCCGGGCAAGCACACCCGTCACCGTGTGCCCACGACCGCGGCACCTTTGTCCGGTTCACCGTGCTCCCTCCGTCCAGGCCTGCTCTGGGTCACGGATCTGCAGCCGTAGTTCGGAGACGTAAAGGTCTCCGGCGGAGTCGGGCACCCAGGCCTGGTCCGTCCGCGGCAGCATCTCGGTCACGGTGACCGGTACGCTGTCCCCGCCCGCCGCCCGCGCGGCACGCAACATGGACGCGAACGACGCCACATACAGCGGGCTGGCCAGGTCGACGAAGACCGGTTTGGTCTCGGTGCCGATCTTCGCGAAGACCTGCTCGGGCAAGCCGAGTGCACGCCGCCAGCGCCGCGCGGCCAGGAAGCGGTCAAGGTCGCCGACGGCAGTGGCCAGCTCGCACTCGCCTGCCATGGCCCGCCACGTCTCCCGGGAGACCACCAGCTCATCGAGCGTGATCCGCGGTGTGTGCGCGCCGGTCCCGGTGAGCTTGAACGCCTCCACCGCGATCTCCGACAGCAGCCGGGCGAAGACCTCGGCCAGCGGCCAGCGACGGCCGTCGGCGGCCATGGCTACCAGGTGGCCTCCATCGTCACGGACCGACACGCCGGTGATGGGCAGCAGCCGGTCCGGGTCGGCGCCCGGGGCCGCGGTGAAGCCGAGCAGGACATCGCTGTGATCGTCGAGCGCGAAAGCCAGGCGCGAGGTATTGCGCGCCCAGTCCGCGGGCAGCAGCGGGCGCACGCGTCCGGGCCCGAAGTCGGCGAGTTGCGCGGCCCGGAGCCCTGCCGGGTCCGGGTGACCGCAGACGAACACGCCGCAGGTGTTCGTGGGCCATGCCACGTGCATCTCGCTGAGCACGACGGTGAACTCGCCGCGATTCATAGCCTCGGGGCCGCGGGCACACAGTTGCAGGTCCGGGCTGTGCACCCGGGCGTCGGCCCAGCCGGGACGGTCCGCGGGGAAAATTCGCGGTAGTTCTGGCCGCAGCGCCGCGCTGCTGAGCCGCACCTCGTGCGCGTCCGGGCCGACCCCGTCCAGCCCGAACAGCTGAGCCCACTTCCGGCGCAGGTCGGCGGCGACCGCGTCGCCGGGCCGATCACCCGATCCGTAGAAGAGTCCCTGTGCCAGGAACCACAGCTGGCCGAGCGGAACATCCGGTGAGCCGAGATCGGCGGA
>Ga0335074_10005999_pt1 | contig 16832 bp, 14 predicted proteins | sample Lox_Sample_23_FD_206715 | JGI IMG/M metagenome (GOLD analysis project Ga0335074, IMG submission 206715) | Soil microbial communities from Loxahatchee National Wildlife Refuge, Florida, United States - Lox_Sample_2.3 | ecosystem: Environmental > Terrestrial > Soil > Wetlands | place: USA...
GCGGAGCGACGAGCTCGCAAGCCGGGGAATCAGAAGGGCTTCACGACCGCGAGAATCACGATCGCGATGAGCAGGACGCTCGGCACCTCGTTGAAGGCCCGGTACCAGCCGTCGGCATGTGCCGCGCGTCCCGAGCGCAGGTCCTTCATGAGCCCATGGCACCAGCCGTGGTAGACGATGAGGAGGCCCACGAGCACGAGCTTCACGTGGAGCCACCCGAAGCGCAGATACGCGGGCGCGCTCGCGACGAGGGCGATGCCGAACAGCAGGGCGAGCGCTCCGCCGATCGTCATGATCACGAACAAGCGCCGCTCCATCACCGCGAAGCGCGCCGCGAGCAGTCGCTCGGTCTCCCCCTCCGCGCGCGCGGCGGCTGCGTGATAGACGAACAGGCGCGGCAGGTAGAACAGCCCCGCGAACCACGTGACGACGAAGACGATGTGAAAGGCTTTGAGCCAGAGCATGAGCGCGCAACCGACGGCGGTGGGATCGGGCGGCGCAGTATACCCCCGGCGCGCGCGAGCTCTTTTCCATAACGCATTCGACGGTTGGCGATGCCCCGCGCGTCGTGCGCCCGATGCGCGGGTCGGCGCGGTTCACCGCTGTCGGTACGCTTGACAGTGAGCGTGCCGCCCGCGATTCGGAGCGGCGGTAAGTCGTTGCGCGGGTACGGGATCTCGAGCAGGGCACGGCCGTTGCACCGTGCAGTGCTTGCGGTTGCGCCGCAACGGGCAGGCGAGGGGTTAGATGGCACAGCGATTCGGCACAATGGCGGGGGCGCTTGCATTTGCGCTCGCACTGACACTCGCGACGGCGCCCGGGCCCGTCCGCGCATCGTCCGCGGCCACGGCGCGCACGGTCGTCGAACGCCACGTCAACATCGCGATCGAATGGGACCCGACGACGCCCGTCAACGAGCGCGAGATCTGGATGGCCTACCTCTTCACGCGGGCGGCACACGTTGCGCGCGAGAGCGAGCACGAGCAGCTGCCGCTCGGCGAGCGCGCGGCCTCGTTCGATGAGGAGGTGCGCGCACGGCGAGTGGCCGTGAACATGTTTCGACAGCTGGCGCGAGCACACCCCGCGCTCTCATCGGTCTATTTCTCCGATCTCGATCGGGTCGACGCCGCGGGCTTTCTGCGCGAATACGTCTGGCGCTACCTGAAGGGGGCGTCGTGGACGGCCGAGCCGGGGTCACTGCGTCTTGCGGCGTTCGATACCTGGCGGCGCACGCATCTTCGCAACCACGTGCCCGAGACTCACGGCGGGATCGCTCTGCGGCTCGCCGCGAACTAGCCGCGAACTCGCCGCATCGGGCGCGCGCGCCCGCGCACCCGCGACCAGGCCGCTTTGCATCGCCGACCCCGTCGGCCCGATACTTGGAGCCGTTGAGGCCCGAGCAGATCTCGAGGCCGTTTCCGGAGGCTCATTACCATGCTGCGTTCAAGCTATCCCGAGCTCAAGCTGTTCATCGCCGGGGAGTGGGTCGCCGGAGACGGCCGGGCTCGCGAGCCCGTGGTGAACCCCGCCTCCGAGGAGGTGCTCGGGGAGCTGCCACATGCCTCGCGCGCGGACCTCGATCGGGCGCTCGAGGCTGCGCAGAGAAGCTTTCCCGTCTGGCGCGCGCTCGCGCCGCACGAGCGCGGTCGCATCCTACGGCGTGCGGCCGACCTGATGCGCGAGCGCAGCGACCACATCGCACGCATTGCGACGCAGGAGGAGGGCAAGACCCTCGCCGAGGCTCGCTGGGAAGTGAATCTGTCGGCGGAGATCTTCGAGTGGTACGCCGAGGAGGGTCGCCGAACCTACGGGCGGGTGCTGCCGCAGCGTGCCTCTGGGGTGCGCATGACAGTCTTGCGCGAGCCGGTCGGACCCGTCGCCGGCTTTGCGCCGTGGAACTTCCCGATCGGGAATCCCGCGCGCAAGATCGGTGCGCCGCTCGGGGCCGGATGTCCGTGCATTCTGAAGCCGGCGGAGGAGACACCGGCCGCGGCGCTCGAGGTGGCGCGGGCGCTCGCGGACGCGGGACTGCCGAAAGGTGTGCTATCGGTCGTCTTCGGTGAGCCGGCTCAAGTCTCGCAGTACCTGCTCGCCTCGCCGATCATTCGGGCGATCACCTTCACGGGCTCGATTCCGGTCGGCAAGCAGCTCATGAAGCTCGCCGCGGAGGGCATGAAGCGCACCACGATGGAGCTCGGGGGGCACGCGCCCGTCGTCGTCTTCGACGACGTCGATGTGAATCAGGTGCTCGATCTCGCCATCGCATCGAAGTACCGCAACGCGGGTCAGGTCTGCGTCTCGCCGACGCGCTTCTACGTGCACAAGTCCATCTACAACCGCTTCGTCGAGGGCTTCACCGAGCGGGCCAAGGCCCTGCGGGTCGGCGATGGGCTCGCCGAGGGCGTGCAGATGGGACCCCTCGCACATCCGCGCCGCATCGGCGCCATGGAGGCGCTGCTTGCCGATGCGCGCGCCAACGGTGCGCGCTTCCACACCGGTGGCAATCGCATCAAGGGAAAGGGCTATTTCTGGGAGCCGACCGTGCTCTCCGAGGTGCCCTTGAGCGCGCGCATGATGAACGAGGAGCCCTTCGGGCCGGTCGCGCTCATCAACTCGTTCGCCTCGTTCGACGAGGTGATCGCCCAGGCGAACCGGCTCCCGTACGGACTCGCGGCCTATGCGTTCACGCGCAACGCGCGCACGGTGAATCTGCTCGGCGAGCAACTGGAAGCAGGCATGATCGGCATCAACAGCTTCCAGATCTCGGTGCCGGAGTCCCCATTCGGCGGCATCAAGGAGAGCGGTCACGGCTCGGAGGAGGGGATCGAGGGTCTCGACGCCTGCCTCGTCACGAAGTTCGTGACGGAGTCGTGAGCAACTTCGCTCAGCTCGTGCCCCAGACCTGCGCGGCGACCTTCACGACGAGCTCGAGCTTGCGCCACTGATCCTCGTGCGAGAGCTTGTTGCCGATCTCGTGGCTCGCGAACCCGCACTGCGGTGAGAGGCACAAGCTCTCGAGCGGCGCGAAGCGGCTCGCCGCATCGATGCGTCGCAGGAGCTGCTCCTCGCTCTCGATATCCCCGACCTTGGTGGTGACGAGTCCAAGAACCACGCGCTTGCCGCGCGGCAGGAATCTGAGCGGCTCGAATCCGCCGGAGCGCTCGCTGTCGAACTCCATGAAGAATCCGTCGATGTCGCTCTGGAACATCGCCTCGGCGACGAAGTCGTAACCACCTTCGGTTGCCCACGCGCTGCGAAAGTTTCCGTGGCAGGTGTGAATGGTCACCGCCATCCCCGCGGGCCGGTCGCGCAGGGCGGCGTTGATCGTCTGCGCGTAGCGGCGCGGCAGTGTTTCGGGGTCGTCGCCGTTGCGCCGGCAGCTCGCGCGGAAGTGCTCGTCGCCCAAGTAGGCGAAGGCAACATCGTCGAGCTGGAGATACTTGCAGCCGGCGGCCGCGAACGCCGCGATCGCCTGACGGTAGGCTGCGGCCACGTCCTCCCAGAACTCATCGAGATCCGGATAGATCGCGCGCGCGATCGCATTGCGGCCGCCGCGCAGGTGAAGCATGGAGGGCGAGGGGATGGTGAACTTGGCGGTCTCCCTCGTCGCGGCCTTCAGGAACTCGAAGTCGCTCACCATGATCGGTGTCGCGTAGCGGATCTTACCGGTGACCGTGGCGATCGGAGGCTGGTCTCCGGTCCCGCCGAACTTCGGCCCCGGATTCTCCTTCAGCGTCACTCCCTGCAGCCGCTCGAGGAAGTCGAGGTGCCACCATTCACGGCGGAACTCGCCGTCGGTGACCGACTTGAGCCCGATCGATTCCTGGCGCGCCACCACCTCGCGAATGGCGGCATCCTCGCGCAGCCGCAGCTCCGCCGCGCTCACGCGGCCCTGCTTCGCCGCGGCGCGCGCGGCAATGAGCGCGGCGGGGCGCAGGAGGCTGCCGACCTGATCGGCGCGGAACGGGGCGGTCATCGGCGGCTCCCGACAGTAACAGGTGAGATGATTATGCCAGCCGCCGCGGGCGATCTCATCCCGCGGCCTGCTTGCCGCTCGCGGAGCCGGCGACTAGAGTCGCTCGGGATATGGCTGCGAGCGATTTTGCGGGCAAGACCGCCGTCGTGATCGGTGCGACGGCGGGCATCGGCCGGGCGACGGCGCTCGCCTTCGCGGAGGCTGGCGCGTGCGTTGCGATTGCCGGACTCGGCGCCGCGGAGGGGCGCTCCCTCGAACAGGAGCTGCGCCGGCGCTCGCGCGCCGGTGCGCTCTTTCTCGAGGCAGACGTGCGCCACGAGGACGAAGTGCGCGCGGTCATCGAGCGCGCGACCGAGACGTTCGGTCGCATCCACGCCGCCGTGAACAACGCGGGCACGGAAGGGCGCTTCGGCCCCGTGCAGGATGCGAGCGATGCGGATTTCGAGCAGATCATCGGCGTCAATCTCAAGGGCATCTGGCACGGGCTCAAGCACCAGATTCCGCACATGCTCGCCCGCGGGGGCGGCGCGATCGTCAATACCGCGTCGAGCGCCGGGGTGACGGGCATCGCGAACGTGGCTCTGTATACTGCGAGCAAACACGCGGTCGTCGGCCTCACGCGGGCGACGGCGCTCGAGCTCGCGCGGTCGAATATCCGCGTGAATGCCGTGGCTCCGGGGCCGGTGGACACCGGACTCCTGCACCGCATGGTCGCGGGCCACATCGACGTGGGCACGATCGCGGAGAGCGTCCCGATGGGGCGGATCGCGAGTCCCGCCGAAATTGCGAGCGCGATCGTGTGGCTTTGCTCGGAGCAAGCCTCCTTCGTCACCGGGCACACGCTGGTGGTCGACGGCGGGCTCACGGTGGGCTGATTTGCGCGCGTACGAGCCGTTCGTGCGCGTGCCAGAAGGGGGAACAACGATGTCGCAGTTCGACGAGCGCAGCATTACTCAGGCCGTGATCGACCGGATGGCGGAAGCGCGCGACCCGCGCTTCAAGCAGGTGATGACCTCGCTCATCACGCATCTACACGATTTCGTGCGCGAGGTGCGGCTGACCGAGCAGGAATGGATGACTGCGATCCAGTTCCTCACGGCGGTGGGCAAGACCTGCACCGACAAGCGCCAGGAGTTCATCCTGCTCTCCGACACGCTCGGGGTGTCGATCCTCGTGATCTCACTCAATCATCCGCCGATGCGCGGCTCGCTCGAGTCCACGGTGCTCGGACCGTACTACTGGGAAGGCGCTCCGGAGCGGCCCCTCGGGAGCAATCTCGCCGAAGGCGTGCAGGGCGAGCCGACGTTCTACTCGGGAAGGGTACTCGATGTCGAGGGGCGTCCGATCGCTGGCGCTGTGCTCGACGTCTGGTCCGGAGACGGGGAGGGCAACTACGACATGCAGCTGCCAGGTGAGACGGAGATGCGCGCGCGCGGTAAGATCCGCACCGATCGCGACGGCCGCTACTGGTTCCGCAGCATCCGGCCGAGCTTCTACCCCGTGCCGATCGACGGGCCCGTCGGCCGCATGCTCGAGGCGATGGGCCGGCATCCGTATCGTCCGGGCCACATCCACATGATCGTCTCGGCGGGAGGCTACGAGCCGGTGACCACGCACCTCTTCGTCGCTGCGAGTCCGTATCTCGACTCCGACGCGGTGTTCGGCACGAAGGAGTCGCTCATCGTGCCGTTCCTGCGCCATCAGCCGGGCCGCGCCCCGACCGGCGAGTCGCTCGCCGTGCCGTACTACACCGCCGAGTTCGACTTTCGGCTGCGCGGAGCCTCGAGCGCGCGCACGCCGTGACGGATCAGTCGAGCGCGCCGCTCGAGCCGGCGGAGGTGATCGCCCGCTTTCCCGAGCACATGGGCACGATCGGCTCCTTCCTCGGCGCGCGCACCGCCGTGCAGCCCGAGCGCATCGTGCTCGAGGTCGATGAGCGCGCATGGAGCTACCGGCAGCTCGAGGAGGCGAGCACGCTGCTCGCTGCCACGCTCACCGCGCGTGGGCTCGGGCGCGCGGCCCGGATCGCGCTCGTTTCGCTCAACTGCGACGTATCGCTGATCCTGTTCCTCGCCGCCGCGCGCATCGGTGCGGTCTTCATTCCGCTCAATCCGGCAGCGACGCGCGCCGAGCTGGAATACCTCCTCGGCCATTCGCGCCCCGCGCTCCTCGTCGCTCAGGCGAGCGATCTCGAGCGGGTGCGCGAGGTCGCGCGCGGCCTCGCGCCCGTGCCGCAGGTGCTCTCGATGCAGGAGCTCGGCGCGGAAGAGCCCGATGCGCACGGCGTGCTCGAGCGCCTGCGGACGCTCGGCGCGGCCGGGCCGGCTGGCGCGGCCGCCGCGATCTCCCCGGATGATCCCGTCGTGGTCATCTATACCTCCGGGACCACGGGCTTCCCAAAGGGCGTCGTCCATACGCATCGCACCTACATCCTCGCGGCCGAGGGCTTCGTCGCCCGCATGCATCTGCAGCCCACCGAGCGGCTGCTCACCGTCATGCCGTTCTTTCATATCAACGCGCTCTTCTACTCCTTTGGCGGCGCAATCGCCTGCGGGGGCACGCTGATCACCGCTCCGCGCTTCAGCGCCTCGCAGTTCTGGGGCCTGGCAGCCGAATCCGGCGCCACGGAGTTCAACTTTCTCGCCGCTGTCGGCAACATCCTGATCAATCGGGCGCGCGCGGAGTTCGATCCGCGCCATCGCATCAGCAAGCTCTACGGCGGGCCGATCAGCGAGCGCATGGATCGTGTGTTCCGGGAGGAATTCCACGTGCCGGACCTGATCGAGGGCTATGGCATGAGCGAGATTCCCGGCGCCTGCTGCAATCCGTTCCTCGGAACTCGCAAGCCGGGCAGCATCGGTCTGCCGGCCGTGCATCCGAGCCTGCCCGGCAAGTTCTCGGATCTGCGCGTGGTCGACGAGCAGGGCCACGACGTACCGGTCGGCTCGGCGGGCGAGCTCGTCGTGCGCACCCCGATGATGTTCAAAGAGTACCTCGACGATCCCGAGCAGACCGCGGCGGCCTTCCGCGACGGCTGGTTTCTGACCGGAGATCTCGTGCGGTGCGATGCGGACGGTTATTTCTATTTCGTCGCCCGCAAGAAGGACATCATCCGCCGCCGCGGCGAGAACATCTCGGGCGCCGAGCTCGACCGGATCATCGGCGACCATCCCGAGGTGCTCGAGGCCGCGGCGATCGGCGTACCCTCCGAGCTCGGCGAGGAGGAGATCCTGGTCGCGGTCGTGCCGCGGCCCGGCGCTCAGGTCAACGCCCCGGACCTTCACGCGTGGTGCCGCGAGCGGCTCGCGCCGATGAAGGTACCGCGCTTCATCGCCTTCGCCGAAACGCTTCCCCACACTCCCTCACATCGCGTCGCCAAGCACCTGCTCCGTCGCGATGCGACCTTGCTGCCGCGCGCCTTCGACGCCGAGAAGGCACAATAGCGCGCCCGGCTCGCGCACCTCGAGAGGTACGACCAGGTTGACAATCGTCGCTCGCAAACCGATGGACAAGATCATGGCGCTCGCCAAGCGCCGCGGCTTCATCTATCCGGCCTCCGAGATCTACGGCGGCATCAACGGCTTCTGGGATTACGGTCCGTTGGGCGCGCAGCTCAAGAAGAATCTGCGCGATGCCTGGTGGGAGGACACCGTGCTCAACCCCTGCGGGGGCCGCCCGGGACCGAACGGGGAGCCGGTGCGGATGGTGCCGCTCGACACGACGATCATCCAGCATCCGCGCGTCTGGGAGGCGAGCGGACACGTCGCGGGATTCAGCGATCCGATGGTGGACTGCCGCGAGACCAAGCAGCGCTACCGCTACGATCATCTGATGGTGTATGTCCCGTCGGAGGCAACCGCGCCCGAGGAGTCGACCCGAGCGCTCTTTGCGTTCATGCCGGACACGCCGAGCGAGGCGAAGCAGCGCAAGCGCGCCGAGAAGGCTCTCGGGGAGGTCACGACGATGGCGCTCGCGCGGCTTCCTCAGGCCGAGTGGCGGCGCGTGGTGGGTCCGGATGCGGACAAGCCCGGCACGTTGACCGAGCCGCGCGCGTTCAACCTCATGTTCAAGACCTACATCGGAGCCACGGCGACCGAGGACGATCTCGCCTACTTGAGACCCGAGACCGCGCAGGGCATCTTCGTCCAGTTCAAGAACGTCATCGACACGACCCGCGTGAAGGTGCCCTTCGGCATCGCACAGGTCGGCAAGGCGTTCCGCAACGAGGTCACGCCGCGCAACTTCACGTTCCGCAGCCGCGAGTTCGAGCAAATGGAGATCGAGTTCTTCTGCCATCCCGAGGAGGCGCGCGATTGGTATGCGTTCTGGCGCGCCGAGCGCATGCGCTGGTGGCAAGGGCTCGGGCTCGCCGGGGAGAACCTGCAGCTGCGCGAGCACGAGCCGGGCGAGCTCGCGCACTACGCGCGCGAGGGTGCCGGCACGAGCGACGTGGAGTACCGCTTCCCGTTCACGGCGCCCGGCTTCGGCGAGCTGGAGGGCGTCGCGCATCGCTCGAATTTCGATCTCGCGCAGCACCAGAAGCACGCCCGCACATCGCTCGAGTACTTCGACCCCGAGCGTGGCGAGGAGCTTCCGAATGGCTCGCGCAGGGGCGAGAAGTACCTGCCACACGTGATCGAGCCCTCGGCGGGGCTCGACCGCGGAGTGCTCGCGGTGCTCTGCGAGGCGTACCGCGAGGATCCCGCGCGCGCAAGCCCGGAGCTGCTGCTGCTCTCGCCGCGCCTCGCCCCCATCAAGGCCGCGGTCTTTCCGCTCGTCAACAAGGAGGGACTGCCCGAGGTGAGCGAGCGGCTGTACACGGAACTGCGTGCGCGGTTCTGGCGACGCGGACTCATCGAGCACGACGTGAAGCAGGCGATCGGCAAGCGCTACGCCCGCATGGACGAGGCGGGCTGTCCCTACTGCTTCACCGTCGACGGGCAGAGCCTCACGGATCACACGGTGACCGTCCGCGACCGAAATACGGCCCGGCAGGAGCGCATCGCGCTCGATGCGGCCGCACGCTACCTCGAGGAGCGGCTGGGTCCTTGAGCCCCATGGGTGAGCGTCATCGCGCCGTCGAGTTCGGTCCGCGCGAGGTAGAGGTCGAGCGGCGCGGCGACGGCGCGGTGCTGGTGCGCTCGCGCAGCGCGCTCGGGCACTATCCGGTCAAGCTCACCGATCGGCTCATCGAGGCCGCGCAGCGCTATCCCGATCGAGTGTTCCTCGCCGTACGCGAGAGGGAGGAGGGCTGGCGCAGGCTCACCTATGCCCAAGCGCTCGCAGACGTGCGGTGCATCGCCGCCGCGCTGCTCGACCGCGGGCTTTCCGCAGAGCGGCCGCTCGTGATTCTCTCGGCGGGCAGCATCGAGCACGCGCTGCTCGCGCTCGCGGCGATGCACGTCGGCATCCCGTTCGCACCCGTCTCGCCCGCCTACTCGCTCGCCGCGGAAGACCTGGCGCGGCTGCGGCACGTGCTCGCGCTCATGACCCCCGGGCTCGTCTTTGCGCAGCACGGGGTCACCTTCGAGCGGGCGCTTCTTCGGGCGGTGGACCCCGATGCCGAGATCGTGGTCGCGCAGGCACCGGTCGCCGGCCGAGCGACGACCGCGTTCGCGGAGCTCCTTTGCGAGCGGAACCTCTCGGAGGTGGAAGCGGCGAGCGCGCGCGTGCACGGTGAGACCGTCGCGAAGGTGCTATTCACATCGGGGTCCACGGGCGTGCCGAAAGGCGTCATCAATACCGAGCGCATGCTCTGCTGCAATCAGCAGATGTTCTGCGAAGCACTGCCCCTCGTCGCCGCCGAGCCGCCGGTGCTCGTCGATTGGCTGCCGTGGCATCACACCTCCGGGGGCAATCAGATCCTCGGGCTCACGCTTTATCACGCCGGGACGCTCTATATCGATGCGGGCCGGCCGCTCCCCGAGCAAATCGGTGCGACGGTGCGAAACTTGCGCGAGATTCCCCCGACGCTCTACTTCACGGTCCCAAGGGGATACGCGGAGCTCATCCCGCACCTGAAGAGCGATCGCACGTTCCGCGAGCGCTTCTTCTCGCGGGTGCGCATGTTCTATTACTCCGGCGCCCCGCTCGCCGATGCCGTGGTCGCAGAGCTCGACGAGATCGCGGCGGCCACCTGTGGCGAGCGCATTCCGATGATCTGCGGATACGGCGCCACCGAGACCGCTCCGTTCGCGCTCTGCGCCAACTGGAACGCGGAGCGCTCAGGCCTCGCCGGACTGCCCGTGCCCGGAGTCGAGCTCAAGCTGGTTCCGCACGGTGGGAAACTCGAAGCGCGCATCCGCGGGCCGAACGTCACCCCCGGCTACTGGCGCGAGGAGGTGCGCACCCGCGCCGCGTTCGACGCGGAGGGATTCCTCTCGACCGGCGATGCGCTCTCGTGGGTCGATCCCGCGGATCACGTGCGCGGGCTCGCTTTCGACGGGCGGCTCGCCGAGGACTTCAAGCTCTCCACCGGTACCTGGGTCGGCACGACCGCGCTGCGCGCACGGCTGCTCGCCGAGGCCCATCCGGTCGTTCAGGACGTAGTGATCGCCGGCGAGGGCCGCGATGAGGTGGGGGCGCTCGTATTTGCCGACGTCGCGGCGTGTCGAGCCCTGGGCGCGACGGATGCGGAGGCGGTGCGCGCGCGCTTGCAGGGCGCGCTCGATCGGCTCGCGGCGCTGAGCACCGGCTCTTCGACGTACATCGCGCGCGCACTGCTCATGGAGGAGCCGCCGAGCCTCGCGGCCGGGGAGTTGACCGACAAGGGATCCATCAATCAACGCGCGGTCGTCGCGCGACGAGCGGCGCTGGTCGAGGAGCTCTACCGCGAGCCGCCGAGCGCGCACGTGTGCCGCGCGCGACGGCGCCCCTGAGGCGCTCGGCCGCGCGCCGCCCCGGTGTGCGGGGCGGCGCACGATCCGTGCTCACGGCATGCTGTGCTTGACTTCCAGATCGAGCTCGAGCGGCGGTGCCGGAGCGAGTCCCTCGGTGCCCTGTCCGGCCTCCACCAGATCGAAGTTGTTCAGGTAGTATCGCTTGCCCGTCAGATTGAGCGCCTGGAGGATGACCTGCCAGTCCGCCTTGCTCGACTGCCAGCTCAGGTGCGCGTTGTAGGTCGTATATCCGCCGAGGCGGTTGTAGGGATCGTTGACCGCGGCGGTGTAGATGTTGCTGCGGGTCGTGGCATCGAGACGCCCCGTGACCGCGCCCATGGCCACCGCAACCGGCACCGTGTACTGAATACCGCCGCCGCCCGACCACTTCGGCGTCCAGGGGGTCACCATGTTCTGGGTCACGCCGGTGTCCGCCGTGTTCACGCTCACGTAGTTGAACTGCAGCCAGCTCGTGTTCATGTCGGCCTGAAAGCCGCCGAAGCGCAGCTCGGACTCGAACTCCACACCCTTCTGATGACCGTCGCCCGCGTTGTACGGGAGAGCGCACGGAGACCCGAAGTTGAAGCCGGCGGCCTCGGATGCGGCCAGGATCTGAGGAACCTCGCTGCAATTGGCCAGGGTGAGCTGAATGTCGCGGTACTGGGAGAAGTAGCCATCGAGGTTGACGCGCAGGTGGTTGTCGAACCAGTCGCTCTTCACTCCGGCCTCGAACGTGGAGAGGGTTTCCGGACGGAACTCGATCGACTGCGCCACGTAGAACGGACGCGGATCCACGCCGCCGCCCTTGAACCCCGTGGAGTACTGCGTGTACGCCATGAAGTGGTCGCTGATGTGATAGTCGAGGTCCGCACGCCAGTCCCTGCGGTCTGCCGAGTAAGTCGATGAAGTACCGTTGAGCGAGCTCACCAGCGTCGCCGAGCCGCCGGTGGTGCCTTCGGGATTCAGGCGGACGTAATGGTAGATCTTGTCCTGACTGGTGTAGCGGGCACCCAGGATGAAATCGAGCTTCGGCATCAGATGCCAGGTCGTATGAAGGAACCCGGCCCGGTCGTGGGCATCGACGGGATCGTCCTGGAAGAAGTTGAAGATTCCCGGGAAGGTCGGAATTGCGTACCAGAGATCCTCATGCCCGTAGTACACCGTCTGCTCGTGGAAGTAGAAGCCGCCGAGGGTGTAGTCCATGAGCGTTCCCCAGTTGCCGGAGAAGCGCAGCTCCTCGCTGAACTGATGATGACCCATCGACTCGGCGCCGAGATCCATCGGCCAGATCGATTCGTCGTTGTCATGCACCCAGCTCGCACTGTAACCGCGCTGCGAGAGGATGTTCTTGAGCGAGAGGTTGTCGGCGATCTTCCAGTCCGTCGTGAGCTCCGTACCCCAGTTCTGGATGGTTTGCTGCGGCGAGACGCAGAAGGCCGGGTTGTTGGCGCTTGACCCGAGACCCGGAATCGTGACCGGGTTCGTCACCGCGGGCAGGCAGAAGTTGGCGTAGGTGGCATAGAAGTTCGAGGGGATCATCGCCGGCACGTAGGCCGAGTCGTACGGCAGCAGATGTCCGTTCGTCGTCGGGATCGCGAGCGCCGGCGAGAACACCGCGGCCGCAGACGGGTTGGCCGTGGGCAGGGCGAGCGGACCGGGACCTGCGTATCCGAGGGTCTCGGCCGGGGCCTCCTGATTGGTGTTCGTGAGATCGGAGATCCAGTTGAATTCCAGGTTATCGTTCGGGACGAAACGCACCGAGACCCGGCCGCCGGCATAGCCGAGGCCCCCCTCCTGACCGAGCACGCAGTTACCCTGGCCGGTGAACCCGGGCGTCACCGAGTAGGTGCCCGTGACACCGTTGATGTCGGTTGCGGTGAAGCTCGGATTGGCACACCCGAAATCGTACCGCGTCACGTAGCCGTTCTGGTGATTGCCGACGCCGGTGATGCGCACGAACAGATTGTCCGTGATCGCGAAGTTGGTCATCGCCCGCAGCTCGACGTGATTGCGGCTGCCGCCGAGTAAGTCGAAGGTCGTAGCCTCGGTGGCATCCGGTTTCTTCGAGAAGAGCTTGATCGCACCGCCCTCGGAGTTCATTCCCTCGAGTGTTCCCTGCGGGCCGCGCAGGACCTCGACGCGGTCGAGATCGAGCAGGTCCATGAGCGACCCGGTGAGCGTGCCGAAGTACACATCGTCGATGTAGATGCCGACGCCCGGCTCGAGCGCGGGATCGAGGTCGGACTGCCCGATGCCGCGGATGTAGGCGGACATGGAGGGTCCGAAGGCGCCGACCTCCTGGGCCAACTGCACGCTCGGGGCGTCCTCGTTGATCTGAGCGAGACTGGTCTGTCCCCGCTCGGCGAGGCCTTCCGCATTGATCGCGGTGATGGCGAGCGGGGTCTGCTGCACGCTCTGCTGAGTGAACTGCGCAGTGACCACGACCTCCTGCAGCTGATTGCCGCCTGGCGCCGGTGTGGACTGCGCCGCTGGCGCCGGTGCGTTCTGCGCGAACGCAGTGGCGCTCATGAGCAGTGCAAGCGCGCCTCCGACGCCTGCCGCGCGGCGCGCGCGCGGCGCAGACAGAAAAGACAATGAACGACCACCGGACTCAACACACGACCTCGCCATCGCAGTTTCCCCTCTGAGGCTTCGCGGTGTGAACCACTGTTGCTAGTTATTTTCCCTTTTGGATCGAGTTCTTTTTCCGTGGAGAAATACGGCAGCAGCGTAGCTGGCACGAAGTGTCACTGTCAATATTTCACAACGCGGGCGCGCATGTGCGTGGGCGAAGCGGTGCATCAAGCAGACGCGGTCACGACTGCCCTTCGCGTTTGCGCAACAGCCGACCGGTTGAGCCCTGAGGGGAGGCGCCAGTTGCAGCGGACCATGCGCGACCGGGCGATGGGAAAGGACGTGTCGCGCGTGCCACATGCGAATGCCTCACCGCGACGGGCGTCCTTGATCTGCAACCGCCTGGGCGCCCTGGCGTTGCTCATCCACAACGCGAGGGCCGCGCGGCGGCCGGCGGCGATGGATCCCGACGGGAGCGCTACCACGGGCTCCCGGCTCACGAGGCGCGGCGCCGCCGGAAGGGCATCGTGAGCACGAACAGGAGCGTGCGGGTGTTGAGAAGCCTCCACAGAGCGCGGGTCTCCTCGGGCCGCAGCCGCGCGGTGAGGGGCATCGCGCCGAAGACCTTGCCCCTGATGATGAGCTCGCTTCCATCGCGCTCGAGCGACTCGATGCGCATGAGCTCGCCGCCGTTCTGATCGTAGAGTCGCACGTGCGGCAGCATCCTCAAGCGAGAAATCGCGCAACGTCGTCGCGCGCTTCCTCGAGCTCATCGAGCACCAGGTGACCGGCGTGCTCGTAGAGGGCGAGCTTGGCGTTCGGCAGCCGCTCCATCCATTGCATCGCGCGGCCGACCGGCGCGATGCGATCCGCCTTCGACCAAACGAGGAGCGTGGGCATCGTGAGCCGATGCAGCCAGCGTGAGAGCCGCGGGTTGTACGGCCCTTGCGCCGCGAGCCGCGCGCTCGAGCGCATCTCGCGCGCAATTTGCTCCGCATGGAGCTCCTCTGCCTCCGGCCCGCGCGGCAGATACGGCTCGAGCACCGCGCGGTCGCTCGCGAGGTGTGCGTACATCTCCTCGAGCGACCAGGAGCCGATCGGCGGGCTCGGATGAGCCGGATCGGGCAGGCCCGCCGGGGCGACGAGGACGAGCTTGCGGACGCGTTGGGTGTGAGCGACCGCGAACTCCGCGGCCATCCAGCCGCCGAGGGAGAAGCCGACGAGGTCGAACTGCTGCAGATTGAGTTGATCGAAGAGGTCTAGATAGTGCAGCAGATACTCGCTCATCGAGTCCATCGCAGGGTCATCGCCGGACTCGCCGAACCCCGGATGGAACGGCGCGAGCACCTTGAAGCGCTCGCTCCAGGGGCGCGCGAAATCGATGCCGTGCCACGATCCGGCGCCGTGCCAGTAGACGATCGGCCGGCCCTGACCGCCCGCGTACACCACCGTGCGCACGCCGTTGACGGCGTACTCGTGGCGTTTGAAGCCCTTCGGAGGCGTCTGCCCGCGATCCTCGAGTGTCGCCATGAGTCGTCTCCCGCATGCCGCACGCGCCGCCGCTGCTGCGTCAGAGCTTCTCAGCCGGCCGGTTCGGCGTCCAGTCGCACCGCGATCCCCTCGAGGGCGGGGCTCGGCGCCGCGTAGCGCTCCATCACCGCCGGATCGTGTCCGGGAATGACGTGCTGGGGCGCGGAGGCGAGCTCGCGCACGCGCCGCCAGCCGTCGACCATCGCGGTCACATCGGCGACCACCGGGAACGGACGGCCCTCGCCCATGTTGGCGAGGTAGTGGCTCGCGTCCGAGGCGAGCACGAGCCACCCGATGCGGGTCCAGACGCGCACGACCTGCAGGCCACGGGTGTGTCCGCCGATCAGGTGCACGGTGAGGCCGGATGCGATCTCGGCATCGCCTGCATGGAAGCACACCCGGCCGGCGTAGACGTTGCGCACCATCGCCAGGATCTCCTCGGGCTCGTAGGCGGCCGCGAAGAACTCGGTCGCCATGTAGCGGCCGGTCGCGTATGCCATCTCGGCATCCTGCAGGTGAAAGCGCGCGCGCGGGAAGAGCTCGAAGTTTCCGATGTGATCGTAGTGCAGGTGCGTGACGATGACCTCGGTGACGCTCGCCGCATCGACACCGAGCAGGCGCAGTCCCTCGACGGGCGAGCGCAGAAACTCGCGGCGCCGGCGCCGCGCGGCCTCGGCGTTGAACCCCGTGTCGATGACGATCGCCTGCGAGCCGCGCCGCGCGAGCCACACGAAGTAATCCATGCGCGTGGCGCTCTCGTGCGGATCGCCGCCGATGAAGTTCTCCGCGCCGCGGCGCGCCACGGTCGCGTAGCGGATGGCGTAGGCCTCGAACGGAGCGGGCTCTAATCCCGGCATGGTCTTACCTGCGGTGCGAGGCGCACGACGGCCACCGTGCACCCGACCGCGAAGATCGGAATCGGGGCATAGAACCACAGCTCGCCCTTGCTGCCTTCGGTGCAACCGGCGAGCGCGATGAAGGTGCGGATCTCGAAGCCTCCCTGTCCGGCGTCACGGTAGGTCTCGGCGTCGCCGTAGGCGAGCAGCTCGGCGCGACGGTTGTCGAGGAATCGCTCGAGGAACGCCCGATCCCAGGGCTCGTTGATCTTGCCCGAGTCCGGTGTGGCCGGCCAATGGGAGATGCCGCCCGTTGCGACCACGGCGATGCGCTCCGGCGCCGCATCGCAGGCGTGGCGCAGCGCCTGGCCGAACGCCCAAGCGCGATGCAACGGGATGAGCGGCGGGCCCTGGCAGTTGATGTTCACCGGAATCACGGGCAGCGCGTAGCGGGGGGTGAGGAAATGGAGCGGCACCATGATGCCGTGGTCGAATTTCCACTCCTGCGCGTAGGCGAGGTCCACTTCGTTCATCATCGCCGTCACGAGCCGCTCGGAAAGCTCCGGGGCACCGGGCACCCGCGTGCGCTCGATGCCGAGCCAGCCCGCGTCCTCGATCGGGCCGTCGTACCAATCCGCCATGCCGACGCAGAGCGAGGGCATGTTGTTCATGAAGAAGTTCGCGAAGTGCTCCGCACCGATGACGACGAGGGCGTCCGGGCGCTCGGCCTCGAGCGCGGCGCGCATGCGCGCGAGGCTCGCGTAGAACGCGTCGCGCAGCGCGGGATCGGCGCGTCCGGCCCGTCCGGTGATTCCGGGAGCGTGGCTCAGGGCTCCGGCGAACACGAGGCTCATGTGCTCTGGCCGGCACGCTTGTAGAGACCGGTGCGCACCGGACCGTAACGACTCTCGCCCGCGCGCATCGCGGCGATGTAGGCGTCCCATTCGAAGCCGCGCAGCGCCGCATAATGCATGAGCAGCTGCCCGTTGACGCCCATCACGTAGAGCAGACCGATGTCGGGCTCGCGAATGGCATTGA
>Ga0335074_10006000_pt1 | contig 16829 bp, 12 predicted proteins | sample Lox_Sample_23_FD_206715 | JGI IMG/M metagenome (GOLD analysis project Ga0335074, IMG submission 206715) | Soil microbial communities from Loxahatchee National Wildlife Refuge, Florida, United States - Lox_Sample_2.3 | ecosystem: Environmental > Terrestrial > Soil > Wetlands | place: USA...
GACCAAGACGGTCCCACGTTTCGAGGTTTGGTTAGCTCAACGCCTTTGCGAGTCGAATGAGTCCTTGCTTTATCGCAAGCTCGTCAAATCCTCCAAAGCCGAGGAGCAACGCATTCGGATCAAGACGTTTCAGAGTGCATCGATCGACGCCAAGAACCTCAATATCCCGGGCGGCTGCCAACGTTTCCGCCTGTCGGGAAGCCATGCCGTTTTTGAGGTACCCGATGGTGTAGAGGCCTGCCCTCACGCTCGAGATCTCAAGCAATCCAGGCAGATGCCGCCTGGCTTCTTCCATGAGGGTTGCGAGGCGCTCCGCATACAGATTCCGCATCCTGCGCAGATGACGCGCCAAATGCCCATCTACGATGAAGTCGCAGAGCACCGCCTGGTCAAAGGATGAATTGCGGAAGTCGGTTCGGTAGCGGAAACCGAGGAAACCGTCGATCAGCGGCGCAGGCAATACCACGTAGCCCACGCGCAAGGCTGGGAATAGCGTCTTGCTGAACGATCCGATGAAGATCACGCTGGAGTGATGGTCGAGACTTTGCAGGGCAGGGACAGGCGGGCCCTCAAACCTGTATTCGCTGTCATAGTCATCTTCAATCACAAAAGCGCCGGCGCGCGCGGCCCAGCTAAGAAGGGCCATCCGCCGCTCCAGCGACATGGTTACGCCCAGCGGGAACTGGTGAGCCGGTGTCACGTAGGCTCCTTTCGCATCCGGACAGGTCTTGATTCCGGCGGAAACAGACAGCCCTTCGTCGTTGACCGGCACAGCGATCATCTTGGCTCCGACATTCTCAAACGCGATTCTGGCTCCGAAATATCCAGGATCCTCCATCCATATCGGATCGCTCCTTTTCAGGAGCAGGCGTGCCAACAGATCGAGCGCGTGTTGTATTCCGGAAACGATGACGACTTGTTCGGCAGTGCAACGCACGCCGCGGGACGTGCGCAAATACTCTGCGATGGCATCGCGCAATGGCCGATACCCGCGGCGATCCGCCTCGTTTTTTAACCACGACCTGAAATTCCGTGCGCGGTTTGCGGCAGTACGCCCCCAAACCTCGGACGGGAACTCGCTGATGGCCGGAACCCCGATGCGAAAGGGGCGGACCCCGTCAACAAAAGCCAGGTCGAGCCAGGGTTGCGGCCGTTTATAGGTCGACATGACGCGACGGATGTATGCCGGGGTCGTGGCGGCCTTGCGGGCCGGCCGGGGCGCCTCCACACGATTGACCCAGGTACCGAATCCGACACGGGAACTGAGGTAGCCCTCGGCTTGTAAACGCTCCAGAACGCTGACGACTGTGCCCCGGGAGACTTCATACTGGCTGGCGAAATCTCTGGACGCGGGCAGCCTCGCGCCGGGCGCGAGCCGGCCTTCAAGGATGGCAGAGCGCAGCTCGCCGTACAACCAGTTGGTCAGGGTCTGATGGCGCGACCGGGTTTTGAGAGTGAGCTCGAACGAGCTAATGGCTTTTGGCATCGCAAATGGTCCAATAAACTTAGCGAAAAATGGCTCTACCCGATGTACCAATGCTGCCATAGTATCAGTTCTGAATTCGAGACGCGCAGGCGTCGTCGTCGCGTACCGGCTGCTCGCCGAGTGACTCATGGGAGATCAGCAGATGAAAGTTGGAGTTTGGTTTTATGGCCTGGGCACCGCTCTCGCCGGCATTGTGGATATCGCCTGGGGTAGGTTCGATGCCTCTCATCAACCCATCCAGTCCCTGGGCGTGGGTGCTTCCGGCCAACACATACTGGCCTACGTCGCCGGCATCTGTCTGGTCGCGGCAGGTCTTGCAATCCTGTGGCAGCGCAGCGCGAGGATGGCCGCCGCGGCATCCGCCATCGTCTACTTGATTTTTGTGGCATCTTGGGTGTTTCGGTACTATGCCGGGGTTCACGCGCTCGGGTGGCGAATCGACGTCTTGATCGGGGTCTCCTTCGGGGTAGGTCAACAGTTATTGCTGGTCGCTCCGGCGACGATCGTTTACGCTTCCGCCGCTGCAACGGATTCCTTGTTGCAGAAGAGAGTAGCGATCGCGGCGCGATGGATGCTGGGATTGCCCCCTATCGTCTTCGGTGTGACCCACCTCGCCGGTCTTCGCGTCTTCGCGAGCATCGTGCCGCATTGGATCCCATTTGGATATTTCTGGGCGGCTGTGACCGGGATCGCGTTCTTCCTGGCTGGAATTGCGATTTGCTCAGGAATCAGGGATGTGCCGGCCGCGCGGCTGCTTGCGTTGATGCTGTTGCTGTTTGAAGGTGTTGTAGAAATCCCTCCTGTTTTTGTCCGGCTGCACGATCAGAGGACATGGGGCGCCGCGGTATACAATCTGGCGGCGATAGGGGCATGCCTGATATTCGCCGAGTTTCTCGCAAGCCGGGCGGGTCGAGGACGAATCGGTTCCGCGGGAGATGCTGCCATGTCACGCCCAGATGCGGTGGTTGCGTGACGGAGTAACGGGTGATCGTCGACGGGCATCCGGGACGACGTGGGCGCTCAGCCACCGATAATGCTCCCGGGAACCGGGCTGAGCGGTACAGCAATACCGCCTGTTGCATCGTTTGCCTGCAGCGGCTCATCCTAATGGCACGCCATGAGCCATTCTCTTCTCTCGCCCCTGAAGCTAAGATCTGTCACCTTGTCCAGCCGCATAGGCGTCTCGCCCATGTGCCAATATTCCTCGGTGGACGGCTTCGCCACCGACTGGCATCTGGTCCACCTGGGCAGCCGCGCGGTAGGTGGCGCAGGCCTGGTCATCGCCGAAGCCTCTGCCGTAACGGCGGAGGGCCGCATCACGCCCGCCGATCTCGGCATCTGGAAGGATGCGCATGTTGAGCAACTTGCCCGGATCGTGACCTTCCTTCACAGCCAGGGCGCGCGCGCCGGCATACAACTCGCCCACGCCGGCCGCAAAGCGAGCATGGCGCCTCCATCGCAAGGCGAGCGGCTGATCCGCCCGGAGGACGGCGGCTGGACGCCCGTAGCTCCTTCGGCCATCCCCTTCAGCGAGAAGTACGCCATGCCGTCCGCGCTCGATGAGTCCGGTATCGATGCGGTGGTGGAAGCATTCAGGGCGGCAGCGGTCCGCGCGTTGAACGCTGGATTCGATCTGGTTGAAATCCACTCCGCGCACGGCTACCTGCTGCACGAGTTCCTCTCGCCGCTCTCCAACCACCGCACCGACACGTACGGGGGTAGCTTCGAGAACCGCACCCGACTGCTGCTGCGCGTCGTGGACGCGGTGCGCGCCGCGTGGTCGGAGGAAAAGCCTTTGTTCGTGCGCATTTCCGCCACAGACTGGACGGAGGGCGGCTGGGCGGCGGACGACTCCGTGGAACTGGCGCGACTCCTGAAGGAACACGGCGTGGACCTGGTGGATTGTTCCTCGGGCGGCAACGTGGCGGGAGCCCACATCCCGCTGGCGCCGGGCTACCAGGTTCCGTTCGCGGCGCGCATCCGGCGTGAGGCGGGGATTGCCACGGCAGCAGTGGGCCTGATCACCACGCCCGCGCAAGCCGACGCGATCGTCGCGGCCGGTGAAGCGGACCTGGTGCTGCTGGCGCGGGAAATGCTGCGCGATCCGTACTTTGCGGCGCACGCTGCTGCGGCGCTGGGCGAAACGGCGGCGTGGCCGGAGCAGTATCTGCGGGCGGCGCCGGCGGGGTCACTGCGGCGGTCGCCCATCGCGGGCTGACAGGCGAAATAGCACGTGCTGTGGGCAAAAGGGCTGCGGGAGCAGTACCTTGGAAGTACGCCTTTCCGTTTTGTATCGCGTTTGCCGGACCGGCGCTCGGCGTTTACCGGTGTCTGTATCTGTCTCCAACCCGCTGTGCAATCGAAGCCGCCTGGCGGCAGCGAGACGTCCGCCAGGGGCTAAAGCCCGAACGCTCTTGCGCGGCTTCGCGGCACGACTGAAGTCGAACCCTTACGCGTCCGGTGCAATCGCAGTACTCTCGTTGGCGATTGTCGTCATGCTGGCGGGACCGCAAGCGGCCGGCGCGCTGGAGCCGACTACGGCGCTCGCGAACCTGAACCGGCAGGGCTGGGTCATGGAGAACGGGCTGCCGCAGAACACGATCCATGCCCTGGCGCAGACGCCGGACGGCTTCCTGTGGCTGGGAACGGAAGTGGGGCTGGTGCGGTTCGACGGCGTGGCCTTTGCCACTTTCGACGAGCACTCCAAGCCGGCGCTGCCGAGCGGGGATATCCGCTGCCTGTTGGCGGCCAAGGACGGCTCGCTGTGGATCGGAACTGGCGACGGGCTGGCGCGGATGAAGAACGGCGCGGTGACAGTGTTCACCCAGAAGGATGGGCTGCCGGGGAATGAGATCCGGTCGCTTAGCTTCGACCGCAGCAATGCATTGGTCGTGTCCACCGATCAAGGCGTCGCAGGAATTCGGGGAACGGGGCCCATTGCAGCCGTATTCGACATGCCGGAGACTCCCGCCGGCTCAGCGCTGCAGGCAAGCTTCTCTGTGGTGCTTTCCGACGGGACCCAGGTGCAGGGGACCGCAGACACCGTCACGGTCCTGCAGCCTGGCAAGAGCATTGAATGGCGCGCCGGCCGCGAGCTTCCCGGTACGCGCATCCAAGCGCTGTACGCCGATGGCGAGGCTGCACTGTGGATCGGGACCAACGCCGGGCTGCTGCGCTACGCCCTCGGCAAGCTGGAGAAGTTTCCGATCACCGATCCGTTGGCGAGTGCTTCCGTGCTTTCGATCCTGGAAGATCACGAGGGCGATCTATGGGTGGGCACGGAGGCGAGCGGGCTGCAAATCCTGCGCGACTCGCGGTTCCACACCATTGGCGCACATGAGGGCCTGTCGTCGGATTCGGTGAGCACGGTAGTCGAAGACCAGTCGGGCCGGTTGTGGGTGGGGACGACGAGCAGCGGGCTGAACGTGATACGGCTGACGGGCACGGGCCCCGGCGACGCGGTGGTTACGCCCGTGCACGCCGCGTTGACGAGCGACGTGATCCTTTCGCTGGCTGCAGCGCCCAACGGCGACCTTTGGGTGGGTACGCCTGACGGGCTGAACCGCATCCGCTACGGTCAGGTGGACACGTATACCTCGTTCGATGGCCTGCCCGACGACTTCATCCGCTCGCTGCTGGTGGATAGCGATGGCTCGGTGTGGATCGGCACACGGCACGGGCTGGCGCACATGACATTCGCGCCGGGTTTGCCCGCGCACATCGATACCTACACGAAGGCGAACGGGTTGGGCAACGACCTGGTGGGCGCAATGGCGCGCGACGGCACGAATGGATCGGGCGACCTGTGGGTGGCCACACTGGCTGGGCTTTCCCGGCTGCACCGGGATGCAGGCGGGGCCGTCAAGATCACGAACTACACCACGAAAGACGGGCTTTCCAGCAACGTGGTAACGACCCTGCTATTACGGGCGAACGGAGCGTTGCTGATCGGGACGCAGGACCACGGCTGGAACGAGTGGGACGGAACGCACTTCAAGCCGGTGACGGGCGATGGGCTGAAGGGCACGACTATCCGCGCGATTCTGGACGACGGACGCGGGCATTTGTGGTTTGCAACGGCGAGCGGTATCGCGCGTTGCGACTGTTCTTCCGCAATGAAGCCGATGGAGGGCGCGGGTTGCTCGCACTGGATGGAGTTTTCGACCGGGGACGGGTTGCGCAGCCGTGAGACCGCCGTGAACTCGCATCCTTCGGCGTGGAAATCGACCGACGGGCGCTTGTGGTTCGCTACGCCGAAGGGACTGGTGGAAGTAGATCCCTCGCACTTTCCGGTGAATGCGGTTCCACCGCCGGTCGCGGTGGAGCGGTTTGCCGTGGACGATGCGGATCAGGCGCTCAACGCGGCCGACATGCGAATTCCCGCGGGGCACAATCACTTTCAGCTGGAGTATGCGGCGATGAGCTTTGTTGCGCCGCAGAAGGTTCGTTACCGGTACAAGCTGGAGGGATTCGATCGCGACTGGACGGATGCCGGGCCGCGGCGCACGGCGTATTACACCAACATTCCGCCGGGGCGCTACACCTTCCGCGTGCAGGCGGCAAACAACGACGGGTTGTGGAACGAGGCGGGCGCGTCGCTCCAGTTCGAGCTGCGGCCGCATTTCTATCAGACCATCTGGTTCTATGTGCTGCTGGTAATGGGTGCGGTAGGGCTGGTGTTGCTGGCTCTTCGGCTGCGATTGCTGAGGGCGGAACGGGAGTTCCACGCGGTACTGGGCGAGCGCACCCGTATTGCACGGGAGATCCACGACACGCTGGCGCAGGGATACGTGGGCATCAGCGTGCAGCTGGAGGTACTGAGCGAGCTGCTGCGCCAGAAGAAGCTGGACGCGGCGGCCGAGCACCTGAACACAACCCGCAGATTTGTGCGCGATGGGCTGGCGGATGCGAGGCAGTCGATCTGGGCTCTACGGTCGCAAGACGCGGACGAGACGACGCTGCCGGTGCGGCTGCGGCGGGTGACGGAAGAGGCGGGCGGGCACGGCCTCGCCGCACACCTCAGTGTTTATGGCGCGTATCGGCCGCTGCCGCCGGGAACCGAGAATGAGATTCTGCGCGTGGTCCAGGAAGCCCTCCATAATGTGAAGAAACATTCCGGAGCGAAAACGGTGAACGTCCAACTGGAGTACCTGCCGGAGGAAATTGCGCTGGAGGTACGGGACGATGGGCGCGGATTTGAGCTGGATGGAGGCGGAGAGCCGCCGGCGGGACATTATGGATTGAAGGGCATGCTGGAGCGGGCGGAGGCGATCGGGGGAGTGCTGGAGATTCTGTCCGCACGCGGGGCTGGGGTTGTGGTGCGATTGCGCGCGCCGTCGCCGCGAGGGACGCCGGTCAAGGACGAGAAGGAGCAGGTGTGAACGAGGGAGCGATTCGCGTTCTGGTGGTAGAAGACCATCACGTGGTGCGGCAGGGGCTGGTGGCGCTGCTGAAAGTGGCCGGCGGCATCGAGGTAGTGAGCGAAGCTGCCGACGGCGTGGAGGCGATTGCGCAATTCCGCAAGCATCAGCCAGCGGTCACGCTGATCGACTTGCGACTGCCGCGGCTCTCCGGCGTGGAAGTAATCCAGCGCATCCGGATGGAGACGCCGGGCGCGCGGTTCATCGTGCTCACGACATACGACGGCGACGAGGATATCTTCCGGGCGTTGCAGGCGGGGGCGCGAGCGTACCTGCTGAAGGGCATGACCACCGACGAGCTGATCGCTACCATTCGTGCGGTGCACGCGGGCAAGCAGCACATTCCGCCGGCCATTGCGCAGCGGCTGGCGGAGCGCATGGGCACCGAGGAGCTGACGGCGCGGGAGTTCGACGTGCTGGAACAGATTGTGCACGGGAAGAGCAACAAGGAGATCGCGGCGGAGTTGGAGATATCGGAGGCGACGGTGAAGACGCACATCAACAGCTTGTTGGGCAAGCTGGGCGTGACCGACCGGACACAGGCAGCGACGGCGGCGATTCAGCGGGGGATTGTGCCGCTGGAGTCGCTGCGCAGGCCGAAGGCCTGAGTTCGCAGTTCCTAGTTCTCAGTTGCCGGTTTTCAGTTGTCAGCGGCGGTACAGGCGGGACTCATGAATCGGATTTTCATTGCAGCTTTTCTATTTCTGGCACTGGCGCCATTGAGCGCGCAACAGCCGGCATCCCAGGCCTCGAAGGTTGGATGGCGGCAAGCTACCGACGCGGAACTGGCGGCGCTGTTGCCGGCGCGCGCGCCCGTGGAGAAGGAACGCATTGAGACAGAGATGCGCACCGCATCGGGGATCGTAGATACGCGCGGACGGTTCATTGCCGGGGTGGTGCTGATCACCGCTGGCTACTCGGCGGATGGGAAGTACTCGCACTACCTGGTGGTGCAGGCGCCCATCAAGATCGGCGGTGTGGACCTGAGGCCGGGCGAGTACGTCTTTGGATGGGTGCGGGACCAGACCAACGAATCGCTGAAGGTGCACTTCCACGTGGCCGCGACGGGCGCGCTGGTGGGCAATGCCGAAGCCCGGATGAAGCCTGGAACATCGCACGAAGTGGTACCCTTCCGCATCTGGCCGCCGAATGAGAATGCGATCCTCCAGATCGGGCGGTTCGCGATTCCGTATGAATTGGAGCCGTGAAGGCGGGGAACAAGGGAACAAGGAACAAGGAACAAGGGAGCCGGAGGGGGTCAGAGACCGCTGTTTTGGTAGGATTCGCGCCGAGATGGGTGGTCCCGCCCCAGATAGAGCAATGCCGGCGGCGATGGCCTCGAAGGGCATAGTCGCCGGCCGGCATTGGAAACAACGCACAACAGTGATTGGTCTCGTCGTGCTCAAAGAGCTACGGAGAGAACCAGAGAGACGGCACGTCACAAATCCCCGCGGCGGTCTCTGTTTCGTTTTCTATCGGCGGAATCGCGGATTCCGTTCAGTGAGCCTGCCACATCCTCAAAAAAAGGTACGTGAGCCGCGGAACACTTGTTCCCATTCGCGGAGGCTTCAGCGCTTGAGGAGCGCTGGCCCGAACTCTCACATCGTAAGATGCTTCAAAGCGCCCAACTGGGTGCATTGCCCACGACGGCGGCGCCGGAAAAGGCTATGGGCCCGCGCAATTCCGGAACCAGAAAGCCGCGCTGCGGGTGGGCTTCCGGCCCGGACTTATCCTGGTGATGTGCGCGCAGCGTCTTGCCGATTTCGGAGAGCGCCTGTACCCGTTCCATCTTTGTGGTGCGCTCCCAGTAGACCGCGAATCCCTGTCCGCACACGCTGCAACAGACATCCGCAGCATGGCTTGTGGCTTTGCAAAGCACCTGCATTTCGATCAACCTCTCTGGTGACGCCTTCCCAGCCACAGCGGAAACCCTAACTCCGGTCGCCTGGAGCATGCCATCCCATTTCCGGGGCATCCGTGGACCGGACGGGGCAGGGCTACATCCTACTTGTGTGCCAGGAGAATCGTTTTACTCGGGCGGATGGATGATTGGCAAGGAGGAAATCCGGTCGATTTCACTCTTTGGGAACCTGGACTTGATTACTCCGCGCGGGCGCATGCACCGCGTGCGGGATGCCGGCTGGAACCGCGCTGCCAAGAGCCTGGTTCGCTGGCGGTCGCGCCGACTGGCCCGATTCGCGATAGACCGTCTTGGCAAAGCCAGAATTGTTCCGTTATATCCTTGAAGTGCAGCTACTTTCGAAGCAAGGCCATGCAGCGGGTACGATCATGAGCAGCAACGCAATCAAGATTCATCTTCCCGACGGGGCGGTGCGCGAGGTGCCTGCGGGCACGACGCCGCTGGACATTGCCAACTCCATCTCACCGCGGCTGGCCGCGGCGAGCGTAGTGGCGCGGTTGACTCCGCTCTCCGGCAACGGTACCCCGGCGGCGCAGAAGGCGGACGAATCCGGCGAAGCCGCAATGTATGCGGCTGAGCAAGCGGACGGGCCGCGCCTGGTGGACTTGGCGACGCCCCTTGCCGAAGACACGAAGCTGGAACTGGTAAAAGAGTCCGATCCCGAGGCGCTGAAGGTGGTGCGCCACTCCGCCGCGCACGTGTTGGCTACGGCGGTGCTGGAGCTGTTTCCTGAGACCAAGCTGGGCCACGGGCCGGCCACGGATTCGGGGTTCTTCTACGATTTCTATCGCGAGAAGCCATTCACGCCGGAGGACCTGGCGGCGATCGAGGCGCGGATGCAGGAGGTGATTGCGCGCGACGAGAAATTTGTGCGCGAGTACGAGCCGCGCGAGGAAGCGCTGAAGGAATTTGAGCGCGACGGCGACTTCATGAAGACGCACTTCGTGAGCCGGTTTACGGAACCGGGGTCGCAGGTCAGCTTCTATCGCAACGGCAAGTTTGTGGACTTTTGCCGCGGGCCGCACGTGCCTTCGACTGGGCGGGTAAAGGCAGTGAAAGTGACGAACCTGGCCGGCGCCTACTGGCTGGGCGACGAGAAGAACCCGCAGTTGCAGCGCATCTACGGCACGGCGTTCTTTTCGAAAAAGGAATTGGACGAGCACTTCGCACGCCTGGAAGAGGCGGCCCGCCGCGACCATCGCGTGCTGGGCAAGCAGCTTGACCTGTTCAGCATCCAGGAAGTGGCCGGCGCCGGGCTCATCTTCTGGCATCCCAAAGGCGGCATCATCCGCAAGGTGATGGAAGACTGGATGAGGGAGGAGTGCCTGAAGCGCGGCTACCAGCTTGTGTTCACGCCGCACGTGATGCGCCGCCATCTGTGGGAGATCAGCGGGCACGAGGGCTTCTACTCGGGTAACATGTACACGCCGATGGAGCTGGACGACGCCGAGTACCGGCTCAAGCCGATGAACTGCCCCGGCCACATCCTCATCTACAAGAATTCGCCCAAGAGCTACCGCGATCTGCCCCAGCGCTACGCGGAGCTGGGCAACGTGTATCGCTATGAGCGCTCCGGCACCATGCACGGCTTGTTGCGCGTGCGCGGCTTTACGCAGGACGATGCGCACATCTTCTGCACGCCCAGCCAAATCGAAGACGAGATGGACGGCTGCATCGATTTCGCTGAGGCCGTTCTGAAGACCTTCGGCTTCGCGGAGTACCGCGTGGAGCTTTCCGCGCACGATCCCAGCAACCCTGGCGAATTCGTGGGCAAGCAGGAAGACTGGATCCGGGCAGAAGCGGCTCTCGATCGCGTTCTCAAGCGCCGCGGCCTTACGTTCAAGAGAATCCCCGGCGAAGGAGCATTCTACGGCCCCAAGATCGACTTCAAGCTGGTGGACGTGCTGGGGCGGCTGTGGCAGCTTTCCACGGTGCAGTTCGACTTCAACCTGCCGGCGCGCTTCGAGCTCGAATACGTGGGCGAAGACGGCGAGCGCCATCAGCCGGTGATGGTGCACCGCGCGCTGTTCGGCAGCGTGGAGCGGTTCTTCGGCGTGCTCATCGAGCACTACGCGGGCGCGTTTCCGTTCTGGCTCGCCTCGGTGCAGGTGGGGCTGGTGCCCATCAGCGAGCGGCACACGGAGTACGCGCAGAAGGTGCAGGCGGAGCTTGAGGCCGCGGGGCTGCGCGTGGAGCTGGATGCGCGCAACGAGAAGATGAACGCGAAGATCCGCGACCTGGCCAACCAGAAGATCCCCTACATCCTGGTCTTCGGCGACAAAGAGCAGAGTGCCAACGCGGTAAGTGTGCGCACCCGCGGCAAGGGCGACCAGGGCTCGATGCCACTGGCTGAATTTATCGCCAAGGCGAGCCAACTCCTTGCCACGCGGTCGACGGAACTATAGCGAGCAGCCGCCCGCGAAAACCGGCTGAATGCTATAGTGTTCCCGTGTTCAAGCTGTGGATGGCGATCTCAGTTCTGCTTGTGTCGCACCTTTTAGCAGCGGCGCAAGTGCACGGGGACAGTGACTTAAGTTCCTTTGAAATGCACGGCAGAATTGGCGATTTTCCTGTCGGACTCAACTACACAGTGCGCGATAACACGAATTTGGTTGCAGCTCACTACTTCTACGCATCGCAACTCAAGAACATTGAACTCAGCGGCACAATCCGAAATGAGGAAGTTCTTTTCAAAGGCGAGGATGGCAGTAGTTTCCAATTGCGCTTTGTGGGTAATGGCAGCAACGGGAGCGACCCCCTTACGTTCTACAACTCCATTGGGCTGAAAGGAACCTGGACACTCGGGGCGCGGACCCTGGCCGTAACGCTGAGCACGGAGTACGGGACTTCAAATCCTGGAGATCGGCTCTATGACCAGGTAACAACCAAAAGCGATGCAGATTTTGAATTCATGGTTCAGGCAACGAGAAGAGCGATTCTGAACCACAATACCGACCAGGTTTCGAAACTGATCCATTTTCCCCTTACCGTGAACCAAGCCCACCGCTCGATCAAGATCCAAAACCCCGCTCAGCTGAAAACGAACTGGTTTCTCGTATTCCCACCACCATTGATCGCAAAACTGCGACAGGAGATCCCACACGAGATGTTCGTGCATGAAGGAAGAGCAATGTTGGGGCCAGGCGATATGTGGTTCGACGAGTCTGGGCTCACCGTAGTCAACGGAGAATAAAGGCCGCCTCCACCTCCTCCACGCACTGGCGAATTCATCAGTTTGGGAGGATACTGTTTCCATGGCGACACAGCCCACCTATGACAAGCCGGTCACCATCGAAGAGTACCGTTCCACGGTATTCGAGCACGATTGCGAGTACGTGGACGGTGTCATCGAGGAGCGCGACTTGGGTGAGTTCGAGCATGCCTTTGTGCAGGGGATTCTGACCACGTTGTTCAACAATCACCGGGCAGATTGGGGCGTCTACGCACTTCCCGAGCAGCGGGTCCAGACGCAGAAATCGCATTTCCGGGTTCCCGATATCGCAATTCTGCGTGAGGGGAGCAGGCGAGAGGGCATCCTGACCCACCCGCCGCTGCTTGTGATCGAGGTTCAGTCACCCGACATTCCGCTGCGCAAAACGGAGTTGAAGTCGCTGGAGTATCTGCAATTCGGGATTGAGAACGTATGGGTGATCGATCCCTACGCGCGCGTTGCCTATCGCGGAACCGAGGCTGGACTGGAGTTGGTTCGCTCGGGCGAGCTGACGATTCCCGGCACGCCAATCCGCGTCGTGCCGGAAGAGCTCTTCGCGGAGCTGGACCGCGTTTAGTGGGCAGGCACACTAGAAGCAACCGCAGATTCTTCGCTCTGCTCAGAATGACAACGTTCTTTGAAGTGATGACGAGAGCCGTTGATCAGTACCCGGCGGCTTTGCCGTAGCCACTCCGGTGATCCTGTCCGCCTTCGAGCTCCCCCGTCTTCGGATCCACCGCAATGCACTCGCCGTTCGACCAGTGATGCCCGCTCTGCGCAATCGTGTAACCCATCCCGCGCAGCGCACTCACCGTCTCATCGGAGAAGCCCGGCTCCAGATACAGCTTGTCCGGCAGGTACTGGTGATGAAATCGCGGCGCGTCCACCGCTTCCTGAATATTGAGGCCGCCCTCGGCCACGGACAGGAAGATGTTGCCGACGGTGGTGATGATGCGTGGGCCGCCGGGTGAGCCGAGCACGTAACGGAGCTTGCCGTTCTCGAGAACGATTGTAGGCGTCATCGCGCTCAGCGGCCTCTTGCCGGGGGCGATCGCATTGGCGGGACCCTGGATAAGTCCGTACATGTTGGGCACGCCCTGCTTCGACGCAAAGTCGTCCATCTCGTCGTTGAGGAGGAAGCCAAGCGATCCGGCGGTGACTCCGGAGCCGAAGCCGTTGTTGAGGGTGGTGGTGACCGCGACGGCGTTGCCTTCGCCATCAACCACAGAGTAGTGCGTCGTCTCGTTCGATTCCTTATACGTGCCAGCCGTGGTGGGCGGCGGCGGCAGGAATCCGGCAGGTCGCTCAAGATCGGCGCTGGGCGTGGCGTGATCGGGATCGATGCCGGCGCGCCAGGCCGCGGCGTATTTTTTTGAAATCAGCTCGGCAGTAGGGATGTGGTTGAAGTCAGGATCGCCGAGGTAGTCGGCACGGTCCATGAAGGCGCGGCGCCAGGCCTCGGTGATGAGGTGCAGGGACTGCGGGGTGCGGTCGCCGAGCTTGGAGAGGTCGTAGCTTTCGAGAATGTTGAGCGCGCTGATGAGCACGATGCCGCCCGAGCTGGGCGGAGGCGCGCTGATGATAGTGTAGTCGTGATACGTGCCGACGACCGGCTTGCGCTCCACCACGTTGTACTGCGCAAGATCATCGAGCGTGATCAGTGCGCCTCCTTTCTTTAGATCGTCGACAAGTTCCGCGGCCATCTTGCCGTGGTAAAAGTCGTCGGGATCGGCGGCGATGCGTTCCAGGGTGTGCGCGAGCTCAGGCTGGCGGAACATCTCACCCGCTTTGTAGAGGGTGCCGTCGCGCTGGAAGATGCGGCGCGAGTCGGGAAACTGGGTCAGCTCGGAATCGTGCAGCTCCGCGGCCTCCTCGGCGGTGAGAACAAATCCCTGCGACGCGAGGCGAATGGCGGGCTCCATCACGCGCTTCAGGCCAAGCTTGCCGTATTTGCGCTCGGCATAGGCCATGCCCGCGACGGAGCCCGGCGTGCCGATAGCGCGATACCCGGTGACGCTGGCGCCGGGGATCACATTGCCCTTGGCGTCCTGGTACATGGTTTCGGTGGCGGCCAGTGGGGCCTTCTCGCGGTAATCGATGAACGTAGTGTGGCCGTCGTGGGTGCGCAGCAGCAGGAATCCGCCGCCGCCCAGGTTGCCGGCAACAGGATGAACGACGGCGAGGGCAAAGCCGGTTGCCACGGCGGCGTCCACGGCGTTACCGCCCGCGCGAAGGATCTCGACGCCGGCGTCGGAGGCGAGATGGTGCACGCTGACTACCATGCCGTTGCGCGCGCGGACAGGCTGCTCGCCGCGCCAGGCAAGGACATTCGTTTCGGGTGTTTGGGCGGGAGCCTGGGCGGAAACCGGCGGGATCGCCAGGCACGCGGCGGCGAGGACAGGAAGGAGCAGACGGGGAAGGCTCATGCGCTGACAGAATACTGGATTGCGGAGGCCGGCCCTGGGCAAAAAAATCTCCGTCAGGAACTCCAACTTGTTTGCCGCCGTATCCGTCATCAAGGAAGATACTCCTCAGATTGCCAGTCTCCGCTGGACTGAAGTCGCCAAGACACGGCGAAGGCAGCATCCGGCAAAGCCGAACTGGGCTACACTGTTGCGATATCGGGAACCGTGCCGGCTAGGCACGCGAAAGGTAAGGAAAAGCAATTATGAGAAATACGATCCGCGGGATGATGGTGCTTTCGGCACTGGCCAGTGCACTGGTATTGAACGCGCAGACACCCGGACAGGCGCCGGCACAAACAACCGCGCCAGCGGCCGCACCGGCTGCAGCGGCGCCCCCAGCGCTGTCCCCAGATGAGATTGTCGGCAAATACCTCGATGCGATCGGCGGGAAAGCAGCCATCAGCCAGGTCAAGTCGATCTCCATGGAGACTTCCGTTTCGGTGATGGGCAACGACGTTCCGGGCACCACGGTGGTCGTGGACGGGGTGGGTTACCGGTCGGACACGGATTTCAACGGCACCAAGATCACGTCGTGCGTCAACGGCAAGGGGGGATGGCAGGTGAATCCGATGACCGGCGCGGCCGACCCCACGCCTATGTCGGACGACGAGTACAAATCGGCCAGGGACCAGATCTACGTGGGGGGTCAGCTCTACGATTACGCCGCCAAGGGCAACAAGGTTGAGCTGATATCGAGCGCCGCGGACGGGTACAAGGTCAAGGTGACCAACAAAGACGGCGTCGATACCACCTACGTCATCGACCCCACGACCTTCCTCATCAAGTCCACCGTGCGCAAGGGCCAGATGCAGGGCCAGGACGTCGACATCACGACCACTTACTCCGATTACCGCAAGACGGATGTGGGTTATCTGATGCCCTACGCCATGGACCTGGACTTGGGTGGGCAGTTCCAGTTGAGCATTGCCATCAAGAAAGCGGATCTGAATAAGACCATCGATCCGGCGATCTTTGAAATGCCGAAGCCGGCTGCCGCCGCTCCGGCTGCTGCTCCGGCCGCCGCGGCGCCAAAGCCGAACTAAGAGCACTTTGCCTTCGCGTGGTTCTTGGACGGTGATTCGTGAACCGTGACGCGTGCTCTTTGTCGCCGCAACAGGTCACGGATCACCGGAAACTCGAATATCGAGCGTCACCGCTCTATGACAGCTTTGGAGAGATTCCGGGGCCGGTCGACGTCGACGCCGCGCTCGAGAGCCATGAAGTAGGCGAAGAGCTGCAGAGGCACTACTTCGCTGACGGGCAGCAGGTATTCCGTGGCCTCTCCCACTTCCATCCAGTCGCTGGCCAGCTGGGGAACGCTCCCGTCGCCTCCGTTGGCAAGCGCGATTACGGGCGCGCCCTGCTTCTTCAAATCTTCAAGGAGTTGCAGCGTCTTCTCGTAACGCTCCACGGAAGCGGGCAGCGCGCGATCGACAGTGGCGAGAACGACCAGAGGGACCTGTTCGCTGACCAGCGCGTTGGGCCCGTGCTTCAGTTCACCGGCGGGGTAACCCTCGGCGTGCACATAGGAGGCTTCTTTCAGCTTCAGCGCACCTTCGCGAGCGATCGCGTAGTGAATGCCGCGGCCAAGATAGAGAAACGACGCCGCAGAGCTGTACTTTGACGCCAGCTCGGCGGCTCGCTCGCGCCACTCTGCCAACTGCAACTCGATTCGGTCACACTGCGCCCACAGCCCGGCGATGTGGAACGAGAGATCTTCGCCTGAGATGTGGCCCAACCGCACGCCTTCATACAACGCGAGCACATAGAGCACAGCGAGCTGGCAGGTAAAGCTCATGGTGGCGGGAATGGCGAGCTCGCGCCCGGCGGCTAGCGGCATCGAAACATCGGCTTCGCGTGCCATGGTGGAGTTGGGATCGTTGGTGATTGCCAGCGTACGCTGGCCGCGGGCTTTCGCGGCGCGCATGGCCGCCAGCGTGTCAGAGGTTTCGCCCGACTGCGAGATCACCAGGCAGCTCGGATGGCGCAGATCGCGGCCACCGCGCAGGGCATATTCACTGGCGTACTCCACGTCGACAGCAAGACCGCACAGATCTTCCAGAAGGATTTCCGCAGCGAGGCCGCTATGACGGCTCGAGCCCGACGCTGCAATCAGAATTTCGCCTTCGGGAATAGACCAGCGCCGGAGTCGCGCCGCCATGTCGGGATTCAGCGCGCCATCCCCAAGATAGAGCGCCAGCGTGCGGCGGAGCGCCTCCGGCTGAGCGAAGATTTCCTGCAACATGGCGTGATCGGACACAGCAATCCTCCAAAAATCGGACGCGACGCAGGATCGGGCGCCGGCCGTCAATATCATGCCATAATG
>Ga0335074_10006003_pt1 | contig 16822 bp, 13 predicted proteins | sample Lox_Sample_23_FD_206715 | JGI IMG/M metagenome (GOLD analysis project Ga0335074, IMG submission 206715) | Soil microbial communities from Loxahatchee National Wildlife Refuge, Florida, United States - Lox_Sample_2.3 | ecosystem: Environmental > Terrestrial > Soil > Wetlands | place: USA...
GGCAGGGGTTCATCGCGGCGGCGAGCATGAAGGCGGCGGGAAACGTCAGCGACATCGACGCACGGGCGATGGTGACGTGGCGGTCTTCGAGGGGCTGGCGCATGACTTCGAGGACGTTGCGGGGAAACTCGGGCAGCTCGTCGAGAAAGAGGACGCCGTTGTGAGCGAGGGAGACTTCGCCGGGGCGTGGGATGACGCCACCGCCGATGAGTCCGGCGTCGGAGATGGTGTGGTGGGGCGAGCGGAAGGGACGCTGGGTGACGAGTCCGGCTTCGGCATCGAGGACGCCGGCGACGGAGTGGATCTTGGTGGTCTCGAGGGCCTCGTCGAAGGTGAGCGGGGCGAGGATGGAGGGCAGGCGGCGGGCGAGCATGGTTTTGCCGGAGCCGGGCGGGCCGATCATTAATATGTTGTGGCCGCCGGCGGCGGCGACTTCGAGGGCGCGCTTGGCCGCGTGCTGACCGCGGACGTCGGCGAAGTCGAGGGCGTAGTGCTGGAGCTCGCCGAGGACCTGCTCGGCTTCGACGCGAAAAGCCGGGACGTGGATGCCGCCGTTGCCGGCCTGGTTGAGCAGGTCGCGCACTTCGGTGAGCGAGCAGACCGGGTAGACGCTGACGCCATCGACGACGGCGGCTTCGCGGGCATTGGCTTTGGGAATGACCAGGTTTTTGATGCCGCGCTGGCGGGCGGCCACGGCGACGGGCAGCATGCCGGGGACGGGACGCAGCGTGCCGTCGAGGCCGAGCTCGCCGATGAGGAGAAAATCGTCGAGGTCGCGGAGCTGGAGGGCGCCGTAGGCGCCGAGGATGCCGACGGCCATGGGGAGATCGAAGCCGGAGCCTTCCTTCTTGATGTCGGCGGGGGCGAGATTGATGGTGATGTGGGTGGGCGGCAGGTCGAAGCCGGAATTGCGGATGGCGGCGCGAACGCGGTCGCGGGATTCGCGGACGGCGGCATCGGGCAGACCGACGGTCGAGAAGGTCTCGTGCTCGGCGACGAATTTGGAGAAGTCGACTTCGACGTCGATGATGCTGGCGTCGATGCCGTAGACGGCGGCGCTGCGGGCCTTAAAAAGCATAATTTCCGGATTCTGCCGGGAGTCTAGCACCGGGAGTGCGCGGTTTCGGCAGCGGGATGAGCGTCGGGGCACACCGGGGTAATGGGAGCCGGGTCCGGTGTGGGACGTTACGGTGTGCGCGCGGGGCGCGGTTTTCGCCTCTGGTGGTTCTCCGCGCGCTTTGGCGGGATGTAATGGAAGCGGACGAGATAGATGTTGTTGCCACGGCCATGGCGCGCCACCTTTAACAGGTCGAGAACGCCGAGGAAGCCGGAGGCCGGGCCAGCTCGGGAGTGATGTCGGGCAGGCCGATGGGCTCGATGGAATCGATCTCGATCTCGCCTTCCTCCATGCGGTAGCGCTTGCCCACGGTGACGCGGGGGCGAATCCAGATACGGATGCTCGAGGTGATCGCGCCGCTTCGGACTCCGTCACGGAGACGCCTGGTGAACATCATGCAAGGGGCCCGTTCATGCCTTTTGGGCGAGCTCCTGGATGGCGCCGACGAGGAGGTCGAGGTCCGCAGGGCGCGTGTAGACGTGCGGGGTGATGCGGACGCAGCTGATGTTCTCCCAGACGATGCCGACGGTGTGGATTTTCCAGCGGTCGAAGAGAGCGCCGGCGATCTGGCCAGGGGTCATGCCGTCGATGCTGAAACCGCCGATGGCGCAGGAGTATTCCGGACGGAGGGAGGTGTGCAGGCGAACTTTCGGGATGGACTGGACCCGTGTGGACCAGTAGTTCTTCAGGTAGAAAATGCGCTCCTGCTTGCGGCGGCTCCCGATGCCCTCGTGAAAATTGACGGCCTCGCCGATGGCCTGCTCGATGGGGAAGCTGCGCGTGCCGAGCGACTCGAATTTGCGGATGTCGGCGGAGTGGGGATCGGCGGCGCAGGTGAGCGGCCAGACCTTTTCGATGTGGTCTTCGCGGATCCACATCATGCCGCTGCCGATGGGGGCAGAGAGGAACTTGTGGAGGCTGGTGCCGAAGTAGTCGCAGCGGAGGTCGGGGATTTTGAAGTCGATGAGGCCGAAAGAATGAGCACTGTCGGAGATGACCTCGATGCCGTGGGCGTGGGCCATGTCGGAGATCTTTGCGACGGGCATGAGCTGGCCGACCCAGTTGATCATGTGGGTGACGTGGATGAGGCGCGTCTGTGGGGTGATGGCGGCTTCGTAGGCTTTGACGATAACGTCGTCGTCCTCGATGGGGAAATCGAAGCTGATCTGCTTGTAGACGATGCCGTCGCGCTGAGCACGCTGGCGGTACGCCTGGATCATGTTGGGGTAATCCTGCTTCGTGCCGATGACTTCGTCGCCGGGTTTGAGGGGCAGGCCGTAGATGATGGTGTTGAGCGCTTCGGTTGAATTGCGGTCGACGGCAATCTCGCCGGGTTTGGCGCCGGCAAGATCGGCGAGCTTGCGGCGGAGGGGCTCGCGTCCCTGGTCGAGAATGACCCACATGTAATAGGAAGGACCCTCGTTGGCGAGCTGGTTGTAGCGCTCGAGGGCCTCCTGGACGACGATGGGGGCCGGCGAGACGCCCCCGTTGTTGAGGTTGATGATGTCGGGATTGACCGAGTACGCCTGCTGGATGATGCTCCAGTAGTCTTCGTTCCACGCAACCTCGGCGGGGACGAGGTTCTTGACGGCGTGGGCGGCAGCTTCGAAGTCGGCGGCATGGGCCTGGCGGAAGAGGCTGTTGAAGGAAAACGCGCCTGCGAGGGTGGCGGTTTGGCGGAGAAACGTGCGGCGGCCGGTCGGCGTCATGAAGAGCAATGTAGGCGGGATGAGGGCCGGAGCGCAAGCCGAAGAGCGCTGCCTGTATTCTGACGGCAGGTTTCTGTGATGAGTCTCCGGATTTTGCGCATCGTCGCTGTGTCGTCATTCATGCTGGCCCCCGGGATTGCACCGGCACAGAGTCTGCCGCTCGCCCCGCAGCAGGGGGCGACTGCGCCGGCCGACCTGGCGTCGCGGACGAAGGCGCTGAACGATCTGTTCGACGAGATCTGGCAGGACCGGCTGAGCCACGCGCCGGAATTTGCGTCGGCGATCGGCGACAAGCAGTGGAACGACCAGCTGACGGACTATTCGGTGGCCACGTACAACGACGAGATTGCGCGGGACGGGGATTATCTGGCGCGGCTGGCGGCGATCGACCCGACGGGGATGCCGGACGAGGAAGTGCTGAGCAAGGACCTGATGGTGCGACAGCTGATCGCAGCGCAGGAGGAATCGCAGTTCAAGCCGTGGGAGATGCCGGTGAATCAGGTGAAAGGCCTGCCGATTGAGCTGCCGCGGCTCGCGGAGCGGCTGAGCTTTACCAGCGCGAAGGATTACGACGATTACACGGCGCGGCTGAACAAGGCGCCGGCGGCGTTCCGGCAGATCACGGACAACATGATGCTGGGCGTCGAGGATCAGCGTGTACCGCCGAAGGCGATCGTGCAGGACGTGCTGGACCAGGTGAATGCGCTGCTGAAGCTGAGGCCGGAGGACAGCCCGTTCGCGCAGCCGCTCGGGAAGATTCCGGCGACCATTGCGGCGGCGGATCAGGCGCAGATTCGCAGCGAAGTGCTGGCAGCGATCAGGACGCAGGTGTATCCGGCGTACCAGCGATTTGCGAAGTTCGTGCAGGCGGTGTATCTGCCAGCGGGCCGAAGCGATGCAGGCGTGTGGTCTCTGCGGGACGGCGACGCGTACTACAGCTTCCTGGTGAAGCAGAGCACGACAATGGACCTGACGCCGCAGGAGATTCACGAGATCGGAGCGGTGGAAGTGGCGAGGGATGAGGCAGCGGAGCTGACGATTGCGAAGCAGCTTGGGTACACGACGGTGGCTGCGCTGCGTGCGGCGATCGATGGCAATCCGCGGCTGCACGCGACGAGCGCCGACGCGCTGGTCAGCCTCTACCGAACGGACCTGGACAAGATGCGGCAGAAGTTGCCGGAGCTCTTTACGAGGCTGCCGCAGGCGCCGCTGGCAGTAGAGGCGATGCCGGAGAACCTGGAACAGGGCCTGGGGCCGGCGTTTTACGAGGAAAGAACGCCGGACGGCTCGCGGCCGGGGACGCTCCTGGTAAACACGGATGACTGGCAGCACCGCTCACTGGCCGGGGTGGAGGCGAGCGCGTACGACGAGGGGGAACCGGGGCATCGTCTGCAGATTTCGATCGCGCAGGAACTGACGGGAGCGCCGGCATTCCGGAAGTATGAGAGCTACACAGCGTACACCGAGGGGTGGGGGCTGTATGCGGACCAGCTGGGCAAGGATGCGGGCTTCTTTCAGGATCCGTATTCGGACTTCGGGCGGCTGGAGGCCGATGAGCTGAGCGCCATCGAACTGGTGGCCGACACGGGCGTGCACAGCGAAAGCTGGACGCGGCAGCAGATGGTGGATTACTTCCACGCACACTCCGGGCTGAACGATGCGACGGTGAACGCCGAGGTGGACCGGATCATCGCCTGCCCGGCTGATGCGCTGGGGGCGAAACTCGGCGAGCTGAAGATCATGGAACTGCGGCGGCGGGCGCAGGCGGCGCTGGGGGTGAAGTTCGATCTGCGGGCCTTTGACGATGAGATTGTCGATTCGGGTGCACTGCCACTGGACGTGCTGGACGCGCGGGTGACGGCGTGGATTGGGGCGCAGCAGGCGGCGAAGTAAGCGGGCAGCTTGCGTGGGCATGCAGGGCGGGTGAAACTGGTGTTGCTCCCGTTTCCCGGTTCCGTTTGTCCCACGCGGGGTCAAGCCAATCAATCCTCGGAAGGATACTCCCCATGAAGCTGGCCGATCGTTTCGTCGACCTTGCCACCCGTCCTGTACCCCTGCGCACACTTTTTTTCAGAAAGCTGCTGCAGCGATTCCCGATCGGGTCGTGGGAGGCGCGGGTTCGCGCCGGAGCGGTGCAGCGGCCGCACTACGCAATTTGCCTGCGGAATGCCGCATGGCTGGCGCAAAGGCTGGGATACCGGGCGATCACCGTAGTGGAGTTCGGCGTGGCCGGCGGCAGCGGCCTCGTGTGCCTGTGCGATTATGCGGCCGAAGTGCGGCGCGCGTTTGGCGTCGAACTGCGAGTGGTTGGATTCGATTCCGGCGAAGGTTTGCCGGAGACGCACGACCTGCGGGACGTGCATTACATGTGGCCCGCAGGATCGTTTGAGATGGACAGCGGAGCGCTGAAAGCGCGCCTGAAGGGGCGGGCAGAGCTGGTGCTGGGCAACGTGGCGGACACGGTGCCGCGCTGGCAACCCGCGGCCGACGCCCCGCTGGGCGCGGTGATGTTCGATCTGGATCTCTACTCGTCGACGCGCGATGCGCTCCAGGTGCTGACGAAGGAGAACGTGCTGCCGAGGGTCTGGTGTTACTTCGACGATATGACTGGATCGCAGGAGACGGCGCTGACGGACTTTATCGGAGAGTCGGCGGCGATCCGGGAGTTCAACGACGATCCGGCACGGCGGACGATGCGCGACAACCTCGCGCGCGCGCGGGTGTTCAAGTCGGCAGCGCCGGAATCGTGGCACGAGAGAATCTATCTGTATCACCGGCTCCTGCACCCGCAGTACGACCTCTGCCTCTCGGCGGAGAAGCACCAGCTGGAACTGGCGGCGTCGTAAGGGGGCGAAGTTCCGCCGTGCGGATGCGCAGGATGACGGAACCCACGGGCTGATCCCTTATCCTGAAACCAACATGGCCGATACCAACGATCTCTCGAATCTTCGCGTCGCCGTCCTGGGCGCAGGCAAAATGGGCGGCATCCTGCTGCAGGCGTTCCTGAAACAGCAGATCCTTTCGCCCGACCGGCTGCTGGCGACGGTCGCACACAGCGAGCGCGCCGCGGTGTTGTCGGCGCAGTGGGGCATCGACGTTTCCACGGACAACCTGGCCGCTGCGGCGAAGGCCGACGTGATCCTGTTGGGAGTGAAGCCGTTCCAGGTGCCCGCGCTGGTGGAGGATATCCGCGGGGCGCTGACGCCGGAGAAGCTGCTGATCTCGTTCGCGGCGTCGGTGCGGACGGAGGCCATCGAACGGGCGGCGGTGGAGGAGGTGCCGGTGGTGCGGGCGATGCCGAATACACCGTCGATGCTGGGAGCGGGGATCTCCGCGCTGTGCCGCGGGCGCTACGTGCAGCCGGAGCACATGAGGCTGGCGGAAAGCCTGTTTGCGGCGGTCGGCCGGACGGTGATCGTGGACGAGAAGCACATGGACGCGGTGACCGGCCTGAGCGCGAGCGGACCGGCTTTCATTTACATCATTCTGGAATCGCTGGCGGAGGCTGGCGTGAAGGTAGGGCTGCCGCGGGATATCGCTACCCTGCTGGCGGCGCAGACGACCTTTGGGGCGGCGAGGATGGTGCTGGAGACGGGATACCACCCCGCACTGCTGAAAGACGCAGTGACGACCCCCGCCGGTTGCACGATCGACGGAATTCTTGAGCTGGAAGAAGGCGGATTGCGCGTAACGCTCATCAAAGCAGTCATGCGCGCCGCAGAGCGCGCCAGGGAGCTGGCGGCCGGATAGGGTTGGGCGATCCGGGCCGCGGCCGGGGACCGTCCCATGACTGCTTCGCGCTCCGCGGTTTCGCGTGCGCAATCCGATTCGGCCAGCATTGATTCGCCGGTTTCTGCCCAGCCAATGGCGGCGACGTCCGCCGGTCCTGTTCCACTCATCTCCGCCGAGCCGTTTGCGGCGCTTGCCGCCGAGCCGCGCGGCAAGCTGCTCGAGTTCCCTGCCCGACCGGTGCCAGCTGCGGTGCCGGGCATCCACGCTCTGCTGCTGGGTGAATTCCTGCTGCTGTTCGCCATTTTGCCGATGGCGGTGTTCTTCCATGCGGCTGTGGGGCTGGACCCGCTGCAGCCGCTGTGGCTGGCTACCGGCGTCTGCCTGGTGCTGCTGCTGGCCGATCCGACGTTCGATCGCCGCCAACTGTGGAACGGGGCTCCCCTGGGCGGGCAGCTCCCGCAGATCCTGGGGCTCTTTGCCGCAGGGGCGGTGGCGATTACCGCGCTGGTGCATGAATACGCTCCGCAGCTGCTTTTCAGCCTGCCGCGCCATCATCCGCAGGCCTGGGCGCTGGTGATCCTCAGCTATCCGTTCGTCTCGGTGATTCCGCAGACGCTGGTGTATCGCGTATTCCTGTTTCACCGTTATCGGGCGCTGCTGCCGTCGAATCCGCGAACGCAATCGGCGGCGCTGATCCTGCTGAGCGCCTCGGCGTTTGCCTTTTCGCACATTGTGTTTCACAACTGGATCGCGGTTGCGCTGACGGTTCCGGGTGGAGTCCTGTTCGCGGTCCGGTACAACAACACGCGCTCGCTGTGCGTTTCGCTGGTGGAGCACGCGCTGTACGGGTGCTTCCTGTTCACGATCGGGCTGGGCGTGTATTTCGGGCTGCGGTGAGTCCAGCTAAAAGCGGAAAAACAGATCAAGGTTGACGGTGCGGTTCGCAGAACCGCTGCCGAAGGTGGTGGCGAGTGCGGTCGATTTGCCGAAGAGCGGCGAGCCGAGCACGCCGACCGGGGGCGCGAGATTCACGCGGTTCAGGATGTTCTGCGACTCAACGCCGAAGCCCATGGTGTATTTGCGCTCAGGCGGATGTTTCTTCGCGTCGCCCGCGGCGAGCTTGGCGCCCCCCGGCGGCGCGGGCGGCTGAGGAAGCGGCGGCCCGAAATTGAATTGCTTGTTGAGGCGCATGTTCAGGAGAAATGTTGAGGGGCCCTTGCCGAAGTTGATGGGAATGGTCGTCTGGCCGGGGATGGGATCGGTGTCGAAGACACCCCACTGGGTGTGGACGACGCTGGGACGGGAGAAATCGGTGGCGAAAGTGGGGCGGTCGTTGAACTGGGTGTCGCCGTTGAGATCCTGGCCGACGACGATGTTGAACGGCGCGCTGGAGGAGAAGATCAGGAAGGGGCTGGCAGAGATGCCACGCCAGATCGTCCAGAACGCGCCGAAGTAGAGGCGATTGCGGATGTCGTTCGCGGAGCGTCCCCAGTCCTGATGGAGATCGTAACCGTTGGAGGGAAAGCTGCCGATGCCATCGGTATCCGCTTCGGCTTTGCCGAGCATGTAATTGCCGAAGATGCCGAAGTTTTTGCCGTGCATGCTGGTGTTAACGACCAGGCGGTTGCGGACAGAGTCGCCCTCGGACTCATATTCGTAGATGTTCTGGTCGGTGCCGAGGGGGCGCACGCCGCTGGTGGGGTCGGCGGGATTGTAGGTTCCGGGGAGCGGCGCGTTGATGTTGCGGGTGAGGTAGAGGTGGTCGCCGCGCAGGAGCTGATAGTTGACGGAAACGGTTCCGATTTTGCCGAGGGGGCGGTCGCCGCCGATGGAAGAAACCATGATGTAGGGCGCATGGAGGGTGGGGCCGATGCGGAAGGTGGTAGGCGCAGCCGTGGAAGCCCCGGAGCACGCGCCGGGATCGCTGGAGCAGACGGCGGGATAAAACTGGGGGTCGTTGACGACGAGGGCCTGCTCAAGGATGCCGTTCTGGCGGTCAGCCTCAAGGACGTTGGTGGAGGCGAAACGCTGGTAGAAGAGGCCGAAACCGGCGCGGAGCACCGCGCGGGGCGGCTTGTTTTTGCCGCCGGGAATTGCCCAGGAGGCGCCGAAGCGTGGGGCGTAGTCGGCGTGGTCGGGAATCTGCGTCTGGGTCTCAAAGCGGAGACCGTAGCTGAGGGTGACGTTGGGCCTGGCCTTGTAGTTGTCCTCGGCGTAGAGCCCGGCGTCGAAAACGGAGACCACGATGGAGGGTGTGCCGGTGGTCTGGCTGAAGAGGCTGGGGCCGCCGCCGGCGGCGAAGATCTGCGCGGGCGTCCATCCCTGGGCGATGCCCTGCTCGGTGATCTGGTACGCGTTGAGCGTGGCGAAGGTGTACTGGCCGTTGAAGTCGGCGGTGGAGACATTGGCATCGCGCACATCGCGGAGGCGAGCGCCGAAGTCGATGGTGTGTCGGCGGTGAGTGGTTTGAACGTAATCCTGCAGCTCGTAGTGGTCCTGGTTGTCGTTGTTTACGCCCAGGTTGCTGCCGCCTCCGGTGAAGCCGCCCTGGACGACGATGGTGGGACCGCCGGTCTGCGGCGACTGGCGGTTGCGGTCGCGAATGTACTGGAAGCGGGTTTCGTTCAGGATTTTCGCGCCATAAGTCTGGCTGTCGCTGAACTGAAGGACCTGCTCGGTGTCGTGGCTGTTATAGGCCTGCGAGGCGAGCGCGAACTGGCCGACACCGGCGTTGGTCTGATTCTGTTCGACCAGGTGGTAGGTCACGGTGAGGGTCTGGATCTTTCCCGCCTGGAGATCGTAGCGCGTGGAAAAGTCGGTATAGCTGGAGTTGTTGGGGTAGGTATCGGAGAACGGGATTTGGTCGAGCGAGGAATTCAGCACAAAGGCGTTCACGATGGAATCGTCGGAGGAGCCCTCGCGCCAGAGATCCGTGAACACCGAAGAGTGCTTCGTGACCGGGCCGTTGACATCGCCCTCCAGATCGAGCGAATGGTAGGGCGGCTGCACGGTGACAAAGGGGTTGCTGGTGTTGAAGGAGGAGTCGTTGCCCTGCGTCCAGAAATCGCCGTGCCACTTGTCGGCGCCGGGTTTGGTAAAGATCTCGACACGTCCCCAGCCTAGCTGGTCGTACTGGGCAGAGAAAGGGTTCTGGTTGATGCGGATCTCGCGGATCGCGGATTTGGGCGGGAGATGCCCGCTGGTGAAGCCGTCGACGTAGAATTGCGTGCCGGCATCAGGATCGGAACCGGCGATGGCCTGCAGTTCGCTCTGCATTTCGGTGGGATCGTCGGAGAGAGTGTCGAGATCCGAGCCCTTCAGCACGATGGCGTCGCCGTTTTTGTCGGGGCTGGAGTCGAGCTGATTGCTGTTGACGGTGACCTGCTGCTGCTGGACTTCGATGGACAAAGTGACGGTAAGACGCTGCACGCGACCGGCGATGACGGTGACGTGCTCGCGGCGTGCGGGACGAAAGCCGGAGGCACGGACCTCGAGCGAGTAGACGCCGGGCGCCAGACCTTTGAACGAAAAGTTACCCTGGCCGTCGGAGGTCGCGGTTGCGGGCGGGGCTCCGGCATGCGTGGCTGCTACGGTTGCGCCGGGAATGACGGCGCCGGTGGGATCGGCAACTGTTCCCGCGATGCTTCCGGTTGCGGAAGTGCCCTGCGCGGATTGCGCATAACTGAAAAAGGCAGGGAAAAGGCCGAGAGCCAGAACAAGAAGACCACGGGCGAAACGGCAACCTGCAGACACTCTGGAGCTTTTCTCCTCGTTCGCAAATGTGGAGATTCAACGGTGCAGGTGAATACAGCTGAACTTACAGACACCTTATCAGGTGGTTTCGTGCCCTGCGCTCTGGAGCTGCATTTCTGCGTCTCAGGATATAGTGTGCCCCTTGAAGAGGTGAACCAATCACCGCTCCCTGCCGCTCCCACGCCGACATGCCAGGAGCCGGGCTGCTGGAGTCGCGGGGCTGGTCGCGCCGGCGTGAGGACGCGGTTGGGAATACAGAGATTCCTGAAACGCGTTAGCAGGTAGACGAACCGGAGCCGGATTTCGCTCCACAGGATTCGAAGAATTTTTGGGTGTGGACCTGCGGGAGCGAGCGTTGCGTCATCGGCGGAGGCCTGCATCAGGGACGAGGCCTCCGGGATTGCTCCATCTTCGACGGGTGAGAGAGCGATGACGCAGGCTACGCCGGCGGCCTGCGCCACAGGAGGATTACCCGGAGAAGCGGCAGAGCTCTGCGCAGACTGGATCAGCTCTGAGGCTGCTTTGCTCCCTGCTTCGCGCCGTGAGCGGCGCCTTCGGTGGTGTTTTTCGTTTTGCTGTAGGCCTTTTTCGTGCCTTTTTTGGTTGCGTGATATGCCTTCTTCGTTCCTTTCTTCACGCCGCGACCGGTGTCTTTCGCGGCATCTTTCGTGTCGCGCCCGGCGGCCTTCATGTCCTGACCGGCGGATTGCGCGACTGCGCGGGGAGTGAGAGAGACGGGAGCGAGCAGGAGCGCAGCAGCAAAGAGCGCGGTGATGCAGGGATTCTTGTGAGCCATGGGTAAGAGGATGTTGCGGGGCAGCGGGGAGTTGCGCCAGGAGGGCGAAAAATGAGCCGGGAGCGGGCTCGAGGCCAGCTCTGGCCGCGGATCGGCTGGCGATAGAATCGGAGTGCGGACCTTCTGTTGTGACCACCCCCGCCATTTCGACACAGGCACCGGCGGCGACGCGACCCAGCCGCGCGCTGCGAGGATTTGCGTGGGGGGTGCTGGCGTATAACGTCGCGGTGATCGTGTGGGGATCGGCGGTGCGCGCGACCGGCTCAGGCGGCGGCTGCGGCGAACACTGGCCGCTGTGCGACGGCACCCTGATCGTGCATCACCCGGCCATCGCCACGATGATCGAGCTCTCGCATCGGGTGACGAGCGGCATCGATCTGGTATGCGTGCTGGTGCTGTTCTTCTGGACATTCTGGGCGGTGCCGCGCCGGCATCTGGCGCGAGCCTTCGCGATTGCGGTGCTGGTGCTGACGTTCAACGAAGCACTGATCGGGGCGCTGCTGGTGGAGCTGGGGCTGGTTGCAAACAACGCGTCGCCGGCACGGGCGGTCTACCTGGGACTGCACCTGACGAACACGCTGCTGCTGCTGGGCGCGCTGGCGCTGACGGCGCATTTCCTGTCGCGGCAGGCGGGAACGATGCGCGGGAGCGTGACGATGCACGCACCGGGGCTGGCCATTACTGGGCTGGTCGCTGTGTTGATCGTCGGCGTCACCGGGTCGCTGGCGGCGCTCGGGGACACGCTGTATCCGGCACACAATCTCTTTCGCGCCATCGCGCAGGATTTTTCCGCAGGCAGCTCGTGGCTGCTGCGCATTCGCTGGCTGCATCCGGCGTTTGCGCTGATCGCAGGGGTCTTCATCCTGTGGCTCGTGGTGCGCTCGCTGCGCAGACCGTCTGATCGCGCGCTTGCTTTTGGTGTGGCGGCGCTGCTGTTGATCCAATACTGGCTGGGGGTTGCAGATCTCGCGCTGCTGACGCCGCTGTGGCTGCAGATGATGCATCTGCTGGTGGCGGATCTGCTGTGGATCGCGCTGGTGGTGCTGTGCGCGCGGAGTTGCCTGATGGCGAAGAGCACCGCGCGGAGCTAAGGAGGCGGATCGCCGCCAAGATAGAGGACGTGCAGCGAGCGCACCTGCGCGAGCAACTGCGCGATGGCGGGATTGGGAAAGCGCTGCGCGTAAGGCTGGAGCCAGGCGACATCGGCGGCGGTGAGGCGGTTACCCGGCGTGTCCTGCGGAAAGGCGGACTGCTGCGCGAACCAGGAATTGTCTTCGAGTCCCGCGACACAGCGGTCGACGAGCCGATGCAGGGCTCCGTGGCTTTCGGCGTAGAAATCCTGCCCATTGGCCTCGCCGAACTCGGCCATCGTGACCAGAGGCGCGGCGGCGAATAGGTGATAGTGGAGGGCGCGCCGGCCGCGCGCCATCTCCAGCGGCAGGCTGCCGTTGGCGGCGATCTGACGAACTCCGTCGCGGTAGGCGCCCAGGCCCCAGTCGTAGAGGGAGCGATCGTTGGCGGCGATGCCCGCGGACATGACGGCGAATCCGGCCCAGTAAAGATGGTTGTTTCGGCCGTCCTTCGTCTGCTTCGCACGGCGCGTGTCAAAGTAGCCCTGCGTGGAGCGGGCGACGCGCACCATCCAGGCTTCGATGCGGCTGCGCTGGGCGGGAGTTCCGGCAGCAGAACTGCGCACCTTGAGATAGGTGACAGCGAGCGCGCCGAGGATCCAGTTCTGGACATAATACGACTGGTTTGAGGCCATGCTGCCGGTGATGGCCTGCCGTGCGGATTCGGCATCGAGAGTGTCGAGAACGCAAGCTGCGGCAGCGGCGCTACCGGTTCGGCGATAGTCGTCGGCGGCCTTTTCAGCCTGATCGCTGACCTGGTTGAAAAGGCTCGCGGCCTGATCGTAGGCGCGGAGACGCGCCGGATCGGGGATGGACTTACGGCTGTCGGCGTAGTAATCGAAGGCAACGATGTCGCGCGGGAGCGCAATCGGAGCAGGACAGGCGTACGGCGCGGAAGTTGGGGCGACGGGATGCAGATCCCATGGCGACTGGAGCGGCGAGGAGGCGGCGAAGGCTGCACTGCCGGCGAGCAACGGGAACAGGGCGAACGTCGGGAGCTTCCTGGCGAGATCGGTGAGCATCGGTGCTTATTGGTCGAGGGGCGGAGATGGCGGTGCGTAGTAGCCGGGGCGATAGCGCAGGATGTATTCGGAGGCTCTGGCTCCTGCCGCGGGAGTCACTGAGACCTGGATGTGACGGAAATCGGATTCGCTGCGGCGGCGTACAGGGTAATAGCCGATAAGGTATTGGGTGCGCAGATCTTCGGAGACCTGGGCAAAGGCCTCGGTGAGGTCGCCGTACTGGGCGTAGTAGTATTTGCCGCCGGTTCCCTGAGAGAGGGTGATGAGCGCGTGCTCGCCGCCGGTATCGCGGCCGGCGTCAGCGATGATGGGCAGGTCGATGATGCTGTAGATCATGACTTCGCTGCGGATGGCCTGCTCGAGGGCCTCGGGATAGTCGGTGCCCTGCACGGTGTTGCCGCCGTCGGAGATGACCACGAGAACCTTGCGTCCGGAGCGCGGCGCGAGGCGCTGGGCGGCGAGCCAGATGGCGTTGTAGAGCGCGGTTGCCGGACCGGTGGAGAGGTGGCTTAGACCTGAATCAATCTCATGGACGTCGTTGGTGAAGGGGACCACCTCTTCCACGTCGGAATTGAAGTCGATGAGGTCGAGGCGATCGATGGGACGCAGGAGCGCGTGGATGAAGTCGCGCGCGGTGTGGGTTTCGATGTCGAGATCCTTGCGCACGCTGCCGCTGGTATCGATGGCGAGCACGATGGAGAGGGGCATGGAGGTGTCGCGCTCGAAGTAGGAGATTTTCTGGGGGACGCCGTCTTCGGCGAGGGCGAAATCGCTCTGCGTGAGGCCGCCGATGGGGCCGCCTTCGCGGTCGGTGACGTTGACGAAGACATTCACCAGGCGGACGTTGACGTGGTAACGCGGGGTGGTCTGCTGCGGCAGGGGCTCGTTCTGAGCCGGGATGCGGAAGGTCGGGACGGTGAGCGCAGCCAGGGCGAAGACAACCCAGGCGTGTCTCATGAGTGCACCGGGGTGGAAGCCGCGAGTCCGGGAGGAAATGGCTCGCCCTGCGCCCAAACCGCTCCATCCTCGAAGAATTCCTTTTTCCAGATGGGGACGGTTTGCTTGAGGGTGTCGATGAGCCAGCGGCAGGCGTCGAAGGCGGCCGCGCGATGCGCTGAGGCGACAGCGATGCAGACGCTGGTTTCACCGATTTCGAGGCGGCCGAGACGATGGACCAGGGCCACGTCGCGGATGGAGAACTTCTCGAACCCTTCGACGGCAAGCTGGTTCATGCGGGCGAGGGCCATCTCAGGATAGGCCTCATAAAAGAGGTATAGAGTGCGGCGGCCGCGGGTCTGGTTGCGAACCGTGCCTTCAAAAACAACCAAGGCGCCGTCGTCGCCGGAGCGGAGGGAGTTGGCGATGGCGGCGGCATCGATGGGGGCGGCACTGAGAACGACGCGGGCGTGTGAGGCTGCGGCGCCGGCGGATCCGCCGCTGACGGGAGGCAGCAGGGCAACTTCGTCGCCTTCGGCGAGGGGATGGGATGCGGGAACGTACTCGCGATTGACGGCGACGGCGATGGAGGACCAGAGGGCAGGGTCGGCGGAGACCTGCGCGCGGCAGGTGTCGAGAAGGTCGCGGACGGTCGAGCCGGCGGGGAGGTCGAGCGAGCCAGGCGCGCCGCCAGGAAGGTCGCGAAGGGTACCGAAAGCGAGAAGCGTTACGCGCATCCAGTGATCATTATGCCCGTCCATTGGACGGAGCAGCGGGAGGAAAGGTGTCGCGACGGCCTGGGCGCGATGCGAGACAATGGGAGTGCGATGGAATTCTGCGATCTGAAGGCGCAATACCGGCGACTGAAGCCTCGCATCGATGCACGCATCCAGGCGGTGCTGGAGCACGGACGGTTCATCCTGGGGCCCGAGGTACGGGAACTGGAAGAGAAGCTGGCGGCGCGGGTGGACGCACGGCACGCGATCGGTTGTGCCAGCGGAACGGACGCTCTGCTGCTGGCTCTGATGGCGCTGGGGGTGGGTCCGGACGACGAAGTGGTGACGACGCCGTTCACCTTCTTTGCGACCGGCGAGATGATTACGCTGCTGGGCGCGCGGCCGGTCTTTGCGGATGTCGAAGCGTCGAGTTATAACCTGGATCCGGCACGGCTGGAGAGCGCAATCACGGCGCGGACGAAGGCGATTCTGCCGGTGAGCCTGTACGGGCAGCCAGCGGAGATGGACGCGATCAATGCCATTGCGGACCGGCGTGGGGTGCCGGTGATTGAAGATGCGGCGCAAAGCTTCGGCGCGGAGTACAAAGGGCGGGCGTCGGGAAATCTGAGCACGATCGGCTGCACGAGCTTTTTCCCGTCGAAACCGCTGGGATGCTACGGGGACGGCGGCGCGTGCTTCACCAACGACGACGCGCTGGCCGAGGCGATGCTGGAACTGCGCAATCACGGACAGGCGGGACGGTACCTGCACACGCGGATCGGCATCAACGGACGCCTGGACACGCTGCAGGCGGCGGTGTTGCTGGCTAAGCTGGAGGTCTTCGACGAGGAGCTTGAGGCAAGGCAGGCGACGGCGCAACGGTATTCGGAATTGCTGCGCGGCTGCGTGCGGACCCCGGAGATTGCGGCGCAGCGCACCTGTGCATGGGCGCAGTACACGATCGAGGTGGAGGATCGCGAGGCGGTAGCAAAGGCCTTGCAGGATGCGGGGATCCCGACGGCGGTGCATTATCCCATGCCGCTGCACCTGCAGCCCGTTTACGCGGAGCTGGCGCGGGAGACGGGCTGGAAGCGCGGGTGCTTTCCCGCGGCGGAACGCGCGGCGGAGAGGGTGCTGAGCCTGCCGATGCATCCGTACATGACGGGCGAGCAGGTGGAGCGCGTAGCGGAGGCGGTAAAGGCCGCGGCAGGACGGCCGGTGGGAACGCGATGAACCTTCGCGGGTAACACAGCGACGAAGATTCAATTGACATGGAGGACGCCGCCAGGGAGAATGACGTCAATTGGCGTTACTCTGAAGGGCCGGCTCACATCTGAAAAGAGCAACGGCCGGCTGAGTGAACGCCGAGATGCCGCCTGTGATGCCCGAGCGAGGATCGAGCCCGTGCAAAGCCGCCGCAAGCAGCGCGGAGGGCAGGGTTTGGCAAAGCGGCGGGCGCAGACTGCGGCGCAGCCGAGATTTTCCACCACAACCAGGGTTGAAACGAGCAGGCGACTCCTGCCGGCGGAGCTATGCCGCGATGAGGAGCGAGGAGGGATCCACAAAAGAAGAAGCGCGATGAGAGCCACGGCTTGAGTCCGGCGCCACGCGCCGGGCCCACAACGGCACAGCACACAGCAACCGACAGGAGGTATGAAATGCAGGAAGAGCTTCAGATGCTGGATGAGTGGATCCCGGAACAGATGGAACCAGGTACGCTCTTTGTGCTGGAGAATGCGGCGGCGATGGGGGACGCGCGGAATCCTTTTGTGGCGGTGCTGGCGTGCCCGCGGTGCGGGGCGCTGGGGCTGATAACGCGGGCGCAGTTCGTGGGGCTGGAGTCGATGATCTGCGGCGGCGACAGTTGCTCGGCGGAATACTATCTGCACGAGGACGAGATCGAATATCGGA
>Ga0335074_10006005_pt1 | contig 16822 bp, 12 predicted proteins | sample Lox_Sample_23_FD_206715 | JGI IMG/M metagenome (GOLD analysis project Ga0335074, IMG submission 206715) | Soil microbial communities from Loxahatchee National Wildlife Refuge, Florida, United States - Lox_Sample_2.3 | ecosystem: Environmental > Terrestrial > Soil > Wetlands | place: USA...
CAGCTTCACCACCTTCTCGCTGGCAACCAAGAGCTCCTACAAGAAGGACGGCAAGTACGTCTCCCGCACCTGGTGGCACCGTTGCATCGTCTTCGGCGATCTCGGCAAGTTCGCCGGCACGCTCAAACAGGGCGCGCACATCCAGGTCGAGGGCGAGCTGCAGTACCCGGAATATGACAGCCGTAAATCGGGCAAGAAGGAGATTGGCGTTCAGATCCGGGTGGATTCGATTCTCAAGCTCGACCGCGCCGAGAAGGCCGGCCCGGAGGAGCAGGAAGCTGAGCCAGCAACCCAGGAGGAGACAGCCGCGTAAGCCGTCTCCATTTTCACCACCCGGAAGCTCGGCTGACGCCGGGCTTCCATCGCTGTGAGATCCCGTTATGAGTTTCGATCTGATCCTTCCATTCATGCGCCCCATAGAGCCGCTGCTGCTCGATGAAGACATCAGCGAGATTATGGGCAATCCCGACGGCTCCTGGTGGTACGAGCGCGACGGTAAGCTGCATGGCGAGGGGTCTGTCACATTCGACGCCGCAAAGCTGCACACGGGTCTCGAAGTCATCGCGAATCAGTTGGGCCAGAAGCTCGACGAGGACCATCCCTTCCTGCACGCCCAGCTCCCTGATGGCAGCCGGCTCGCCGCGATGATTCCGCCGCTGGTCAATGGATCCCCGGCACTCAGCATCCGGAAGTTTACCAGCCGCCATTACACAGTCGATGACCTCATTGCTCGCGGGACGCTGACGCGCCAGCTTGCCGAGTTTCTGGAGGAGCAGATCGCAGTGGGAAAAACGCTGCTGATCAGCGGCGGAACTTCCACCGGCAAGACGACGCTATTGCGGATTCTGGCGACGGCAATTCCGGAGGACCAGCGCATTCTAGTGATCGAGGATACGGCGGAGCTGGAGATTCAGAAGCCGAACATCGTTCCGGCCAAGTCGCAGAGCAATACCTTCAAAGCCACAGTCAGCTTTGACGATCTTCTGAAGACCTCTCTTCGCTTCCGTCCTGACCGCATCATCCTCGGCGAGATTCGGGGAACCGAAGCCCGGACGCTGCTCGATTCGCTCAATACAGGACACTCCGGATCGCTCGCGACCATCCACGCCAATTCAGCCGAGAAGGCTCTGAACCGCTTCGCGAATCTGGCGATGCGCAACCATGCGCAGCTAACGTTCGCCGACACGGCGGCCGAGATCGGAGATGCCGTCGATTTCGTGGTCCATGTCGTCCGGGAACCGGGTCGCCGCAGAATTGGCGAAGTCCTCGCTCTTCACGGCTACGACCGCGACGGCAGACGGTTTCTAACGGAGACCGTCTTTGGCGGCCATTCGCACCGCAATTCCACCTTCAATTCGATTCCAAAGGAGAACGAAATGCCACTGCTTGAAGTCACCCAAACCCGTCAGATCAGCGCCTCGATTCGGTTGACTGACTCCACCGCAACCCAGGTCGATCAGTACGCCGCTTTCATCCGCGCCTCTGCTGATGATGTAGTCGAGCAGGCGCTCGCCTATGTCTTCTCGAAGGACCGCGACTTTCAGGACTTCCTGAAGACCCCGCAGGCGAGGCAGGTTTCACCAACGCTTCGCATTCGCAAAGGACCTGCTTCCGACACTGCGGAGCCACAGCTAAAGAAGCCCATTTCCGGGGTGGAGTCCAGTCATTCGGTGCGGGTTCAGAAGGCATGAACCGGGCCAACATCCCGGGCGGTGCTTCGCACCGGGTTTATTTCGACACTCCACCCCTGAAAGGGCTGCGTTTGGAACCGTTCCGGTTCCATTTGGTACCACGCGGAAAGACAGGCACTTGCGCGAATTGGCCGCAAATCCCGGTTCCATTCGGAACCAGCCTCCACTGGCCTGAAAGGCAGTAGAAAACTATGTCTACCGAACCATTGATCATCGAGAACCGTTTTGCGCGGTTCAAGGGTCGCGAGACCCGCAGCCAGAGCATTGCAACCCGATTCACGCCCGCAGAAGCGAAAGCATTACTCCGGCGGGCCGAAGAGAGCGGACAGAATCTCCGCGAGTGGGCGCGCGAAGTCCTGCTCCGCGAATTGCGCGGCAGTGCGTCCGCGCCCACAGGCCCAACCGTTCTGACCGAGATCGTCGGCCTCCATCTCTTCCTCATCAACGTGCTCTCGCCGATCGCCCGAGGCGAACGCATTACTCAGGAACACTACCAGGAGATCATCCGGCACGTTCGGGAACATAAGCACGGGGCCGCCGCCGAGATACTTGGCACTCCTACTCCTGGGCCCGCGGAGGTGCGGAAATGAGTAACGGCTGGGGCAGGCAGGAGACCGTAATCTGGCCACCACGGAAGCCGATCCACACGTGGGGAGCGGCATTCCTCGCTCTGATTTTGACCGGTCTCTTTTGCTATGTCCACTACTCGTGGGCGCTGACGCCGCTCGAACGTTTTTACCTGCCGGAATACCTGCGCGCCACCATGATTCCCGCCTTTCGGCCCACGGCGAAGTATCGCGTCCTTCTCGTGACCGACCGGAGCGGTCAGCTTCACTATGCCGTGGACACAAACGTTCAGAGCGGAAAGACTCCTGAGTCTGATGGCAAATCTCTGCCGCTCGCTCTCTCGGATTCGGCGCGGCGATCTGGGTTTCGCAACCTCTACCTTTCCAGGCCGCTGACGCTTCAGACGAAGGCATGGCGGGACTACCTCGCGACAGAAGTTTACGGAGGCGAGGCCCCTTGGACCCTGTTCATTTGGCCCATGGTTTTCGGCCTGCTCTCGTTCCTTTTGCAGCTACCCTTCTCGATCCGGAAAGACATCCGGCGATTTCGGGAACTGAAGTACGGTCGCCGGCTCAAGGGTCCCGTGATAGTCACGCCGCGCCAGTTCAACCGGGAATTCCGGGGTGCAGGAATCGGTATCAAAACCGACGATTGCCCCCAGATGCTGCGCATCCCCGCACAGGCCGAAGACCAGCACATTGAGATCATCGGCGACACTGGCAGCGGCAAAACGACGATTATTATGCAGCTTCTTCGGCAGATTCAGGCGCGGGGCCATTCGGCCATCGTTTACGATCCCGCCTGCGAGTTCATCCAGCGGTTTTATGACGCCAGCCGAGGCGATATCGTCCTCAATCCGCTCGACCGGCGTTGCCCTTATTGGGGACCCTCCGAGGAACTGATTCGCCGCGCGGAGGCACGCACGATTGCCGCGTCCCTGTTCCAGCCAACGACCGATCGCAAGGGCGAATTTTTCATCGAAAGCCCGCAAAAGATCTTCGCCCATCTTCTGCTCAGCCTGCCGACTCCGCAGCAGTTGGTCGACTGGATGTCGCATCCGGACGAGATCGATGAGCGCGTTAAGGGGACCGAACTGGCGGCCCTGATTGACAAGAAAGCCCCTCAGCAGCGTTCGGGCGTCCTCGGCTCACTGAGTCTCGTGGCGGACAGCTTCCGCCTCCTGCCCACTCGCGCCGAGGCTGCCTATGAATGGACCGCCAGACAATGGTCCGAGAACCGGCAGGGATGGATCTTCATCACCTCGCAGCCCGCTGAACGCGAGGCACTTCGACCGCTCCATAGCCTCTGGATCGACATGCTGGTTCTGCGTCTGCTCAGCGAACCCAAGCCGGGCCAGCGGCCGGTCTGGTTCGTTCTGGATGAGCTGGCCAGCCTGCAGAAACTACCGCAGCTTCACACAGCGATCACCGAGAACCGGAAATCGAGGAATCCGATCATCCTCGGCTTCCAAGGCAAGGCACAGCTGGAAGTCATCTACGGCCACCTCGCCGAGGTGATGCTCTCCCAGCCCGCGACGAAGATCTTCCTCAAAACCACCGAGCCGAACGCGGCCGAATGGGTCAGCCGGGCCATCGGCAAAGTCGAGATCGAACGCATGCGCGAGACCCAGTACGACGGCAGCCGCGCCGGGCGGAACTTCTCGCTCGACCGGCAGACGGAGCCACTGGTGCTCGACTCTGAGATCAGCGGCCTCGAGAACCTCCGGGCCTTTCTGAAGTACGGGAACCATGTCGTTCGGTTCTCCTTCCCGCGCCAGCCGATCCTGCCCACGCAGCCAAAGTTCATCGAGCGGCTGAAGGACGATTACATCGTTCGCGAACCAATCCGCTCGACGGAGCGACCCGCCCCGTCCGCGGAGCCGGAGGATTCGTCGCCTGCTCGGCCTGACCTTGTGACCACATTGAAATGACATGCTGACAATCTCAAAGCCGCTCTCCGCCGGTCAGGCGCAGAACTATCACCAGAAGGAATTCACGGCGAAGGAGCAGAACTACTGGTCCCAGCGCAGCGAAATTGCCGGTGAATGGCAGGGCCGCCTCGCGGAGCGCTTCGGTCTCGCCGGCGCTGTTTCGGCCGAGGATTTTGCCCGCCTCAGCCAGGGGCAGCACCCGCAGGATGGGGAACAACTGGTCCGCCAGAGAGCCTCCTATGAATACAAGGACAGTGACGGGAAAGCGGTAAAGACGATGGAACACCGGGCGGGGTGGGACGCGACTTTCTCGGCTCCCAAATCCGTCTCGCTCACGGCGCTGGTGGGCGGCGACGACCGTGTGCGCGAGGCTCATCGTGAGGCCGTTCGCACGGCGCTTGATGAGCTGGAGCGGTATACCCAGGCGCGTATCGGCGGAAATCATCCGCCCGAAACCACCGGGAAATTCGTCACAGCAAAATTCGAGCACGATACCGCCCGGCCCGTAGATGGCTACGCGGCCCCACAGCTTCATACCCACGCTGTCATCTTCAACTTGACGGAGCGCGACAACGGCCAATACCGCGCAGTCCAGCCGCAAAGCCTCTTCGCCTCCCAGCAATTCGCAACCGCGATCTACCAATCAGAACTCGCATGGCGGCTCACGCGATTGGGATATGAGGTCACTGCTGGCCGCAGCGGTGCGCCCGAGATCAAAGGCTATACGCAGGAATATCTCGACGCATCGAGCCCGCGCAGCCAGCAGATTCGCCAGTACCTGGAACGAACGGGCCATTCCGGAAAAGAAGCGGCCGAAATAGCCGCCCACTCAACGCGCGATCGCAAGGAAATTCAGTCACTGGGCGAAGTGATGGCTGCCCACCGGCGACTCGCCGCCGAGTATGGGCATCAGGCCGAGAAAATCGTCGCCGCAGCACGAGAGCGGGTCCGGAATCAGGAACTCCCAGTGACGCCGCTACAGAAGGTCCGCGAAGCCGTGACCTTCGCCCGGGATCGGAATTTCGAACGTGAGGCAGTTGTGGACGAACGTGCTCTGGTCCGAGACGCACTCCGGCGCGGTATGGGTGAGGTGACCTATCCGCAGGTCCGCAGCAACCTGAATGCACGGCTCGAATCGGGAGAATTTCAAGCCTTGCAGCAGAATGACCGGCCGGGACGTAAGCTCACGACGGCCCGAATGATCGAAGCTGAAAAAGAGGTCATCCGCTGCGCCCAGGAAGGCCGAAACCAAGCATCGCCGGTGATGATGCGAACCGAAGCGGAAACCGTCTCGACCAGGCACGAGCACTTCAATCCGGCCCAGAAGCGAGTCGTCGAGGAGGTGCTGAGCGCCCCAGACCGCGTCCAGGGAATCCAGGGAGTGGCTGGCGCCGGCAAGACCACGGTCCTTTCCGCTATCCGCAGCGCAGCCGAATCCCAGGGATATGAAGTCCAGGGCTTCGCTCCCACTTCCCGCGCTGCTCGCCAGCTCAATGAAGCTGGTGTCACCGCCGGCACGTTGCAAGGCTTCCTCGCCCAGTCACGGCAGGAAAGCTCTCCTGAGCAGAAGCGTTTCTTCTTTGTTGACGAGTCGAGCCTCGCAAGCACCGTTCAGATGCGCGACTTCCTCGGTCGGCTCGGAGCATCCGACCGCGTCCTGCTGGTCGGCGATGCCCGCCAGCATCAGGCGGTAGAGGCCGGGCGGCCATTCGAGCAACTTCAGCAAGCCGGAATGCGAACCGCTCACCTCGACCAGATCGTTCGGCAGAAAGACCCGGGGTTGAAATCCGCAGTTGAATTGCTGGCGCAGGGGAAAACGGCAGAGGGCTTGAATCTCCTTAGCCAGCAGGGGAGGATCCGGGAGATTCCACATCGGGAGGAGCGCATCCGTACCATTGCCCGGCTTTACGCTGAATCTCCCACCAACGCTCTGATCGTGTCACCTGATAATGACTCACGTCGCGAGCTAAACCGCGCCGTCCGGGAGGAACTGAAGGCCAGCGGCGCGCTGTCGCACCAGGATCACAGCCTCAGAATCCTCTCTCCGCGCCAGGACATGACGGGAGCGGAGCGGACCTGGGCGAGCCATTATGAGCCAGGAGATGTGATCCGGTTCGCCCGTGGAAGCACATCCTCAGGACTCGATGCTGGCTCCTACGCCACAGTAGCCGCCATCAATCCGGCCCAGAACCTGCTCACCGTCCAAAAAGAATCCGGTGATCTCGTCACCTACGATCCACGCCGGCTAACCGGCGTCAGCGTCTACCGCGAGCGTTGTCAGGATTTCTCCGTCGGCGACCGTATCCAGTTCACGGCTCCGGATAAGCAGCTCGGCGTCGCCAACCGCGATCTCGCCGTAATCGAGTCCATCTCCGAAGGCCGCATCTCCGCCAGGCTCGATGACAATCGGCCCATTGAATTCAAGGCTGCTGAACACGGACACTTCGACCACGGCTACGCAGTCACCAGCCACAGCGCCCAGGGGCTCACAGCGGAGCGCGTGCTGATTCATGCCGACACCGCTGTTCATCCCGACCTGCTCAACGCGCGTTTCGGTTATGTCGCCGTCTCGCGAGGAAGCCACGAAGCTGAAGTGTTCACGGACGATGTGAATCGACTGGCGCAGCAACTGGGCAACGATGTGAACAAAACATCCGCACTGGAAATCAGCAATATTCTCGCAGCAGTTTAGCCCAACGCGCTACGGGCGATCCCGGATCGGATTCAACGGAATAAGAGGAAACATTGTGCGGCCCGCTTCAGAGACCGCGAGAGTGCACCGAAGTTGGCTAAAGTAGAACGCGCAATTGGGTGAAACGCGCCTGAACCTCCGACCAGGACGGGTATGGTCCATAACAAAGCACCCGGCATTGTGCTTCGTAAGCGGCTGCGATCTGAGCAGACAGTTCCTCCGGGGGAAACAGCGCATCGCTGTTGGCGAAGCGCATGTCGTCAGGATAAAAGTAGCTGTTTTCGAAGTGTTCACGACTGATCCGATCGTAATCCGTCCTAATGGCAGCATACTCGTCTGATTTCAGCATCTCGAGCACTTCCGGGCGCGAGCTCAGTTGGAAGAGATCGTAGTAGTGGCGCGGATATGGACCAAGCGGTTGTTGGTCACGCTTGAGCAGTTCAACTTTTCCATGAATGGCAAACATCTTCTCGACAAAGGTCCGCCGAAAGTGGAGTAGTCTCATCGGGAACGGTGTTTCATCCTCGGCACCGAGAGTCGTCGACGTGTCTGCCAAGAAGCGGCCGAGATAGGAGGTCAGCTCCACGGTTGTTGTCGGCTTCCGGCCACTGGCCGTGCCTGCCTCCAGCAGTATCCGGTTTCCGACTTCGCCGGCTCCACCGAAATGTTGGGTAAAAGAGAAACGATCATTTCGCCCGAACCCACCGATTGTTTGGCTTTCCTCCTGGAGAAAGTTCAATCCCGGGTGCGCAGCAACCGCGTCGCGCAGTTTCTTTAATTCGCGGTTGATTCCGTTGCCGCCCAAGGGAGGATCGAAAGCAGCGGGATCGAGGAAAATATCGATGTCTTCGGAGAATCGCGCAATAAGATCCCAGCCTTTGAGCAGGCTGGTCCCGCCTTTGAAGATCACTTTGTCGCCCGCGCCGGCGATGATCCGCAGGATTTCGGTGACGTAGTAGTCCTTCTCGATCATGGCGGGACGGAGTCCTCGCGCCTTGAAATGCTCGGCGGCCCGGAGGATCGCCTGATCGAAATCGGCGTGTGCGAAGAGCTTCACGAGGTAGGGTCCTTTGCCTGCCACTGCCGTGCGCGCGGCAGGCTGCTGAGGAGACCGAAATCAAAACGGGAAAGTGGATTCAGGGAGGCGCGCAGTCGGCGCAGCGCCGGCGCGCCAGGCGAGAGCTGTTCTCCGATTGCGCCGAGCATAGCACGTACCCGCGGCGGCTCCGTATCCGCAACTTTAAGCAAGCGGTCGAAGCGACCCTTTTCGGAGAGAAGGGAGAGGAGACGACGGACGGTCTCCCGTGATCCAAGCTCGCTTGTCTTGGCGGATCGGCGAATGAAATCGAGAAGGGCGGCGTCCGTCTCGGAGAGTGTGGACCACGCTTCCGGGCGGCGCGCATGAATGACGGTATCGACGCCGACCAGTTTGCGCGGCAGGCTGAGCGCGCTGGTTGAGACCTCGCTGCGGGCCGCGTTTTGCGTCGTGAAACCGAGAAGGTTCGCGGCCGCAATGCCGGATGGGAAGACGGTGCTGTCTCTCGAGGCCAGATCCCGGATCTGGGCTGGATTGGGCTTGCTTTTCCCGAAAGCCGTGTGGCGAGCGCTGTAATAGACGCCTTTGCTCAGGCGGTCGATTTTGCCTTGCTGGGCCAAACGGGAAAGGGCCTGCGCGACAGCCGAAACAGGAAGATCGCGGAAATCCCTGAGACGCCACAACTTTTCTCCCCCGGCCTCTATACGCTGCCGGACGAGGGTTGTAACGTGTTTGGCGCTCCGGGGAGCGTTGCCTTTCCTTTCCACAGATCAAGGATGGTCTTTCAAGAGGCTGCGTGTCAAGTTTCATTGCAAAAAAACATTACACTTGACATTGTCAGATCTATAGAGCCAAATAGCTGACACAGGAGCAGGCATGAGCGATGGCCCTCATCGAAGTCTGCCTATGCGCCGACCATGGAAGTCGGTCGCAGAGTGCGCCGACAACGTGGCATTCGAGGTTGACGAAATTCGCGAAGTCATCCTTCCGGCCTTGGAGAATGACTGCAGGCGCGAGGTACGGCGCGAGTTTCTCGATACTCTTTGCGGCCTGTGCGCGGATCAGGAGGCGATGCTCTTCAAGAGCGACATGCGTCCCCTCCTGGAAGGGTTGAGGCGCACTGCGAACGTGGGCCTGGAACGGCAGGTCCTCGACCATGCAATACACGCGGCCGCTAACGGAAGCAGCGGACACGGCATCGCCGAAAACGCTCTAGGCAGAGCGCTCAAGGACCGCGGAGCGAGCGGCATCAAGCAGGTGGAAGAGCATTATTTGCGCAAATCGAGTGTGAAGCGCGCGCACAACGTCAGGGACCGCATGGAAAAAGCTGTGAGCGGCGCGGACATCGATCGCGTGGCGCGCACGGTGCTAAATGGCAAGCAAAAAGACACCGTGCACAGAACGTCGAAACGGCAAGGGCTGGATGACGGAGTGAAAATATGAATTCCAAAAGTGCTGTCTACGTCGCGCCCGAACTGAGAGTCCAGGTCTTGGAGCGCGGCGCTCATGCGCGCCGCCGCTGGACGCCTTGTCGGATCGGCCATCACGTCGAATTCACGACGGACAAGCTCGAATCCTATTGCATCGCAAGCTGGGAGCCCGTGATTTACGATGCCCTGCTGGTCGCGGCGGCCGTCGAATTCGCGGACCGGACGCTAAAGCGTCCCGCGCTAAGCTGGCAAAGAGAGTTCCGCCTCCTTGTCCCGGTTCACGAGCCGGCGCGGTGGAGCGACCCGCGCGTCACCGACGCGCTGCACTACGCCCTCGATTTCCTGACCGGTGATCGCTGGCAAATCGGATTCACCGAACGCACGGGGGCGCTCGAAGAGCCGAAGCAACAGCACTTCCATCTCCCTTCGACCGTGGAGGCGGTCATTCCCTATAGCGATGGCATGGACTCGCGCTGCGTCTCTGGCCTTCTCGACCGCACGCTCGGCGAAAGGCTGATCCGCGTCCGGCTGGGGTCGCGCGTATGCGACGCAAGGGCGCTGTCGAAACAGCGGCAACCCTTTACATCCGTTCCGTATAGGGTGCACTCCGGTGAGCGCGAATCAACGGCGCGATCGCGGGGGTTCAAGTTCGCCCTTATCAGCGGGCTCGCCGCCTATCTGACGAAGGCGCACCGCGTGCTCGTTCTCGAGAGCGGTCAGGGCGCGCTCGGCCCCGCACTGATAACCGTGGGCCAGGGCTACGCCGACTACCGGAGCCACCCGCTCTTCACCGGCTGCATGGAAAAGTTTTTGGAAGCGCTGTTGGGCCACAACGTGACCTTCGATTTCACGCAGCTCTGGCAAACGAAGGCGGAGACGCTGCGCGATTTTGCCGCCTTAGGCAAGGCTGGCGATTCGTGGTCGCATACTTGGTCGTGCTGGCAGCAAACGCGGCAGGTGAGCGTCGACGGCAAGAAGCGTCAATGCGGTATCTGCGCGGCCTGTCTCTTGCGCCGCATGAGTGTGCACGCGGCCGGCCTGAAAGAAGCGCCGGAGACTTACGTGTGGGAAAACCTGAGTGCCGCGAGTTTCGAAACCGGAGCCGCTGCTTCCTTTCCGGAAGGCAAGAAAACGAAGGCAATGCACGAATATGCGATCGCGGGTGTCCTGCATCTGGACCATCTCGCGCAGCTCCGGCATTCCCCATCGAACGCAGGAATGCTCGACCTGTTCTCTTTTCAGCTGGCAGGCTCTCTCGGAATCGACGAGCCCGAGACACGCAGCAAACTCGATAGATTGTTAACTCAGCATGAAACAGAATGGAAGGCGTTCATGGGTTCACTTGGGAGCAGCTCGTTCTTGATCAATTGGGCAGCTGGGGCGCAGGAATGAGCGTACTGGATCAATTTAGCGCCGAAGAGCTCGGCGAGCGGCTGAGAATCGCTCGGGAGAAAGCAAGCCTGACTCAGGAAGACGCAGCCCCTATTATCGATGTCGCCCGGACGACATTGACGGCCATTGAAAAGGGACAGCGCCGCGTTCGCATCTCGGAAGTGCAGAAGCTCGCCGCGGCCTATGGCACGTCCGTCAATGCACTGTTGCGGCGTGAAGCCGTGCATGTCGACCTCGTGCCGCGTTTCCGAAAACTCATCAACACCAACGACAAGGCAGAAGCTGAAGCCGCCGAACTGATCGACAGCTTGGCGAAGGCCGAGGTTGAGCTTGAAAACCTGCTCGGGGTGACCCGGCCCCGCAACTATCCGCAGGAACGGCCAATCCTCCCGGGCGACGTGCGCGCGCAGGCCGAGCATGACGCCATGGAACTTCGTCACGCATTGGGCCTCGGCATAAGGCCCGTGTCGGACATTGTGACGCTGCTTGAACTGGAGCTTGGCGTTCGCGTTTTCATTCGCAAATTGGACAGCCACATTTCAGGACTCTTTGTATATGACGAAACCCTTGGTCCATGTGTAATGTTGAATGCCAACCATCCGCGCGAGCGGCGGACGCAGACCGCCGGCCATGAGACGGGGCATTTCATTTCTGCACGCCGAAACCCGGAAATCTTCCATCAACACGAATCGGAAAACAGCCGCGAGGAGCGCTACGCCAATGCGTTCGGTCGGGCGTTTCTGACGCCGGTCCGCGGCGTGATGCAGAAGTTCCACGAAGTTACGGCCGGCTCCGACCTCCTGACGCGCAGGCATATCATCATCCTGGCCCACTTCTTCGGCGTGTCTCGCGAGGCGATCGTGCGTCGCCTTGAAGAACTTGGACTAACAAGACCCGGCACGTGGGACTGGTTTCAAAGTCACGGCGGCATCACGAATGAACAGGCCTTGCAGGTATTGGGCGATCTCGCTACTCCGGACCTGGAACGGGCCAAGGCGGAGCAGCCGACGACGTTGCGGCTCAACCTTCTTGCGGCGGAGGCCTATCGCCAAAATCTCCTTAGCGAAGGACAGTTAGCCAGGTTGTTGGGACTCGACCGGATCGAGTTGCGCGAAATACTGAGCGCGCTGGAAGCAGAAGGGAGCGGCAACGATGGGGTCGAGAAATCGCTTGACTGACCCTGCAGCTCTCGTCGGCGACACGAGCGCCGTGATCAATCTGAACGCCACTGGTTGCGCGCGCGAAATCCTGTGGGCGTTGCCGCGGGCCCTTCTCGTTGTTAACGTCGTGTTGAGCGAGCGTGATCGGGGACGCGGCCGTGGACGAGCCTATGCTGACATTTTGAAAGAGCTGGCGACGGAAAGGCTGATCGAGATCGTGAAACTCGACGAAGTTGGCGAGGCGCATTTCGAACGGCTGGTCGTCGGACCGGCCGCTGAGACTCTCGACGATGGCGAAGCCGCTACGATTGCATTCGCCGCCGCCGGCGGATTGACCGCGGTGATCGACGAGCGCAAAGCGACGCGGCTTTGCGCAAAAGTGTTTCCGAAACTCGCGATTTGCAGCACCGTCGATATCCTTTGCGATGTCGATGTTGGCCGAGCTCTCGGCGATGCCGCGCTCGCCGCCGCCGTTTTCCGCGCGCTGAAGAACGGGAGAATGCGGGTTTTGCCGCAGCACGTGCAATGGGTAATTGATCTGATCGGTGTGGCAAAGGCGGCGGAGTGTCCGACCCTTCCCAAATATGCTCGAAAACTTCAGCAGGGCATATCGGCCGAGGACCTTCGCAGCGGTAGATGATGTGGTTCTAGAAAGAGGCATCAGCAGTATGCGCATCAGCAGGATCATCATCAGAAATTTCCGCAACTTCAAATCCCTAGATGTGAAGCTGGGTGAGCACGCCGTCGTGCTCGGTGAAAACAAGGTCGGAAAGACGAATTTATTATTCGCCCTGCGGCTGATTCTCGATCCCTCTTTGCCAGATTCGGCACGACGCTTGCGACTGGAGGATTTTTGGGACGGCCTGGAACGGCCGCTCGCGCCGGAAGATGTCATCGAAATCTCGCTAGAATTCCGCGGCTTCGAGCACAATGAAAACCTGCTCGCGGTTCTCGCCGATCACCTTGTGAAGCCCGATCCGATGGTTGCGCGGATCACCTACCTCTTTCGCCCTATTCCCGGTCGCGAGGAGGCACCGAAAAGCGAGGCGGACTACGAGTTCGTGATTTTCGGCGGAAATCGGCCCGACAATCATGTCGGCTACGATTTGCGGCGATGGATGCCGATGGATCTGTTCCCCGCGCTGCGCGATGCCGAGTCGGATCTGGCCCGTTGGGCCCGTTCGCCTTTGCGCCCTCTGCTGGATCGCGCGGCGCGGACGATCGATCCTGACGAGTTGAAGAAAATCGCAAAGGAGGTCCACAAGACCAGCTCCAAAATGACGGACCTGCAGGAACTCGATGATGTCGTGTCGGCAGTGAACACCCAACTCACTTCGATGGTGGGCGACAAGCACGCGATCGAGACGGCGCTTGGATTCGCACCGACCGATCCCGAGCGCCTGTTGCGGGCGCTGCAATTGATGATCGACGGCGGAAAGCGCGGCATCGCCGAAGCCAGCCTGGGCTCGGCGAATGTGCTGTATCTGGCGCTGAAAGAACTGGAACACCGTTACCTGGTCGAAGAACGCGAACGCCAGCATACTTTCCTCGCGATCGAGGAACCTGAAGCGCACTTGCATCCGCATCTGCAGCGGCTGATTTATCGCAACTACCTGTGCACCCGCGAGGAGAACGAGAAACGGCCGGAGGTGCGCAGCGTCATGCTTACGACGCATTCGCCCAATGTGGCGAGTGTCGCGCCTCTATCGAATATTGTGTTGTTGCGCACCGTTCCTCGCGAAGCGCACACAATCGGCAGGTCCCTATACCGTGTGAAGCTGCCAAATGCGGAGCGAGAGGATCTTGAGCGTTACATCGATGTGACGCGCGGCGAGCTGTTCTTCTCTAAAGGCGTGATCCTCGTGGAAGGGGATGCGGAACGCTTTCTTTTACCGACGCTCGCGAAGCTGCACGACCCGGATATGGACTTCGACGCGTTGGGCATCAGCGTTTGTTCGATTGCGGGGACGAATTTCGGTCCTTACGTTCAGCTGCTTGGACCGGAAGGACTCGACATTCCGTTCGTGGTGCTCACGGACTTCGATCCAAAGGGAGAGCGTGGAATCCAGGAGGATACCGACCCGGAATCCGACATGGACGACTCATACGGCAAGAACCGCGTTGTCAATCAGATCATGTGCAGGCTTGTTGAAAAGGAGGAATGGGAGGAACTCTCGTTTGACGAAGCCTTGGAGAAGGCAGAGGAGTGTGGAATTTTCCTGAACGAATACACCTTCGAAATCGATCTGTTCGAGGAAGGCGCCGAGGACGAGTTCGCGGCTGCGATGAAAGGATTGACCGACAACAAAGCGATGCACAAGCGGTTCGACGAGCTCTCCAAGTATCCGAAAAAACTGGACCCGAAGCAGTTTCTGAAAGACATCGATTCCGTCGGCAAAGGACGGTTTGCGCAACGGCTGGCATCGCTGCTTCTCGCAAAAGGAAACGATGTGTGTCCGCCCTATATCAAAGCGGCACTCGACTACATGAAAGCGAAGCTGGCATGAGCAAATCCCTCTACGCGGGCGCCGCTGAGTCGCTCAAGCAGAACGACGAGCAGCTTGAGGCTTATGAGTCGGAAGGAAACTGTGTCGTGCTCGCCGGCCCCGGCGCCGGCAAAACCAAAACCATGACGATCAAGCTCGCGCGGCTTCTCGAAGAGGAGGTGAGGGCGCCGCAGCGGCTGGCGTGCATCACCTACAGCAATGCGTGTGTCGGCGAAATCCGCAGCAGGTTGAAAAAGCTGGGTGTGGCGGAAGATAGCCGACTACTTCTGGCGACCGTTCATTCCTTTTGCCTGACTCAGCTGGTCCTGCCCTATGCGCGCCTTACCGGATTGGAGGTTCCCGATCCGCTGGTTGTCGCCTCGCCGACGCAGTCGCGGCAGCTCTTTGAGAATGCTCACCTAAAAACCCTTGGCAGCCCCGCGCCGAAGTGGCTCCGTATGGAGAGCGACAAGCTGCGACGGACGATTGTCGATCAGGACAGCAAGGAATGGAAGAACTGGCAAGGCCTCGAACAGCCCGTGGTCGAGGCCTACCAGCGGCTGCTGCTCGAAAATGGGATGATCGATTTCGACGGGATTGTCCTCACTGCTCTGCGGCTCATCGAAGGCCATAAATGGGTTCGCGAGTGCGTTCGCGCAAAATTCCCGATCATCATCATAGACGAGTATCAGGATCTCGGGTTGCCGTTGCACCGGATGGTGCTGGCGCTGATGAACGAGGTCGGCGTCAGGATCATCGCAGTGGGAGACCCTGACCAGTCGATTTACGGGTTTACTGGTGCGCAGCCTTGGCTCCTGAAAGAGCTTGCGGCGCGGCCAAATGTCCAGAGAGTTCGGCTTAAACTCAACTACCGATGCGGAGACCAGATCATTGCCGCCTCCAAAACGCTGCTGCCGGATCCGTCGGAGTTCAAATCGCATGACGGCCGCCAAGGCACGATCCTCTTCTATCAGCTGGGGTGCGACGCGCGAGGACAGGCGGAATACGCGCTGGAAACGCTCGTGCCGACGCTGCTCAAAGAGAATGAAAAGTGGAAGCTTGGCGATATTGCCCTCCTTTACCGAAGCCTCAATGAGGGAAATTCCGCCGCGGCCGCCGCCGACAAGCTCGGGTACGGGTATTTTCGGCTGGACAATGGGTCTCCGATCAAACGGACGCGGGTCAATGAGTGGCTCACAGATTGTGCGCGATGGTGCGCCGGCGGCTGGGAGACCGGGACGGTGACTCTGGGAGACATACTCAAGGGGTGGCGTGGCATCCGCCGTTCCCTGACGCGAGAAGGCGACGTTCTTGCGGCGCGCGCTAGGCTCATCTCCTTTTTGTTCGCCACGCGCGAGGCCACGATGTCCTTACGGGATTGGCTGGCCGGCATCGCCGGGGCATGCGTGAATGAGATCTTTACGGAGGAGCCAGGGCTAGGCGACGAGCAGGAGACCTTCGAGGATTTGCGTGAAGCCGCAAAATCCGCAGGAAAGCTTTCCGGATATACGGTCGAAACGTTCGGGAACCAGGGCAGAAGTCCCGATCAAATCAATCTGATGACTTTGCACAGTTCGAAGGGTTTGGAGTTTCAGGCCGTCATCATGATCAACCTGGAGGAGGGCGCAATCCCCAGTATCTACGACAAAACGAAGGAAGCCATCGACGAAGCAGGTCGTCTTTTTTACGTCGGACTCACGCGTGCTGTGAGTTCCGTCCATCTAATGTATGCGTTCAATGAGTCGCCCCTCGTGACGCAGGTCAGGAGGGCGACGTAGGACCGCCGCATCCTCGCTTCACGATCCGCCAAACTGCGTCAGACTAGCGAATGATCGGTTGATCTGCACCTGATCATGCGGGATGAGAGTGTATCGCCACGGTTTATCGCTTACGCTGGATGCGCGTGCACACCAGAGAGTCGCCGCCTTCGCTTTCCGCTGGACGACAGCATCATCGACGTCGCTCGCGCGTTTGATCTCGCACAGATAGCGGCAATCAGCGGACTCGACGACGAAATCGGGCAGGTAGTTGTCGTCATCAGCGTAATGGATCCGGAGGAGTCCCTTTGGCGGTTTCAGCCATTTCAGAACCGTGGAGTCGTCTTCTAAGACCGTGGCAAAGCGTCGTTCAGGGTCCGAATCGAATTTCTGCGCAGCGTACAGGCATTTCCGGAACCCGCCGAAAACCATACCGCGAATCAGCAGCCGTTCGTCCACCGGTTGCCGGAAGTTCCGAACCTCTTTGCCGGCCTCAATTTCGGCGTTGCCGGGCGTGAGGGTCTGAAATCCCTTGGGCACCGACACCGTGTACTCGGCTACCCGCTCCCGGTAGTGCTGATTCAGCTGAGTGTGAACGAGGCGGACCAGCTCGTTCTGGTGGCATTGCAGAACGTTCAGCACGTCATCCTCGGTCGAAAGGTACGACCGCAGATGGGCCAC
>Ga0335074_10006006_pt1 | contig 16821 bp, 13 predicted proteins | sample Lox_Sample_23_FD_206715 | JGI IMG/M metagenome (GOLD analysis project Ga0335074, IMG submission 206715) | Soil microbial communities from Loxahatchee National Wildlife Refuge, Florida, United States - Lox_Sample_2.3 | ecosystem: Environmental > Terrestrial > Soil > Wetlands | place: USA...
CAGCGGCCGGCCTGAGCTTGGATTCGCTCCGCGCGCACATCCGCCGGGGCGACAACAACGCGCCGCCCGGACTGGATGCCGACGCGCTGTCCATCCTGGGAATCGACCTCGACGCTGTCCGGCGGGCTACCGACGCGGCGTTCGGCCCCGGTGCACTGGACCGGGCGGCCGTACGCGGCCAGGCCAGGCTGCCGGTAGCCGGTGACGCAAAGCAGGTGCTCGGCAGAGCAGTGCACCGGGCTCAGCAACTCGGCCAGCGCGAGATCACATCCGGGCACATGCTCATCGGGATCCTGGAATCCCGGCGCAACGGCGCTCTGACGGCGCTAGCCCGGGCTGGCGCCGACATTCCGGCGCTGCGAGCGGACGTGTTGCGGCGGATCACAGCGACGTCCGGCAGCGACGGGCACTGATGTCGCCGGCGGGAACGGAGCCGGCACCTGAGCCCGGGTGCGCAGCGCGCAAGTCCCGCTAGCCGATGCCACCGGCTAACTGACACCGGCGAGCGCCAGGATGATGCCAATCGCGGCGGACGCCAGGATGGCGCTCACCACGCCGCGGCGCAGCAGGACGAGCCAGCCGAACGCGCCTGCCAGGACCGCGACCTGCCAGAGCTGAGTAAGCCCGAAGCCGAGGGTGACCGCCGCGCCGGCGATGGCGCCGATCGCTGCCGGTCCTGAGCCCGCGAGGAATGCCTGCGCGGCCGGGCTGCGCCGGAAGCGATCGAAGTGCGGCCCGCCGGCGAGCACGAACACGAACGACGGGGTGAACGCGACCACCGCGGCGAGCAAGCCACCCGCGAGGCCCGCTGCCGCGTAGCCGACTACGGCGACGGTCTGGACTACCGGTCCGGGAGTTACCTGGCCGAGCGCGACGGCGCTGAGGAACTGCGCGGTCGTCATCCAGTGATAGGTGTGCACCGCATCGTGCTGCATGAGCGGGATGATGACGAAGCCGCCGCCGAATGACAACGCACCGACCTTGATCGCGACCCAGATCAGCGACCCGAGCGCGCCGGCGGTAACGGATTTCGCGGCAAGCGCGACCAGCGCGCCACCTCGGCCAGCCCCACGCCGGCCGGCATCATCCCGGCCGGCATCATCCCGGCCGACTCCATCCTGGGCAGCACCGGGGCGGCCGGTTGCGAGCCACTCGCAGAGGCCGCAACCGAGCAGGACGGCGACGAGATACTGGCCAGCCAGGTTCGCGGCGACGCCGCCAGCGACGACGTAGGCCAGCCAGCGAACGGCGCCGCAAGTGACCCGCCGGCGACGGCGCCGTCCCGGCTTGCGCTCAATCTCGCTGCCAGCAGCACCTGACCGGGCCGGGTTCGCCCGTCGCCAGCTCGCCGGCACCAGGCCGATAGCCGCGCTGAGGGCCACAGCGGGTACGGCCGCACCAGCCCCGGCCGCGGCGCCGGTCACCCAGTCGGGCGGCGATTTGGCAAGAAAGAGCACCGACAGCGCCAGGATGATAATCAGCCCCGGCACGATGAAGCAGATGCCGCCGACGAACGCCCCCAGGGTGCCAGCCAGCCGCCAGGCACAGTAGATCGCTAGCTGTGTCGACGCCGGACCCGGAAGCAGCGAGGTCGCGGCGATGCCGTCCTCGAACTCCGTAGCTGACAGCCACTGATTGCGGTCGACGCAGAGCCGGCGCAGCAGTGCGATGTGCGCTGGCGGGCCGCCGAAGCCGGTAATGCCGATCCGGCTCCACTCCCGGGCGATCACTAGCAAGCCAACGCGCGGGGTAGCGTCGGCCTGCGGTTCTGGGTCAGCAGCCATACGGCGGCTCCGGCATGATCACACGCTAACGCCGGTGTCCGGGTCGCGACGCGGCCAAGCATTGCTGTGGCGGGCCGACGACAGAGGCTGACTGCCTAGCCACACCGGCTGACGGTCCCCCCTGCACACCGTAGTCGTTTGCTGGGTGCAAACTACTCATACCGGGCGCGAGAAGCCAGCGGACAACTACGGTGTCGCTATCACTGGCAGCCCGCAGCTGGGGCACTAGCGACATCTGGGGCGGCAGGCCAAGCAACCTGATCTGGCCGCCCTGTCGTCTTAGCGGTGATTGCGGGGGCTAGGAACAGGAGGTTGCATGGATAGAAGGCAGACTCGAGCCTTCGAACAGTTCTGCGCCGAGTCCGGGGCTGAGCTGCTGCGGATCGCGACATTGCTCGCACCAGACCCGCATACCGCCGAAGATGTCTACCAGGAAACACTGCAACGGCTCGCGGCACGCTGGTCGCGGGTCGACAACCCCAGGGCGTTCTGCCGTCGGGTCATGCACAACATCGTCGTTGACCACACCCGGGCACGGGCCCGGCGACCCGAACTGCGCCTTATCGACGCCCGGGACACGACCGACCCGCGGTCTGCGGATCCGCATCACTCGGTCGAACTCTGGCCGTCGCTGCGCGCGGCGCTGGACAGCCTCACCGTCCAGCAGCGGACGGTTCTGGTGCTGCGCTACTTCGACGATCGCAGTGAGTCCGAGGTGGCCGGGCTGCTCGGCATCTCTGCCGGGACCGTCAAGAGCACGGCCTCGCGCGCCATCGCTCACTTGCGCGAGTTCCCCGGCCTGGCGGCCATCTTCACCACTACTGACAGCATGGTTTGAAAGGACTGACAATGCCTGCCACCGATGAAGACATCATCCGTGACCTGCTGCACCGCTACACCGACCAGGTGCGCCCGCCCGCATCCATCGCGGCCGAGGTTGCGGCACGCCAGCGCCGCCGGGACCGTCGCCGGGTTGCAACTCTCGCGGCCAGCGGCGCGGCGGTTGGCACCGCGGCCGGCTTGATCGCGGTCGTGCCGGGGCACTCGTCCCCGGCGCCCGGCCAGAAACCGCCGGAGATCAGGCTGACGGCCGACCAGCGCATCCTGTACCACCTCAGTTCCGCTGCGGCCAGGCAGCAGCAGGGCCAGGGCCGCTATGCGGTGATGAGCACGGAGGGGACGGACGTGACGGACACCTCCGTCATCGACAGCCGCACCGGGAACATGTGGTCCTACCAGCGAGGCACTGACGGCACGCCATCCGGCAAGAGTTACTCGCGGCGCTACTCACCGACCGCGGCGCAGTTCGCGGCGATGCCGACCGGCCGTGCCGCCTTGCGCGCGGCTCTCATCGCCGAGTGGAAGAGCGCGACCAAGCCGGCGCCGCACCCGGTGCGGGTGAACGGGTCTAAGGGGTCGGTGACCCTGGTCCCGCGCCCGGTCATCGTCAGCGACGACGACATGGTGTTCCAGCAGGCCAGCTACATGCTCTGGAACCCGCTCGTCGGCTCGGCCCTGCGCTCGGCGCTGTACAAGGTGCTCGCAGCCGTGCCTGGGGTGACGGTCAACCCCTCGGCGCACGACAGCATGGGTCGGGCCGCCGTGGAAATCAGCCGCACTGACGACAGCGGGCTGCCCGGCGGCAAGTCAGACAAGATCACCTACGCGACCTACGAGAACCCCGCCACCGGCGCCACTCTCGAATCGACAATCACCTATCCGCCGGGCTCAGACGTGGTCACCCCCCAGGACCCCCACGGCAACCACACCGTGGTCGACACCACCGTCTACCTGAGCACCACCTGGGCAAACGCCGTCCCGGCCGACCCCTACGGCGGCTGACCGCCCGCACCATCTGGCTAAGACGCAGGATCTGCAGGCTCTGGGCCGGCAGGTCCTGCGTCTTTGATCATGCTGGCGCGAGGTCAATCGGAGAGGAGCACGGCGCCATCGGTATCGACGCCGAGCGGAAGTACGCGCCAGAGCGGACCGGTGTGTGCCGCGATCCTGGCCACTTCGGCCGGGCCGGGTACGGTGCCCCCGACCGTCAGGGCCAGCACCGACGGACCGGCCCCGGACACCACCGCGGCGATGCCCGCCGTCCGAAGGCGTTCGATGAGCGCCGCGGTGGCGGGCATCGCCGCTGCCCGATACGGCTGGTGCAGGAAATCCTCGGTCCCGGCCAGCAACAGGTCTGGCTGAAGGGTCAGCGCCGCGATAAGCAACGCTGCCCGGGCGGAGTTCGCGGCCGCATCAGTGTGCGGGACCTGAGCGGGCAGTGCCTTCCGCGCGGTATGCGTCGACAGCGGTACTGCCGGGACGCAGAGTACCGGGGCCAGGCCGGCCAGCGGCGTCAGCCGTGCCGCCCTGACTCCCGCCGCCGCGGCCCAGGAGATCGTGAGTCCGCCGAGCAGGCAGGCTGCGATGTTGTCCGGGTGCCCTTCGAGTTCCGACGCCAGTTGAAGGACGGCGTCGTCCGGTAGCGCCGCCTCTCCAGATGCGCCGGCCAGTGCCCGGGCCGCAAGCACTCCCGAGACGATGGCGGCAGCGGACGAACCAAGCCCGAAGCCCTGGGGCACGTCGTTCCCGCAACAAATCTCGATGCCAGGGGGCTGCGCGCCGATAACTGCGAACGCGGCCCGCATGGCCCGGATCACCAGGTGACCCTCGCCGCGCTCAAGGTCGTCAGCGCCGGCGCCAGTCACGGACACCTGCAGCCCGGATGCCAGTACGCGCGCTTGCACGGTGTCATGCAGGCTCAGCGCGAGGCCGAGCGAGTCGAAACCAGGACCGAGGTTCGCGCTGGTCGCCGGCACCCGGACGGTGACCGGCTGGTCTGGCCAGCGCACCATCAGCGGCCCGTCACCGCAGGCCCAGTGACCGCGGGCCCAGTGACCGCGGGCCCAGTGACAGCAAACACAGTCACCGCAAGTTCAGCGCGTCCGCGGCGGCAGCCACGTCGACGCCGATGGTGACGGGCGCCGGCGCGCCCGCGACTGCGGTGTCGGGATCCTTCAGCCCGTGCCCGGTAATCGTGCACACCGCGACCGAGCCAGGAGCGACCTGCCCGGCCGCGCTGGCCTTCAGCAGGCCGGCCACCCCGGCGGCCGACGCAGGCTCGCCGAACACACCCTCCCGCTGCGCGAGCAACCGGTAGGCGGCGAGGATCTCCTCGTCGGTGACGGAGCCGATGATGCCACCGGACTCATCCCGCGCTTCCTCGGCCAGCTGCCACGAGGCCGGGTTACCGATCCGGATGGCCGTCGCGACCGTCACCGGGTTCAGCACCGGCTGGCCAGCGACGATCGGGGCCGCGCCTGCCGCCTGGTAGCCAAGCATCCGCGGGGTTTTAGTGGCTTTGCCGGTCGCTCGGTACTCCTGATAGCCGAGCCAGTAAGCGGAGATGTTGCCGGCATTACCCACCGGCAGGCAGTGCACGTCCGGCGCGTCGCCGAGCGCGTCCACAATCTCGAACGACGCGGTCTTCTGGCCCTGCAGGCGCTCGGGGTTGACGGAGTTCACTAGCGCTACCGGATAGTCCGCGGAAATCTTGCGGACGAGCTCCAGGCAGTCGTCGAAATTCCCGTCGACCTGGAGGAGCCGGGCGCCATGGGCGAGCGCCTGCGCCAGCTTCCCGAGGGCAACGCTGCCTTTAGGCACCAGGACGGCGCAGGCCAGGCCGGCCCTGGCGGCGTAGGCGGCAGCGCTCGCGCTGGTGTTGCCGGTGGAGGCGCAGATCACCGTGTGCGCGCCGCGGGCAGCGGCAAGCGTGACCGCGACCGTCATGCCGCGGTCCTTGAACGATCCGGTCGGGTTGACGCCCTCGACCTTGAGATACACAGCGCAGCCGGTGAGCTCCGACAGCACCGGGGCAGGCAGCAGCGGCGTGCCGCCCTCACCTAGGGTGATCACCGGCACATCGGCAGGTACCGGCAGGCTGGCTGAGTACTCAGTGATGATCCCGCGCCAGGGCCGTGGCCCGGTCCTTGCGGCGGTCATCTCGGGTGTCACTGCGGCACCGGGCACCCGGCCGGCGGGTGCCCTGCTCGCTGCCTTCGGTTCACTCGCCCTCCAGGGCCTCGACTCGCATCACACTGTCGACGTTCCGCACTGCCTGCATCGCGCCCAGCGCCGCCACCGTCCTGGCCAGGGCAGCTTCGCGGGCCGAGTGCGTCATGATGATGAGGTCAGCGTCCTCGCCCCGGCCTTCCTGCCGGACGGCTTTGATCGATACGCCTTGCTGCGCGAACGCGTCGGCAACCGGTGCCAGCACGCCGGGGCGGTCAGCCACGTCCAGCTTGACGTAGTAGCTGGTCCGCGCCTCGCCGATCGGGACCAGCGGCAGCTGTGCATAGGTAGAAGAGTCCGGGCCGCGCAGTCCGGCGAGCAGGTTGCGCGCGATCGCGACGGTATCGCCGAGTACCGCGCTGGCGGTCGGCTGGCCGCCGGCCCCCGCGCCGTAGAACATCAGCCTGCCTGCCGACTCCGCCTCGACGAAGACGGCGTTGTAGGCCTCCCGCACCGCGGCCAGCGGGTGCGTGCGCGGGATCATCGCCGGGTGCACCCGGGCTGAGATGCCTCCGTTGGACCGCTCGCAGATCGCCAGCAGCTTGACGACGCAGCCCATCGCCCTGGCGCTGGCGATGTCGGCTGGGGAGACCGAGAGAATTCCCTCCCGGTAGACGTCATCCGCGGTGACCTCGGTGTGGAACGCGATGCTGGCCAGGATGGCCGCCTTGGCAGCGGCATCGAAGCCGGCCACGTCTGCCGTCGGGTCGGCCTCGGCGTAGCCAAGCGCCTGTGCCTCGGCCAGCGCCACGCTGAAGTCCGCGCCAGAGGTGTCCATCCGGTCCAGGATGAAGTTCGTGGTGCCGTTGACGATCCCGAGCACGCGCCGGACCTCATCGCCTGCCAGCGACTCGCGGAGCGGCCGCAGTAGCGGGATCGCGCCGGCTACGGCCGCCTCGTAGTACAGGTCCGCGCCGGCCTGGCTGGCGGTTTTGTGCAGGACCGCGCGATCGGTGGCGACCAGCGCCTTGTTAGCCGTGACCACGGATTTCCCGGCGCTGAGCGCTGCCAGCAGCAGGGTGCGGGCCGGCTCGATCCCGCCGATCAGCTCAATCACGATGTCCACGTCGGGCCGGGTGACCAGTTCCATCCCGTCGGTCGTCAGCAAATCTGAGTCGACCGGCACATCGCGCGCCCGCCCTGGCGCGCGCACGGCCACGCCGGCGATCTCCAGCGGTGCTCCTGCCCTCGCCGTCAGGTCGGCGGACTGCTCAGTGAGCAGCCGGTACACCTGGGAGCCGACGACGCCACAGCCGAGCAGCGCCACCTTCAGTGGCGCACGTTCCTCTGCTCCGCGCATGCCTGGCTCCTGGGCAAGTGACGATTTTTCCGGTGTGCCATTGCTGTGCTGGACGACCTCTGGCCGCATGACAAGTCAGCTCCCCTCACCATCCCCGGCACCTGTGCCAGGTACGGCGAGAGGCCGTCAGCGGTGCGCTGAACTGCCAGGGGCGTAATACCGCCCCAAGCTTAGCCAGACCCGACCCGTCCGTGGTCAGCCGGTCAGCCGGTCAGCCGGTCAGGCGGTCAGCCGGTCAGCCGGTCAGGCGAGGCGGCGGTCAGCCGGGGCGGCGGACGAGCGCCTGAAGCAGCCGCTCCGCCTCGGCGTCTGGGTCGCTAGTGAGCCCGGTGTGCACCGGACCGGCCTGCACCACAGTGCTGCGCGGCGCAGTCAGCCAGCCGAACCTGCGGCCGATGTCCTGCAAGCCAGGCTGCCCCGCGCCCGGATCCTGCGCGCAGATGCCGACGATCGCATCGAGCGCCCGTCCGATCGCCGGCACGTCGGCGGCAGGATCGAGCGCCAGCACCCGGTCAGCGTCAAGCTCGACGAGCGCTCGCAGGTAGCGGAGAGGCCGGCAATACAGCAAAATCCCCGCGTTGATGGCCTCACCGCGATCGACCCGCGGGACGACCCGCAGGATGGCGTATTCAAACGGCTGCGGATCGCTCGTCACGACTGCTCCCGCCCGTTGCCATCCTGGCCCGCCAGCCAGGCCGGACGCCCGGCCCGGCGTCCCGCCCTGTCGGCAAGCGTCACGTTCGTCAGGCCGGCCGCGGCGTCGGCGGCAAGCTGCGGGAGCCAGTCAGGCCTGGCCGCGAGACGCGCTGCCAGCTGGGTGACGTACGCCTCCCGCAGCTCAGGCACACTGCTGAAACCCGGCTCGCCAGCCAGCCACTCCTCCGGCACCCGCGCCACGGCCTCGCGCAGGACCGCGGTCGTCAGCCGGGGAGCCAGCTCAGCGTCTGCCTCCTCGACGAGGCCTTTGCAGCCCAGTAGCGCGTGCTGGGCGATGTCGTAGGGACGCGCGGCGGCTTGATCGGCACTGGCCCAGCGGTGCTGGAAGGTCAGCGTCGCCCCATGGTCGATCAGGTAGAGGACGCCGTGCCAGAGCAGCATGTTCGGGTTACGCCAGGACCGGTCCGCGTTCGAGACCAGCGCGTCGAACCAGATGACCCGGCCGGCCAGCGCGGCATCGACGCTCGCGGCGCCCGCCTCGAAGTCCAGAGCGCCGGGCAGAAAGTCCACTCCCAGGTTCAGCCCGCCGCTGGCGCGCAGCAGGTCCTGGATCTCCTGATCCGGCTCGCCGGGCGCGAGTGCGGGATTGAGCTGCACGGTGACGAGCTCGGGCACCGCCAGCCCGCACGCATCGGCGAGGCTAGCGCTGATGATCTCGGCAACGAGCGCCTTGGGCCCCTGGCCGGCACCGCGGAATTTCACCACGTAGGTGCCGAGGTCATCTGCCTCCATGACGGCAGGCAGCGAGCCGCCCTCGCGAAGCGGCGTCACGTACCTGATCGCCTGGACACTCCGGAGCACAACGCCGCAGCTTACGCCGCTGAGTGCGGGCTCGCGGGCGCCGCCGGCAAAGATCAACAACCTCGGGGCGGGAACGAGCACATCGGGCCACTCCCTGCGCACCCGCGACTCTCGCCTGACCTGGGAAGCACCATGAAACACCGGTCTATATCCGGCTTGTCGCAGTAGTCCGCGCCATGGCCAGATGTCCGCTCCCGGCGAACGCCCTACCAGCGGCGGAACAAAAAACTTCCAAGTTTGCTTGTAGCGTCGTAATCACGTAAGCCAACTAGTGCCTAGCTTCGGAGGAAGTGACCTCTGTAATGGCCGAGACTCTCTCGCTGCCGGTACTGCCGCTGGACGACAACGTCGTTCTGCCCAGCATGGTGGTGCCGCTTGACCTCACCGCTGCTGAGCCGCGAGCGGCGATTGAGGCTGCCCAGCTCGCCGCGGCAGCCGCCGGCGGCGACGCTAAGGCCCAGGTACTTCTGGTGCCGCGGCCGGAGGGCAAATACACCCCTATCGGCACCCTCGCCGCTATCGAGCAGGTCGGCCGGCTGCCCAGCGGTGAGCGTGCGGCAGTCGTCCGCGGCACCGCGCGAGTAAAGATCGGCACCGGCACCGTCGGCCCCGGCCAGGCGCTGTGGGTGGAGGGCACCGTCATCGACGAGCCCGAGCCCACTCAGCAGGCAACCGAACTGGCCCGGGAGTACCGGGGACTAGCCGCCACGATCCTGCAGAAGCGCGGCGCCTGGCAGTTCGTCGACGTGCTGCAGCGCCTCACCGACCCGTCGGCGCTGGCCGACAGCGCCGGTTACGCCGGTTACCTCGACATCGCCCAGAAGCGCCAGCTGCTGGAGACAAGCGACCCGCAGGCGCGCCTGGAACTGCTGATCGGCTGGGCTCGTGAGCACCTGGCAGAGCTGGACGTCGCGGAGACCATCAGCAACGACGTCAAGGAAGGCATGGAGAAGCAGCAGCGCGAGTTCCTGCTTCGCCAGCAGCTCGCTGCCATCCGGAAGGAGCTAGCCGAACTGGACGGTAAGCCCTCCTCGGAGGAGGAGGACTACCGCGCCAGGATCGAGGCTGCCGACCTGCCGGAGAAGGTCCGCGAAGCCGCCCTGAAGGAGGCGGCCAAGCTCGAGCGCGGCTCAGACCAGTCGCCTGAGGCCGGCTGGATCCGCACCTGGCTTGACACCCTGCTCGAGGTGCCATGGAACGAGCGCACGGAGGATGCCTATGACATCACCGGCGCGCGGGCGGTGCTGGACGCAGACCACGCCGGCCTGGATGACGTCAAGGACCGGATCATCGAGTACCTGGCCGTCCGTAAGCGGCGGTCAGACCGCGGCCTCCAGCTAGTCGGCGGCAGGCGCAGCGGCGCGGTGCTGGCGCTTGGCGGGCCGCCCGGAGTCGGCAAGACCTCGCTCGGCGAGTCCGTCGCCCGGGCAATGGGCCGCAAGTTCGCCAGGGTCGCCCTCGGCGGCGTACGCGATGAAGCCGAGATCCGCGGCCATCGGCGTACCTACGTGGGTGCGCTTCCCGGCCGGATAGTCCGGGCCGTCACCGAGGCCGGGTCCATGAACCCGGTGATCTTGCTGGATGAGGTGGATAAGCTCGGCGCCGACTACCGGGGCGATCCGACAGCGGCGCTGCTCGAGGTGCTTGACCCGGCGCAGAACCACACGTTCCGCGACCACTATCTCGAGGTCGAGCTCGACCTGTCCGACGTGCTGTTCATCGCCACAGCCAACGTGGTCGATGCCATCCCCGCGCCGCTGCTGGACCGGATGGAGCTCATCACGCTCGACGGTTACACCGAAGATGAGAAGGTCACGATCGCGCGCGGGCACCTGCTGCCCCGGCAGCTTGACCGGGCGGGGCTCGATGCGGCCGACGTCACGATGACCGACGACGCGCTGCGCAGGCTCGCTGGCGAGTACACCAGGGAGGCAGGCGTGCGGTCGCTGGAGCGGGTGATCGCCCGGGTACTGCGGAAGATCGCGGCACAGGCGGAGTCCGGCAAGACGACGATTCCCGTCACGGTCGGCGCCAGTGACCTGACCACTTACCTTGGCCACCCGCGGCATACGCCGGAGTCGGCGGAGCGGACCGCGGTGCCTGGCGTGGCGACCGGCCTGGCCGTCACCGGGACCGGTGGCGACGTCCTGTTCATCGAGGCGTCGCTGGCCGATCCGGAGACCGGCTCGACCGGAGTGACGCTGACCGGGCAGCTAGGCGACGTGATGAAGGAGTCGGCGCAGATCGCGCTGTCCTACCTGCGGTCACATGGCGCCGAGCTGGAGCTTCCGGTGGGCGACCTCAAGGATCGGGGCGTGCACGTGCACGTGCCGGCCGGCGCTGTCCCGAAGGACGGACCGAGCGCGGGAGTCACGATGACGACAGCGCTGGCGTCACTGCTGTCCGGCCGCCTGGTCCGCTCCGACGTCGCGATGACCGGCGAGGTCTCGCTGACCGGGCGCGTGCTGCCGATCGGCGGGGTCAAGCAGAAGCTGCTGGCCGCGCACCGGGCCGGCATCACCACCGTGCTCATCCCGAAGCGGAACGAGCCAGACCTGGAGGACGTGCCGGAGAACGTGCGTGCGGCGCTGGAAGTCCACCCGGTCGGCGATGTCCGTGAGGTACTTGAGCTGGCGCTGGAGCCGGCCAGCACGGCCGCGACGGTCGTGGCGGCGTAACTAACCCGCCAGCGCGCAGCTGGCCAAAGGGCGAGTGCCCGCATAGTGAGGGCCCGGCCGGTCATCCGGCCGGGCCCTCCTGCGTCCTGGGCTGTGGCGGCTGGCTAGCGCGCCCGGCGGCGCAGTGACAGCGGCATCACGGCCGACTCAAGCTGCACCTTCAGGCTCATCTTGCTGTCACCCTCGCGCCGGTCGGCGAAGTGGATGGGCAGCTCGACGATCTTGAGACCGTGCTGCACGGTGCGGTAGTTCATCTCGACCTGGAAGCTGTAGCCGTTACTGCGGACGCTGCCCACGTCAATCGCACTCAGCGTGGAAGCGCGCCACAGCTTGAACCCAGCCGTAACGTCGCGGACTCCGAGGCGCAGCAGCCCTCTGACGTACATGTTCGCGAACGTGGACAGCAACTTCCGCTGCCAGGACCATTCGCTGGCCAGGCTGGCACCGCAGACATAGCGCGAGCCGATCACGACGTCAGCATTCGTCGCCAGCAAGGTGCCCAGCATCTGCGGCAGGTACTGCGGAGAGTGCGAGAGATCGCTGTCCATCTGGACGACGAACTCAGCGCCGGCCTTGATCGCGTGCGTCATGCCGTCGACGTAGGCGCGGCCCAGGCCTTGCTTACCCGGCCGGTGCAAGATACTCAGCCGGTCCCGGCCGTATTTCTCCGCGAGATCCTCGGCGATAGCGCCGGTCCCGTCCGGGGAGTTGTCGTCCGCGACCAGGATGTGCAGCCCCGTCAGCGGCAGGCTGAACAGCTCCGCGACGATGACCGGCAAGTTGGCGGCCTCGTTGTAGGTGGGCAGCACGACTGTCAGAGCAGCCGAACGCCACGGTTCTGGCAGCTCAACGGAATTCCCGCTCAGACTCCGCTCCTGAAGTGCCATCCTCGCCTCTACCTCCGTGGTACCTGGGCGCAGACCTTAGCTCACGAACGCCCGCGCCGGAAAACAGTGCCGCAAACGACGTCGACGCATCCGGCGGTGCCGCGAGCAGGGGCTGCAAGCAACTGTCCCGCGAACACCGATGGCCTTGTGTGCCGCCCGCGACACCATGCAGGCTACCCAGGCTGCTGACTGTATATATGCGGCGACTATCAGATTTTTACTGATTACGGACAGCATCGTGATCACCGGGCGCCGCAAGAGTGCAACGCTACGCCGGCTCGCGTAGTTCCAGCGTGCTCGTGCATAGGCGGCCGGCAGGGCCGCGCGGCGAGGTCCGCACCCGGCCACATCTGTATGGACCAGGTATATTAGTTTGCCGATTGACTTTATAGGAATTATCCTGCATCCTCAGAGTATGACCACCTCGCTTTACCTGGCAGCCCGGTTGCACGTTGACCTTCGCAGGCAGGCAAGCGCCCTGTGTAAGGCGTCCGGGGTTCGGTCGGCCGGCGGGTAGCAACCGAGCCGCCGAGCAAACAGGCAGACCGGTCCAGCCAGTACCGGCCCGCGGCAGCACCGGCCGTTGACCGGGACGCCCGGCTCGCCCCCGAGTCGGCCGGTCGCTCCATAACCGGTCCAAGCCGGCCGGTCCGGCACCTGCGGCCGCCTTGCCCCGCCGCTGGCCGAGCCGCATTTCACATCGTCAATCCGCACCGACCCCAGGGAGCGTGCTGTCATGCCCGCAAACAGGCCTGCCCTCGTCCAGGAAGGGGCCCCGCCTGGCGCCGCTGCCAGGCTCGTCTCGGTACCGATGCCAGCTGCCGCGCAGGCCGCGTCCGTGACTGCAATGGCTCGCCCGCAGGGCCGGCGCAGTAACGCCGGCGGTCGCCGGGCCACGGCCTGGTTGCGCCTGATCAGCCCCGTCACCGTGCTCGTGGTGTGGCAACTCGTCAGTCAGCTCGGTCTCGTCAGCGAGCAGACGTTGCCGTCGCCAACCCATGTCTGGTCAACCGCGGTCTCGCTGGTGACGCAGGACTCGCCGGCGTACGGGACGTTGCAGGGCAACCTGGTTGTCTCGCTGGAGCGGGTTGCGATCGGCTTCGCGGTCGGCGCGAGTATCGGGCTGCTGCTGGCAGTCATCGCCGGGCTCAGCCGACTCGGCGAGAACACAGTGGACCCGCTCATGCAGATGCTCAGGACGCTGCCGTTGTTCGGCCTGATCCCGGTGTTCATCGTCTGGTTCGGCATCGACAATGCGCCAAAGATCATCCTGATCGCTCTCGGCGCGGCAATCCCGCTGTACCTGAACGCCTTCGCTGGCATCCGCAACGTCGATCCCAAGCTCCACGAGCTCAGCCGGGTACTGCGGCTGACCCGCCGCGAGCTCATCACAAAGATCGTGCTGCCCGGCGCGATGCCGCAGATCCTGGTGGGTATCCGGCAGAGCCTGGGCGTTGCCTGGCTCGCGCTTGTGGTCGCCGAGCAGATCAACACCAACGCCGGCCTCGGCTTCATGATGAGCCAGGCTACGCAATTCTTGCGCCTCGACGTGATCATCGTCGCGCTACTCGTCTACTGCGTCCTCGGCCTGCTCACCGACTGGCTCGTCAGGATCGCCGAACGGAGGGCGCTGTCGTGGCGTCGCAGCTTCATCGCAGCGTGAGCGCGTCCGCGCTGGGTAACGTCGCACTTGCGAACGCGGTGCGGGTCCGTGGCCTGAGCCGGTCGTTCGGTCCGGACCAGGTGCTGCGCGATCTCGACCTGGATATCGCATCAGGGGAGTTCGTCGCGCTGATCGGGCGCAGCGGCTCAGGCAAGTCGACGCTGCTCAGGACGCTGGCCGGGCTAGATAACCAGGCCAGCGGCGAGCTCACCGTCGACGGCACGGTCTCGATTGCCTTCCAGGAGCCGCGGCTGGTGCCGTGGAAGCGCGTTGCCGACAACGTGAGCCTCGGCCTGCGCGATTCCGATCCGCGGGCCAGGACCGCGGCCGCGCTCGCCGAGGTGGGGCTCACCGACCGGGCCAGAGCCTGGCCGCTCACCTTGTCCGGCGGGGAGGCGCAGCGCGCTTCGCTGGCACGCGCCCTCGTCCGCGATCCGAGCCTGCTGCTGCTCGACGAGCCATTCAGTGCCCTCGACGCGCTGACCAGGATCGCTATGCACCGGCTCGTCCTCAGCCTGTGGGAGCGCCACCGGCCAGCCGTGTTGCTCGTCACGCACGACGTGGACGAGGCACTGACACTCGCCGACCGCGTGGTGGTCCTGACGGCCGGACAGATCAGCCACACCTGCCTGGTCAGCGCGGACCGTCCACGCGACCGCAATAACGCCTACCTGAATGAACTCAGAACCAGCCTGCTCGCCGAGCTAGGTGTCGACAGGGAAGGAAAAATATGAGGAACGTGGCTATCACCCGCCCCGGCGACATGCCGGGGCGCGGCCGACCGGGACGCCGTATCGGCGCCGGGGCGGTTGCTGCCGGTCTGCTGCTGTTCGGCGGGGCCACCGCGTGCTCGTCCGCAGGCGCTAGCTCGTCAGGCGCGTCTGGATCGACAGCGGGCAGCGGGACGTCCGCTAGCCAGACCAGCGTGTCGAGCGTGACGCTGAACATCGGCGATCAGGCCGGGTCGGGCGCCGAGGCGCTGCTCACCGCCGCCGGGCTGATCAACAAGCTGCCGTTCAAGGCGCACTGGTCCGACTTCACGTCCGGTCCGCCGATGCTGCAGGCGATGGGCTCGGGCTCCGTCGACATCGGCGGCGTCGGCGATGCACCGCCGGTCTTCGAAGCCTCCGCCGGCGGGCAGATCGCGGTTGTCAGCGCTCTCAAGACGGACGTGAACGCGGGCGCGCTGCTGGTTCCGCAGAACTCGCCGATCCACAGCGTCGCTCAGCTGAAGGGCAAGGACATCGCGGTCGCTCAGGGCAGCTCCGCCAACTATCACCTGCTGGCCATCCTGACGAAAGCAGGCCTCACCATCAAGGATGTCAAGGTTGACGACCTGCAGCCCGCTGACGCCCAGGCTGCCTTCGCGACCGGGCATGTCGCCGCCTGGGACGTCTGGTCGCCGTTCATCGAGCAGGCTGAGTCGCAAGATCACGCCCGCGTGCTGGTCAACAGCTCGACGATCGGCGAGACGTACTCGTTCGAAGTTGCCTCGCGTGCCGCGCTGAGCAATCCCGCCAAGGCCGCGGCCATCCGCGACTACCTCAAGCTGCTGGACCAGGCGTACACGTGGGCCGGGACGCACCAGTCTGCCTGGGCCGCGACCTGGGCGAAGGCGACCGGCCTGCCGCTCAGCGTGATGACCCAGGCAGTCAAGGACGATGTCGATACGCCGGAGCCGATTACCCCGGCCGTCATCAGCTCGGAGCAGAGCGTGTCCAACGCGTTCACATCGGCGGGCCTGATCCCGAGCCACGTGAACTTCACCGACTACGCCGTCACGACGTTCAACAACATCCTCGGAGGATCCTGATGAGCCTCGTCTTCCACTGGTTCCTGCCGACGTCGGGTGATGGGCGCGGCATCGTCGGGCGCGGTCACAGCATCCCGCTGGTCGGCGGAGCTGCGGCGGCGCCGCCCGGCGCGAGCGGCGCCCGTGCCGCGACCAGGCCGCCGGACATCGACTACCTCGGGCAGATCGCCCGGTCCGCAGAGCAACTCGGTTTCACTGGCGTGCTCACCCCGACCGGCACCTGGTGCGAGGACGCCTGGCTGACCACGGCGGCGCTGATCAGCCAGACCAAGCGGCTGAAGTTCCTGGTGGCGTTCCGGCCGGGCTTTGTCGCCCCGACGCTCGCGGCCCAGATGGCGGCGACCTATCAGCGATTGTCCGGAGGCCGGCTGCTGCTGAACGTGGTCACGGGCGGCGAGGAGAGCGAACAGCGCCGGTTCGGCGACTACCTGTCTCACGACGAGCGGTACGCGCGGACTGGCGAGTTCCTCGACATCGTCCGCGGTGCCTGGAGCGGGCAGCCATACGACTTCGAAGGCGCGCACTACAAGGTCGAGGGCGCAACGGTGATGAGCCCGCCTGACCCGGTGCCGACCGTCTATTTCGGCGGCTCATCGCGAGCCGCCGGCCCAGTGGCAGCTAAGTACGTCGACGTCTACCTCACCTGGGGCGAGCCGCCTGACGCGGTGGCCACCAAAATCGCGTGGATGCGCGAGCTTGCGGCGCAGGAAGGCCGGGAGTTGCGCTTCGGCATCCGGCTGCACACCATCAGCCGGGATACCTCCTCCGACGCGTGGGCAGAGGCCGACCGGATGCTGGCCGAGCTCAGCCCGGAGGAGATCGCTACTTCGCAGCAGGCACTGGCGAGGTCGTCGTCGGTCGGCCAGCGCAACATGCGCGGGCTGCACGAGACGTACCGGGACGGCGGCCACGCGTCCGACCTCGAGATCTACCCGAACCTGTGGGCCGGTGTCGGGCTCGTTCGGGGCGGTGCAGGCACGGCCCTGGTCGGCAGCCACGCCGAGGTAGCGGACCGGATCGAGGAGTACGCGGCGCTCGGCATCAGCGAATTCATCATGTCCGGGTATCCGCACCTCGAGGAGGCCTACTGGTTCGGCGAGGGCGTGCTGC
>Ga0335074_10006007_pt1 | contig 16821 bp, 18 predicted proteins | sample Lox_Sample_23_FD_206715 | JGI IMG/M metagenome (GOLD analysis project Ga0335074, IMG submission 206715) | Soil microbial communities from Loxahatchee National Wildlife Refuge, Florida, United States - Lox_Sample_2.3 | ecosystem: Environmental > Terrestrial > Soil > Wetlands | place: USA...
GCCGGCGTCGTCGGGCTGCGCACGGCATGGTGCCGCCGGCGGCCGGATGCGCTCTTCGATCCGTTCGGGCCGCGTCCGGACTATGTGATCGGCAGCCTCACCGAGCTCTCCGACATCCTGCGGACGCAGAGCTCGAAATAAGCGCGCCCGCGCTGTAACGCGCTTCGCTCCTGCGAGGACTGACGGGTGCACGATCCCAACGTCCAGTAAGGAGAGACATGACATTCCCGCATCGTCGCGGTGCTGTCAGCAGCAAATCGAACAAGAGCGATGCCGTCGGCACTCCGCGGACTCGCACCGGGGTCAGGAGGGGAACGCTGCTCCTCGGCGCTGCTGCCACCGCAACCCTGGCGGCCGTGCCGCTAGCTGCCTCCGCCGCCACTACCCACACGTCGCCAGTCGTCGGCCACGTGTACGTCAACGACAACACGACCGGGACGAACACCATCGGCGCCTTCGACCGCCACGCGGACGGGACGCTCACGCCCGAACCTGGCTCGCCGTTCACCGCTGGCGGCGCCGGAACCGGAGCAGGCCTCGCATCCCAGGGCTCGCTCCAGCTCTCCGCGAACGGCCGCTACCTGCTGGCCGTCGACGCGGGGAGTAACCAGATCTCCGTGCTGCGGGTCAGCCAGACAGGCTCACTCGACCTCGTTCCTGGCGGTGTGGTCTCTTCCGGCGGAACGCTGCCGGTGAGCATCGCGGTCCACCGCGACCTCGTCTACGTAGCCAACTCTGGTGCGACGGATAGCAACTTCACCGGCTTCCAGCTCGGCTGGGGCGGACAGCTCACGCCGATCGCCGGCTCGACGGTCTCGCTGCCGAACGGCTCGCAGCCCGGTGACGTGCTGTTCAACGGAACAGGCACGAATCTGGTCGGGACTCTGGTCGGGACCTCGGAGATCGCCAGCTATTCGGTGAGCTGGACCGGGCACCTGGCGGCCGCGGCCGGATCGCCGTTCGCCGCCCAGGGACTCGGCCCGTTCGGCAGCGAGTTCCGCCCGGGGTCGTCCGATCAGCTGTTCGTCTCGAACGCGCACAACACGGCGACTGACTCCGGAACGGTCTCGGCCCTCCGCGTCTCCCCCAGCGGGACGCTGTCGTCGATCGGCTCGTCGCCGTACGCGGACAGCCAGATGGCGCCATGCTGGGTCGAGATCACCCACGACGGCCGGTACCTGTTCGCGGTGAACACAGCATCCGGATCGATCTCGCGTTACTCGATCGCGTGGAACGGCGCGCTGACGCTGCTCGGCAGCACGTCCGTCAGCTCGAGCGGAGGCGTCGGCGCCGTCGATGCCCGGCTCAGCCCGGACGGCCGTTATCTGTACCTGGACGAGAGCAAGATCGGCAAGGTGGGCATCTTCGCCGTCAACGGCGGCAGCCTGACGGAGCTGTCTGGTTCTCCCGTCGCGCTGCCGGCTGGTGCCACGCCCGCGGGCATGGTCGTCAGCTAGCTCAGCCAGCCCGGTTACAGCACGCTGCCGGGCCGGGCCCTCCCGGCCCGGCAGGGTGCTCAGCTCGTCGGAAGCGCTTGTGATGATCGTGGTCGGGGCGCGACCTTGCTGACGCGTGGTCCGATGACGCGGTGTTCGCCGATGTAGAGCCGCTGCCGCCAAGGAGCTCTAGCCGAACTGCGCCGTCACTGCGCGGTCAGCGGCGCAGCACCAGTCGCCTCGCTGACGAGCCGCTCATACGAACCCTCCGGCGCTATCTCCGATCCGATCCGGTACCCGGTCAGCGCTCCGTGATCATCGCTCCCGCCAGAGGGCACCAGGCCGAGGCGCGCGGCGAGTTCACTCAGCCGAGTCCGGGTCCGCTCGTCTTGCTGAGGGTGGTTGACCTCGACGCCGGTCAGCCCCGCCGCGGCCAGATCCGTGATCACGTCGTCGGGAACCTGCCAGCCGCGCGTCTCGCCACGCGGGTGCGCCAGGACGGTGACGCCGCCGGCGGCGTGTACGAGCCGGATCGCCCGTGCCGGGTCCAGCGCGTACCGGGAGACGTGAGCGCGGCCGCCAGGACCGATCCACTCCGCGGTGAACGCATCGTCGAAGGTCGGCACGACGCCAGCCTCGACCATGGCCCGGGCAATGTGCGGCCGCCCGACGACTCCCCCGCCGGCGATCTCGCTGACCTCTTCCCAGCTGACGGCCGCGCCGAGTTCGTTCAGCCGGGCGACCATCGCGCGGGCGCGGTGCAGCCGGCTCTCCCGGATCTCCGCCATCTCGCCGGACAGCCGGTCGTTCTCGGCATCGAAGAGGTAGGCCAGCACATGCACGCTGTGGCCTTCCAGGCGACACGACAGCTCCGAGCCCGGCACCAGGGTCAGTCCCGCGGGCAGCGCGCTGGCGGCCTCCCGGATGCCCGCCACCGTGTCGTGGTCGGTCAGCGCAATGACGTCCAGCCCGGCCTCGGCGGCGCGGCGGATCACGACGGCTGGCGGCTCAGTTCCGTCGGAGACACTGCTATGGCTGTGCAGGTCCGCGCGCACACTGCGAACAGTAACGGGTCAGCCCGGTAGCTGCGGCGAGGGTGCCCCGAACGGCAGGTCCATTTCCTGACCGGGATCGCGCAGGTCCCGCAGTTCCAGCGGCTCGGCCATAATCATCCCGGCCGTGTCCGGCCACATCACGAGCCACAGCCAGCTCCCGGACACCTCGCCGGCGAACGCGGCACATCCGCTCGCTTCCACGTGCCAGAGCGGGAACTCGTGGTGGGAGACCTCGACCGCCCCGGCGGGCGGGCCCTCGGTGAACTCCGTGCCCGGATCGGGACCCTCCAGGCCGGCGAAACTGGCCCCGAGGCCCACGCCTGGTTCCTCCGAGACCAGCATCATCTCGGCCATGCCACCCATCGGGTTCGGCCCGGACAGGGCGACCGAGCAGCCCCGCGTCCCGGTGCGCTCGTCGCCTGCCGCGGCGAATCCGGTCACGAGCCAGCCCTGCGGCAGCGGCCATGGCACCCAGACGGGAACCTCGGCTCCGCGGAGGACGCCCTGCAGGCCCGCTGGTGACGGGCTGAACCCCGCCCTCAGCGGGAACACGTCGCCGTGCTGCTCGCAGTGATACGCGCTCGACCAGATGCTGGGAGCACGCACCGCAGACTGGCAGCGCGGGCACATGAGTTCCTGCCTCATCTCACCTAGCGTTATGCCCTGCATGCGCTACGTCAAATACCTACTCGCCGGTATCCCGCGAGAACGGACATAATGTCGGCGTGACAGGGCATAGCGCAGCTCCGCGGATCCCGTGTGTCGGCGCCGTGATCACCGACGCCGCGGGCCGCCTGCTGCTTATCCTTCGCGGGCACGAGCCCGGCAAGGGCCTGTGGTCCGTGCCCGGCGGCCGGATCGAGCCGGGCGAGACCGATCAGGCTGCCGTCATCCGCGAGACATTCGAGGAAACGGGGTTGACCGTGGCCTGCGGTCCCCTTCTGGGCGCGGTCGAGGCGCCAGGCCTGGACGGGGCGGTCGTCGACATCCGGGACTATGCCGCGGAGGTGACGGGCGGGCGGCTCACGGCGGGTGACGACGCGGCCGACGCTCGCTGGGTTACCCCGGCCGAGCTTGCCCGGCTAGACGCGGATGGCGAGTTGGTCCACGGGCTGCTGGCCGCGCTCCGGACCTGGGGCGGGACGACCTGACAGTCGTTTCGTCCGGTTTAGGGCATCCTGACCCGGCCGCGACCCGACTTCCCACGCCTAAGGTGCACGAAAATCCGGCGAATCGGGCGCGAATCTGCACCCAGCGCGTGGGAAGTGAGGAAATCAGCGCCTCCGCAAGGTCCCCGAACCCGCGCGGCGGCCCTCAGCTCACGGCGACAGTGGCGAGCACCGCCGCCCGTGCCGCGATTGCCGAGCCGCGTGCTCCGGCCATGTCCAGATCCGGCACTAGCGCGATTGCCGACACCCGCTCCTGCTCCTCACGCAGCACGGTGTGCTCCCGCACCCTGGCCAGGAACCAGTCACGGAAGTCCGGCTTCGCCTCGACGACTCCCCCGCCGAGCAGGTAGACATGCGGGTCGGTGAAGTTCGCCGCGATGGTGAGCAGCCGCCCGATGGCCATGGCCTGCTGCTCGAAGATCTTCAGCGCCAGCGGATCACCCTGCTCGCCGTAACCTCGGACGAGCTTGGCCGCCACGCTCACGGGCTGGCTCGCCAGCTCGTGGCCGGGGAACTGGGTCAGCCAGTACGGCAGCAGGTTCTTCTCGATCCCGGTCAGTGACGCGATGCTCTCGGCGTCGCCCGGCAGGCCGCAGTTGCAACCGGGCATCGGCTGCCCCGGAGCGAGCAGCCCGTCCATTGGTAGCCAGATATGCCCGAGCTCTCCGGCCATTCCAGCCGCGCCGCGGATGACTTGCCCGGACTCGACCACGCCGCCGCCAAGCCCGGTGCCGACGATGACCGACACCGACGACCGCTCGGCAGCGCGCTCAGCGCCGAAATGCTTGTAGTGCGCGTACAGAGCGGCCGCGTTCGCGTCGTTGTTGAACACGACGGGGATGCCGAGCTCGGTCTCGAGTGCGTGGCGGACATCGAAGCCGCGCCACTCGTCGTTGGCGAAGTTCGTCGCGCCTTTCGAGGACAGGACGCCGTCGGCCGTGACCGGGCCGGGCGTGTCCAGCCCGACCGCGCGCACCGACTCGCGCGGCGTGCCGGTGAACTCCAGGACGTCCTCGAACGCCCGCGCCAAGGCGGCGATGGCCTTGACCGGGCCCTCGCGCACCAGGCTGGGCGACTCGGCCATCTCCTCCACGAGGAACAGGCCGGCCGAGTCAAGCACGGTGGCATTGATCGTGGTACCGCCGGTGTCCAGCCCGGCCACAACCCACCGATTCGCGTCCAGCATCCGTTTCCCTCCTGCCCGCCGCACCTGCGAATCTAGCTTGTCAGCTAGTCCGGGGAGTCTGCCACCGCCGGGCGGCCTGACTCCGTCGCCGGGCCGATCTGCCACGGTCCGACGTGATCGGCGAGCGCCACGAGCAGGACGACAGCAGCTGCGCAGCAGCTCAGTGTCAGTGCGGAGACATGCGGCGCGAGCAGCCCGAGCAGGGCGAGCACCACGAGCGCGAGCCCGCGCGGCCGGTTCAGCTGCTTCCAGACGGTCAGCTTGAAGGCCAGGTGGCCGAGGATGAACAGCCCGGTTCCGCCAAGGATCAGCCAGCTGGTGAACGACACTCCGACAGCGTCCGGCCGGTCCAGGACGAGCTCGTCCCCGGCCGCCACCACGATGATGCCCGCCACCATGATCGGATGGATGAAGTGGTAGGCCGACCTGCCGAGGCGGCCAGGGTCGGCCGACTCGGCGATGAGGCGGGCACCGTCCTCGGCACTGCGGTCGAAGTACAGCCACCACAGGGCAGCGCTGCCGGCGAACGCCGCCACGAAGGCGGCCGCGGCCGGCCCGTGACTGGCGTGCGGGTCGCCCAGCAGCCCGGTCAGCGTGGCGCCGATGACCACGATGGACTCGCCGAGCGCGATCAGGATGAATGCCTGGCAGCGCTCGGCGAAATGGCCCCCCTCGATGTTCCACTCCTGCGTCTGTGTCCGGCCGAGGCCGGGCGTCCAGAATCCGACGGCTCCGCCGAGGAGGTCCACACCGACAGCACCCAGCCACAGCAGCGCCCGCGCCAGGTCTGAGCTCGTGACCACGCCGCCGAGTACAGCCAGCGTCCCGCTCACACAGCACCAGGCGAGGATCCGGACGAAGTTGGCCTGGAGCGCCTCGCCGCGAAGCGCCCAGACCGCGAAGACGCTCCGGCCGATCTGCATGGCCGCGTAGCTGCAGCCGACCAGCAGCCCGCTGTCGCCGAAGGCTCTCGGCAGCGCCGCCGACATGGCCAGGCTGACCAGCATGAGGACGAGCAGGAACAGGCGCACCGGGATGCGCTGCGGGTCCAGCCAGTTGGTGAGCCACGTCGTGTACACCCAGAGCTGCCAGACCATCGCCAGCAGCACCGCCGTCTGCAGCGCGCCGGCAAGCGTCCGATGATGCAGCAGGTAGTGCGACAGCTGGGTGACCGCGAAGACATACACCAAGTCGAAGAACAGCTCGATGTTCGTTACCCGCGACCCCTGCGACCGGTCGCGCAGGAACGCCGGGTGCGGGGCCGCCGCCTCGCTCACCGCTGCCCCCTCGCCCGCGCCGGATCCGCTGCCACCGGACTCGCACTCTCTCGCAGCGACTACTCCGGTGGCTCGAATCGTCGTGTGCGGGTCAGCCCGGCGGCCCGTCCGCGCGCTGCCGCGACGAGCGCGAGCTTGCGGGAAGCCTCATCGATCATCTCCCCGTCGAGCATCGCCGCGCCGCGCCGCTGCACGGTCGTGTAGTACTCGTAGGCCTCGATGATCAGCTCAGCCTGGTCATAGGTCGCCTGCGACGGCGAGAACGCGGCATTGACCACGTCGACCTGGCCCGGATGCAGGACCCACTTGCCGTCGAACCCGAGGGACGCCACGCTGGCCGCGCTCGCCTTCAGACCATCGGTGTCCCTGATCGCGGCGAACGGTCCGTCGATAGCCTGCAGGCCGTTGGCGCGCGCGGCCACCAGGATGCGCACGTGCGCGTAGTGGAACGCGTCCCCGCCCTGGTACTGCTCAGGCGGCGCGCCGACCGTCAGCGACTGCATGCCCAGGCTGGCCATGAAATCCGCGGGCCCGAACACCAGCGCCTCGAGGCGCGCCGACCCGGCCGCGATCGCGTCGACGGCAGCCAGGCCAGCCGCATCCTCGATCTGCGCTTCGATGCCGATCTGCCCCTCGGGCAGGCCCGCGGCCCGCTCCACCTGGCTGAGCAGGATGTCCAGCCAGCTCACGTCCAGCGGCCCGCTCACCTTGGGCAGAACGATCGCGTCGAGAAACGACCCGGCCTGCTCGACGACGTCGATGACGTCACGGTATGCCCACGGAGTGCGCACGTCATTGACCCGGACGGCCCGGATCCGCTCGCCCCAGCCGCCCTCGCGGAGAGCCGCCACTACCGCCGCCCGGCTCCGGTCCTTCTCGGCTGGCGCCACGGCGTCCTCGAGGTCCAGGAATACCTCGTCGACGGGCAGCTCACGCGCCTTCGCCAGGAACCGGGGGCTGCTGCCCGGCACCGCGAGCGTCGTCCGCCGCGGCCGGTAGGCGCGTGCTGTCACGCTGCCCGAGCATAGCTGGCGGCTTCCGGCGGCTGCTTACTGCTGCCCGCGGACCAGACGCAGCACCGGCTCAGGCTCGCCGGGCTGGCTCGACAGCGCCGCGAGCTCTCGGCCGGCATCACCGAGGCCGGAGTAGTCGCAGACCTGCGCGAGTACGCTGACCAGCCCGTCGATCCGCTCGTCCAGCCGCCGGACGTCAAGCTCGGTCAGCGCCAGCCGCGCGTACTCCTGCTGCCGCCGCAGCCCCGGCCGGCGAGCCCGCAGGCGCAATAACGCCCCGGCGACCGCCGCGCGGACGGCTCGCGGCCTGTGCGCTGTCTCCGCCATGAAAGATCCTTCCCGGAAACGCGGCCGACCGGCACACAGCCTGCGCAAGTCCGCCGCATGCCAGCTACACCCTGTAGCCAGCTTCGACCACCCAGTAATGATGCCGTGGCAGCAGCAGTTCTGCGGGCCGATTGCCGGTAGCAGCCGCTCTCAGCTGCGGTCCGGCATGGTCGCGACGGCCGATCAGGCCGGACTGGAGCCCGCTGCGAGTCCGCGAGACTGACTCACTCGGACACGCACGGACAACCCGGCCGTACGATGGGGCCATGTCCACTGACTCAGCGCCGGCGGCTTCGGGCGTGGTCCTGCCAACCCCCGAGCAGGTCGCTCAGGCTCTCTCGACTGTCAACGACCCTGAGATCCACCGGCCGATTACCGATCTCGGCATGGTGAAGAGCATCGAGGTCACCCCCGGCGGGGTGGTGGTCGTCGGCGTCTTCCTGACGGTGTCGGGCTGTCCGCTGCGCGACACGATCACCAGGGACGTCACCGCCGCGGTCGGCAAGCTGAGCGGCGTCACCGCCGTCAAGGTGGACCTGGACGTGATGAGCGAGGAACAGCGGCGTGAGCTGCAGACCAAGCTCCGCGGCGGGCAGCCGGAGAAGGAGATCCCGTTCGCCAAGCCGGGCTCGCTGACGAAGGTCTACGCGATCGCCAGCGGCAAGGGAGGCGTCGGAAAGTCCTCGGTGACGGTGAACCTAGCCGTCGCGCTGGCGGCCATGGGCCAGAAGGTCGGCCTGCTGGACGCGGACATCTACGGGCACTCGGTGCCGCGGATGCTGGGCGTGACCGACCGGCCCACTCAGGTCGAGCAGATGATTATGCCGCCGACCGCGCACGGCGTGCGGGCGATCTCCAGCGGCATGCTCAAGCGCGGCAACGAGCCGCTGCCGCTCCGGGGACCGATCCTGCACCGGCTGCTGCAGCAGTTCCTGGCCGACGTCTTCTGGGGCGACCTGGACGTGCTGCTGCTTGACCTGCCGCCAGGCACCGGGGACGTGGCCATCTCGGCCGCTCATCTGGTGCCGGGCAGCGAGCTCGTCGTCGTGACGACGCCGCAGCTGGCATCGGCCGAGGTAGCCGAGCGCGCCGGGTCACTGGCCGTCCAACTCCACCAGCGGGTAGTCGGTGTGATCGAGAACATGTCCTACCTGCCGTGCCCGCACTGCGGCGAGCGGGTGGATGTCTTCGGCTCCGGCGGCGGCGTCGCGGTGGCAGACACACTCACGAAGCTCACGGGCGCGCCGGTTCCGCTCCTCGGCGAGGTGCCGATCGACCCCCGGCTGCGCGAGGCCGGCGACACCGGAGTGCCGATTGTCCTGGCGGACCCGGACGCGCCTGCGTCTCAGCAGCTGCGCAAGGTTGCCGAGAGCCTGGCTGGCCGCTCTCGCAGCCTGGCGGGCCGGCAGCTAGGCCTGAGCCCGGTCTAACGCGCGCAGACGCGCGTGCCGTCCATGATCGTTGTTGAGATTTCGGTGCTACAACCCCGGAAAAGCAACAACGTCAGGGTAAGACGCGGTCAGGTCGCTTCGGCGTCGTAGGGCGGACGCTCGCCGGGCTCCAAGGTGACGACCGGCGCCATCCGGCTCGCCACGGTCGTCCCGTTGGTGCCGTTTCCGCCAGTGCCGCCGGCGCTGCCGTTCGAACCGCCGTTCCCGAGCGTACCGAGCAATACGCCGTCCCCGGTCAGCTCGTCCATGAGGTGCTTGCGGACGAAGTGCTTCGGGTTGATATCGGCGATATCGAAGTTGCTGAACTCCGGTCCGAGATTCTCCTGCAGCTCCGACTTAGCCCCCTCGGCCATCCGGCGCAGCTCACGGATAGCCCGGCCAGCCTGCGCCGCAATCTCCGGAAGCCGGTCCGGCCCGAACACGAGCAAGGCGACGACGCCAAGCACGAGGAGCTTGGAGAAGTCCAAGTCAAACACCGGCAGGCTCCCGAGAGGTAGGGACCGCAGGCCGCGACCTGCCCTCACAGCGTAGCCCGTGACGGGCCGGGATCAGAATCCCTGCAAGCTAACGGCTGCCGCCTCCTTTCCCCGCGTTCACCGTCGCGTCCCAGGTCGGTCAGCCGCGCCCAGGTCAGGAGTTCGCCGAGCCCAGCGTCAGCCGGCCGTGCTGCAGTTGCCCGTGCTGGAGGAAGGTGACCGCGTCGGTCGTGCCCGGCGCCTGCGACTGGACCGCGTCGAGAAGCGCGTAAGAGCTGGAGATCGGCAGCTTGCCGAGCCTGGTGACGACATCACCAGCGTGCAACCCGGCCTTAGCGGCGGGACCGCCTGGCGCGACCGCGGGGCTGCTGCCGCTGGTCGACCCCGCGATCTGCGCGCCGTTACCGGTGTAGTTCTCGTTCAGCGTCGCGCCCAGCACCGAGTGGGTCGCGCGCCCGGTCCGGATGAGCTGCACAATCACCCGCCGGGCCTGGTTCACCGGGATTGCGAAGCCGAGGCCGATGCTGCCGCCCTGGGTGCCGGTGATGGGGTCATCGCCGAGCGTGTCGATGGCCGCGTCGATGCCGATGACCTGACCCTTTGCGTTAACGAGCGGGCCGCCGGAGTTGCCCGGGTTGATCGGCGCGTCAGTCTGAATCGCATCGAAGAACACCTGCGGCGTGCTGCCAGTTGCCGAGCCTGGCTGAACAGGCCTGTTCAGGGCGCTGACGATGCCGCTGGTGACGGTGTCGGCCAGGCCAAGCGGCGAGCCGATTGCCACCACCGGATCGCCGACCGCCACGGAGGTCGAGTTGCCTAGCGTCAGCGCCGGCAGGCCGGTCATGCCCGGAACCTTGATCACGGCGATGTCGGAGTACGGGTCGCGGCCGACGACGTGAGCGGTCGCCGCCTTGCCGTCGGAGAAGTACACCTTCAGCGACGTGTGCTGAAGCAGCCCGTCCAGCGTCACAACGTGGTTATCGGTGATGATGTAGCCGCCCTTGATCACGAAGCCAGAGCCGGTACCCTGGCCGTTGTTTACCTTGATCATCACGACGGCCGGCGTGTCGCGGGCCGCGATGCCCGCCACTGAGCTCGCCGGACGGCTCGCCAGGCCCGGCGGGACCGTGCCTAGCGTGTAGGTCGGATCGGCCTGGTTGCCCATACTGCGGGCGGCCACGACACCACCGATGACGCCGCCGATCAGGGTGCAGGCGACGGCCACCGCCGTCACGACCGCCAGCAGCCGCCACCCGCGCCGCCAGCTCGGGCGGGTGCCGCCGGGGGTGCCGCCTCGTTTCCTTCGTGACTCGAGCCAGGCGCGTGGGCGCCAGCTGCGGGGGTGGCGCCAGCTGCGAGGTCGCTCGTGCCGCGAGCCGCTGGCCGGGGCGTCGTCGAAGTACACCGAGTCCGCGAACCAGTCGAACTGTCCGAAATCACTCACTCGGGCGGGCGTCCCCGTGCGGCCGTCGGTCTGAGCATCCTCAGGCGAGTCCGCCAGGGCCTGACCGGACCCGGCGGACGTACCCACGGCACTATGAACAGGCCGGTCGGACATGCGCTGCCTCCCCCGTGACGGCCACGCAGGTCATGTGACCAACCGTCATCGGAGGGGTTCTTCCCCGGCAGGCACCGGGACTAGGCATCCGGACCGGGCGATTATGCGGCGCCCTCGGAATGCCTGATCAGGGCCGAGGCGAGATCAGGCTAGCGGGCGTCGGCTTCGCCAGCTCGGGGTGGACCCGGCGCGCGTCGCCGTTCAGGTTCTCGTGCGGCACCACCAGCACGTCGACCGACGGTGTCACCGGGAGCGATGGCGCCTGGGCCTGCGGCTCGCCGCCGGCGATGAAAGCGGCAGTGCCAAGTCCGGCCAGGAAGATCACCAGCGATCCGGCCAGGAAATAGCGGCCCGCGCGCTGCTCAGGCCTAGCGGGCTGGCTGGGAACGTCCCAGGTCGCGGGCTGCGGCCAGGCTTGCTCGGCGATGGGCGCGCCGCCAAGCACCGACTCCCGCAGCCCCATCAGCCTGCCGGTGAGCGCGGCTCCGGCTGCGGCCTCGCCCAGCGCGTTCATCCGCTTCTTGAGAGTGCGCAGTGCGGCGACCTCGTCCTGACACGCACCGCAGCGGGTGATGTGCACGAGGACGCGCTCGCGCTCGCTTCCGCTGAGCTCGCCGTCGATCAGCGCAGACAGACGCTGGCCGAGGTGGGTCACGGCTGGCCCCCCTGGGGCACCGGGACGTCGATCGTCAGGCGCGGCTGCGGCACGGCAGCCCCGAGCCGTCGCGGCCTGCGGTGCTCGAGGGCCTGGCGCAGCTGCGCCCGGCCGCGGTGGATACGGCTGCGCACTGTGCCCAGTTTCACGTCGAGCGTGTCGGCGATCTCCTCGTAAGACAGGCCCTCGATGTCGCAGAGGATCACGGCAGCGCGGTACTCCGGCGCCAGCGCCATCAGCGCCGCGTGGATGTCGCCGTCCAGGTGGCGGTCGTCGAACGCCTGCGCTGGCGTCGGCTCAGAGCCGCCGAGACGCGCCTCGGTCTCGTCCGCGAGGCCCTCGAACCTGATCCGCTGGCGGCGACGGGCCATGTCCAGGAACAGGTTGGTGGTGATCCGGTGCAGCCAGCCCTCGAAGGTACCGGGCGTGTAGCTATCGAGGGACCGGAAGACGCGCACGAAGACTTCCTGGGTCAGGTCCTCGGCGTCATGACTGTTTCCGGTCAGCCGGTAGGCGAGCCGGTACACCCGGGCGGAATGCTCGCGCACGACAGCCTCCCAGGTCGGCGGTGTCCATGACGCCACCTCGCCGGCTGGTCCTGCCTGCTCCACCGTCTCGCCTTGCACTGATAACCCTCCAACGCCTGCACCTACCGCAACCTCTGGCGGGTCGGCGTTGTTCCGTGGTCCGGCTTCCGGTTCAGCCCCCTGGCTATCCGGTCCATTACCGTCAGAACTGCCCCGTACCGCCGGAAGCCGATATTTCCTGCTTCCGGACAGTCATTCGGCTGACCTGGCGCTGGATGCTCCGCCTGCCTCTGCCCTCGTCAACGTATTAGGATACCTGGCTGGTTCCCGCGTGGTCGTGGCGGCAGCTAGGCTGCGGTTTTGAGTGCGTAACGGCAGCCCGGTAGGAGGTAGTTATTTCGATCACCGCGGGCACCCTCGCCTATCTTGATGATTTCCTGCCCGAGGATGACGCTCTTATCAGCGCCCGGCGAAACGCGGCCGAGGTCGGCGGCGCCGCGCCGGTCAGCCCGCTGACCGGGGGCACGCTCCGGTTCGTCGCCGCGGCGATCGGCGCGCGGGCGGTGGTCGAGATCGGCACCGGATGCGGCACCTCCGGCATCTGGCTGCTGCGCGGGATGCAGCCTGGCGGAGTGCTCACGACGGTGGACTCCGAGCCTGAGCATCAACGGCTCGCGCGGGCTGCGTTCGTGGCCGCGGGATTCCCGGCGAGCCGGTATCGTCTGATCGGCGGACTGGCGCTTGAGGTGCTGCCGCGGCTCGCCGACGGCGCCTATGACATGGTGTTCTGTGACGCCGACCGGCTCGAGCTTGCCGAATACCTGACGAGCGCGCTGCGGCTGCTACGGCCAGGAGGCGTCGCGGTCTTCACGGCAGTACTGCCGGGGAGCGTGCAGACCGAGCGGATGCCGACCGACGCTGAGGCTGCGGCGGCGGCCGGGCTGCGAGAGCAGATACGCGCGGACGAGGGCCTCGTACCTGTCCTGCTTCCTATCGGCCAGGGGCTGCTCGCAGCGGCAAAGCAGGCATCTTGACGGGAGTCCGGGCTCCAGCTGCAGGGCGGCCGAACTAATCGGAGCAATCAGGCAATACTAACAAACTTAGCAAGTCACTACACCATTATCAGCAGGTCGCAATCAGCACGGGCTCTGGCAGCAAAGGTGCTAGCCGACAGCCGTGTTCAGCGCCTCGCCGAGGGCGCGCGCCTCATCCGGAGTCAGCTCGACCACCAGGCGACCGCCACCTTCGAGCGGCACGCGCATGACGATGCCACGGCCCTCTTTGGTGACCTCAAGCGGACCGTCACCCGTCCGCGGCTTCATCGCCGCCATCCTGCTCCCCTTCCCTGCTCTGCGCACCGGACTGAAACCAGGTCCGGCCCTGCCAACGGCGCCTGGCGGTACTCCAGCCAGCCACAGACATCTCGATCAGTCCCTCCATTATCCAGTGTTCGGGCACCCGATGGTAACGATCAGCGGTCGCAGGTGTCTCAGACCGATACCCGGCGAGATCAGGGCACTCCGCGAAACCCGGCCCTGAGCACTATTTCGGCAGCATTCTGCCCGCTTCCGGGCCTTCTACCCGTGCCGCAAGAAGCTGCTTCCGCGGGTGCCGGTCGCGGCCTGGCGCCGAGGTTGCCCTCGGGCAGCGGCTCAGGCATGCTCGGCTTCGACAGCGCTGTCCGCGTGGTACCCGCACGGGGGGTGCCTGGGCGCGGCGGCAATCGGGAAGGAAGCCCCAGTGACCGACAGCGTGCTTCAGCAGGCCGACGGCGCAGTTGCCACGATCACGATCAACCGCCCTGACGCCAGGAATGCGCTAACGGCGGAGACCAAGGTCGCGCTGCTCGAGGCCTTGCGTGACTGCAGCGGCAGCGAATCCGTGCGGGCGGTCATCCTGACCGGCGCCGGCCAGTCGTTCTGCTCGGGCCAGGATCTGCGCGAGCACGCGGAACTGCTCGCGGGCGACACCGACCCGCTGGACACAGTTCGGCGGCACTACAACCCGATCATCGAGACCATCACCGGCATGCCGAAGCCGGTCGTCGCGGCTCTGCCGGGCGTGGCGGCGGGTGCGGGCGCTTCGATCGCCTTCGCCTGCGACTTCCGCATCGCGGCCGAGCGGGCCAGCCTCCTGCTGGCTTTCGCCAGAGTCGGCCTGGGTGCTGACTCCGGGGCGTCCTGGACGCTCCAGCGACTGGTCGGCAGTGCCATGGCCGCGGAGCTGCTGATGCTGGCTGAGCCTGTGACCTCAGCGGATGCGCTCAGCCTGGGCCTGGTCACTTCGGTGGTGCCGGACGCCGAGCTGATGAGCACGGCTAATGCGTTCGCGGCCCGGCTCGCGGCCGGCCCGACGCTGGCATACGCCGCCATCAAGGAGAGCCTCCTGTACGGAAGCAGCCACAGCCTCGATCAGTCGCTGGAGAAGGAGGCGCAACTGCAAACCCGGCTTGGCGCGTCTGCTGATCACCGCAGCGCCACGAAGGCGTTCGTGGCCAAACAGACCCCGGTCTTCGAGGGCCGCTAGCGCGGGCAGTGTGAAGCGGAGTGTGAAGCGACCAGAGTCAGAGCGGGACAGGGTCGGCGATCGCCGACTCCTCGTGCGCGCACACAATGTGCTCGGTGACGTCGATGAGGTCGGATAGGTCCATCTGCTCGTACCGGCCCGACGGCGTCCGCCAGGATACCGTCTCGCCGTGGCGCCACACGGTGAGGTGACGGCTGATGGACAGCACCGAGATGCCGTCCATGTCAGCACGGACGATACTGCTGAGCCCGCGCTCGGCGAGCATGGCCGCTAGCTCGCCGGTCAGCCAGTCCGGGCTGTACCGTGGTCTGCCGAGGTGGTCGGGAAGAACCGCAGGCGGGACGCGAAGCGCGAACCACACCGCCTTGCCGGGCACCCGCCAGTTGCCGAGGCGCGACCGGCTGAGATGGCAGCCCCACTGCCCGGCCGACAGACCCGCGACGACCTGAAGCCCGCGGCCGTTGACCGAGTCGAGCGGCGCCTTCGACATGCCGGGGTCCGCCCCCGCTGTCCAGCCGCGCTCGGTGTCGAACACCTTGCAGACGATTTCCCGAGTGCGGCCGGTGCCGCGCAGGTAAAGCCAGATCTCCGGGATGCCCGCCGCCGACCTGTGCCGGACGGTGGCGGGAGACACATTGCGCTGAGCGTGCAAGGTATTGGCCGCGAGCTCGCTGGCCATGGTGACACCGTCATGGATAAGCCCGGAGGGGATCGCGAGGCTGGAAAGAGCCTCGCGGAAGAAACGTCGGGCAGCGGCCGCGCAGGTCGTATCGATCGGCAGCGGTCGCGCGAAGCACCCGCCGCTGCTGATGCCCGCATCGGAAAGTCGTACCTCTTCGTCGGGCAGAATGGCCAGCGCCTCCGCGACCGGCGCCGCGAGAAGGCCGGACGCGGAAACGGGAGCACTACCGCTGGCAGGCACGGTGCTATCGCGCCCAGCTGAGCTGCGCGAAGACGCACTGACCACAGGTGTGCCCAGCACGCTCCCGCCGCTCTCGGCAGGCGTTGGCGGCCGCATGCTCCTCCGCCCTCCCGGGTTAGGCCTCTCCGAACCACAGGTTATGGGCATTGTGCGAAGTTTCGCAATGGGATCCAGTAATGTCGCCCAAATGGCCTGACGTACGGCTGTGGCCGTCCAACGCCTCTCACCCCGCGGAGATGCCCGCCTCGCCATTGTGCTCGCCGCTGTCACGGCGCGTCCCGGTTTCCGGGCAGCTCACTAGCGGCTGAAGCAGTCGGCCAGATGATCGTTCACGATGCCGCAGGCCTGCATCGCCGCGTACGCAGTGACCGGACCAGTGAAACGGAACCCGAGCTTGCGCAGCTCGCGCGACATCGCCGTCGACTCGGGCGACTTAGACGGCACGTCCGCCAGAGTCTTAGGCACGGCCGGTGAGTCAGGCTCGTAACGCCATACCAGCTCGGCTAGACCGACAGGCAGCCGCAACGCCGCCTGAGCATTGGCGATTGCCGCCGTGATCTTCGCGTTGTTCCTGACGATGCCCGCGTCGGTCATCAGCCGATCAACGTCACCGGGGCCGAAGTCCGCCACCGCTGCGATGTCGAAGCCCGCGAATGCCTGCCGGAAGTTCTCTCGCTTGCGGAGGATCGTCAGCCAGGACAGCCCAGACTGGAAGGCTTCCAGGCACAGCCGCTCGAAAATCCCGGTGTCCTCCCGGACCGGGCGGCCCCACTCTGTGTCGTGATAGGTGAGGTAGTCGGGCGAGCTCAGGCTCCACGGGCACCGCAGCCTGCCGTCGGGACCAGGCTCGGGAAGGCCCTTCGTCATTCAGCCTCGTCTCGAGGACCACCGTCAGCCGGGCCAGCTGCCGAAACCGCTCCGGCCGCCACATTCTCTCTGCGCAGCCGCTCTGGAGCGGTTCCGTTAGCCACAGCTAGGCTGCCGACCTCGTCGGCACCGCCCGCCTCAGCGTCGTCGCTCGCGGCGGCCGCCCCGCTGACTCCGGCAGCGTCGCCCGTCCCGGCCGCGTCACTTACTACGGCGGCGAAGTCGGCTGCCACGTCGTCATCCCCACCGGGCGGCCCCTCGTCCTCGGCCGGGATCTTTGCGGCCGGGCTCTCCGTGACCGGGCTGGCAGCCACGTCCCCTGCCGCGCCGTCATCACTAGCCGACGGCCCCGCGACCTCGGCCGGACTCTCCGTGA
>Ga0335074_10006008_pt1 | contig 16820 bp, 11 predicted proteins | sample Lox_Sample_23_FD_206715 | JGI IMG/M metagenome (GOLD analysis project Ga0335074, IMG submission 206715) | Soil microbial communities from Loxahatchee National Wildlife Refuge, Florida, United States - Lox_Sample_2.3 | ecosystem: Environmental > Terrestrial > Soil > Wetlands | place: USA...
CGGGCAGCTCGTCGATCGCGAAGATCGCATTCTGTGCGCAGACCGCCGCGCAGTTGCCGCAGTCGATGCACTCATCGGGATTGATGAAGACCTGCGAAACGGATGCCGCGGCGGGATCGCCCTCGGCCGGCGCAATGGCAGCGGTAGTGCACTCCGGCACGCAGACGAAGTCTTTGATGCAGGCGTCGGTCACAACATAAGCCATGGGAACTCGCTCCTCGTGGGGGCATCGACTTTACGCCCACAACTTGAAGCTAGCGGCATGGGAACGGCCCGGGCCGTGACCCGAGTCACGTTCAGAGTGTCGTGGGCTGCGAATCTACCTGATTGCGGTACTTCGCTCATCTCGCCCGCTGAAGCCCGCCCCTTCACGTTCCATTTGAGAGCCGAATTCCTGGCGTGCTAGACTCGGCATACTTCCCCAAGCAGTTCCGTTCTTTTGTGCAGCGTGCAAGAACCATGAGGAGGTCCCGCTGATGGCGTCAGCTTCGCAAGCCGCGATTACCCATCGCCTGCCCGCGATCACCGGCCGCAATGGCCTGGTTGACCGCTATTTTTATCTCTTCGCGTCGCTGCTCGTCGCCGGCATCGTCGTTTGGGGATTCAGCAAGACCGTCGACCAGAACCTCTTTCATGCCTCGCCGCCGCGTCCGCTCCTGCTTTGGTTTCACGGCGCGGCATTTTCGTCATGGGTGCTTTTCTTCATCTTTCAGTCGGCGCTGGTGCGCACGCGCAACGTCAAGGTACACCGGCTCTTTGGATGGTTCGGCGCCGGGCTCGCAGCGGTTATGGTGGTGCTCGGGTTCGTCATCGCTGTGGTCATGGCCCGTTTTCATTGGCTCGTCCTTCACGAAACCGGGACTGATGTCTTTATGAGCGTTCCCTGGGGCGACATGTTCGAGTTCGGGCCGTGCGTGGCCCTCGCGATTCTTTGGCGCAAAAAGCCGGAGTTCCATCGCCGGCTGATGTTCGTGGCCACGTGTTGCCTGCTCGATGCGGCTTTCGGCCGCAACGACTATATCTTCAACCACGACCTCTACTACGCCGGCGTCGACGCCGTTATTCTTCTCGGCGTAGTGCGCGACCTGATGGTCAACCGCAGCGTTCACGTCGTCTACCGCGTCGCCCTGCCGGTGCTCATCGTCTGGCAGGCCCTGCTGATTTACCTGTATCGCGGCGCGCCCGCATGGTGGCACACTTTGACCAGCCGGTTTGTTGCGTAGTGCAAATTCGAAGAAAGCCGCCGCTCCGCGCCTGCCTGAGTCGCCATTTAAACTAGACAGGTTATGCCCACTCTGAAAGCCGTGCGTGGCACCCGCGACCTGCTGCCGCCCGAGACGGCCCTGTGGAACCGCATCGAAGCGGCGGCGCGCGCCGTCTTTGCCCGGTATAACTTCGGCGAGATCCGCACCCCCATCTTCGAAGACACCTCGCTCTTCGCGCGCAGCGTGGGCGAAGACACCGACATCGTCTCGAAGGAGATGTACACGTGGGAGGATCGGGCGCGCGCGCAATCGGAGAGGGCCCAGTCTCTCACCCTCCGCCCCGAAAACACCGCCGGCGTGGTCCGTGCTTACATCGAGCACAAACTCGGCGAAACGGGCCAGTTGCATAAGCTCTACTACATCGGCCCGCAGTTTCGCCGCGAGCGACCGCAGAAAGGCCGCTACCGCCAGTTCTGGCAGATCGGCGCCGAGGTGATCGGCCCTCCTTCGGCCGGCAGCGAGTCGCCGCTGCGCGACGCCGAAGTCCTGGAGATGCTGGCCACGCTGCTCGATGAGCTCGGCATCACCGGCTGGACCCTCGAGCTCAACTCCGTCGGGTCGGCCGCCGATCGCGCTCGCTATAACGAAGTGCTGCGTGCCGCTCTCGTCAATGTCGCGCCCAAGATGTGTGCCGATTGCCAGCGCCGCGCCGTCACCAACCCGTTGCGCGTGCTCGATTGCAAGGTTCCCGAGGATCAGCCCATCATCGACTCGCTGCCCAAGATCACCGACTCGCTCGACGAAGACTCGAAGAAACACTTTGCGGCCGTCACCGCCGCGCTGGATGCGGCCGGCGTTCCCTACGCGCTCAACTCGCGCCTGGTACGCGGCCTCGACTATTACACCCGCACCACCTTCGAGTTCACGCACGGCGGCCTCGGCGCGCAAAATGCACTGCTGGGAGGCGGCCGCTACGACGGGCTCAGCGAGGCCATCGGCGGACCAAAGGCGCCGGGCATCGGCTTCGCCATGGGCCTCGACCGCCTCGTGCTCACACTGCAGGCCTCGGAGGCCGACCAAAACCCCGACCCGCGGCCAGCGATGGACGCGTATATCGCCCCACTCGGCGAGAACCTCAACCCGGCCGCCCTCAAGCTGGCCCGCGAGCTGCGCCGCGCCGGCCTCAGTATCGAACTCGGCGACGGCAGCTTTCGCCTCAAGAAGTCCTTCGAGACCGCCGACCGGGTTGCCCGCCGCATCGTCATCCTGGGCGAAGACGAGCTCCAATCCGGTATCCTGACAGTGAAGGATTTCGCGACAGGCATACAAACCAAGGTTCCGCGCGCGGAACTGGCTGCCTTTCTTACCCCTTGAGGGGGGAAACCTGGCGGTCGCTCGCGCCATGCCAATCAGAACAAAGGAAAAGGGTTGTGCTCGACTTTTTAGGCAATCTCGAACGCACGCATCTCTGCGGCACGCTGCGCGCCGCGAACGCCGGCGAACATGTCGTTCTCATGGGCTGGGTCAATCGCCGCCGTGACCACGGCAATCTGATCTTTCTCGACCTTCGCGACCGCACCGGCATTGCGCAGATTGTCCTCGACAAGGAGCTCACGCCCGGCGGTCATGCCAAGGGCGAGCAGGTTCGCCCCGAATACGTTGTGGCAGCCGTCGGCAAGGTTCGCCTGCGCTCGCCGGACGCCATCAACCCCAAAATGGAAACAGGCGAGATCGAAATCGAAGCCACCGAGCTTCGCGTCCTCAACGACACGCGCCTTGCGCCGTTCTCGCCGGCTGAAGACGCCATCCAGAACGAAGAAGTCCGTCTGAAGTATCGATATATCGACCTGCGCCGGCCTGCGATGCAGCGCAACTTCCGCCTGCGCCACGAAATCACCCGCGCCATCCGTGAAAGCCTCAGCGAACAGGGCTTCCTGGAAATTGAAACGCCCATTCTCAACAAAAGCACGCCCGAAGGCGCGCGCGATTTTCTCGTGCCCAGCCGCGTGCATCCCGGCCAGTTCTACGCGCTGCCCCAGTCGCCGCAGATCTTCAAGCAGATTCTCATGATCTCCGGCTTCGACCGCTACTTCCAGATCGCCCGCTGCTTTCGCGACGAAGACCAGCGTGCCGACCGCCAACTCGAATTTACCCAAGTCGATCTCGAGATGAGCTTCCCGCAGCAGGACTTGGTCTTCGGTGTCGTTGAGCAATTCCTCAAAGCGGCCTTCGCTTCGGCCGGCATCGCGCTGGCCATTCCGTTTCCCCGCATCAGCTACGACGAAGCACTACGCAACTATGGCACCGACAAACCCGACCTCCGCCTTCCCGGGCTCACCGACGTGCGGCCGGCCTTCACCGATGAAGCCCTCGCCACGCTGCAGATCGATCCCGCGCTCCCCGTCGTCGCTCTGCGCATACCAGGCGTGGGCGAGCTCAGCCGCAAGGAGCGCGAAGAGAACCATCCCCTCTTCGACCAGAAGAAGGGCGCGAAGTTTGTCGACGATTTCAAGCGTCTCGCCAAGAGCTTCCCTGATTCCGCCACGAAGGTGCGCACGCTCGCCGGCGCTGCCGACGCCGATTTCGTCATCATCGTTGCCGGCGATCCGGCGCATCACATCAAGGCCAGCGACACCAAGTTCCCCGGCCGGCTCTCCGAACGCGAGATCAATGTCTACGCGGCGGCAGGCAACTTCCGCGCTGAGCTGGCCAAGAAGTATGCTGACCGCCACGGGGCATTTCGCATGACCGATGAAGTCGTTCAGAGCGCAATCGGCTGGACGCACGGGGACGCCCTGATCAACGGCGGCCAGGCCTTTCATCCGATTTGGCTCACCGATTTTCCCATGTTCGAGTACGATCTTGCCTCAGGCAAATGGGTGCCCGCGCACCATCCCTTTACCGCCCCATACGAATCCGATATGCCGAACCTGGTGAGCGATCCGGCCAGCGTGCGCGCCAACTGCTACGATCTGGCCATGAACGGGCTTGAGCTGGGCTCCGGCTCCATCCGTATTCACCGCAAGGATGTGCAGCAGGTGATCTTTTCTTCGCTGGGCATCGGCGAGGAGGACGCGAAGACAAGATTCGGCTTCTTCCTGGACGCATTGGAATATGGAACGCCGCCGCACGGCGGCATTGCCCTCGGCCTCGATCGCATCGTGATGCTGCTGGCCGGCGCGCCCAGCCTGCGCGAAGTCATCGCCTTCCCCAAAACAGCGAAGGCGCTCGACCTGATGGCGGAAATGCCCACGCACGTGACCGAACAGCAGCTGAAGGAGCTGCACATTCGGGTGGTGACGAGGAGCTAGACCGGTTTCACAGTTGGTATGGGCACTTTCCAACCCTCATCAAGGTGGCTTTTTCTTGGAGAAAAAGCCAATTAGCTTTTGCGGCTCCGGGGTACGGTAACTGTGAAACCGGTATAAGGGCTCTAAAGCCCGCTGATTTCACGGCCGCCGGTTCGCGGCCTGCCGCTATTTTTGCGCGTCCTCCGTCGGCCAGCTCGGCGCTGAAAGCAGCACAGTCCAGATCGGGCCTTCCTCGTACAGCGGCGCATCCATTCTGACAAAGACGGGAAGATCCTTGCCGGCAACCCACAACTTGATATCGGGCGGCTGCTTGCCGACGATGGGCGCGACCACTCCGGCAATACCTCCAATATCTGTGTGAATGTTGAACCTGTCCGCTTCCCGTGCATCCGGACCAATGTCGACTTTGTCATTTCCGTCCGCTTTGATGTCCAGCGTGACGATTCTCGGTTTTGAAGCAACTGCCAGGTATGACACTTTCAGCTCGGTCGCACTATGCGGCAGATTTTCAATGAGAAGCGGGACCATGCCGTTGGCCAGGTCGGGACGAAGATCCATATGCTGGCTCTTCAAATCTCTTTCCGCGCCGGTCGTCTCGACCCAGGAGACTTCGCCTTTCTTGACGTCGATCGTGACATCGGAAGGCTTTGGGAATGAAGGCCCCTTCTGGATGTGGTGGTCGCGAATCAGCTCGAATGTTGATCCCTGGCGATAAATCGTTTCTTCGTCGTCAACCGAGCCATCAAGAAACTTGAAGACGGTTCGCGAGTCGACTATGTTTCCACGGACTCTGTTGGTTTCGTCACCCACCGCGATTTCCTTGCCATTTTCATCCTTAACCAGAAGAAAGGCGTGAATGTCGCCCTGTCTTTGCGTGACTCGGACCTGGTCGGCGGCAAGCGATCGCGCAATCATTGTGAGCGCGATAAAGAAAATTGTTGTCCAGCGAAAACGGCGATACGCAAGCAGAACACTCTTCATCTCGCAGTTGGATGGAGACGCGCGTTCACGAGTTGCACACCTCCGATTAACCGCAAAACCCGAAAAGATCGCGAAATCTCCCACCCACCTATGCCCTTCCCTTATTCCTCGTTCATGCCTCCTTCATGCAAAGCGTCCGAAGCTTCTTCATGGGGAAGGAGGTTCCGATGCGGATTAAGTTGACAATTGCCTGTGCGGTTCTTGCCCTGGCATCAGCTTCAGGCGCGGCGCGCGCAGCGGCACCCCCCGCCCAGTCCTTAAGCCATGCGCAGCTCAGGAGGATGATCGAAAATGCGCACACCACCGAAGACTATCTGACCCTGGCCTCGTATTTTCGGTGGCGCCAGCAGGAGTTTGAACGGCAGGCCCACGACGAGCTGACATTCTGGGCACTGCGCAGCATGAATGTCTCGCTGGAAGCGGCAAAATACCCCCGCCCCGCCGACTCTTCCCGAAACCGCTACGAATACTTCACGTATGAGGCACAGAAAATGAGCCGGCAAGCTGCACATTTCGAGAGCCTCTCTGCAAGCGCGAGCCACTGATTCCCGTTACCTGCTCGGGTTTGATTTCATCGCGATAGTAGTTGCGCCAGCGAAGGCTGGCGCATTCATTTTGCGGAGTTTACGGGCATTGGTTGCCATAGTTTCTTTGCAACATATTTATGTTTTGCTAATGTGCCGCTGGATAGCCTCGTTCTATGCCCATTCCGGCAATTTCAGAGTCGATGTCTCCGTCGCATTGCCCGGTTAACTCGAAGTCTTGCTGAGCGTCCTAGTCGGCGACACAATTCAGGCGCCGAAGACTCAGGATTCCACCCCACGAACAGAGGCCTGTTCGCGGGACCGAGTCTCTCTGCGCCGGCTTGAGAGCAGTCGCTTCGGCACGGATCAGCTCTGCAATCGTCGACGGAGTTCCGCTACTGGTGTCATGAACATCGCAAATTTTCTCCAAGCGCGAAATCACGCCAGTCCGGCTCGGCTTATCGGCGAAACTCTGGCAGGTTGCTGGGTAGTGGGCCTGTTGACTTTCACGGGATTTGTCCTTCACTTCAACCCTGCCCCGGTGGGGTTCCTCTTCCTTCTTGTCGTTGTCTGCGTGGCCATCCTCTGTGGATTCTGGCAGGCATCCATCGTGTCCGTAATGGCTTGTTGCTGTCTCGATTATTTTTTCTACCCGCCGATCTTCCATTTTTCCATCGCCGACCCGGTAGACTGGGTTGCGCTTGGTTCGTTTGAAGTTAGCGCCCTGCTGGTGAGCCGCCTGTCCTCGCGCGAACAGATCACTTCGCGCGAAGCGAAACTGCAGCGCACGTCAATGGAGCAGTTGTACGAGCTCAGCCGCAGCACGCTTCTCATCAACCTGCATCAGTCGCCCGGCCCGCAACTGGTGCATTTGATCCAGCGCATCTTCGCGGCCGAGGCGGTAGCGATCTTCGACATGAATTCCGGCACCAGCGACGTGGCCGGCCAATGGGCGCCGGGCGAAGAGGATTTTGCGAAGGAATGCTACCTGGCGCAAAGCGATGACGAGGATCATATGACGCACACTTCGCGCCGGCTTCTCCGCGTCGGCGCAGACTCCATCGGCGCCATGGCCATTCGTGGAGATCTGGGCCCATTGGTGGTGGACGCGCTTGCCTCGCTCACCGCCGTCACGCTCGACCGGTGCGTTTTCTTCGCCAAGGAGAGCCAGGTGGAGGCAGCGCACCAGAGCGAGCGACTGCGCGCGGCGGTTCTCGATTCGCTGGCACACGCTGTCAAAACTCCGCTCACGGCCATTCAGTCGGCAAGCGCAGGAATGGCCGAGGTCGGCAAGCTGAATCACGCGCAGGAAGAATTGCTCGCGCTGATCGAAGACGAAACCAGCAAACTCAGCCTGCTAAGCACCCGCCTGCTGCAGACCGCAAAACTTGAGGCGGATGAATTCAGCCTGGCCAAGGATGAAATTGTGGTGACCGAGCTGGTTGACAACGTCCTGACCGAACAGCGCGGGCGCCTGGCGGGCCATTCAATCGAGGTATCGGTTCCCGATCCCATGCTCACGATTCGCGGCGATCGCGAACTGCTCACGATTGCGCTCACGCAATTCCTTGACAACGCGGCGAAGTATTCGTTTGAGGGCACGGCGGTGAAGGTGTCGGCCTGGGAGAGTCACAAAGAATTCATGCTCTCGGTGCACAACTTCGGTCCCGCCATTCCCATCAACGATCGCGAGCGCATTTTTCAGCGCTTCTATCGCAGCGAGGGAACGCAACACATGGCGGCGGGAACCGGAATTGGCCTCTCGACCGTAATGATGGCCGCCGAAGCCCATCGCGGACACGTTTGGGTCATCAGCAATGCAGAAGAGGGAACAACGTTTTATCTTTCACTTCCACTGAACGGAGGAACCAGCCAGTGAATCAGGAAACAGTGGGCAACTTGCTCATCGTTGACGACGAGCGCTCCATCCGGCTGTCGCTGCGCACCATCTTGGGAAATTTCGGCTTTGTCATCGTTGAAGCGGCGCGCGGCGAGGAAGCGATTGCACTGGTACGCACCGCGCCCTTCGACGCCGTGCTGCTCGACATCAACATGCCGGGCATGGGCGGCATCGAAGTGTGCCGGCTGATGCGCAAGGCTGCGCCGCGACTGCCCATCCTTATGCTCACGGTGCAGGGCGGCGAAGAACGCAAAGTTGAAGCGCTCGACGCCGGCGCCGACGATTACATCACAAAGCCATTTCAGTTGCGTGAGCTCACCGCGCGTCTGCGCGCCGCCGTGCGACGCAACAAGGTCCTCGATGATAATGAGGCCGCCATCCTCATCGGCGACGTTCTGATCGATCCGGGCCGCCACCTTGTCGAAAAGGCCGGCAAACCGGTGCACCTTACTCCCAAGCAATTCGAGCTGCTCCACTACCTGATGATGCACGCCGGCCGGCCCATCCCCCATGCCAAGCTGCTGCGCTCCGTTTGGGGGCCCGAATACGGCAATGAACTCGAGTACCTGCGCACTTTCATTCGCCAGATCCGCATGAAGATTGAAGATGATCCCGCCAATCCGCAATATCTCGCCACCGATTCGCATATCGGCTACCGCTTTAACGAAAGCGCCGACACACCCGATCCCGCCCTAAAACAGAAGCCCGCCGTCGACGAGCAAAAGCCCGCCGAAGCGTAGCCGGATTCAGCTCGACGCGCAAGAGCAGGGCCTCAGGGCAACCTTGAGTCCACCGCAGCCAACGAAGGGGGCAACCTTGGAAATGCGGGCGACAAAAATCACCAGCGCCTCTGAGGGATGATGGAGCGCTCGCAAAACCATTGGTCCACCTCAATCGCCGGGCGGTTGGCGTTCACGGCGGCTTCGGCCGCGCCGGCGCGACAAGGCCCAAAGCTGATGGCTGAATGCCGGCCACTGTGCTATATTTCTTAAGGTGCGGAACGATTTCCGTTCCCGCGAAGCCGCACAAGAAACTCCTCTGGCGCGGCCTCTTCCACTCCCGGACGCGTAGCTCAACTGGCAGAGCATTCGGCTCTTAACCGACAGGTTGAAGGTTCGATTCCTTCCGCGTCCACCATTCAAGTCAATCAGGTAAGCCACTTCACTTCCGAGGTCCCATTCGATACCGGGAAAATACCGGGGACCCCTCGGCAAGAAAGCCCCTGAAGCTGCTGTTGCCGGTGCGCTCCGCATTTCTCAAAGATCAATTCAAAGAATAGTTGCAGCACCGTTTCCCCTTGATCCTTGGATGGGTCGAACGTGCCCTTGCTGACGACGTTGCTTGCGACGCACTCGGGTTGCTCCCCGAGATCGCGGTCGTTCGATGGCTGGAGCCGGAAGCCTTCAACTTTCGTTAACCCACAAACCCATTGGAGCGGGGGTTCGATCCCTAACTTCAGTAAGTACGACCCATACTCTGTAAGCCGCCCTGCAAAGAGCCTCTACCAGCCAATCAAGATTCTCTTCTGGGCCCCCTTCAATGTCCAGGTAGCGTCCTTGTGCGCTTCTAGGCAGCCTCAAGCCCACGACCGACGTCGACTTGGTTGGTTCAGCGGCGCGATCATGACGGTCGAGGTTGTTCTGGCGCCCGAAAATGAGGTGGAACTGTCCGACTCCAGTTCTTGATTTATCTTGGACGCCTGCTTGAACTCCTAGTTCTGGATGACGCCAGCGGTCTTGCCATACCGCGGAAGAGCGTTAAAATTCGAGCGAACCGGGGGTGAAGAAAGAGGGTCCGGCACTATAATAAGCCGCACCGATGCCAGTCAGTTCCGGTACGAAGTTCGGGCCGTACGAGATCGAGAAGCCGCTGGGCGCGGGCGGCATGGGTGAGGTGTACCGGGCCCGTGACACGCGACTGGGACGCATAGTCGCGATCAAAATTCTGCCGGCGCATTTGTGCGGAACGCGCGAGGCGAAAGAGCGCTTCGACCGTGAGGCGCGGGCTATTTCGTCGGTAAGCCATCCAAATATCTGCAACCTCTATGACGTGGGAACGCAGGACGGTACTAGCTATCTGGTGATGGAGTATCTGGAAGGGGAAACGATGGCGGACCGACTGAGCCACGGTCCATTGGCGCCGGAGACGCTGGTGAAGATGGCTCTGGAAATTGCCGAGGGGCTGGACAAGGCGCATCGAGGCGGGCTGGTGCATCGCGATCTGAAGCCGGCGAATCTGTTCATCACCCAGGATGAGCACGTAAAGATACTGGACTTCGGCTTGGCGAAGAGCCTGGTTGCTCTGGGCGTGGCAAACAACGATGGAGCGACGGCGGATGGGGCGAACTTTACCAGTCCGGGGCTGACGGTGGGCACGATCGCGTATATGTCGCCGGAGCAGGCGCGGGGCGAAGCTGTGGACGCGCGAAGCGATCTATTCTCGCTGGGGATGGTGCTGTACGAGATGGCGACGGCGAGGAAGGCGTTCGGCGGATCGTCGCCAGCGGTTATTTTGGAAGCGATTCTGAATCGGGATCCGGAGCCTCTGACGGGGGTGAATGCACGGATGCCGCCTACCCTCGAGAACATTCTTGAGAAACTGCTGGAAAAGGACGCGGATCTGCGCTACCAGACTGCGTCGGAATTGCGTGCGGACCTCAAGCGGCTGAGCCGCGATTTGGGATCGGGACGGCGCGCGGCGGCGGAGTCGAACGTATCGGATGCGAGTCCGCAGGCGGCCACGGTGAAGCAGAAGTCGGTCGCGGTGCTGTATTTCGAAAACCAGAGCGGATCGAAGGAAGACGAGTATTTCCGGGACGGGATCACGGAAGACATCGTGACGGAGATCTCGAAGATCGGGCAGCTGGACATCTTTCCGCGATCAGAGATGATGGCCTTTCGCGATAAGCAGGTGACGGCCCAGCAGGTAAGCCAGCAACTGGGAGCGCAGTACGTGCTGGAAGGGTCGATCCGTCGCGCGGGGAACCGGGTGCGCATTACCGCGCAGCTTGTGGAAGCCTCCACGCGACACTCGGTGTGGGCCGAGCGCTATGACCGACAATTGGAAGACGTGTTCGCGATCCAGGAAGAGATTGCGCGGAGCATCGCGCAAGCGCTGCGGATTACGCTGACACCCCAGGAAGAGAAGATCATCGCTCGGAAGCCTACGGAGAATCCGCTGGCCTACGACTTTTATCTGCGCGGAAGGAGTTACACGCGGCGTTATAACACCGATTACGCACTGCAGATGTTCGAGCAGGCCATCCAGCTGGACCCGAACTTCGCCTTGGCGCACGCGGGCATCGCTCATCTGTGCGGGTTGATTTACGAACTGCGTGAGCGCACGCCGCAGTGGATCGAGCGAGGGCTGGCGGCCTGTGATCGGGCGACGGCGCTGGCGCCGGATCTTCCGGAAGTGCTGGTAGCGCGGGCGCGGATTTCCTATGCGCAGAAGAAATACGATGAGACGGCGCTGCTGGCGCAAAAGGCGATCAAGCGCAAATTGGATTGCGACGGCGCATGGAACATTCTGGGGCGTGCATTGTTCGCATCGGGCCGCTACGAAGAGGCGGCGACGGTAGCGGAGCAGGCGATTGACGCGAACGGCGACGACTACAACGTCTATCTGCCGTACATGAACGCGCTGGAACGGCTGGGAAGGAAGAAAGAGGCCGAGCAATACAGAGAACGGCTGACCGCAGTTCTGCGGCAGCAACTGGAGCGCGAGCCGGAAGATGTCCGTGCGCGCATCTTGTTCGCGGCCTATCTGGCCAGTCATGCCGACGGCGCCGACGAGGCTATCCGGCATCTGCAAACGGCCATCGCGCTTCGGCCCCGCGATACAAACACGCTGTACAACGCTGCTTGTACCTATGGAGTGATGGGGCGCAAGGCGGAAGCACTGGATGCTGTGCGAAGAGCAGTCGCCGCCGGGTACGGCAATCTCGACTGGATGTCGAAAGACCCGGATCTGGACTGCTTGCACGATGACCCGGAGTTTCGCAAGCTGGTGGGGCGGGACTGAAGCACTCGCCCGGAACCTGAAACACAAAGGCTCTTAAAATCGACTTTGCTGGCTGGAAGTTGGTTTCAGGACGTATTGTTTGAATATTAAGTCTGTGAGGAGCACGAGATTTTGCAAAGGCTGAATTCAGCGGCAACGCTGATACAGAGAACAACCTCGGCTTCCCTGCAACGCTTAACCGACAGGTTGAAGGTTCGATTCCTTCCGCGTCCACCATTCCGCAGCCCTCATTGCCCGGATCTCTTTCGTATCGGCCGATCACCGTTGCGGTATCCTAATAAAGCGCGCCCGTAGCTCAGCTGGATAGAGCGAATGCCTCCGGAGCATTAGGTCGGGAGTTCGAATCTCTCCGGGCGCACCACTCCTTACTCTCTTGGAGTGCCTCAAAGACACCCGTCGAAATGCCGTTTGCTTTAGACGCACGAAGTTCGATTTTGCTTCATTCTCGCGTCGATTTTTCGCTCCGCAGCGCAAGAAATCGCTTCTGCACAACCTTCTGATTGCAGACGGGTTTAATCTTCTGTGCGCCCAAAAACCGGCGCCGGCGGCGCAACAGTTTGCGTCGCCGTTCATCTAATCATTGAGGTGGTGAGGCGGTTCGGCTCGTCTGCACATGGGTCGCGGGTGCCGGCGCTTCACAGGAGGCAAAGCAATGAAAATACCTGCATCCAAGCTCGCCGCGCTCCTTGGCGCCGGACTGGCGCTCGCGGCTCCAGCCGCATTTGCGGCCGACAATGCTCAGCAAGGCCAGGGCAGCGCGATCGTCACCGTGCTGCAAGGCCAGGAGATTCCCGGTGGCATTCCCCAACAGGCTTTGCAGCTGAAGCTGGATGGGAAAGAGTCGAATATTACCGGATGGACGCAGCTCCGTGGTCCCCAAAACAAAATCGAACTCGTCATCCTCATTGACGACGCCGCACGGAGCAGCCTGGGCATCCAGCTCAACGAAATCGCAAAGTTCATTGCTAATCTTCCGCCCAATGCGCAAGTTGCCGTAGCCTATATGCTCAACGGCCGCGCAACAATGAGCGGGCCGCTGACCACCGATCGCGCTGCGGTGGAACGCCAGTTGCACCTGCCCCTCTCGGGAATGCCCGGAATCGAGGCGAGCCCGTATTTCTGCCTGTCTGATCTTGCCAAGCACTGGCCGTCGCAACAGGCGAATGCCCGCCGCGAAGTCGTCATGGTGACCGACGGCGTTGACCCCTATGAACGCCGCTACGATCCGGAAGACCCGTACGTGCTGGCAGCCATCGACGACGCCGTGCGCGCGCGCATCATCGTTTACTCCATTTACTGGACAAGCTCCGGCCGCTTCGACCGCACCGAATACGGCAACGACACCGGTCAGGATCTGCTTGCTTTGGTGACCGACGCTACGGGTGGCAATGATTACTGGATCGGGTACGGGAATCCCGTCTCGTTCCAGCCGTACTTTGCCGATATCGATCGCCGCCTCGAAAACCAGTACGAGCTTGACTTCATGGCGCCGGTCGGGAACAAGCCGCAGATCGAAAGCATGAAACTGAAACTGAGCGCGCCGGCCAAAGTCGAAGCGCCCCAGCAAGTCTACGTGCACGCGCCGGCACAATAAAGCGGCGCCCACGCAGCCACAGTGAAACGCGGAGCCATCGGGCTCCGCGTTTGCTTTGAGTCGGATCTGCGGTTGCGCTTCTTAACGTCCGCTCATCTCATTGAGTCCCACCCCATCGAGAATCCGGCGCAGAGACTTCTCCACTCGGGCCTCGCGAGTCATCGAGCGCTTCGCAGCCGAAAAATAAAGAAGGTATGCTCTCTGCCGTCCTGGGGTCAAAGATCGAAAAGCTGCTTTCAATCCAGGGATCTCCGCAAATTTCCTCTGCAGCTCTTCGGGGATCTCATAGTCCGTGATCTTTTTCAAACGAACCTTCAAGCCGGCTTTTTCCACCTCCACGGCTTCGTGAATATAGGCCTTCAGGGCGGGCTCCAGCCTGGCAATGCCGCGAACATTTGTGAACTTGATCCAGCGCCCCGCCTGGGAATTCTCACCGGGCTTCGCGAGCAATTTTTGGGGATCCTTGAGCAAAGCACCCTTGAAAAATGCCAACGCGCACGATTCCTTCAACCCATTGATTCCCACCACGTTCTTGCCGTCAACCGTGTAACAGGGGATCTTCCACTTCCACTCTTCGGTGAGCCCGCAGCCAAGGATGACCTTTCTCAGTCTCCTCAGCTCCTGCTGCCATTTTGGAACTCGATTGAGATAAGCGTCGACTTCAGGGTGCATCTCGCCTCCGAAGGATTACCAATTTCGGCGCGCGCCGATTTCACTTTTCTCCTGCGGCGCATCAATACGCAAGCGCGACGGCATCGCAGCGCATCTCGCTGCCGGCGGCATACACGCGATACGCGCCTTGCTTGCGCAGCTCGATGCACTCGTAACGCCCGAAACCGCCGTCGCTCTCACCCATCGGCCAGCCCATGGTCTCCAGCGCCTTGCGCGTCTCCGCAGGAACACCCGCTTCCAGCCGTAGGATTCCCAGCGGTCCCAGGCCCGCGCGATCCTCGCCCATCGATTGCGATGAGCCCTCGTGGTGCCAGCGCGGACTGTCAGCCGCCGATTGCACATCCAGACCGTAGTCCACGCGGTTGATCACAATTTGCGTCTGTCCCTGCGGCTGCATATCGCCGCCCATCACGCCAAACGAGAACCACGGTGCGCCGTCGCGAGACGCGAAGCCGGGAATGATGGTCTGGAAAGGCCGCTTGCCCGGAGCGTAGATATTCGGGTGGCCGTCCTGCAGACTGAAGAGCTGGCCGCGGTCCTGAAACATGAATCCGAGTCCGTCGGCGACCAGTCCTGAGCCCATCCCGCGAAAATTCGACTGAATCATCGATACCATCAAGCCGTCTTTGTCGGCTGTTGTGAAGTACGTCGTATCGCCGTGGCTCGGCGCCTGCCCCGGCGCTACATGTTCGTTGATCGCATCCAGCTTGATCAGCTTGGCGCGCTCCCTTGCGTAGTCCTTTGAGATGAGCCAGTCGATGGGAATCTTGGCAAAATGCGGATCGGCATAATACCGCGCGCGATCTTCGTAGGCCAGCCGCTTGGCCTCAGCCTGTACGTGCAACGATTGCGGCGACTGAAATCCAAACCCGCGCAGATCGAAGTTCTCAATGATGTTCAGCATTTGCAGCGTTGCCAGCCCCTGCGTATTCGCCGGCATGCCAAACACATCAACGCCGCGATACTTTGTCACCAGCGGTTCCACCCACTCCGCATGTTGCTCGCGCAGATCCTCGGCGCTCAGCCATCCGCCGATGCGCTTGAAGTACGCGTCGATCGTCCTCGCGATCTCTCCATCGTAAAAGACGTCCCGCCCGCCATCGGCAATCATGCGATAGGTGCGCGCGAGATCGGGGTTGCGCCGCACGTCGTACTCGCGCGGTGCTACTCCGCCCGGCATGTACGTGGCCATGGCATTCGCCGTCTCTTCCACACCCGATCCCGGGCGCAAAAACGCCGCCATGTAGCGCTTCAAGTAGTAACCGATGATCTGAGGCATCGGATCGCCGTTTTCACATGCTGCAATCGCCGGCTCGAACAGCTCAGCCCACTTCAGCTTTCCGTAACGCTGGTGCAGCGTCCACCAACCGTCCAATGCGCCCGGTGTGGAAACTGAAACGGCTCCCAGCGCCGGGATCGCACCATTTTTCGCGCGCGACCGCACAGCTTCAAGGCTCAGCGCCTTGGGCGACTTGCCCGAGCTGGCCATTCCCGAGAGTTTTCCTGATCTCGGATCCCAGACAAATGCGAAACAGTCGCCGCCCAGCCCCGAGCTGACCGGCTCCACAAATCCCAGCACCGCATTCGCAGCAACGGCCGCGTCCACGGCGCTGCCTCCCTTCTTCAACATCGCGATGGCGGTTTGCGTGGCCAGGGGATGCGCCGTTCCCGCTGCGCCATTCAGGCCCAGCGCCGGAGATCGCGTGGCGAAACTCGCGCCAGAGGGCCGATCGCCGGCGTGCACGTCGGGCCGCAGGAATTTCTCCGCGTCTGCCGGCTGGAACTTTGGCACATCGGCAGTCACCGCCGTGGTATGCGCCCCCTGCACCTGCCCATCCGATTTGCCGGGCAGGCTTGCGGCAGTCCCAGCCGCGGCCAACGACACTGATTGAATGAAAGTGCGGCGGCGCATAGGCCATCTTCTCCTTGGATCTCAATTTACTGGTTGGCTACGGGAAGAGCAGTGTGCCTCGCGGCAACGCTTGACGACGACCCACATGCCGAGGAGTGTATCAGGCAATCGTCCAGGCCTATTTGTCGCAAATCGTGAGACGCGACCCCATGCAGACCCTTGACTGTCAACCTGCCCGCCAGGAATCCCCGCAACGGAATCTCTGCACCCCGGACCGGACCATGAGAATCTAGTAAAAGTACAGACCGATATAAGGTTCGCGGGGCGCTCGGTTCGCCTGGCGTGCCTCACCGCAAGCCGCCGAGCTTCCCCGGCCATTGCACAAATAGATGGCGAAACCGCCAGAGGGCAATTTTGTCAGCGAGCACAGCCACATTGCCTGCCGCAGCGGGAGCGGGCGCCCCGCCTGTGAAGGCAGTCGAAAATCCGAATAGCGGCGATCAGCCTCGCTGGAAGCCGCGGGTCAATCCGTGGCTTATCGCGATGACGGTGGCGCTGGCGGCGTTCATGGAAGTCCTCGATACCTCCATTGCCAACGTGGCACTGCCTCACATTGGCGGCTCTCTGGGCGCAAGCAACGACGAGGCTACCTGGGTCCTTACCAGCTACCTCGTCTCCAACGCAATCGTCCTTCCTCTCGGCGGCTGGATCTCGAGCCTCATGGGCCGCCGTAACTTCTTCGCTCTCTGCATCACCGG
>Ga0335074_10006009_pt1 | contig 16820 bp, 13 predicted proteins | sample Lox_Sample_23_FD_206715 | JGI IMG/M metagenome (GOLD analysis project Ga0335074, IMG submission 206715) | Soil microbial communities from Loxahatchee National Wildlife Refuge, Florida, United States - Lox_Sample_2.3 | ecosystem: Environmental > Terrestrial > Soil > Wetlands | place: USA...
CACGAGGAAGACGGCCGCCGCGGCCGCCACGAGCGCTGGTGCGTAGCGTTGCCTCAAACTCTCTCCCCCGACGCTCATGGCGGATCCGGCGCGGCTCGCGCACCTCGCTCACACGCTCCTCTGCGCGCGTAGTGTCCCATAACCGCTCGCGATGTGGACATGGCCACGGCCTGTTGCGGCCTCACCGGGCGGTCGCTCCGTCGTACGCGCGTATCAATCGCGTGCACAAGTTTGGGTCGACCACGCCTTGCTTGCCCAAATTTGGGCGCCTCGACCCGCCCGCGGACCATGCGGTGCCGCACTTTCATGGCTGGTATGGTCATTGCACGCGCATGCCCAACATCGAACAAGGGGAACCCTCGCCATGCGAACGACAACGAGAAAGGTCTGCACGCTCTCACCGAGCGATCCGCGTGCCTCGGGGCGGACAGGGCCCGGGATGAGCATCCTGCTCGCGGCCTTTCTCGGGTGCGCGGTGGGCCTGGCGACACGCTGCCTGGCCGATGATCCGCCGCCCTCCGCGAATGCCGGCAGCGATGCCGCCGCGGGCACGACGGGCGATACGGGACTCAGCGAGATCACCATCACCGCCCAGAAGTACAGCTCCACGATCCAGAACACGCCGATCAGCATCACGGCGCTGAGCGGGGATCAGCTGCAGGCGGCGGGAATCACGACCGTCGAGCAACTGACCGAGGATGTGCCCGGCCTTTCCATGCGGTATGGCGGACCCGGCGAGGCGGAGTACGAGGCGCGCGGCCTGGCATCGACGGGGGGCGCCTCGCCGACCGTCGGCTTCTATCTCGATGAGACGCCGCTCTCGCCGCCGGCGCTGTCGCAGGTCGGCAAGGTCGTGATCGACCCGGATCTCTACGATGTGAGCCGCATCGAGGTGCTGCGCGGACCCCAGGGCACGCTGTACGGCTCCGGCTCGATGGGCGGGACCATCCGGATCATCACCAACAAGCCCGAGCTCAATGCCTATGATGCCTCCTTTCAGGGCACGGTTTCGGACACCCTGGGGGGCGGCGTCAACGGCGGCGGCAACTTCATGTTCAACCTGCCGGTCGGCGAGACGCTCGCGCTGCGCTTCGTCGGCTCCGATTCGTACCGCAGCGGCTGGATCCAGCGCGTCGTGGTGAGCCCCTTTCCCACGGAGCTCTCACCGGCGACGACCTTTCCCATTCAGGACGCCCCGATCCAATCCATCGACCACGGCGTCAACACGGAAACCCTCTACAGCGGACGCATGACGCTTCTGTGGCAGCCGAACGAGGACTTCTCGCTGACGACGATGGCCCTGTACCAGCATCTGTACATGGGCGGGTACGACACCTTCGACGATCCGCCGGGTGCGGCCTACATGGCCCATTACGAGGCGTTTCCGGTTCGCGAGCCGATCGAGGACGACGTGAAGCTCTACAGCGTCACGATGACGGACAATCTCGGCTTCGCGGACCTGACGAGCGCCACCGCTTTCTGGGACCGGCGCGAGACGCAGGACGAGGACGCCTCGTGGTCGATCTACTACAGCAACGACGGCCCCGCCGGACCGCCTTTCGTTCCGATCGCGTATTACGAGATCGACCCGTCGCATCAGTTCAGCCAGGAGATCCGGCTCACCTCGCGGGGCAGCGACCGTGTGCACTGGGTGACGGGTGCGTTCTTCAGCGACCTGCATTCGACCTGGATCGAGGAGAGCAGCGACCCCTTGAACACGTTGAACCCGCTCGGGGCGTACTATGACTCGGTGAACCCCTACACGATGAAACAGTTCGCGTTGTTTGCCGACGGCACGCTGCAGATCACGAAGCAGTGGAGCTTCTCGACCGGTCTGCGCTGGTACCGCTACGCGAGCCGGCAGATCGAGGATGAGTGGGGCTATGACGCTCCGAATGAGCTGCCTCCGTCGGTCCTGCCCGTGACGCATGCGGCGGAGCGCGGTTTCAATCCGCGCTTCGATCTCTCCTACAGCCCGACCGCGAACCTGACGACGTACCTCTCCGCGAGCAAAGGATTCCGCCCGGGCGGAGCCAACCAGGTGTTCCCGCCGCCCGACGAGCCGCCGTACTGCTCGGCGGCGCCGCTCAGCTTCGGCCCGGACTCGGTCTGGGATTACGAGCTCGGCGAGAAGGCACGCATGTTCGACGGCTGGCTGGTGATCAACAGCGACGTGTACTACATCAAGTGGAACGACATCCAGCAGGCGCCGCTCCTCACCTGCGGCTACGAGTACGACACCAACGTCGGCAACGGACGCTCGTTCGGCCCGGAGCTGGAGGTGACCGCCAAGCTGTCGCAGGAGTGGACCGCGGCGGCGAGCGGCGCGTATACGGATTCCAAGATCACGAACCCGAACGCCGCATACATCTCTTACCTGACCACCTCCGCGTTCGCGGCGCCCGGAGTGCCCTACTGCGCGACCGCGGAGAATTGCCAGGCGCCGATCCTCAACATCCCGAAGCAGACGGCGAGCGCCTCGCTCATCTACACGCGTAGCATCGCGGACTACACCGTTTCGGCCCGGCTGTCGGATTCATTCGTCGGCTCGTCGTTCGACGAGTCGTACTTCTTCGGCTTGCAGGTGCCGTCCTACAACATCATGCGTGCTCGCGCGAGCCTGCTGCACGGGAACTGGTCGGTCGACCTGTTCGTCGACAATCTCACCGACAAGGTGGCCGAGATGAGCGCGAACAATACGAGCTTCCAGTTCAACATCCCGGGAATCATCCGCTACTCGACCAATCAGCCGAGGACCTTCGGCACGCAGTTCAGCTACCACTTCTGACGGCGGCTTGCGAATAGGCGGGCAGGGACGCCCGCACGACGGCCGGCCGCAGCTTCATGATCGCCCACGAGGCGATCACCCAGGCCGCCGCCACATACGGCCAGAGATTGTTCGGAAATTCCGGCACGGGATAGATGTTGCGATAGAGCACCCAGAAGAGCAGCAGCGGACCGAGCATGCAGAGCGCGGGCCAGAGCGGCCGGCCCTCGCGGTAGGCCTCCACTCCCTCGGCGGCACCGACGCCGATGTAGACGAGAATCAAGGCGAGCGCGGCGATGGTGCTCGTGTAGCTGTAGAAATTGCCGGCGCCGGTGAAGGGGGCCCAGGCGAGAAACGGCAGGACCGTGAGGACCGCGGCCAGTCCGATCGCGACGGTCGGCGTGTCGTGCACGGGATGAACCTCGGCGAGCGCCGCAGACAGGCCTGCGCGACCGAGCGCGAACAGGAGCCGCGCGGCCGCCGCCACGCTGCCGATCACCCCGGCGAAGCAGCTCGTTGCCGCGGCGAGGTCCAATGCGATCGCCACGCGCGGGGATGCGTAGCGGAGCGCAAGGTCGTTGAGGGGGGCGTCGGAGGCGGCGAGCGCCTTGATCCCGTGCGGTCCGAACCCGATCACCTCGCAGTACGAGACGAAGACGAAAAACACGGCCGAGGCGAGCACCGTCCCGAACAGGGCGATGGGAATGTTCCGCCGCGGATTGATCGTCTCCTCGCCGAGCGTCGCGGCGCCTTCGAAGCCGGCGAAGGACAGGACGCAGAACACCATGCCGAAGCCGATGCCCGACCAGCCGCCGAAGCTCGTCGCCGGGTGGAAGCTCGCCAACGTTCTCTCCATGCCGGGGGAGGCTTGACGCAGGATGCTCACGCACAGCGCCGTGATGCCCGTGACGGCCGCCGCTTCGAGCGCCAGCATGATCCGCCCGGCGAGCCGCATGTCGCGATAGGCGAGCCACCAGCCGAGGAGCAGCGAGAGGGCGCCGATCACGAGCCACAGCGGACCCCATGCGATGCCCATGCCCTTGAGGCCCGCGCAAACGAAACTGCCGACGAGGGCGGCGAAACCGGTGCCGAACCCGAGGTACGTGAGCAGCAGCGTCCAGCCCGCCGCGAATCCCAGCCGCGTGCCGAACGTATGGCCGATGTACGCATACGCCGAGCCGGCATGCGCCACCCGTCGCGTGAACGCCATGAACGAAAGCGCGATGAATGCGATCGCGACCGCGCCAATGAGAAATGCGAGCGGCGCCGCGGGGCCCGCCGCCTGAGCGACCAGGGTCACGTTGAAGGCGGCCGTGACCGTCGGGCAGGTGACCGAAAGGGAGAGTCCTGCCGCTTCGGGCAGACTCAGTCGTGGAATCAGGTTCTTCAAGATCGGTGGAGCGAGGCGTCGTGGACGCGGACATTTCACCACATCATGAAGGGCGCCACATCCGCCTCGGAGACCATGCCGCCCTCGACGTCAGTCATGGCTTGATCGATGATCGCGATGCCTTCATCGATCTCCGCCTCGCTCATGGTGAGCGGCGGCGTCAGCTCGAGCACGTTGCCGCGCAGTCCGACATAGAAGAGCACCGCACCGAGCTGGTAGGCGCGATAGATGATCCGTGCGGTCACGGTGGTCGGCACGGGCTCCCGTGCGGCGCGATCGCTCACCAGTTCCACCCCCACGGCGAGGCCGCGCCCGCGGACTTGCCCTATCATGGGGTGCCGCGCACTCAATTGGCGCAATGCGCCGGACAACCGGTCACCGAGCCGCTGCGCGCGCTCGGCCAGGCGCTCCTCGATGAGCGTGCGCAGCACGGCGCGGCCCGCCGCCGTGGCGACCGGATTTCCTGCCGTGGTTTGCAGTGCAAAGGCCGGCGCATGGTCCATGATGTGCCGCGGACCGATCACGGCCGAGAGCGGCAAGCCACCCCCGAGCGCCTTGCCGAGCACCACGAGATCGGGCTCGAGACCCTCGTGCTGAAAGCAATGCAGCTTGCCGCTGCGGGCGAGGCCCACCTTCACCTCATCGACGACGATCTGAATGCCGTGGCGGCGGCAGCGCTCTTGCACGCCGGCGAGAAAACCGGGCGGCGGGACGATGAGGCCGCCGTCCGCCATCAGGGGCTCGAGGAAGATCGCCGCAACCTGCTGCGGCGGACAAGTCGTCGCGAACTGGTAATCGAGCAGCGCGAGGACGCTCGCGGCCGTGAAGGCGGGTCGATAGGGATCCGGATAGGGCAGCAGCAGCAGACCCGCGCGGGGCAGCGTGTGGGTCATCGCCGTGTGGCCGCTGATGCTCATCGAGCCCGAGAGGCTGCCGTGATACGAGCCGATGAAGGAGATGAAACGGGATCGACCCGTCGCGGCCTCAATGGCCCGCATCGCGCAGTCGTTCGCGTCCGAGCCGGAGTGGCCGAACCAGACGCGGCGCTCGCCGCGTCCCGGCGTCAGTCGCAGCAACTCCTCCGCGAGGGCGACGGCGTTCTCGTTGGGGAAGGCGAGCAGGCTCGCCCCGGCCATGGAGGAGCACGCGGCCGAGACGGCCTCGATGATCGCCGGATGAGTGTATCCGAGCACGGCCGGCCCGAAGGAGGCGGAGAGGTCGAGCAGTCGTCGCCCGCCTTCCTCGATGAGTCGGTTACCGCTCCCGCCGACGAGCGCGAGCGGCGAGAAGCGCAACCGGGCGATGTTCGCGATGACTCGCGCGTCGCGTTCCCGCAGCGACCCGCGAGCGGCATCGGGCGCGCTCAAGCGCGGCCGCTCCCGAGGCGCGCAATCTCAGCGAGGAGCTCGCCGGTGCTCAACTGCCGGCAGTAGCCGCGGTTGTTGCGCAGGGACCAGGCGTGCCGCTCCGCCGATTGCGTGACACAGGCGTCGGTCGGCACCGTCACCAGGTAGCCGAGATCACACGCATCGCGCACCGCGGAATCCACGCATTGATCGGTGAGGCACCCGGCGATGATCAGGTAGCGAACACCGAGATTGCGCAGGACGTAGTCGATATTGGTGGAGATGAAGACGGAGGATGACGTCTTTGGAATGACGATCTCGTCCACGGCCGGGGCGAGCTCCTTCACGACCTGCCCGTCGGGCGAGCCCCGCGGCACGTTGAAGCCGCTGATCTTGTAATCGAGGGAGCGGTCACGCCCATCGGCCGTGAGACTCTCAATGACCGTGTAGATCACCTCGATGGCGGCGCCGCGACAGGCCTGCTGCAAGCGCACCATGTTGGGCAACGCGCTCGCCTCGAGCGTGCGGAAGAAGTACCCGTAGCGCTGCTCCTTCTCCGCCGCCCCGAGGCCGGCATACTCGCCCCCCTCCCACGTACAGTTGTAGTTCTGCACGTCAACGAACAGCAACGCCGTGTGAGGCGGCTCCACGGGCACCTCCCGGCTCGAGGCGGCACTCCCCGGGGGAGCGCTCACGGGGACACTCCCGCGCGTTCGGCCTCTCGCAATGCGTCCGCGATGCGCTGCGCCCACGCACGCTGTCCGGACTGCTCCGTGAGCAGATCCTGGCGGATCTCGATCTCGACGTGCGGGAGCTCGCGCGCCTCGGCATGACGCGGAATCGTGTAGTCGGTCGCGTCACTGACGCTGTAGGGCTCGTTATCCGCAACGATCAGGTCCGCCTCGCGCCGCAGCAGCTCGAGCACCAGGCCGGCGAATCGGCGGTCGCGGTTGTACAGGATCGCCGCATGCATCTGCCGTCGCACACCTTTGAACACATGCGTCATGCTGTGCTGAGCGACGATGATCGTGGGGCGGCCAGCCGCCCGCCGGTCATCGAGACAGCTGCGGATCCGAGCATGGTAGGGGTCGAAGATCGCGGTTCGGCGGGCGGCGCGCTCCGCGGGAGTCAAGCCCCGGTTACCCGGGATGTCGGTCGATTCGGAGACGCTCGGAATCGAGCTCGCCACCGCCGGGTCGCGGTTGCAGTCGATCACCAGCCGCGAATAGTTTTGCGCGATGAGCGGCGCATCGAGTGTGCGAGCGACCTCTCTCGCGACCGCGAGACTGCCGATGTCCCAGGCGATGTGCCGCTCGAGCTCGGATGCCGGCAGGCCGAGCGTGCCGAGTCGTCGAGGGATGCGAGGACTCGCATGATCGACGAGGATGACGAAGCTCGAGCGGCCCTCGCGTCCCCACTCGCTGACGGGCGGGGGCTCATCGGGGGCCAGCAACGGGTCGGCGATGAGCGAGGCGTCAGTTTCCATCGGAATTCTTAGTAAGCAGCGGCATAGCGGTGGCAGATGGCACCCTCGTCGAGTCCGTCGAGACCCTTGATCTCGGCGCGCTTGAACAGCAGGTACGCCTGCAACAGCGCCGCGCCGAGCCAGTCCGCGGCGACCTCGCTGCGCTCGAGGCCGATCAGCGCGTCGGCGAGACTCGCGGGCAGCGGACGTGCGGGCATCGTCTGAGCGTCGAGCTCGCGCCGCACGCCGTCGAGCCCGGCCTGCACCAGCATCGCGAGCGCGAGGTACGGGTTCCCCGTCGCATCCGCGACACGGAACTCGACGTTGAACTGCCGCGCCCGCGCGTCCGGATCGCGGCCGAACACCGGACAGATGCGTATCGCCGTACCTCGGTCGAGCGGGCCCGCGTCGGCCTGCACGGGGGCCCATCGATTCGGGCGCAATCGGTAGTAGGACGCAACGGAGGCCGCGGTGATCGCGCACAGGACCGGCAGGTGGTGCAGCATGCCGGCCACGAAGTGGTTGCCGATGCGCGAGAGCTGCCAGGGACCCTGCTCGTCGTAGAGCGCCGGCTGGTCGCCTCGGTCGATCAGGCTCCAATGGATGTGTGTGCCGTTCCCCGTGCCGCTCGGTTCGGGAATCGGCGCGAAGCTCACGCGGTGCCCGAGCCGGAAAGCCACCGCCTGGGCAAGCTCGCGGACGATCACGCTATCGTCGGCAGCGCGCAGGCCCAGCGCCGGGACCGAGGTGACCTCGAACTGCCGCGGGCCGTACTCGCACAGAAAGGAATCCGGGAGCACGCCCGCCTGCCGCATGGCGGCGAGCAGCGCCTCGCCGAACGGTCCCTGGCGGCGATAGCCGTCGAGCGCGTAGGGCTCGTGGGGATGCTCGGGGACACCGCTGTAGAGAAACTCCTGCTCGAACCCCGCGAGCAGGCGCATGCCGGTCTCGCTGTGCAGACGCTCGAGGGCACGGCGCAGCACCTGGCGGGGGCAGAACTCCCAGGGTGTGCCGTCCAGGCTCCGCAGGTCGCCGAGGAAGAAGAACTCGGGGCTCGAGCCTTCAAACGGAACGAATACGCGCGTGGTCACATCGGGAATGAGCGCAACCTCGCCCTGCGTGCCGAATGTCGTGACCTGGATGGGGCCGAAGGCCGACAGAAACAGGTTGCTCGGCGCAAGCCCCACGCCGCGCACCAGCCGCGCCTGCAGGTCGGACGACGGGAAGCTCTTGCCGCGCAAATGCGCGGACAGATCGCTGGTCCCGACGAAGACGATCGGCTCGCGTTGCATCGGAGCGTCAGAATCAGTCCGTCCGCGCGACGGATGCATACAGCTCCGGGCGCCGGTCCGACCGATAAGGATAGATGACGGCGGCCGCCGCGCGCGCATCGGTGCTGATCCCGCCGATGAGCAACGCCTCCGTGGCGCCCGCCGTGACGACCGGCCGTCCGTCGAGCGCGACCAAGCGCGATCCCCCGAGGTAGGTGAGACCGTTCTCCACCCCGGCGTGGTTGCAGTAGCCGATGTACACCTGGTTCTCGACGGCCCGCGCGGGCACGATGTAATCGGTGACGGCGGCGTACTCCGAGCTCGTCGCGGTCGGAATGAGAAGCAGATCGGCGCCCATCAGTGTGAGACAGCGCGCGGTCTCCGGAAACTCGAGGTCGTAGCAGATGAGCACGCCGATGCGAAAGCCCCCGAAGGCGAACGGCGGCTCGAGACGAGCACCCGGCCGGTAGGCCGCGCGCTCATCCGGACCGAACAGATGAGTCTTGCGATAGTGGGCGAGTGTGGTGCCATCCGGACCGACGACCTGCGCGGCGTTGTAGATGGAGGGCTCGCGCGATGCGCGCTCGGCGTACCCGTAGACGATGGCGAGCCCGTTCTCGCGGGCGATCTGCGCGATGCGCCGCGCGCTCGGCCCATCCCGCTCCTCGGCGAGCGAGGCGACGCGCGCGCCGATGTTGTAGCCGCAGAGCCAGCATTCCGGACACACGAGCAGCGAGGCACCCGCGCGAGCGGCCGCCTCCGCGGTGCGCGCAAGCTCGACGAGATTCGCCTCGACGTCCCCGGGAGACCCCGCAGCCTGCCACAGTGCTATCTTCAACCGCGTACCCTCCACGTCCGCTCGCCAGGAGACGTTCCGACATGCTCACGCTCTACAGCTTCGGTCCAGGCGCCAACTCACTGAAGCCACTGCTGGCGCTCTACGAGAAGGGTCTGCAGTTCACGCGGCGCCAGCTGAACCCCGCCATCTTCGAGCACCACGAGGACTGGTTCAAGAAGATCAACCCCAACGGCCAGGTCCCGGCGCTCGATCACGACGGCAAGATCATCACCGAATCCACGGTCATCTGCGAGTATCTCGAGGATGCCTTTCTGGATGCCCCGCGTCTGCAGCCGGACGACCCTTATGGGCGAGCCCGGATGCGGATCTGGACCAAGTGGGTGGACGAGTACTTCTGCTGGTGCGTGTCAACGATCGGCTGGGAGCGCAGGGTGAGCCGTCTCGCGCGCCAGTACACGGACGAGGAGTTCGAAGCCTACGTGAAGCGCATCCCGATCTACGAGCAGCAGATCAAGTGGCGCCGCGCCCGGGAGGGGTTTCCGAAGGAGATGCTCGCGGAGGAGATGCGCAAGATCGCCTTCTCCGTCCGGAAGCTGGAGGCGCGACTGGCCGAGAGCCCCTGGCTCGCGGGTCCCGAGTACACCCTCGCCGACATCTGCAACTTCGCCATCGCGAATGGCATGCAGAAGGGCTTTGCGGAGCTCGTGAACGAGCAGGACACGCCGCACCTCACCGGCTGGATCGAGCGCATCAACGCGCGTCCGGCGGCCCGGAAGATGTTCGCCGAAACGCCGCGCGAGACGCTCGAGCGTCCGGGGCAACCGGCGGCACCGAGCGGCCCCGAGGTGCGAGGCGCCGGCTGACCGGCGAGGCGCCCGCTGAGGTGCACAGCGCCGCCTCAGGATGACCCGTTGTCGGGGTTCTTCCCCGCGAGCGCGCGGCGGCCCTCCACGGCCTGCCAGATGAGCAGTATGGGGATGCCGATCGCGACATCGCGCGCCCTCTTCAGGAGTGACACCGCGAGCGCGAACTCCTTTCCGACTCCCACGACAGGGGCCAGCATGGCGTAGGCGGCCTCCTGCACGCCGAGTGCGTTGGGTACGAGAAAGGCGGCGCTGCGGGTCGCGTAGACGAGGCTCTCCATCGCGATCGCGGCGGGGAAGTCGACAGGCGCGCCGACCAGGCGAAACGCGATCCAAGTCCCCGCGGCGCCTGCGACCCACTCACAAAAGTGGAGCACCACGGAGAGGATGACGTGCAGGCGAGCGCGATAGATCGCATCGAGCGCGGCGGCCGCCGCCGCCGTGAACTTCGCGGAAGCCGGGAGCACGCGGCCGACGAGCTTGCTTGCGACCCAGTGGTGGCCATAGCGCTGCAGCGCGAGGAACACTCCGCCCGCCGCGGCGGCGAGGAGCAAGCCGACCGAGAAGACCAGTGTGAACGACGGCGTGAGGGGCGTTCGTGCCGCGCGCAGACTCAAGATGAGAACCCCGAGGGCGACGTAGGCGATCTGCGCGAGCATCTCTGTCGTCACGTCGACCACCATCGATGCAACCGCGAGCGGCGGTGCGACGCCGTGCAGGACGGCAGCGCGTACGCCGATCGCCATCCCACCGACCTGCGAGACCGGCAGCGCCTCGGAGGCTGCATCCCGGACCATCCGTGCCCAGATGAAAACCGACCATCCGAGGCGGGTCGAGCGCGGCATGAGGACACGCCACGCGGGACCGAGAAGCAGGAATAACAGCAGGGCTGCGACGCACAGGATCGCGAAACCGCCCCAGCCGACCGAGGTTGCAGCCGCGAGCACGGCGTGCAAGCCGGCGTGTGTCACCAGGTAGAAGGTGAGCGCGCCGCCGAGCACGGCGAGGATGGCGATGCGAAGCTTCATACCGATGCCGCGCATCATGGCACGAGGCGCGGCGGACGTTGGCGCACGGTCGATCGTGGCCGCGACTGTGTCCCGTCGCACGCCATCGCCGCGCGCTTCGTGGTACCCTTTCCAATATCCCCGAGGCCCTTCCCAGCATAGGGATTTGCGTTCCTCTCCATCATGCTGACCTGGTTCGAGCGCCTGTTCGAGCCCACGGCTCGAACGCCCACCGAGCCCCCGAGCCGGGGGCTCGCCGCGTTCTATTGGCATTACCTGCGGCAGGTGCGCTGGTTGATCGTGGCGCTGTTCGCAACGGGCCTGCTCGTCGCCGTGCTCGATGTGGCCATTCCGGTGTTCATCGGCCGCGTCGTCACGCTCGTCGCCCGCTACCGGCCGGACCGGCTGCTGCCCGAGGCGGGCTCGCAGCTCCTGTTCATGGCGCTATTCTTTCTCATCGGTCGTCCGGTTGCGCTCCTCGCGCAGTACATCGTCACCAACCAGATCATCAATCCGAGCGTGACCAACATGATCCGGTGGCAGACCCACTGGCATGTCGTGCGGCAGAGCTGGACCTTCTTTCAGAACGATTTCGCCGGCCGAATCGCCAACCGCGTGATCCAGACGGGCCCGGCGCTGCGCGAGAGCGTTGTGGCTGGAACGAACGCCGTCTGGTACATCCTCGTCTACGGCGCGAGCAGCGTCGCGCTGCTGTCCGCTGCGGAGTGGCACCTCGCGATTCCGATCCTGTGCTGGTTCGCGGTCTATGCCGTGCTCCTCACGCTCTTCGTGCCGCGCATGCGGGACCGTTCCCGGGCCATCTCCGAGGCGCGCTCGGCGCTCACCGGCCGTGTCGTGGACAGCTACACGAACATCCTCACCGTGAAGCTGTTCGCGCGGGCCGACGACGAGGATGCATTTGTCCGCGAGTCGGTCGACCATCACACCGCGGCGTTTCGCGCCCAGACACGCGTCGCAACCGGCTTCACGATGCTGCTCGCGGTGCTCAATGCGGCGCTGCTCGTCGCGATGGGGCTCACGGCCGTCCTCCTTTATCGTGCGGGGCACGTGGCCGTCGGCGCCGTCGCGACCGCGCTGCCCATGGCCTGGCAGATCGCGAACATGGCCGGCTGGGTCGCGCAAAACGTCACGAGCATCTTCGAGAACGTCGGGATCGTGCAGGATGGTATGCGCTCGATCGCGGTGCCCCGGCAGATGCCCGATCCGCCCGCGGCCCGCGAGCTCGTCGTCTCCGCCGGACAGATTCGGTTCGAGGGAATCGAGTTCGACTACGGGCGCAAGCGGCGGGTGGCGGTGCTGCATGGCATCGACCTCTCCATTGCGCCCGGTGAGCGCGTCGGGATCGTGGGCCCCTCGGGGGCGGGGAAGTCGACGCTCGTCAACCTGCTGCTGCGGTTCTATGACCCGGCCCGCGGGCGAATCCTGATCGATGGCCAGGATATCGCGCACGTGTCGCAGGAGAGTCTGCGCTCGCAGATTGCCATGGTCACGCAGGACACCGCCCTGCTGCACCGGTCGGTACTGGACAATATCCGGTACGGCCGGCCGCAAGCCACACGCACGATGATCGAGGAGGCCGCGCGCCGCGCGGAGGCCCACGAGTTCATCGTCGGGTTGGAGGACTGGATCGGACGGCGCGGCTACGATGCGCACGTCGGGGAGCGCGGCGTGAAGCTATCCGGCGGGCAGCGCCAACGCGTCGCCATCGCACGCGTGATCCTGAAGGATGCCCCGATCCTCGTGCTGGATGAGGCGACCTCCGCGCTCGACTCCGAGGTCGAGGCGGCAATCCAGGGGCAGCTCGATGCGCTGATGGACGGCCGCACGGTCATTGCCATCGCACACCGTCTGTCGACGATCGCGCGCATGGATCGACTGATCGTGCTCGATCGGGGAGGCATCCGCGAGAGCGGGACACATGCCGAGCTGCTCGCGGCCGACGGCCTCTATGCGCAGCTCTGGCAGCGCCAGTCGGGGGGATTCCTCTCCGATGTGGCGCCGCCGCGCGGCCGCCAGCGGACGATGCGCGCGGTCGAGCCGCGCGCGGGCTGAATCCTCGGGCAACCCTACGGCTGCAGCGCGCCGCTGCGGCGGTTCACGAGGAAGGCGGTCGGGTCCGAGAGGAAGTCGAGCACGACGTCGAGGAACGCTTCGGGGCGCTCGGCCGCAAGGTCGTGACCGGCGTCGTACACGAAGATCAGATGACACCCGGGCAGCAGGGCGCGCCAGCGCCGCCCGGTTTCGGGCGGCACTCGCTCGTCGCTCGTACCGAAGAGCGCGAGCGTCGGGATTTTCAACGCGGCAAAATGCTCGACGAGCGCGGCGTCCGCCGGTGGCGAAGCCGCCGCGAGGATGAGCGCGCGAACCGCGCCGGGTCGCATCACGGCGAGCCGCAGCGCCTCCTCGGCCGCGGTGCCCTGAGCGAGGAGGTCGAAGCTCTCGAGGCCCTCCGGGGAGCGGCGAGTCTCCGCAGGCCAGGGCGGGGGCTTCCAGCCGCTCGCCGGCAGGATCACGAGCGGCAGGCTCATGTGCCGAGCTCGCGGACGGCCGGCAGGACCTGAGTGCCGAAGCGCTCAATCGAAGCGAGCGCCTGCGCTCCACTCAGCGCCGGTATCAGATCGAGCACACCCGCGCCGACTTCCTCGTGGATGCGGCGGATCTGGGCGACCACGGTGCGTGGTCCGCCGAGCAGTAGCTGGCCTTGCTCGATGCGCTCGCGCGTCCCGCTCGCAAAGAGGGCGGCGACGCGTCCGCGCTGCGCTTCGTCGCGGCCGTAGTACCCGGCCCCCGCGATCGCGGACTCGGCGCCCTGGGAGAGCGCGAGGCTGACGCTGCGCGGGACGGCGGCGGCCGCCGCCGCGGCGAGGTCGTCCATGGCCTCATCATCCGTGCCGGCAACGTAGCAGGGGATGCGATAGATGATGTCGTGCGCATGGGGCGTCCATCCGGCGATGGCGGCCTGCGCGCGGTAGTGCCGCGAAGCCTTCGACGCCAGAGGCAAGCTCGTGACGGCAAACCCGAGCCCGATCCGGTTCTTCGCGGCGAACTCGCCGGACTCCGGACTCGACCCCGACATGTACAGCGGAGGGTGGGGCTGCTGCATGGGCCGCGGCCAAATGGAGATCGACTTGTACTGCCAGTAGCGTCCCTGCCAGCCGAACGGCTCCGGCTCGGTCCAGGCCATGCGGATCAGCTGCAAGGCTTCCTGGAAGCGGGCGCGCGATTCGGCCGGGTTGATGTTGTAGGTGACGTATTCGTTCGGCGTGCCACGCAACATCCCCGCGACGAGCCGCCCGCCCGACATCACATCGAGCATCGCGAACTCCTCGGCGACGCGCACGGGGTTGAGAATGGGAATGTTGGCGCCGAGGAGCGCGATCTTCGCGCGCTTGACCACCTGGGTGAGCGCGCCGGCGAGCACCATGGGATTGGGGGTGATGCAAAACGGCGTGAAGTGGTGCTCGGCAACCGTCACCCAATCGAAGCCGACGTCCTCGGCCAATCGGCTCTGCTCGATCGCCGTCTGAAACGTCTGCTGCGCGACGGCGGACGAATAGACCGTCGTGGGGACGGGCCAGCCGCTCGATGCCGTCGGGCCGGCGTACGTGCAAGGGCTGAACAGAGCAGCTTTCATCGACGTGCCCCACTTGCGGGATGAGCCGCGCCCGCGGCACCGGCGATCGGTCAGAAGCGCTGCCGCAGCATCATGATAGCCCCGCGCAGCCTGCCGATGCGCCTGTCCTGGAACCGTGGCCGCTCCGTGGCGTTCATCGGCGGAGGACCCTCGGCCGCATCCAGGAGCTGCAAGCAGAAACTTCAGGACCGGCTGAAGAGTCTCCTCAGGTGAGGCCGTCCCGGCCCCCGCCGCGGCGCGCGTCGCGCCCGAACAGTCGGTGCCCGAGCAGAAAGAGCGGCCAGCCGGTGAGCAGGACGACGATTCCGGCGAGCGCGAGCGACGGCTCGAGTGTGAACACGCGCGCGGCGACGGCGATCAAGCATGCGATGTAGATCGCCGGGAGCAGCGGATATCCCCACATCGAAAAGCCGCCCTCACCCGAGGCTCGCCGCCGCAATACGAACAGCGTCGAAGCCACGACGGCGAGTGTCAGGTTGTCGGTGAAGATGACGTAACGGACGAGCTTGTCGAACGAGCCGAGCAGGAACGCGGGCAGCAGCATCGTCACGCCGAAGAATGCGAGCGCCGACTCCTGCACCTGAGTGCTCGGGTTGATGCGCAGGAAGGCGCGCGGCAGCACACCATCCTCGGCCATCGCGTAGAAGCTGCGGGGCATCTGCAGGATCGTGGCATTGACGAATCCGGCGGCCGACAGGAACACCGCGATCGAGATGACGACTTCACCCGATCGGCCGAGCGCGGCGCGCGACAGGGTCGCGGCGACCAGCGGCGAGGAGGCGACGCCTGCCGTTCCGAGCACGCGTTGATAGGCGAAGTTGATCAGCAGGTACAGCGCGACCACCGTCAGCACCCCCGTCGCGATGGCGATCGGAAAGCGTCGCCGAGCGTCTTTGAGATCGGCGCCCAGGTTCATGGTCATGTGGTAGCCGCCGTAGGCGTAGAAGCACGGTATGAGCGCGGATGCGAGCCGCGGCTCCCACGGCACGGAGGACGCCGCCGGTACGCCGTGCGCCCGTGGCGCGAGCGTGAGCGCCAGGACCGCAAGACCGACAATCATGACGATCTTGAGCGTCGAGAGCAGATTCTGGGTGCGGGCGCCCGGTTTGATGCCCCAGTAGTTCAACGCGAGCAGCACGAGCATCGTGCCGCACGCGAACACGAGCGAGGCGTGGGCGGTGCGCCACGCCTGCGGCAGCAGCACCGGCAGCAGATAATCGGCTCCGATGAACGCCACACCCGCGGCGCCTGCGCCCTGCATCAGTGTCTGCGACCAGTTGAGCATGAATGCGAGCGTCGGGTGGTAGCAGTCGGCGACGACGCGGTAGTAGCCGCCGGCGCGCGGATGCCGCGAGCCGATCTCGGCGAAGAGGAAGGCGCCGATCAGGCTGATGAGCCCGCCCGCGAGCCAGGCCGCGAAGAACAGGACGGTGTCGCCCGCGGCCCCCGCAACGATGGCGGGCGTCGCGAAGATGCCGATGCCCACCACGAGGCTGAACACCACCATCGCGGTGTCGAACGTGGAGAGCCGCGCCTGAATGGCGCCGAGCGGCCGCTCAGCGCCCATGCAGGCACTCGGCGAGCAAGCGCGCGAGCTGCCGGAATTGGTCCATATCGTTGTAGAGCTGAGCCGAGATGCGCAGCACCGGCACCGGGTGGGGGTACAGCCATGTCTCGACGCCACGCTCCCGAAACCAGGCGTGCAGCCCCGTGCAGTCCCGATGCGCGGCGGGCGAGCCGCTCCCCGCGGGGGGCAAGGGGATGGAGGCCATGGAGCCGATCATCGATGCCGGACACGGATCGTCGAGATCGAGCGACTGGAGCAGGAGCGTTCGTGCCCGCAGCGCGAGCGCGCGATTGCTCGCCATGACCTGCGGCCAGCCGCCTGGAAGCAACGACCCCATCACGCGCAGGGACTCGGGGACGCACAGCCACGGGGAGGGATCGCAGGTGCCGACCCAGTCGAACTCCGCGCGCAATCCGTTCGTATACCCGTGGCTGATCACGGTCGGATGGATGTCGAGCTGACGATCGCGGCGCACGTGCAGGAAGGCGGCGCCCTTGGGAGCGCATAGCCACTTGTGGGCGTTGCCGGTGTAGTAGGCGGCGCCGAGCTTCGATAGTTCGAGCGGGACCATCCCCGGAGCATGCGCGCCATCGACCAGGGTCTCGATGCCGCGCGCCCGCAATTCCCCGACCAGGCGCTCGATCGGCAGCACGAGTGCGGTCGGACTCGTGACATGATCGAGCAGCGCGA
>Ga0335074_10006010_pt1 | contig 16818 bp, 10 predicted proteins | sample Lox_Sample_23_FD_206715 | JGI IMG/M metagenome (GOLD analysis project Ga0335074, IMG submission 206715) | Soil microbial communities from Loxahatchee National Wildlife Refuge, Florida, United States - Lox_Sample_2.3 | ecosystem: Environmental > Terrestrial > Soil > Wetlands | place: USA...
GCAGTGCCATTTCGGAACGGGCTTGCTCTCAGCGCGGGCTTTTCGGCTTCCGTTTCGCGGCGATCTTCAGCGCCTGATCGATCGCCTGCCGCGCACGCTTTTGTCGCGATTCAGGACTCCGGTAATAGAAGATGCCGAGCAGGTGATTGCGCCGCTGGATCGGTGTCATGGCCTGCCATCCCGCTCGCGCGCCGGAGTAGCGCTGAAAGGCAGCCTCAAGGATGGGGGGCGTCTGTCGTTCTCCCTCCATGGCGAGGAGCATGCGCTCGGCCATCAGGTCGGCGGTCCTGGCGCGCGTTTCCGGGCTTCGGGAGCGCGCGACCGTATCGGCGAGATATTTGCGGATGGAGGGGCTGAGCTGACCGTACCAGCGCTCCAGGCGCCTGCTCCGGCGAAGGATGCGGGCCAGTTCCGGAGGGATCGCGAGAGGACGCGCGTCGGTGTCCGGTTCCAGGACAATCTCAGCCTCGCACCCCAGCCGGGCGCCGGCGCCCCGCTGCATCGTCCTGTTGACCAGGAGCAGGTAGCCGAGACGCCTGTTGCTGAAGAGCGAGGTGCGGAAGGCAAAGCCGTTGATGGCGCCGCGGACGCGCAGGCGCTGGAGAGCCGGCCAGGTCCGAACCGGGTCGAAGGGCACACGCACGATGGTCCAGTTGAGGCTGGTGCCATCGTGTTCGAGAATTCCGCGGAATCTCTTCGCGCCGCTCACGTCCCAGAATCATACTCTGCGGGGCGTTTACTTCTTTGTCAGAGGTTTACGCGCGAAGTAATAGAGCGAAAAGGCGAGCAGCGCGAACATCAGGACGGAGACCCACTGCTGATCGAGGAAGGTCTGAGGCATCTGGAGCGGGTTGGTGGCGCGGCCGGTCATCGACTCCCAGAGCTTCATGCCGACCCCCATCAGGCCGACGATGCCGCCGGCGGCGATCAGCCCGCTGGCGTAGAGCGAGCCGGGGCTGATTTCGCTTTCCGATTCGGCGCCTTCGCCGGACTTCTCTGCTGCGCTGTCGACCATCCAGCGGACCACGCCGCCGGCAAAGATGGCGAGGGTTGTCGCGATGGAGAGATAGGATCCCACGGCAAAGGTGAGCGAGCGGATGCCCATGAGCTCGATGGCGATGACGAGGAAGACGCCCAGCAGAACCAGCCCCCAGGGTAGTTGCTGGCGCAGAATGCCGTTGATGACCGTCGCCATCAGGCGGGCCTGGGGCGCGGCGGCCTTCTCGCTGCCGATGCCCTGAATCCACTGCACGTCGATGGTGCCGGTCTTCGGATTGTAGAGGTACTTGCCGTCGGCGAGCTCGTGGGAGCCCAGAGCGTTGAGCAGAATGTACTGGCTGCCGGCTTCGACTTCGCTGGTCTTGTTGGGCAGGATCACGCGAATCTCTTTGCGCGTGAATGCGCCCTGGTCCTGGATCCCGTCGTGGACTGCGGAGAGGTTCCAGGTCTTCGACATGGAATGGAACTCCTCGAAGCCGCGATTCATGGCGTTGAGGGTGATGCCGACGGCGAAGGTTGAGACGCAAACGCCGATCATGAGGGCGACCTGCTGTTTCCAGGGAGTGCCGCCGACGATGAATCCGGTTTTGAGGTCCTGCGAGGTATCGCCGGCGTTGGCCGAAGCGATGCAAACGACGCCGCCCACGGTGATGGCGAGCGCTCCATAGGCGGGCGCGGTCCATCCCTTCACCAGAAAGACGGCGGCGGTGGCCATCAGCGTGGCAATGGTCATGCCGCTGATGGGGTTGGCCGAGCTGCCGATCAGCCCGACGATGCGCGACGAGACGGTGACAAAGAGGAAGCCGAAGATGACGATCAGCAGCGAGGCGGCGAGGTTGGCGAGCATGCCGGTTTGCGCGCCGGGAACCGGCTTGAAGGTGAGGAAGATCCACATGAGCGCCACAAGAGCGATGCTGCCGCCCACCACGACCGACATAGGGATGTCGCGCTGCGTACGGACATCGCGGGAAGCGGCCGTGCCGGCTTTTTTGCGCATATTGCCGAGGCCGGCTTTGAGCGCGCCGACGATGGTGGGGATGGTCCGAAAGAGCGTGATCAGCCCCGAGGCAGCGACGGCGCCGGCGCCCATGGGGCGGATGTAGGCGGACCACATATCGCCGGGCGACATCTGCGAGACGGGCTTGACCGCGGGGTACAGCGGTCCCGGCAGGTGCGAGCCGAAGAAGTAGATCGTCGGCATGAGCACCAGCCACGAGAAGACGCCCCCGGCAAACATGGTTCCGGCAACGCGGGCGCCGATGATGTAGCCGACGCCGAGGTATTCGGGGACGGTGTCGACGCGGACAGCAGCGCCCTTCATGATGTGCTGACGTCCCCAGTCGGGCTGGTAGTCGGGGGTGTCGGGCCAGGCGCCGAAGATGTTGCCGTTCTGGAAGAGGGTGTAGAGGCCGCCGAGTCCGAGACCGAGAAAGACACGGCTGGCGAAAGATCCGCCACGCTCTCCGGCCAGCAGCACGTCGGCGCAGGCGGTGCCCTCGGGATAAGTAAGGTTGCCGTGCTCCTCGACGATGAGCTGGCGGCGGAGGGGGATCATGAAGAGCAGGCCGAGCCAGCCGCCCAGCATGGCGAGCACGAATATGCGGAAGTATTCGAGGTCGAAGCCGAGAAAGATGAGCGCGGGCAGCGTGAAGATGACACCGGCGGCGATGGACTGGCCCGCGTTGCCGGTGGTCTGAACGATGTTGTTCTCGAGAATCGAGGCCCGCCCCAGCGCGCGCAGGACACTGATGGAAAGCACCGCGATAGGGATGGACGCGGCGACGGTCAGGCCCGCTTCAAGACCCACGTAGACGGTAACCGCGCCGAAGAGGAGACCGAAGAGACTGCCGAGGAGGATGGCGCGAAAGGTGAGCTCCGGACGCGATTCTTCCGGAGGGACATAGGGCTGAAATCCTTGCGTAGTCGACACGGAACCCGCCTCCCGCGAGTATCGGGGAAGCCTGAGTGTACCAGCCGGAAGCGGCTTGCCATAGTAGCGAAGGTCACGCAGGCTATGCTGGCTTATGGCTCCCCGGAAGCTCCTGGCCTACGGCGCGATCTATATATTGTGGGGCGGATCGTTTCTTGCCATCCGCGAGATTGTCGCCGTCGTGCCGCCGTTCTTTGCGGCTGGATTCCGCTTTATGGCGGCGGGGCTGGCGCTGCTGCTGTGGGGCGGCTTCGATGCGCGCTTCGAGCTGCGGCCGCGGCAGATGCTGGGCGCGATGGCGCTCGGCCTGGTGATGTTTACCTGCGATTACGCGAGCCTGTTCTGGGCGGAGACACGCGTCGCTTCGGGGATTGCCGCGGTGGTCTTCGCCATGATCCCGGTATGGATCTTTGCCGGTGAGGTGTTTCTGCTGCGCGAGCGCCGCGCCACGGCACTTTCGCTGGGCGGCATCGCATTGGGCTTTGCCGGAGTGGTAGTGCTGGGGCTGCGGCCCTCGGGTGGTGCGAGGCCCGGCGGCGTTTCCACCTTTGCCATCCTTGTGCTGGTGGGCGGCACGCTTTGCTGGTCCGTGGGAACGCTGTGGTCGCGACGGCTGTTATTGCCAAAACCGCAACATGCGAACTCGGGACTGCAAATGTTTTCAGGCGGGTTCTTTCTGCTTCTGCTGGCGGCTTCGACAGGCGAGCTGCACCGGCTTCCGCCGGCGCATATCCTGTTGGGCTGGCGAGTCGTGGCGAGTATGGCGTACCTGATTGTGGCTGCCTCGATCGTCTCGTACAGCGCGTATGTGTGGCTCATCGCGCACGATTCGCCGACGCGGGTTTCCAGCTACGCGTATGTGAATCCGGTTTTCGCGCTGATGATCGGGGCGCTGCTGGCGGGCGAACGGCTGACGCCGCTGGAGATGGCCGGAGCGGCGCTGGTGGTGGGCGGCGTTTTCGCCACGCTGATGGGCCGGTCGAGCGCTTCAGTGAGACCCAAAGCGCAAATGAAGCGGCCCGCCGCGCTGCATTAGACGGGCAGCGGCGATTCGGTCTGATCGGGCTGGTGCGTGGAGACGGCGTGCATGAGGCCTCCGCGGGAAAGGCGATAGCGCGTGCCACGCCAGAGAATGGTGCTGCCGGCATAGCTGGCGATCCAGCAACCGAGTCCGATGAGGTCGCGCAGCGGATAGAGAAGGATGGCGCGCAAAGGATGGCGGTCGTTGACCGCTGCAATGGCGACGAACGCCGCGAGAACCATCCGCTGCGCCACGCTGAAGCCCAGCAGCGAGAGGCCGAGGATGGGCCGATGCAGCGCGAGGGCCGCGAAACAAGCCAGCAGTCCGAAGGGAACGCTGAAGGTGAGCGCGGTGCCGAGGTGGCCGAGCGGGCGCGAAAAGCGCGTGGACTTCATCCAGCGCGCCTGATGCTGCACGGAGGCGGCAAAGCTGAGGTTGAGGATGATGTGATCGATGACGTGGGTCGAGAGGACGACCGTCTCGCCCTGCGCGGCAACGTTGGCGCCGAGGAGAAAGTCGTCGGAGCAATAGGGGCCGAGCACGCCAAAACCGCCCATTTTACGCACAGAGCCACGGCGCACGGCCATGGTGGGGCCGAGGGCGAACTTCATGCCTTCGAGCAGGTTCGCGGTGAGCACGCCGGCGGTCATCTCGACAGACATGCCGGCGGCTTCCAGCTTCGACCACAGGCTGCGATCGGCGATGCCGCGATAGAGGCAGGTGACGGCGCCGACGTTCTCGTCGGCGAAGGGCGCGACCACCTCGCGGATGTAATTCGGAGTTACGCGGACATCGCTGTCGCTGATGATGAAGATGTCGGTGCTGGCGGCAGCCTCCATGCGCTCGAGCGACGAAACCTTGGCATTGATGTAGGTATCTTCGCCGGTGGTGAGAAAGCGTACCGGGATTTGTGGATGGCGGGCAGCGACGCGGCGGGCGATCTCAAGGCCGGCGTCGGCGGGCTGGCGCGCGGCGAAGAGAATCTCGAAATCCGGATAGTTCTGGAGGAAAAACGACTCGAGGTGGGCTTCGAGGTTCGGCTCGGAGCCATGCAGCGGCTTGAAAAGACTGACAGGAGGCAGAAAGGGTGCTGCGCCGGAGCCCGGGGCGGCCACGAGTTGACGCTCACGGAGAAAGCGTACGAGACCCGCGACGGCGAGGAGGGCAAAGATCGTGGAGGTGAGCAGGCCGAAGAGGCCGAGGTCGAGGAGAATGTGGGACATAGGTCGGCGCGGGACATTCCCGCCGGGCAGACTCGACAATGAATCTGCCCTCTATCAGATTATCGTATGCAACAGGCGCGGCGAGGCATGAATCGGCGGGATTTTATGTTGGGAGGAGTCGCGGCGGCAGCATGGGCTGCGGCCGGATCTCGGGCACTCTTTGGGGCGGAGAGCCCCTCGGAACGGGAATTCCGGACCGGCGATGTCAGGCTGATGAGCGTTTATGAGTTGGCGCTGACGACGGTTCGCGGGAATTGGCTGCGATTGCCATCGTGGCCGGAGCCGGTGCAGGCGGAAGGCAGCGTTTATAACGGCGTGTGGCTGGAGGACGGTCCGCAGGAGGGCGCCGTGCTCGCATCGCTGGCGCCGGAGGCGGCACGCAGCGTGGCTCGTAACAATCACCTGATCTTTTTCGGGCTGCAAAAGCCGGACGGGCAGCTCCCGTACAGCGTGAAGAGCGCTGGGCCGGGATTTGGGCAGATCCAGATGGTGGTTCCGATTGCCTCGACCGCCTGGGAGCTGGCGCAGCGGTGGGGCGACGAGGAGCTGCTGACAAAGGCCTATGCGGCCTGCGCGCGGTGGGACGCCTGGCTGATGCGGTATCGCAATACGCGCGGAACGGGATTGTGCGAGGGCTTCTGCCCGTATGACACGGGGATGGACAACAGTCCGCGCTGGCGCGGCGTGCCAAACAGTTGTCCGGACGGCGACGCGCGGCGATGCCCGCAGGCTGCGGGGCTTCCGCGATTGTGTCCCGATCTTTCGGCGACGGTCTACGGCGGGCGCGTGGCGCTCGCCGGGATGGCGCGGGCGCTGGGCAGGAGCGGCGAGGCGGATGGCTGGACGGAATCGGCGGAGAGCATCCGGAAGCTGATTGTGGAGCGGCTGTACGATCCACGCGACGGGGCGTTCTACGATCTCGACGCGCAGAACCGGTTTGTACGGGTGCGCAGCACGGCGACGCTGCGAGTCCTCGGCGAGCACGTGGCGGATACGGATCTGTTCGAGGCGGTGTGGCGGAAGCAGGTGCACCACCCGCGCGCGTTCTGGGCGCCGTATCCATTCCCTTCCGTGGCCCTCGACGATCCGGAGTTTGTGCGGCCGATCCCGCGGAACTCCTGGGGCGGAGCGGCGCAGGCGCTGACGGCGCTGCGGGCGCCGCGATGGATGGAGCACTACGGCAAGCCGGCGGAATTGGCGCATGTGATGCAGCGGTGGGTCGAGGCGATTGGCCGGGAAAGAGCCTTCCGGCAGCAGATGGATCCGCTGACCGGGGCGTTCACGCGAGACGATCCCGGAGGGTATTCGCCTGCAGCGCTGGTGCTGGCCGAGTTTGTATGGAGGCTGTCGGGAGTTCGGGAGAACGGAGACCTGATCGAGTGGAATGTGCGTCCGCCGGCGGCGAGCGGATCGGAGTTTGCGGCAACGATGCACGGAGTGAAGGCTGCATTGTCGTACAGCGCAGGATCTGCGGAACTGCGGCTCGCGGGGCGGCTCCTGGCGCAGGTATCGGGAGTGGTCCGGCTGCTGACCACGCGAACGGGCGAGATGCGCGCAGCCGCGGGCATCGCAGAGGGGGCGTCACGGGTGACGTTGCGGACGCCTGGGCGGCCGGCCCGCTCGTTCACCATTGCGGCGAACGAGCGGGCGTCTCTGACGGCGACGATCGCCTGACGCGTATGGCTCAGGCGGCTTTCGCCTTGAGGATCTCTTTTGCAGCTTTGAGCGTGTGTGCGACCCGTCCTGCCGGGGATGTGCGGTGGAAGCGCTGCCAGGCGAATCCCGCGAGGCCGATGCTGAGCGCAGCCGCGCCGGCGAGCCAGGCAATGTGCGATTCCGCCCAGAATTCCCAGCTTTCCGGTTTGGCGCGGCTGTCAAAGGCGCCGTGCGCGCCGTGGTCGCCGGGGACGGGATCGTAGAGGTTGTCGGGGCGGCTGGGGTCTTCATGACCGTCGTATTGCTGGGCGTCGTAGCCGTTGCGGGCCAGGTACCAATCCCCGAGCCAGGGGGCGATTTTGTTGCCGAAGATCGCTTTGACCGTGGATCCGCCGACGAAGTATTCGCGCCGCCAGGGATGATGCGCGGCATAAACAATGGCGCGGGCGGCGACCTCGGGCTGGAAGATGGGCGGCACGGGCTGCGCCTTGCGGGGCAGCTTGCTGCGGCACCAGCCGAACTGGGGTGTATTGAGCGCCGGCATCTGGACCATGACGGTGCGGACGTGGCTCTTATCGTGGAGCAGTTCGGTGCGCAGCGCGGAGAAAAAGCCGAGGGCCGCGTGCTTCGCGGCGCAGTACGCGGCCTGAAGCGGGATGCTGCGGTAGGCCAGCGCGGATCCGACGTGCACGATGACGCCGCGATCCCGCGGGAGCATGTATTGGAGCGCCGCCAGGCTGCCGTTGACGAAACCGAGATAGGTAACCTCGGTGACGCGGCGAAATTCTTCGGCGGTGGTCTGTTTAATGGGGGCGAAAACCGAGGTCATGGCGTCGTTGACCCAGATGTCGATGGGTCCCAGGTTGCGCTCAACCTGCGCAGCGGCGTCGCTGACCTGTTCGGGATCGGCGACGTCGAGGGGCAGAACCAGCGCCTTGCCGCCGAGCGCTTCCACCTCGCGCTTTGCGCCCTCGAGACCCTCTATGCCGCGGGCGATCAGGCCAACGGATGCGCCGCGGCGCGCGAATTCCCGCACCGTAGCGCGGCCGACCCCGGCCGAAGCTCCGGTGATGACGACGACTTCATGTTTAGGCACGTTGCTCCCCTCGTCTTCCAGAGGGTTGGATGCGCAGGAGGGGCGGCGCTTTGCCGCGCAGCAGCATGGTTGCTACGACACGGCCGGGGATAACCGCGTTGTGCCGGTGCTCATCGAAATATCCTGGAGTTGCGGAGCACGGGACCTTGATCTTCGGCAAACCCAGGACAGTTTCGAGCAGAAGCACCGTGAGCGCAGCGATCGAGGATCTCACGGTTGAAAGCTACACCGTGCCGACGGACACTCCGGAGTCGGACGGGACGCTGGAGTGGGACCGGACGACCATCGTCATCGCCACGGCGACGGCCGGGGGCGAACAAGGCATGGGTTATACCTATGCGGACAGCGCGACGGCGACCCTGATCCACGAGGTGCTGGCGGGAGTGGTGCCGGGCATGGACGCGCTGTCGCCGGCTGCGGCGTACATGGCGATCTGGCAGCGCATTCGCAATCTGGGGCGCCCGGGCGTGGCCTCGATGGCGATTTCAGCGGTGGACTGTGCGCTGTGGGATCTGAAGGCGCGGCTGCTAAAGGTTCCGCTGGTGACGCTGCTGGGCGAGGTGCGCGCGGGCGCAGCGGTGTACGGCAGCGGCGGCTTCACCTCATACACAGACCGGCAGCTGGCTCAGCAGCTGGGGGGATGGGCGCACGAAGGCATGGCCGCGGTGAAGATGAAGATCGGGCGCGATACGCAGCTGGATCAGGAGCGGGTGCGCGTGGCGCGGGAAGCGATCGGGCCGAAGACCCGGCTGTATGTCGACGCCAACGGCGCGTACTCGCCGCGGCAGGCGCTGGAGCAGACCAGCATGCTGGCCGACTTCGACGTGCGCTGGTTTGAGGAGCCGGTAACCTCGGACAACCTTGAGGGCCTGCGCTTTGTGCGGGATCGCGCGCCGGCGCGGATGGAGATTGCGGCGGGCGAGTACGGCTACCGGATTTTCGACTTTCAGAGGATGCTGGCGGCGAGCGCAGTGGACGTGCTGCAGGCCGACATGACGCGGTGCGGCGGCATCACCGGATTCATGCAGGTGGCGGCGCTGTGCGAAGCGAACAACGTGCCGCTGTCGTCGCACACGGCGCCGGCGCTGCACGTGCATCCGGCATGCGCGGCGATTCCCTTCACCGAGATGGAGTATTTCCACGACCACGTTCGCATCGAGCGCATGCTCTTCGACGGTTTGCCACAACTGACGCGGGGCGAACTGCACCCCGATCTGTCGCGGCCCGGCAACGGCCTGATGCTGCGCCGCGCCGATGCGAGGAAATTTGCCGCGTAATTTCCCACCTGCTGCCAAGGAGGCGCCATGTCCGCGAAGCCATCTCCCCTGATCGCTCCCGAAGAACTCACCCGCCCGCTGGGGATGCGACGCGGCACCGGCGACGTGGACGTGGATGGGCTGCGACGCGAGCTGGAAAAATCGGTCGAGGGGGAAGTGCGCTTCGACGCCGGCACGAAGGCCATGTATGCGGTGGACGCCTCGAATTACCGGCAGACGCCGATCGGAGTCGTGATTCCGAAATCGAAAGAAGATGTAGTACAGGCGGTGGCCGCGTGCAGGAAATTCGGCGCTCCGCTGTTGTCGCGCGCGGGCGGGACGAGCCTGGCGGGGCAGACCTGCAACACGGCCATCGTGATCGACTGGTCGAAGTACATGCACAAGGTACTCGAGGTGAACGCGCAGGAGCGTTGGGCGCGGGTGCTGCCCGGGACGGTCTGCGACGATCTGCGGAACACGGCGATGCGGCTCACCGGCAATCAGCTGACGTGGGGGCCTGACCCGGCGACGCACAATCACTGCTGCTTCGGGGGGATGATCGGGAACAATTCGTGCGGCGCGCACGCGCAGATGGCCGGCAAGGTGGAGAACAATCTCGAGGAACTGGAAATCCTGCTCTACGACGGGACGCGCATGCAGGTGGGATGGACGACGGACGCGGAGCTGGAGCGGCGGATCACGGAGGGAGGGCGGATTGGCGGAATCTATGCGGGCCTGAAGTCGCTGCGCGACCGCTATGCGGAGAAGATTCGTGAAAAATATCCGCCGATTCCGAGGCGCGTCTCGGGATATAACCTGAACGATCTGATTCCTGGCAAGGACGGGCGGTTCAATGTCGCGCGGGCGTTGGTAGGCAGCGAAGGCACGCTGGTATCGATTCTTGAGGCAAAGTGCCGGCTGATCGATGCCAAGGCGGAACGCGCGATCCTGATGCTCGGCTATCCGGATATCTACGAGGCCGCGGACCATGTGATGGAGCTCGACGCGCTGCAGCCGATCGCGCTGGAGGGCATCGACCAACGGCTGCGCGACAACATGAAGAAGAAGGGGGACCGGCATAACAAATATCTGCACCTGCTGCCGGAGGGCAACGGCTGGCTACTGGTGGAGTTTGGCGCGGACCGCAAGCAGGATGCGATCGATCAGGCGCAGCAGGCGATTGAGAAGCTCGGGAAAGGCTCGAAAGCGCCGCACATGAAGCTGCTGACGGACTCGGACGAGATGCACCACATCTGGGAGGTGCGGGAGTCGGGGCTGGGCGCGACGGCGTTTGTGCCGGGCGAGCCGGACACGTGGCCGGGATGGGAGGATTCGGCAGTCGCGCCTGAGCAGCTGGGCTCGTATCTGCGCGGCCTGCGCGCGCTCTACAACAAATATGAATACAACCCGGCGTTGTATGGACACTTTGGGCAGGCGTGCGTGCATTGCCGGGTGGATTTCGACGTAACCAGCAGCGAGGGTATCAGGAAATGGCGCTCGTTCATGGACGAGGCGACCGACCTGTGCCTGAAGCACGAGGGGAGCTGGAGCGGCGAGCACGGCGACGGCCAGGCGCGCGCGGAATTCCTCGGCAAGATGTTCGGGCTGGAGCTGATCCGCGCGTTCCATGAGTACAAGACCATCTGGGATCCGGACTGGAAGATGAATCCGGGGAAGATTGTCGAGCCGAACCGCATGGATGAGGATTTGCGGCTGGGCGCTAACTACCAACCGTGGGAACCGAAGACGCATTTCCAGTTTCCCGACGACGGCGGCAGCTTTGCGCATGCGGCGCTGCGCTGCGTGGGAATCGGAAAATGCCGGCGCAAGGAGGGCACGAAGGCCGAAGACGACACCATGTGTCCCAGCTTCATGGTCACGCATGAAGAGCGGCACACGACACGCGGGCGGGCGCATCACCTGTGGGAGATGCTGCACGGCGGCATTCTGGAAGACCGCTGGCGCGACGAGAACGTGAAGGAGGCGCTGGATCTGTGCCTCTCCTGCAAAGGATGCAAGGGCGATTGCCCGGTGAACGTGGACATCGCGACGTATAAGGCGGAGTTTCTGTCGCACTACTGGGAGGGGCGATTCCGGCCGCGCTATGCGTATGCGTTTGGGCTGATCGATCAGTGGTCGCGGCTGGCGTCGCTGTGGCCGGGGTTGGTGAATCTGGTGACGCAGACACCGGGGCTCAGCGCGATGGCGAAGTCGCTGGCGGGCATGCCGCAGGGGCGCAGCATTCCGGAGTTCGCGCCGGAGACGTTCCAGAGCTGGTTCGCCAAGCGAGGAAAGAGACACCCGTCTCCGCGCGGCAAGGTGATCCTGTGGCCGGATACATTCAACAACTACTTCTTCCCGGAAACGGCGCAGTCGGCCGCCGAAGTGCTGGAAAGCGCCGGCTTCGAGGTCAAGGTGCCGAAGAAGCATCTTTGCTGCGGGCGGCCGCTCTACGACTACGGCTTTCTCGACCTGGCGAAGCAGTATCTGGAGCGGATCATGCGGACGCTGCGGAAAGACATTCAGGCCGGCGTGCCGGTGGTGGTGCTGGAGCCGAGCTGCGCGACGGTCTTCCGAGACGAGCTGCACAATCTGTTTCCGAACGACAAGCTCGCCGATAAGCTGCGCGCGCAGACGGTGGTGCTGAGCGAGTTGCTGGAGAAAAAAGCGCCGGATTTCAAAATGCCGAGGATGGCGCGCAAGGCGCTGGTGCAGGGACACTGCCATCACAAATCGGTGATCCGCTTCGATGACGAGAAGAAAGTGATGGAGCGCATGGGCCTGGACGCGAATCTGCTGGCGTCGGGCTGCTGCGGGATGGCCGGCTCATTTGGATTCGAGTCGGATAAGTACGATATCTCGCGGCAGATTGGGGAGCGAGCGTTGCTGCCCGCAGTGCGCGAAGCGCCGGAGACGACGCTGATCGTTGCGGATGGGTTCAGCTGCCGGACGCAGATCGCGCAGGAGACGAAGCGGCAGGGGCTGCATCTGGCGGAGGTAATCCGCATGGCGCAGAAGGAAGCGGACAGCGCGAGCCCGATTCCGCCGGAGGGTTTGCCCGAGGCAAGCCTGGTAGCGGAGCGGAAGCACACGCGGCGCATGGCGCGGATCAATGCGGCGGTCATGCTGGCGGCGATCGGCGCCTTCGGCGTGGTGGCTGCTCGGGCCATTAAAAAAGCCGCGTAAGTGCGTCGGAAGATAGGTGACGCGCATACGCTGGCATTTCAGTGTGCGTAGGCTGCGCGGATGCGCACGGTGCGATCCAGTTCGTCCATGGCCTGCAGGATTTTGAGGCGCAAATCGGGGTCGGGGTGCGCGGTGGCCAGATAGTTCCGAACCACGTCGAGCGAAGCCTGCGATTGCTGGCCGTCCATGAAGGCGTCGAGCCACGCGACCAGGAAAAAGATCTTGCGCTCGCGCTTGATCTGGTCGAGCGCGGCGAGGGATGGCTGGAGCCAGGGCGCCGTCAGCTCCGATTGGTTCCAGTAGTTGAAGGCGCCGAGGGAGGACTGAATCCAGTCTTCGGAGATCTGGGGATTGTGGAGGTAGTCGTTGAAATAGCGCTGCTTGGTGGCTGCGTTGGGCGTGGCGGCCTGGGCGACCCAGGCGAACTTGGGACCGTCGCCGGTGGAATCGCGTTGCTGTTCCGCGGCAAAGACGTCGGCGGCCTGCGGATCTCCGTAGGCGATGAGCGCAGTGACGAGCGACCAGCGATCCTGCTGACGAAGGTCGACGCCGGGAATGGCGAGCTGGCCCGCGAGCAGCTGTTTCATGGCTGCCTGGCCGATGCCCTGCGCGCCGAAGCCGGTGAGCGATCGGAACCAGACAATGCGCAGGTCATGGTCGGGGTCGTGCAGCATCCGATCGATTGCGGTGCCGGCTCCGCGCATCAGCAGCGCGCGCTGCGCCTGCTCGTTCACATATCGGTGGGCCGCGGTTTGAGTGTGCGCCAGCAGCGACGCAGCCAGCGATTCGTCGCGCTCCGTGGGCAGGGCGTCGAGGGCGAGGTTGGCATAGGCGGCGGGGTCGAGCTGGACTTCACGGACGGAATCCCAGAGGGAGCCCCAGAGCAGCGTGCGGCGGAAGAGGTCAGGCATGTGGGCCACCTGCTGCATTACCGCGGCGCGGCTCTTCGCATCGAGCAGGAAGAGACCGTAGGCTTCGTCGTTGTTGTTAGCGAAGACATAGACGGGACAGGCTGGGGGCGGACTGAAGCGGGGAAGGTCGAGAGCTGCGGAGCGAGTGTTGAGCTCCATGCGCAGCGTGTGGGAGGTTCCGTCAGGATAGGCGAGCAAAATTTGCAGGGCGATGGGCCACACATCGTTGCCGCCGAGGACAGGGGTTTGGGTGAGGCTCAGCGATGCAAGCCGGGAGCCGGAGCAGGACCACGCGACGTCCACGCGCGGCATGCCGGGATGACGGATCCACATGTCGGCCCAGGTTGTCAGATTGCGTCCGGATGCGGATTCGAAGGCGGCGATGAGGTCGCTCCAGGTGGCGTTGCCGTAGCGATGCTGCGCGAGGTAAATCTGCAGGCCGCGGCGGAAGGCCTCGTCGCCGAGGACGTAGTTGAGCTGCTTGAGCACGCCGGGCGCTTTGGAGTAGACGATGGCGCCGTAGGCGGATTTGGCGTCGTCGAGGTTGGGAATGTCCTGATAAATGGGCGTGGTGCCGTGGGTTTCGTCGATGGCGTAAGCGGCGGGCTTGATCGACACATAGAAGTGCTGCCAGATGTCGTCGTTGGGGCGCAGCGCGGCCAGCGTCTTGTAGGCCATGTACTGCGCGAAGCCTTCCTTGAGCCAGAGGTCGTCGAACCAGCGCATGGTGGTGAAGTCGCCGAACCACTGATGGGTGAGCTCGTGGAGGACGAGGATCTGGCGGCCGAGGAGATTATCCGCAGTGGGCGCGGCGCGGAAGATGACGGATTCTTCGCGCAGGAAGGTGCAGCCGGCGTGCTCCATGCCGCCGTAGGCGAAGCCCGGGATGAGAATCATTTCGTATTTGGGAAATGGGAAGGGCTGCGCGAAGTAATTGGAGAGGAAGCGGATGCCGTCGGCGGCGGTTTGCTGCACGGCGGGTACGGCGTCTTCGGCTCGTTTTGCCTGGGATTTTCGAACCCACACGTTCGGCAGACCGGGGGTGGGATGCACGTTGACGAAGGGGCCGGCGGCAAAGGCGAAGAGATAGGTGGGGAGGGGTTCGGTTTCGTTGAAACGGAAGACAGCGACGCCGGCGGCTCCGACGACCGCAGCGATTCCGCCAGTGTTGGAGATGACGGTCCATCCCGCCGGCACGTCGACGGTGAGCTGGAAGCGGGCTTTGAGGTCCGGCTGGTCGAAGCAGGGGAAGGCCATGCTGGCGTCCATGGGGACGAAAAGCGTGTAGAGGTATTCGCTGCCGTCGTCGTGATCCTCGTAGCGGGTGATGGCTTTGCCGGCGACACCGATGTTGGCGGTGAAGCGGGCTTCGATGACGTTTGCGCCGGCGCGGAGGCCGGAGGCGGGCAGCACCACGTGGCCGTTCTGAATCGCGGCGGGTATGGCGGCGCCGTTCAGCGTGACGGAGGCGAGATGGCCATCGCGGAAGTCGAGCAGGAGCGGAGCGGAGGCGTCGCGGAGCTGAAAGCGAATCTGCTCGGTGGCTTCGGTCGTGGGTGCGTGCGCAACCAGCGCGTAGTGAAGGCGATAGTGCAGATCGGAGACGCGGGCGGCGCGCTCCTGCGCCAGGGCGCGGGGAATGCCCTGCGGGATTTCCGCCGCGTGCGCGGCAGCGGCAAGGACGAGGAGCGAAAGCGGCAGGATTCGAAGGGCGGAACGCAGGATCAATGGGGCGCCTCAGAAAATGGGGATAGGCAGCACTATACTTGTGGCGCGGAAGCGGAATCGAGCCTTGCGGCGCGGAAGCGGAATCGGGCCAAACAACCTGGGCTGGCGGCGGGCAATCCTATTCAGCGGGCAGGGCTTTTCATCCGCTGGGCCATTTTTTCCGATTCATACGCTTTGTTATCAGAACGCCAACACACAAAAAGACAAGGAGCAAGCTTATGAAAAAGCCGCTCGCCGTATTCGCCGTTGCAGTTCTCGCTGCAGCGGCTTCCGCCGTAGCCATCGCACAGGACAAGGTCGACAACGAGTTGAACGAATCCACGACCATCATCCATGAACTCACCGGGCCCCAGTCCACGGCCGGCATTCCCGACGCCGTGCTGAAGAACGCAAAATGCATCGCCGTGATCCCGAAGATGCTGAAGGGAGGATTCGTGGTCGGCGCCCAGCATGGCGCGGGCGTAGCCACCTGCCGCACCCCGAGCGGCCGCTGGAGCCCTCCGGCGCCGTTTGACCTGTCGGGCGCGAGCTTCGGCGCGCAGATCGGCGGCGAAGAGATGGGTTACGTGATGATGATCATGAACGACCAGGGCATGCAGGCGCTGAACTCCGGGCACTTCAAGCTGGGAGCCGGCGTGAATGCCGCGGCCGGGCCGGTTGGCCGCGATGCCGATGCTTCCGCCGGGGTGAGCGCGGCGATTCTGACCTACGCGCGCGCCAAGGGCGCGTATGCGGGCGCGACGCTGAACGGCGACGAGCTGAACCAGGACCACAAGGCCACGAAAGAGCTGTACGGGCAGGAGGTGGCGTTCAATACCATCCTGAACGGGCAGGTGCACATGCCGGAACAGGGCCCGGCGCGGGATTTCGTGCACACCATCAACCACGCGGTGGAACGCGCGGCGGAGTAAATGCCGGCAAGCGGACCAGGGGAAACGGGGCTTCGGCCCCGTTTTTCTTTTGTCCCGAGCCGATCGCGTAGACTGCGGACGTATGGACGCCCAGGAGTTTCGCACCCTTGGTCACGCAGTCGTCGACCTGCTTGGAGAGTACTTCGAGACCATTGAAGAGAAGCCGGTCTTTCCCGATGTTGAGCCGCGGACGCTGACGCGGCTCTTTGACGAGGCGCTGCCGGAAACGCCGATGGCGGCTGAGGCGGTGCTCAATGAAGTCCGGCAGAAGCTGCTTCCGTACTGCACGCACGTGGGGCATCCAGGATACATGGGGCTGATCACGCCGTCGCCGAACCCGGTCGGCGTGATCGGGGATTTTCTGTGCTCGGCGCTGAACCAGAATATCGGCGCGTATTCGATCGGGCCGGCGGCCGTGGCCATGGAGCGGCGAACGGTCCGCTGGCTAACCGATATGGCTGGCTACGGACCGGGCGCGGGCGGAAATCTGACCAGCGGCGGCATGATGGCGAACTTCCTGGGGCTGAAGCTGGCGCGGGACTGGGCGTCGGGCGATCAGGCGCAGCACGATGGCCTCGAGGGACGATGGGCGGTGTATGCGTCGGAGGAGCGTCACGTTTCGGTCGATAAAGCAGTGGATGCGATCGGGCTGGGGCGCAATGCGCTGCGGGCGCTGCCGACGGATGCGCGGTTCGAGGTGCAGGTGGATGCGCTGGAGCGGGCGATTGCGGAGGATAAAGCGCGGGGGATCCGGCCGATGTGCATTGTCGGCATTTTCGGGACGACGAATACCGGCGCGGTGGATCCGATTCGCGAGCTGCGCGGGATAGCCGATCGGGAGCGGATGTGGCTGCACGCGGATGCGGCCTATGGCGGAGGCATGCTGCTGTCGCGGGCGAGG
>Ga0335074_10006012_pt1 | contig 16817 bp, 17 predicted proteins | sample Lox_Sample_23_FD_206715 | JGI IMG/M metagenome (GOLD analysis project Ga0335074, IMG submission 206715) | Soil microbial communities from Loxahatchee National Wildlife Refuge, Florida, United States - Lox_Sample_2.3 | ecosystem: Environmental > Terrestrial > Soil > Wetlands | place: USA...
TCGGCACGGTGCACGCGCCGCTGATCCACCCGGTGATCGCCGCCAAGCAGTTCGTCACCGCGGACCAGATTGGGCAGGGGCGGTTCGGGCTGAACGTGGTGTGCGGCTGGAACGAGGACGAGTTCGAGATGTTCGGCGCGACGATGCGGGACCATGACGCGCGATACGAGTACGCGCAGGAATGGCTGGATGCGGTGAAGCTGTGCTGGTCCGGCATGGAAGAATTCGATTTCCGGGGGCAGTATGTGAGGCTGCAGCAGGTGCGGGCGAAGCCAAAGCCTTTTGGGGGCGGGCGGCCTGTCGTGATGAACGCGGGGGCGTCGCCCGCCGGTCGTGCGTTCGCGATCCGCAATTGCGATGCGTTGTTTTCCATGACGCCGAAGGGGAAGCTGGACGAGTTCGCGGCCCATGTACGCGGGGCGAAGGCACAGGCGCGCGAGGTGGGGCGCGAGCTGGACGTTTATACCGTTGCGGTGGTGACGTGCCGGGAGAGCAAGCGTGAGGCGGAGGAGTACTATCGGCATTGGGCGATCGACAACGCCGACTGGGCGGCGGTGGATCGGATCATGGCGATGCGTGGGGTGACTCGGGAACGGTTCCCCGACGATTTCGAGGAACGCCGGATGCATCAGGCGAACGGCATGGGTGGCGTACCGGTGGTGGGCGATCCGGACCATGTCGCGGACGAGCTGGCGGCGATCGCGCAGGCTGGCGCGCGGGGGATTGCGCTGTCATTTGTGAATTACCTGGATGAGGTGCCGTTCTTTGCGCAGGAGGTGCTGCCGCGGCTGGCAAGGCTGGGACTGAGACAGGAGCGGTGACGAAGCTGCCTTACGAAATACAAGACGGTTCGCCGCTATGCGTATCGCGACCATCCTGAACGTGCTATATTGTTGCCATGAATCAGAGCGTGGCGATTGACGATTTGAAGCAGATCGGCGCGGGAAAACCGGCGCCAGAGAATTTGCGCACGCTCTATCGGGAGGCGTTCCGTGATTACGGGATCCGTGCCCTGCGGAGCAATCGGCCGGTCGCGGAACCGACGATCGCGGACGTCCTGGCGATTACCGAGAGCTTGCGCGTGGAGGGTGGTGTTGCGGGCCGGCGCCTGGCGGAGCAGATGGTAACGGCGTGCCGTGCCGCTCTCTAGCTCTCAATCGCGTGTACTGCGTCTCTTGGCTGCGCGTCGCAACGTCTTGACAGCTACGCCGCTCACGGCGGCCAGGAGCGCGGCCACTGGCCCTCATCGCCGGACATCAGCCGGGCGATGCTCGAACGGTACAACCAACCGAAGCCGTAGGTTCGGCGAAGGCCCGGTCTGCTGCTTCAGTACTGCTCGCTGGTGACGTTGCCGCGGCGCAGCAGCTTGCGCACCAAAATGGAGAACCAAGTCTCGATCCGGCTGATCCACGGTGCATGCTTGGGCGTAAAGTGGAACACAATGCGGTAGCTGGCTTCGCACAGAAACGCCTCGCGGATCGCCATCGCACCCACTGGCAGAATCAAATCGGGCAGGCATCCCGTCAGGTGCGACTCATCACGTCCAGCGTGAACGCCACGCAGCGGTTCAACGCTTTTCCAGTGGCAACATCGAACGCGCGCACAACACTGGCCAGATCGTTTTGCGCGGCTTGCTGTTGCTCGGCGATCGTGGTGTGCCCCTCGGTCTTCCGCTCCGGCAGGCGAATCAGGCGTACGTCCAGGCTTACCTCCACCACGGGCGGACTCGCGGCCGCACTGTCGTAGCGGGCCGTGAAGGCACGAACTGCCGTTTGCAGCAGATAGCCGGGGGTCATGGTGTCCTGATCGGCCCAGACGTCGACGATCCGGCCGTCGGTTTCGAATGCCTCTACCAGCAGTACCTGCAGCAATGCGGGCACGCGGTCGGTCCAGGTGGAATCGGCAAAATACTCGAAGCGCGTTGGTCCGCGGGTCAGTGCGATGCGGTCGGAATCGAGATTCTGCGGCGCGCGCGGCATGCCTACCGCCAGGCTGACGCGCCGCACGGGTGAAGCGGCCGGGTCGAGGCCGGCCGGATCGAGCCGGTACATCTGCGGCGGCGGCGGATCGGTCAGCATGCTGCAGCCCGCCAGCGGTGCCAGACAGGCGGCGGCAAGGACACGGCGGCGGGACAGCGCTGGGCGGATCATGGCGGCCGGTATCCATCCAGATGAGCACCAAACAGGACTTGCTGCGGGTTGCGTTCCAGCCCGTGCGAAAGCCTTGTCAGGCTGGCTGTCAACCGGTCAGCGTCGATCAGAAGCTGGTCGAGCCGCGCCGTATCCGTGGTCGTCAGCCGTTGCAGGCCGGGCGCACTCGAGCGCACGAGCGTATCGAGATCGTTGGCCAACTTGCTCGCCCGGTTGAACGTGGTGTTGGCGGAAGCGACCAGACGATCAGCCTTGCCGGAGGTATGTTCGAGATTGGCGACCAGAACATCCAGCACCGTGCTCGCGGTGGCAAGATTGTGCATGGTCTCTCCGGCATCGGATATCAGGCGGTCGATGTCCTTGTTGCGACGATCCACGACGCCCGTGGTGTCGCGGAGGTTCGCGAGGATCTCGGCGATCGCTGCACGGTTCTTGTCGTCCAGCACCGCCTCCACGCGGTTCGCGATGACCAGCAAATGCGCCAGGACTTCCGGCGCGTTAGCGAACACCTGTTGCAGCGACGACGGACGCGAGGCGATGGTCGGGTATTTCTCTCCACGCTTTGCGGTCAGCGGCGGGGATGCCAGCGTGCCGCCGGAGATCTCCACGTAGCTGACGCCGGTCAGCCCCTGCGATTCCAGCGACGCCACGGCATCCGAATGAAGGTCGATCGAGCCGCGAACCTCCATGACCAGGGTCACGAGTCTCGGGTCCGCCGGATCCAGTTCGATCCGCGCGACCCGGCCGACGTCGATGCCGTTCAATCGAACAGGGGCACCGGTATCCAGGCCGCTGACGGAGCCGGCGACATGGGTCTGGTAGAATTTGAATTCGGTCTTGAACTCGACGCGCGCCAGCCACAGTGCGGCCAGCAGGATCCCTGCCAGCACCAGCAGGACGAAGGCTCCAACCGCAACGTAATTGGCGCGCGCTTCCATGGGCGGCTATCCGGGTCAGGGTTGCGCCATGGCGCGTACGCCAGCGAAATATTCATGGATCCACGGGTGCGGGTCTTCCGCCAAGGTGGCAATCGTGCCGACCTTCAGCTTGGTGTCGACCAGCACGGCAATGCGGTCACTGGTGGCGCGCAGCGTGCCGAGATCGTGCGTCACCATGAACACGGTCAGCCGCAGGCTTTGCTGCAATTCGCGCACCAGCACGTCGAATTCCGAAGCCGAGATCGGGTCCAGGCCGGCGGTCGGCTCGTCGAGAAACAACAGCTCGGGATCCAGTGTCAGGGCGCGCGCAAGGCCGGCGCGCTTGCGCATGCCGCCCGACAGTTCAGACGGGTATTTGCCTGCGGCATCGGGTGGCAGGCCAACCATGCTCAGCCGCACCGAGGCGATTTCGTCCATCAGGCGCTGCGGCAGGTCGGCATGTTCGCGCAGCGGCGTCTGCACGTTCTGGGCGACGGTCTGGTCGCCGAACAAGGCACCGTCCTGGAACAAAACGCCCCATCGCACCTGCACGTGCACCAGTGCGTCATCGGAAAGCGTATCGAGGTCGTGACCGAGCACTTCGATCCGGCCACCCGACGGATGCTGCAGCCCGATGATCGAACGCAGCAGCACGGACTTGCCGGACCCGGAGCTGCCGACCACAGCCAGTATCTCGCCGCGGACCACGTCGAGATCGATGTGGTCGTGCAGGATGTGCCCGCCGACGCGCGTGACCAGGCCCCGGATGCTGATGGCAATGTCAGGGTCGGGTGCAGTGCTCATATGCCCAGCTTCGAGAAGACGATGGAAAATACAGCGTCGGCGGCGATGACCAGGAAGATCGACTCGACGACGGCCTGCGTGGTGTGCCGTCCGACGCTGGAGGCGTTGCGTTCCGCCTGGAATCCCTGATGGCAGCCGACCAGGCCGATGATGAATGCGAAAACCGGTGCCTTGATCACCCCCACCCAGAATGTCCAGCCCGACACCGCGCCGTGCAACTGGTGCAGGAAGGCGGGAATGGTAATGCCCAGGTCGAGGTTGCAGGTTGCCGCGCCGCCGAGCAATCCCATCATGTTGGAATAAAACGTCAGCAGCGGCAGCGTCAGGATGATGCCGAGCAAGCGAGGCAGGACCAGAACCTCCACAACGTTGAAGCCGGTGACCTGGATCGCGTCGATTTCCTCGCTGAGCTTCATCGTGCCGATCTGTGCGGCGAAGGCCGATCCCGAACGGCCTGCCGCGATGATGGCCGCCATCAACCCGCCCAGTTCGCGCAGCACGCCGACGCCCAGCAGATTGACGGTGAAGACATCGGCGCCAAAGCGGCGCAACTGATCGGAGCCCTGGTAGGCGAAGACCACACCGATCAGGAACGACAGCAGGCCGACGATCGGCGTCGCGTTCAGGCCGGTTTCCTCCATCTGGTGCACCAGGGCTGCAATGCGCAGGCGGCGAGGATGCAGGATGGTCTCGATTGTTTCGTAGACGATCAGGCCGAAGAAGCCGACGAGCTCGTAACCCTGGTGGACTGCGTGAAAGCAGCCGCGGCCGATGCGTTCCAGCCGCGTGGTCAGCGTGGGCCGTGGCGGCGGAGCGACAGGTGGCGCGCGGCATTCATGGTCGATGGTGTGGACCAGGGCGCGATATTTCGGGTCCACATGCACCGGCCGCACCGCGACGCCGCGTTGTTCCAGGCTTCGCTTGGTACGCAACAACAGCCAGGCGCCGACCGTATCCAGCCGCTCGATCGCGCCGCAGTCGAATTCGGCGTCGGTATACTGCCCGATATCGAGCGCACGCAGGATTGGATCGAGACGGCGCGCCTCGCCACGCACCCAGGCACCGCCAACAACCAGGCGAAACGTGCCGTTGCGATGCTCGGTCTTGTACCAGGCGGCGTTCGACAGCGCCGGCGCGTGCATCAGCGGCTCCGTTGCACAGATATTCGCGCGGCCAACCTGGCGCGGCGCGGGCCTTGCGTCTTGAAGAAAGGTGCGATGTTTTGTAACGCCGGGGATTGGCCCTGATTGCACATTCGACACGCATCATGGTGACCGGGACAGCGGGATCGGACTGTGCGGCGAACCGGCAAAATATCGTCGAATCAGACAAGCGACAACGGCGTGCACAGCCTAAGTCCGGTTTAGCCGGTCAGCAGGCTGGGGGGTATGGCGGCCATGTGCGACCAGCGCCCCTCGGTGGACTTCTACCGCACTGAAGGATGCAACAAGGAGAAAGTCGTTATGAAGGCATTGAGCGTCGCCGGAGCATTCGCAGTCGCGATGGCATTCGGCACAGGCATGGCGTTGGCGCAATCCGGCCCCCACCTCGGCGACGGAAGCAACTCGCCGGCAATATCGACGACGACTCCGGGCTACAATGTGGGCACGAGCTCTGCCCAGTTGGGGGATGGCAGCAACACGAAGCCAATGTCCACCACGACGCCCGGATACAGCATCGGCACCAGCTCGGCGCAGTTGGGGGATGGCAGCAACACGAAGCCGCTCTCCGCCACGACGCCGGGATACAGCGTCGGCACCGGCTCGGCGCAGTTGGGTGACGGCAGCAACACGCAGCCGCTTTCCACCACAACGCCCGGATACAGCGTCGGCACCGGCTCGTCGGCGAAAAACACGTCGGGACCGTACAGTCAGGGACCTACGGCGCAGAACAGCAGCAAGTAGGACTGCGGCAGAGAACGGCTTGTCTCGGCGGCGATTGGCCGGGACAGGCTTGTGAGCAAAGGGGGCCGAGGACAACTCGGCCCCCTTTTTCATGCCTTGCCGACTTTTTCGTGGTTTGAACGCGATCACTCGCGCAAGATCGCTGATGCCGAGCCGTCCATCATTGTAGCGCGCGTCCCCGGGCAAACGCCCCGCCCTTATGGCTGCGGCGGACGCAAAAGCCGGGGATTGCACCGCTGACCGCTATGGTGCGCTCGTGTATGGTTCGGTCGTGGGCGGGTTCGCTCCGACCGGCCGTTACGGGCCGGCAGTCGCGTCGTCGATCGGCCCGAACCCGCCTGGCAGCACAGGCGCCGCGAGCAGGCCTGCCACGTAGACCCGTCCGACATAGAGCGTGACCCACCGCGTGCCCGCTTTGCTGCGGACCAGAAGCGCGACGAGATCGCCATCGGCCGACGAACCGCGCGTGAGCTGCTGCATGATGTAGTCGGGGTTGATTGCGCGCTTACCGTTGACTTGCTCGATCACGTCGCCGGGCCGAATGCCCAGGCCGTCGGCCTGGGACCCGGGCGCGACCGCGTCAACCAGAACGCCGGATTCGGAGCCTGCCTTGTGGGACGTGCCCGTCATCGCGGCGAGGCGCAGGCCCAGACCTGCGGCCTGCGCCTGCGCCACATCGGCTGGGCTGGCCAGCACGTCGCTGCGCAGCGCCATCATATGCGGCCAGGGCCGCCCCTGAACCACGACCTCCGACATCTGGTCGTCGCGCCAGACCAGCAACGAGATCGGCTGGCCCACCGGATGGGTGACGACGAGGCGCAGGATGGCACTGGCATTGTCCAGTTCCTGCCCGTCGGCGCCGGCAATGACGTCGCCGGGCTGAATTGAAGCCTCCGCGGCAGGACTTCCGGGCTGCACGTCGGTGACGATCGCACCCGACATATCCGGCCGTCCGAAGATCGTTGCGAGACGGGCGGTCATGTTCTGCAACTGCAATCCGATCCAGTTCGGCGCATAATTCTTGTCCGGGTTGACCAGCTTGCCTGCGACAAACTGGGCGACGTTGGATGACAAGGCAAACCCGAGCCCAATGGAACCCAGCACCTTGCTGTTGGACAGCAACGCGGTATCGATGCCAACGATCCTGCCGGCGCAATCCAGCAACGGACCGCCCGAATTCCCTGGGTTGATCGTCGCGTCGGTTTGAATGTAGTCGTCGAACGGCGAGCGCATCAGGTCGCGGCCTCTGGCGCTGACCACCCCGACGCTGACCGACGTGCCAAGGTTCAGCGGGTTGCCGACCGCGATGACGGACTGCCCAACCTGCAGGTCATCGCTGTTATCGAATGCGAGTGTGGGCAGAGGTTCGGGAACGTTCACCTTCAGAACCGCCAGGTCGATCAGCGATGCCGCCGCGATCAACTGCGCCGGCACCTGGGTCCGGTTGCTGAACGCGACCTTGATGACCGCGGCATCCTTGATGACGTGCTTGTTGGTGATGATGATCCCGGCGGAATTGATGATTGCCCCGGATCCAACGAAGGTCTCGAAATGCGGGCCGGCCGGTTCGGCGCTGTCGGGGGCCGCCGTGCTCTTGCCCGCAACCACCATGCTGTCCGCGTCAACGGCCGGACCGTTGCCTTCGCCGCTGCCGGTAATGACCTTCACAACGGTGATATTGACGATCGCCGGCAGGGCGCGGGCGACAACGGCTGACACATTGCAGGCGCTGGGAGCCTCGGCCATGGCCGGCCGCACAACACCGAGTGCGATGAGCACGGCGGGGACAGCGATTGACAACGCCATGTGGAACATATGCCGACCGATCATCGGGGGGAATTCCTATGTACGAGCCTGATTGCGCGGTAGAAGCGGCGTTGCGGATTGCCTGGCAGGCGCGGATTGTCCGACAAGCGACGCAATCAGCGCCGCAGCGGACTCGGTGGCGCTGTGATGACCGACCTGCGTACTCATGATGCCAATCCGACGGATGCCAGGACGCCTATATCACGCTTCCGCTTGTCATGCAGCCGGTGCGGGAGTCTTGTCTGAATCGACGGCAGTTTGCCGATTTGCTGTGCGCGATGCTCGCAGCACTGGATGCGCCGGTTTTCCAAAGCTCCCCCGGCTGCGGACCATTGCCCGACGGCGCAGGCGGACAATCCGACCGATCCGCGCAATAGTCTAAGCCGCACGACGTGCATTCGCAGCCGTGCCGCTGCCCGCTATTTTCTCAAACTCGAGCCTTCAACCGCTGCTCGAAATCGGCCGAAGGGGAAGGAGCCTGAACATGGGGGAGAGCCGACTCTATTCCAATATGGGTAATGGCCTGTCGCGCGGGAAAGGCGCGGTCCGAAGATTACCCGATCCAGGCAACAGCCGTGCGGCGATCGACCCGCGGCTGGTCCGTGGCCGCAGAGACAGGCGAGACACTGCTGCTTTCGTCGCATCACAACATCATGACGGGTGATCGCCATGGGCGTCGCACAACTGATCGCGGGGTACGACAGGGGCGGACTCCGGAGCCAAATAAGCTATGAGCAGCGTGCGGAGGCTGCGCCGCTCGGCGTGGTGACAGGCTTTCTCGACGACGCCTTGCGCACGTGGGACGACGACCGGATTCGCGCGAAATCGCAAATACGAATGGCCGCCGCCATGTTGCGCGATTACGCGGACGACCTGACGGTGGGTCTGCTGCAGCCGGTCGCACCGCCGGAGGGCCGCAGCCTTGCACCCTGGCAGGCGCGCAAGGTCAAGGAATTCATCGAGGCGTCGCTGGATTCCAAAATCCGGTTGAGCGATTGCGCCAGCAGGGCGCGCCTGAGCGCCAGCTATTTTGCGCATGCGTTCAAGGCGACGTTTGGCATGACGGTGTGCCACTATATCCGGCGCCGGCGCGTCGAACATTCCCAGCAGCTCATGCTGATGTCGCAACAGCCATTGTCGCAGATTGCGCTGGCCTGCGGCTTCGCCGATCAGGCGCATTACTGCCGGGTGTTTCGCGACGTGGTGGGCTGGAGCCCCAATGCATGGCGCCGCCAGCACATGACGATCGGGCCCGACGAATAAGCCCAGTACGCATCTGCGTCGGGACGTTGCCGATCGCTCGGCTTCAGCCGCGAAGCTTATCCAGCGTGATCGGCAGGTCCCGCACGCGCTTTCCGGTCGCGTGATAAATCGCGTTGGCAATCGCCGCCGCAACGCCGACGATGCCAATCTCGCCCAACCCCTTGATCCCGAGCGGATTGATGGTGTCGTCCTGCTCATCGACGAATATCACGTCGATGTCGGGCACGTCTGCGTTCACCGGCACATGGTATTCCGCGATGTTCGCATTCATGATGCGGCCGAACCTGTGGTCGATCAGCGTTTCTTCGTGCAGGGCCATGCCGATGCCCCACACCACGCCGCCCATGACCTGGCTGGTTGCGGTCTTGAGGTTCAAGATGCGGCCGGCCGCCACAGCGCTGACGATCCGGGTTACACGGATGACGTTAATTTCCTCATCCACCTTCACCTCGGCGAAGACCGCCGAATGCGTGTTGTGGGCACGCGACCCATCATCGGGGAAGGCTGCCGTCTTCTCCTGAACGACGCGGTCTGCGCCGCCGTGCCGCATGGCATCGGCGATGGCGACTGCGCGCGATGGGTCCCGCGTGCTGACGAGCCGCCCGCCTGCCAGGACAACCTCATCGCTCGTTGCGCCGGCAAGCGGCGCGTTCGGCCCTCGTTGCGCCATGCCCAACAGCTCATCGCGCACCGCCGCGGCCGTCGTTGCGATTCCGTTCGAAACCGAGGACGCGATCCATGATCCGCCTTCGACCGGCGACGCCGGCAGCGTTGAATCCCCGAGCCGGATCGTGACGTTCTCGAGCGGGAGGCCGAGCATGTCCGCCGCTACCTGCGCCATGATCGTGTAGGTGCCGGTGCCGATATCCGACGTCGCGCAGGCGACCTCGGCGTGGCCATTGGCGGTGAGCGTAATACGCACCGTGATCGGCACCTGCAGCGCCTCCCAGATGCCCGTCGCCATGCCCCAGCCGACCAATTCGTGACCTTCCCGCATGGAGCATGGCTCGGCGCTGCGCATCGCCCAGCCAAAGGCTTCCGCGCCGCGCCGGTAACATTCACGCAGGGCCTTGCTGCTGTACGGCCGGTCCATGTGCTGATCCCGGTCCGAAAAGCATCGCAGACGGAGTTCAACGGGATCCAGCCTGAGTGCCACGGCGAGTTCATCCATGGCACATTCGAGCGCGTAGACGGCACTCGCCGCGCTGGGGGCGCGCATGTCGCACGAGGTGGGCAGATCCAGACGCACCAGCTTGTGGATGTATTTCGCATCGGCGCAGCGGTAGAGCAAACCGGACCAGCCGGTCTCCTGCCGATAGTAGTCCTCGTACTGCGAGGTTACCGTGATCGATTCGTGCGCCGTCGCAGCCAGCGTTCCGTCGGCGTTCGCGCCAAGGGCAATCGTCTGGATCATGGCGGGACGGTACCCGAGTGCGTACATTTGCTGTCGCGTCAGGACCAGGCGCACCGATCGCCGCAGGCCGCGGGCGGCAAGCGCCGCCAGGACGACCTGGAATTGCGGCCGCAGACCGGAGCCGAACGCGCCGCCCACGAAGGGGGACAGGACCCGCACTTCGTCCAACTGCATCTGGAGCACGCTGCACACGTAACGGTGGACGTTCTGGACGCCTTGGGTCTTGTCATAGATCGTCAACCTGCCGTCATGTTCAAAGATGACGGTGGACGCGTAGAGTTCCATCGGGTTGTGATGCTCGATCGGCACATAGTATTCGCCTGTGTGCCGCACCGCCGCTGCCGCAAGCGCGTGATCGGCCGCGCCACGCGGCCTGGGCGGTGCAAACGGGTCGGCTTCCGCGTTGGCGGCGGCTTCCACAGCGAAAGCTGCGCCGCGCTGGTCGCGCAGGTTGGTCACGTGGGGTTCGATGTCGTACTCCACCTGGACCAGCGACGCGGCAAATCGCGCGATCTCCGGCTGGTCCGCCACTACCAGGGCAAGCGGCTGGCCGTTGAACCAGATACGATCGTCGTAAAGCGGCCGGTATGGCGAACCATGCGGCGCCACATCGTCGTGATAAGCGCTGTCAACGGCAGCCATCTCCGGCCGGTTCAGGTGCGTCAGCACGCCGATCACACCTTCGACCGCCATCGCATTGCGCGCGTCGATACGGCGGATCCGCCCCTTGGCGATAGTCGAAGCAACGACGCTGGCATGCGCGAGAGATTCTGTGCCGAATTCCCCGGCATATTTCGCGGCTCCGGTTACCTTGGCGTGGCCATCGATGCGGGATGTGGCGGTACCGATGTAGCTGGACATAGGAATACTCGCGATTTTGCGCGTGGCGCGGTTGCGGCGTGTCTTACCCGTGACGGCGGCTGCGTCAGTGGATCTTCTTGCTGGACTGAGACTGCGGCGTGCCGGCCACAGCCTGCGTCAGTGCCCGGATGATGGCACGGCGGGCAAGATCGATCTTGAACGTATTGTGGCCGGACCCCTTGGCGTCGCGCAGCAGGATACGCGCCGCGTCCGAGAACGCCTGATTATCCGCCTTTCGCCCGCGCAGCGCCGCTTCCGCAGAGGGATCTCGCCACGGCTTGTGCGCCACGCCGCCGAGGGCGAGGCGCGTCTCACCGATGATCGCCCCCTTGATTTCCAATGCGACGGCGACGGACACCAGTGCGAACGCATAGGACAAGCGATCGCGGATTTTCAGATAGGAGTAATTCGCGGCAAAACCGCGGGGCGGCAATTCCACGGCGGTGACGATCTCATCCCGGAGCAAGTTCGTATCGCGTTGCGGCGTGTCCCCCGGCAGCCGATGGAAATCCGCAAACGCAATCGACCGTGCGCCTTCGGAACCCATCACATGCACCGTCGCCTCGAGAGCAGCCAATGCCACGCACATATCGGACGGATGCGTCGCGATGCAGGCTTCGCTGGTGCCAAGAATCGCGTGCATGCGGTTGATGCCGCCGATGGCGGGGCATCCGCTGCCTGGTTCGCGCTTGTTGCAGGGTGTCGCGGTGTCATAGAAGTAATGACAGCGCGTGCGCTGCAGCAGATTGCCGCCGGTAGACGCCATGTTGCGCAATTGGGCGGACGCCCCGGCCAGGATCGCGCTGGAAAGCAGCGGGTAGCGCTGCGTGATCAGCGGGTGATATGCAAGGTCGGCGTTCGGAACCAGCGCTCCGATCCGTACGCCGCCGCTTGGCGTTTCTTCGACCCTGTCGAGCGGCAGATGCGAGATGTCTACCAATCGCGAGGGGCGCTCGACGCCTTCTTTCATCAGGTCGACAAGATTGGTGCCGCCCGCGATGAATTTGGCTGTCGGGTCAGCGGCGAGCCGGCGGACGGCATCGGCGATGCTGTCGGCGCGAACGTACTGGAAATCGATCATTGGTGCCCCATCGCCTGCTGGATTGCGCGCACGATGTTGGGGTACGCGCCGCAGCGGCAGATATTGCCGCTCATGAGTTCACGGATTTCGTCGGCATTGGTGGCCCTGCCCTCGGCGATCAGGCCGGCAGCGGAGCAGATCTGTCCGGGAGTACAGTAGCCGCACTGGAACCCGTCGTGGTCGATGAATGCCTGCTGCAGCGGATGCAACTTGCCGTCCGTTGCGAGGCCTTCGATGGTGGTCACTTGCGCGCCGTCATGCATGACGGCAAGTGCGAGGCAGGAGTTGATACGCCGGCCGTCCAGCAGGACGGTGCATGCGCCGCACTGGCCGTGGTCGCAACCTTTCTTGGTGCCGGTCAGGCCGAGGCGGTCACGCAGCAGATCGAGCAATGTGGTCCATGGCGCGAGGGTGAGCTGCCTTTGGACGCCGTTCACGATGAGAGATATTTGCGTTTGGTCTGGCATTTGAACCCACCCCTTCCTTCCGCCGCGCGAGCAAGGAAAGCCTCACGCCGCGGGCCTTTCCCGCCTGCGTGTCGATCGACACTGAAGCACGACGCAGCATGCCTGCTGCGTTGCCGGTCTACTTGCTGCCGTTCTGCGGCGTCGCGTTCTTCGCGACGGCACCGGTACCGACGGAATAGCCGGGTTCGGTCGTGAGTTCCTGCTGGGTCTTGAGGTAGTTGGGGTCGGCTCCGTCACCGATATGTGCGGCTGCACTGCCGATAGCGGTGGGGTACAGCGAGGCCATCGGGTTCTGCCCATTGCCGCCATTCGGGCCAGTCTGGGCAGAGGCGACGGTCGCGCCAAATGTCAGTGCAACCGCCACGGCCGTGGCAATGCTTAGTGGCTTCATCGTCTAGTCTCCTTGTTGCAGGTTCCGGTGCCGCAAAAGCCAATCGTGAGACGTGGCTGCAAGCCGCTGCCGTACGCGCCGGCTTCCGCCAACCGGTTGCCATCAAACTGGGGGCGGGCCGTGCCTGCCGCTTGTCGATATCGACGATTTTTGGCGCAATCGCCGTGTCACGTTGTGTCGGCTGGTATTGGCCAACGTGAGCGCTAGCTCGACATCAGCGCCGGCACACCGCATGGTGGACGCATGGCAGGTACCGGCATCCTGGCCTTCATCGTCTTCTGCAGTTTCGTCAGCGCGCGCATTTCGATCTGGCGAATGCGCTCCCGCGACACGTTGTACTGACGCGCCAGGTCGTCGAGTTTGACGGCGTCGTCCTTAAGTCTCCGTTCGATCAGGATATGCCGCTCGCGCTTGTTCAGGACCTTGAAGGCATCTGACAGAAGCGCTTTGCGGGTTATCAATTCTTCATGCTCGGCGAGCGCGATTTCCTGGCTATCCGATTCGTCAGCGAACCAGTCCTGCCACTGGGCCTCGTCATCCTGATACATCGGCGCATTCAGGCTAAGATCCGACGCCGAGAGCCGGCCGTTCATGCTGATCACGTCCTGCTCGGGCACGTTCAGGATGTCGGCGATCAACGTCACCTGATCCGGCCTGAGGTCGCCGTCATCGATCGCCCGGATCTGGCTTTTCAGCCGGCGCAGGTTGAAAAACAATTTCTTCTGCGCGGCGGTGGTGCCGATCTTCACCAGGGACCAGGAGTGCAGGATGTACTCCTGAATAGCCGCCTTGATCCACCACATGGCGTAGGTCGCAAGGCGGAAGCCGCGGTCGGGATCGAACCCGCGCAGGGCGCGCATCATGCCAATATTGCCCTCGCTGACCAATTCATTCAGCGGCAGGCCGTAACCACGATATCCCGTGGCGATCTTCGCGACCAGGCGCAAATGGGAGGTGACAAGCTTATGCGCCGCGGCCTGGTCCTGCGTGTCGCGCCAGGCCCGCGAAAGAGCGAGCTCTTCGTCGAGCGAAAGGATCGGGTAGGCGTGAATCGCCCGCAGATACCGTCCCAGGTTTTCAGGGTCGGCGGTCCGTGTCAGCGAGTCCATGGCGCGTCTCCTTCAATGCAGACCAGAACAATGACAACCTGCGTGCTTCACGCCGTGGGCGCGTCGCGCCATTCAACCGGACACCGATGCACGCTGGATCCGAATGACCGGCGGATATAAGGTTTGCACTTGTTGAACATGGGGTATTTTCGATTTTGACTGAGAATTGTCGGTACGAAGCCCGCGATGCTTTAGGCCTCTGCGGTCAATAATTTGGCCGTGGTCCACATCGAACGATTGGCAGAATCGGCATATCCCTTATGCCTTCGCCGCGCCGGGCAAACCACTACAACGCGGCAGACAGCATCTCGCGCCGTGGAAGAAAACGAGACTACAAGCAGCACTTGATCTGTTCCAGCTATCGATGTGGCCCGCGCCGCTTAATTCTGCTCTGGCGGGCAAGCGTCGAAGAAATCAGCATGCCGACCGCTATCGCATGGTCATTCTTGATTCTACTGGTCATCGTGGGGCGTATCGATTTGGACCGTGGCGGTCATCCCGGCCACGAGCACGAGGCCCTTCGGTATCTGGTCGATGTGGATACGCACCGGAATTCTTTGCGCGAGCCGGACCCAGGTGAAGATCGGATTGACCGTTGCAATCCCTTGGTCGTTTGGCTGCGCGTTGGCCACGTTGATCTCGCGGGAAATGCTGTCGACGTGGCCACGCAGGACCTGGCTATAGCCCATCAACTTGATCTCGGCCGGATCCCCGACGCGGATGGGCGCGAGGTTGGTCTCCTCAAAATACCCGTCGACCCAAAATGAATGGGCGTCGACAAGCGAGATGGTGTTCACGCCGACGTTGACGTAATCGCCAAGCTGCGCCAGCAGGTTCGTCACGTAGCCATCGACCGGAGAAACAATGCGGGTGCGCCGCAGATTCACCAGCGCCTGGTTGAGCTGGGCCTTGGTTTGCTCAACATTCGCCTCGGCGCTCAGGTGCTGTGCCTTCAGCGTCGCGATTTGGCGCTGCACGAGCGCAAGGTTTTCCAACGCTGTCTGCACCGCTGCCTGCTGCTGGTTCAGTTGCGACGTGTACTGCTGGGCATCCTGAACGGTGCCCCAGCCGTCCAGCGCCAGCTTCCGGTAGCGGCCCGCCTGCTGCTTCGCAAAGACGAGTGCTGCCTGCGCTCGATCAACCTGTGCCTGATTGGCGCTGATCTGTGCCTGCTGGACAGCAATCTGCGCGTCGATGTTCTGCACGCTCGCCTCGGCCTGCTGCACGGCGGCCTCGGATTGGCTGACGGCGATCCGGTAATTGGTCGGGTCGATGACCATCAGCAGATCGCCCTTGTGCACGTATTCGTTGTCAAAGATCGGCAGCGCGACAATGTGTCCGGCGACTTCCGGCGCCATGGTAACAACGTAGGCGCGAACGGTGCCGTCACGCGTCCAAGGTGCGCCCATATAGGCATTCCACATCGCCCGCCCGAGCAAGACGGCGATCGCCGCGACGAGCGCAGTGAGCAACACCGGCACGACTCGCCGTTGTCGTTTTGGCGTCGCCCGGACCGGCGGGTCGGGGAACCAGGCGGGCCCGCGATCGGCGTGCTCCGATTCCTGCTTCTCCTTGACTTCAATTTCGGGCATAGCAGCCTCACCGTGCCACAATTAAAACGATCGACGACAGGACGATCATGTAAACCGCGAACACGAACAGCGCCGGGTGCCACACATAGCGCAGCAGCCCGAACCGTGCGGTAACGCGACGCAGCGCAATCGTGATCACCCAGGCGACGACCAGCATCACCGACATCGGCGAGACGAACACGCCGAAGAGGTCGACCTCGGCGAACCTCATGCGCTCACTCCCGCATCGAAATAAGCGGCGTGCCGTGCCAGAACTCCGGAAAGCATGAGAATGCCGCCTCGCACGCGCAGAACGGCTTGCCTCGGCGGTCCAGCCGCGGCTTCGGTGGCCAGCACAGCGTCAAGGCGAGAGAGTTGGGCGATCGCCTGCGCGCTGTGACCTTCCGCCAGCGTCGCGAATACCGCATCGAGCTTCGGACCGAGGCCGAGATGGCGGGCAACATGCCGCAGGTGGATGATCTCGCTACCGGCCGAGAGTGCGACCAGTAACCGCGCGCGCTGCAGCGGGGTCGCCTGGTCCGGCATTACGGACAGCCGGCCGTATACCAGGCCCTCCCAGTCATGTTGGTTGTGTCCCATCGCGAGACGCCGCAGATCGCGCAAGGTCAGCGCGAGCAGCCGGCGTGTGCGGAAGGCCGGCGACAACGGCGGCACCAGGCGAAACGACAGCGCCCCGAAGCCGGTACCGCAGACGATCACCAAGCCGACGTTGTAAAACGTCTCGGGGTTGTAGGTCATCGGGTTCGACGGTTGCAGGAGTGGAATGAAAAGTAACGTCATGCCGGAGTAAAAGCCGAGTTGCCAAGGTTTCCGCGCCAGTGCCAGGAGGGCGCCAAGCGGCACCAGGCAAACCGCAAGGACAAGGCTGAAGCCAGCAAATCTCTCGATGCCCAGTGCAGGCAGCACCGCAAAAGCGACGATTGCGGCAATGACCAGGTCCGCTGCGGCGCCCAGGGTGAAGACTACGGCAGCGCCGTAAGCCTGCTCGGCGCGCGGCGCGAGGATCAGCACGACGATTGTCGCGAAAGTCACTGCACTGCCACCCCCAGGCCAGCCGG
>Ga0335074_10006013_pt1 | contig 16817 bp, 16 predicted proteins | sample Lox_Sample_23_FD_206715 | JGI IMG/M metagenome (GOLD analysis project Ga0335074, IMG submission 206715) | Soil microbial communities from Loxahatchee National Wildlife Refuge, Florida, United States - Lox_Sample_2.3 | ecosystem: Environmental > Terrestrial > Soil > Wetlands | place: USA...
CTATGTGGTGGAATTCGTCACCATATCCAGCATCATCGAAAAGCTGCGCGCCAAGGCGCAGACGACGCCGCCGGGCACCTGGGTAGAAGGATTTTTCTTCGACGACACTAAGGTCAAAGACAATCGCCAGCTCAATATTCACGATCTGGATCAGGTCTCGAAGGACCATCCGGTAGCCGTCCATCATCGCGGAGGCCACACCGCTTACTACAACAGCAAAGCGTTCGAACTCGCCGACGTCAATAAAAATACGCCCAATCCGCAGGGCGGAACGTTTGATCGAGATGCGGACGGCTCTCTCAACAGCCGCGTGACCGATCGCGCCATGGATACCATGAACAAACCCGGCAAACGGCCGGTTTTCACCGCCGAGCAGACGCTCCAGCGCAATCGCGATAGCCTGGCCTTCATCTCCAAGCAGTTCGTCCGCTACGGGCTAACGACAGTGCATCATGAAGACGGCGATTTATTCGCGCTCCAGCAAGTGCGCGCGCGCGGCGATCTCAAACACCGGGTGAGCTATGAATCCAGCGGCAAGGTTCTGGAGGCGATGATCGCCAGCGGAATCACCAGCGGCTTCGGCGACGAATGGATCCGTCTGGGCGCGACCTCCGAACACCTGGCCGATGGATCGTTCTCCGAGCGCACCATGGCGCTCAGCACGCCGTATCCCGGCCGCAATCCGCCTTACTACGGCAATCTCACCCAATCCCAGGAGGATCTGAATGCGTGGGCGGAGCGCGTCCATCGCGCGGGTATTCAGATGAATTGCCACGCCAATGGCGATGTCGCCATCGATCGGGTTCTTACGGCTTACGAACGCGCGCTGAAACTTTTTCCCCGCCCTGACGCGCGGCCCAAAATCACGCATTGCACTTTAATCAATGACAATCTGGTGCGGCGGATGAAGGCGATGGATGCCGTGCCCGCGCCGTTCACCTCCTACGCCTATTACAACAGCGACAAGTTCCACTTTTATGGCGAAGAGATGATGCGGCATTGCATGGCCTTTCGCACCTTTCTCGACGCCGGCATCCGCGTGGCCGCCGGTTCCGATTTCGATCCCGGACCGTTCGATCCCCGGATGGGCATTCAGGGCATGGTCACGCGGACCGGCTGGAACGGCGAAACCTGGGGAGCCAATCAGCGCATCAGCGTCGCGGAGGCGCTTCAGGTGAACACGCTGAACGGCGCTTACAACTCGCACGAGGAAACGATCAAAGGATCCATCACGCCCGGCAAGCTGGCCGATTTCGTGGTGCTGGCCGAAGACCTTCACACCATCGCGCAGGACAAAATCAAAGACATCGAAATCGTCCGTACCGTGGTAGGCGGCGCCACCATGTATGAGGCGTAGCGTTCGCCTTCAGGCTTCCTGCCGCACGGCGATCAGGGCCGCGTTCGCAGACTCCTCGCCTGCCAGCGCTTCGCGGCCCAGAATCCGCCGGTGCATCCTTCCGACCATATAAACGCAGACCGCCATCACCGCCGGGCACACCGCCAGAACCGCGAAAACATATCGCACCGGAAGGCTCGTGGACAGCACGATTCCGCCCAAAATCGGTCCCGCCACAGACCCGATCTTCGCGATCGATGTGGCCCAGCCCGCTCCGTTCGCGCGATACGCGCTGGGATAGAAAATGCCGCAGATGCTGTGCATGCCGAAATGCCCGCCCATCAGGAAGCCGCCCGTCACCGCGGCCAATACCAAAAATCCGACATGGCCGATCCGGGCGAAGCTCGCCCCGAGCAGCAGGATCGCCGTCATCACCGGCATCACGGTAATGGCGATCGCCCCACGCTTGTCGGTGAAGCGCATCAACAGCAATCCGCCCAGCGCGCCCACGCCTGAATAAAGCGACGCCGCGGTGGCCGCTTCCCGGCGGCTATATTGCAGCGCCTCAAACACCACCGGCGTCCAGTTGACGATGAAAAACACGGCCAGCGAGCTCGCGATATAAGCCATCCAAACTAACGGCGTGATCGCGCGTAGCTCGCCGCGGAAGAGCAGCGATGGCTTGAAGCTCTTGTTTTGTTGCCCTTCATCGCTCAACACGAAGTTTGCGCCCGCCGGGATCGGCTGACCTGGCGCGATGCGCCGCAGAATGGGCGCGATCCGTGGCGCAAGCCGGTCGGCGCTCCAGCCCTTGCTCGCTAAAAACCGGATCGATTCCGGCAGAACCCGAAACAAAATGCCCGCGCACAGTAGGGAGAAAATGCCCCCGAAGACGAACACCGATTTCCACCCGAACTTCGGAATCAGCCAGATCGCGATTGGGCCGCCCAGCGCCGTGCCCAGCGAATAGCCGATCATGATCACGGTCACGATAGTGGCGCGATAGCGTTTGGGTGCGTATTCGATGTTCAGCGCCCAGGCCAGCGGCAGCATTCCGCCCAGCGGCAGTCCGTCGATAAAACGCAGCCAGAACAGCGACCCGTAGCTGTTCGCGAGCGCGAAACACATGGTCAGGATGCCGAATAGAACCGTCGATAAAACCACCATCGGGCGGCGTCCCACGCGGTCGCCCAGATATCCGAGCGCGAATCCACCCAGCATGGTCCCAAACAAACCCATGCTGAAAATGTTGCCGATCTGGAGCTTCGTCAGGTGATACTGTGAGCCGAAGTAAGGCGCGGCGAAGCTAATGAGGTTCGTATCCAGGCCGTCAAAGAAAGTGATGATCCATGAGACCAGCACCAGCCCGATCAGAAAGCCGCCCAGCTTCTGGCGCTCGATAATCGCGGAAACGTCGACGGTGTTTTGCTCGGCCAACGTGTACCACGATATCAAACCGGCCGCGCTTGTCACGGTAATGGTCTCGCAGTCCCGAAACAAGCCATTCCAAGCGAACATCCATCACTTGAGAACAACCAAATGCTCGTCGAACTTTCTAACGCACCCGAAACCAAAGCGCCCCCGGCGCCAGCGCGATCCGGCTGGCAAGGCGATTCCAAGGCGCTCGCCGCCGCGCTCAAAAAACATGTTCGCGGGGAAGTGCGATTCGACCCCGCCAGCCGCGCTTTGTATGCCGCCGATGCGTCGAATTACCGCCAAGTCCCCATCGGAGTGGTGCTGCCGCGCCACATCGACGATGTCATTGCAACCGTCGCGGTCTGCCATGAATTTGGAGCGCCCATTCTGAGCCGCGGCGGAGGCACCAGCCTGGCAGGGCAATGCTGCAACGTCGCCGTGGTCATGGATATGACCAAATATCTGCATAAAGTGATCGAAGTGGATCCCGCGAGAAAATTGGCGCGCGTCGAACCCGGCTGCGTGCTCGACGATCTGCGCAATGCGGCCATTCCACATGGCCTGACGTTCGGCCCTGATCCCGCCACGCACGATCATTGCACGCTGGGCGGAATGTGCGGCAACAATTCCTGCGGTATGCACGCCCAGATGGCCGGCCGCACCGCGGATAATATCCATGAGCTGGTAGTGCTCACCTATGACGGTATTGCGATGCGCGTCGGCGCTACCAGCCAGGAACGGATCGATGCCTATATTCGCCAAGGCGGTCGCGTCGGCGAAATCTATCGCAAGCTGCGCGACCTGAGAGACCGCTATTCCGATCAAATCCGTCGGCGCTACCCCAAGATTCCGCGCCGCGTTTCGGGTTACAACCTGGATGAGTTACTTCCGGAAAACGGCTTCCAAGTGGCGCGGGCGCTCGTGGGCACGGAAGGAACCTGCGTAACGTTCCTGGAGATCGTTGCGAACCTGGTGCACAACCCGCCGCATCGCGCGCTCCTGGTCCTGGGCTACCGGGATATCTTCGAAGCCGGCGATCACATCCCACAAATTGTCGCGCGCAAACCGATCGGCTGCGAAGGCATCGACGACCGGCTTACCGAATACATGCGGAGAAAGCATCTCGACGTGCAGGATCTGGCTCTGCTGCCGGAAGGCAAGGCCTGGGTGATGGTGGAGTTCGGGGGCGGCACGCGTGAAGAGGCCGAAGAGCAGGCTCGCCGCCTGATGGAGGAACTGAGCAAATCCAAGGACGCCCCGTCCATGCAGCTGTATGACGATCCGGCTAAGGAACAAATGCTGGCGGACGTTCGCGAGGCCGCGCTCGGCGCTACCGCCATGATCCCCGGCGAACCCGACACGTGGCCGGGATGGGAAGATTCCGCTGTGCCGCCGGACCGCCTGGGCGATTATTTTCGTGACATCAAGAAGCTGCTTCGCAAGCATGCGCTCGACGATCCATCCTTCTATGGGCACTACGGCCAAGGCTGTATCCACAGCCGCATTCCCTTCAATCTGACGTCGCAGGCGGGTCTCAGGCAATACCGCGCGTTCATGGACGACGCTACGGACCTGGTGGTGGCTTACGGCGGATCGCTATCGGGCGAACATGGCGACGGGCAATCGCGCGCCGAATACCTGCCGAAAATGTTCGGCCCGGAGTTGATCCAAGCTTTCCGCGAGTTCAAGGCCATCTGGGATCCGGAAGGCAAAATGAATCCCGGCAAAATCGTGGACCCCTACCGCATCGACGAAAATCTGCGCCTGGGCGCCCGCTACCAGCGGCCCAAGCTCACCACTCACTTTGCCTATCCCGAAGATCGCAACAGCTTCGCGCACGCCACGCTGCGTTGCGTGGGCGTTGGCAAGTGCCGGCGCGAGGATCAGGGAATCATGTGCCCCAGTTACATGGTCACGCGCGAAGAGATGCACTCCACGCGCGGGCGCACCCACCTGCTGTTTGAAATGCTCCAAGGCGATCCCGTCGAAGACGGCTGGTGCAGCGAGCCGGTGCGCGAAGCGCTGGACCTGTGTTTGTCCTGCAAAGGCTGCAAGGGCGAGTGTCCGGTGAATGTCGACATGGCCACTTACAAAGCGGAGTTCCTCGCGCATTACTACGCGGGCCGGCTTCGCCCACGCCATGCTTATGTTTCCGGATTGATTCACGTCTGGAGCCGCATGGCCTCGCTCGCGCCGGCCGTGGCCAATTTCTTCACGCAGACGCCGGGCTTGAGCGCCATCGCGAAATGGATGGCGGGCTATCACCAGCATCGCCGGATTCCGCCCTTCGCGGCGCGCACCTTCAAGCAATCTCTGCGCGGGCGAACGCCGAAGCATCCCGATGGTCCTCGGGTGATCCTGTGGGACGACACGTTCAACGATCATTTCACGCCCGAAGTGGCACAAGCGGCCTTGGACGTCTTGGAACACGCGGGTTTTCACGTGCTGGTGCCGAAGCGGGACCTGTGCTGCGGCCGGCCGCTATACGATTACGGCATGCTGGACACCGCGAAAGCCTGGCTGCTGGATATTCTGGAGGCGCTGCGCCCGGAAATTCAGGCCGGAACTCCCGTCGTCGGTATGGAGCCTAGCTGCATTTCGGTTTTTCGCGACGAACTCCCCAACCTGCTGCCCGGCGATGAAGATGCTCTTCGTCTGAAGTCCCAGAGTTTTCTCCTGAGCGAATTTCTGGCGCGGCAGGATGGTTATGAGCCGCCGAAACTCCGAGGCAAAGCCGTGGTCCAAGGCCATTGTCATCACAAAGCCGTATTGAAGTGGCAAGAAGAAGTGGAGCTTCTTCGGAAGACCGGCCTGCAGATCGATGTTCTCGATTCCGGCTGCTGTGGCATGGCCGGCGCCTTCGGCTATGAAGCCGATCACTACGGCGTGTCGGTGGCATGCGGCGAGCGCGTCCTCCTGCCGGCAGTGCGCCAAGCCGCCCCGGACACCCTCATCGTAGCCGACGGCTTTAGCTGCCGCGAGCAGATTGAACAACAGGCCGCCCGTCATCCGCTGCACTTCGCGCAGGTGTTGCGGGACGGATTCGGTGCTGCCGTGCCCGCGCGCGAATCTGCACACCCGCCCTGCGGTCGAAGCCTCACCGCCGCTTTTGCCATCGGCGCCGGAATCCTGATCGGGAGCGGTGTTTATTTGTGGAATCGCAATCGGACGGAAGATGGACTGCGCCTGTAACGGTGATCTCTCCGAAACAGGTTCTTGCATGGGAACATCCAAAGGCTGATAGCAACACAACTGCAACAGGCGTATTCGCCCCACGAAAGGACAACTCAATGAGTGATGTAGAGCAAAAAATCCGGCTGGGAATTGGTTCCGCGGCCGCGGCTGCGGCCATTTTCGCGCCGCTGAGCTATAAATGGAAAGGCGTTCTGACCGCGGTCGCCGCCGACGCGATTTTGACCGCCATTTACGAAGTCTCCCCATTTCGCAAGCTCATTCGCGCCTAGGTCCGGCACTGTTTGGGGGCTGGCGCTCCGCCCGCACCGGCGTGGATGAGCGTGAGCCCCGGCCATTGCTATGAGCCCGGCGGGTCATAAGCTCCGGAACCAGATCTTCATCACCCTGCTCGTAGTCACCAATACCCTGGGGAATCTATTTGTCGCTATCGGAATGGACGCCATGCCCGCGTTCCAACCGGGTAAGCTGCTGAGTTACTCCGTTCGCGTTCTCACCAACGCTTGGTTTGTGTCGGGCATCGCGTTGATGATTGTGTGGATGGTTGCGCAGTTGTCCATGTTTACCTGGGCCGATCTCAGCTACGTGCTGCCCATGACCGCCAGCTCTTACGCGCTTACCGCCATTCTCGGGAAATTCTTTTTGAATGAAAACATTTCCGCCGCGCGCTGGGCCGGAATCGCGCTTATTTCTTTCGGCGTGATCCTGGTGTCCGAAACACCGGCCTGGACCCATGCCGTTCCCCCTCCGGAAGAAGAAGCATGAGGTGGACCTGGCTCGCCATCACCGTTCTCTCCAGCACCGTCGGCGATTTAGTGAGCGCCAAAGGAATGGTCCAGCATGGAGAGCTGGAGCACTTCGGAGCTCGCCGCGTGGGGCGTCTTTTGCGCTACATCGGCACGCATCCGCTCATCGTGACCGGAATCGCATTCAACGCGCTTTCGTTTTTTTCATTCCTCGCCCTGCTGTCCGTGGCCGAGCTCAGTTTCGCCGTTCCCGCGACGGCCCTGAGCTATATCTTGAAGACGGCTTTATCGCATTGGTATTTGGGAGAGCATGTCTCGGCGCGGCGCTGGCTGGGAGCGGCCTGCGTCGCCATAGGCGTTTACCTGATCGCGATTTGATGAAACGTGATCCCAGCGCTATTGCGGTCCGCCGCCGTTCTGCCCTCCGCGCAGGGCCGTCACCACCAGCCCCGCCACTACCAGCGCGGTCGCCATCCCTTTCGCGATCAGCACCCGCAACCGGAAATCCTCCTCGAACCAGCTCGGCTTCAGCTTAGTAACGGCGTAGGCGCCCAGAAAGACCACCACGTAGCGCAGTCCTGACACCGCTTCCACCAGCGCCGGATTGGTCAAGCTCACCGCATACACACCCAGGAACGAGCCCACGCCCGCCATGAATCGGTTCGACATGTACCAAAACTTGCTCCGCGGCGGAGCTTCTTCGGAATATTCGAAAATGTCCCGGCGCCAGCTCGGCGGAATTAGCATCAATAACGCTCCGGCCGTGGTCCCGAGCGTCACAAACACGTAACCGGTGACGAAGTTCGTATGATCGAACACCATCTTCTGAAGCACATTCATGAGCCCGAATCCCGAAGCCGCCAGCACGATTTTCGGCAGCATGGTCCGAAGCGGCCGTTTTTCGGCGAAAAACATGATAAACCCGCCGGCGGTCATCAGTGCGAACCCGAGCAGTTGTCCGCCGATGGGCTTGTTTAACAGCGGGATCGCGATCAACGCCGTCGCCACCGGCGCAAATCCGCCCATGGCCGCCAGTTCGTCCGACGCCTCGCCGGCTTTCAAGGCCCAGTAGTAGAAATACGAGGCGATCAAATCCAGCAGTCCCGCGATGAACCCCAAAGCCGCCCAAACTGGCGGTGGCCGGTGGAAACCGAACGGAATGAGAGCCAGTCCGAATATGCTGATCGCTCCCAGCCAAAAAACGTAGGACGACAGATTCTTCGTCATGGGACGGTTCAACAGCACCTTGTCCCACACCAGCGACATTCCCACCAGCCCATGCGCCAATATAGCCATCAGGAATCCATTTACGGCGGCGTGCTGGAAGAAACCCATAGTTTGCGGCTCTCGCAACTTGGATGCGATTCGCGAGCGCATTTGCACGCGCTTCTCGCGTAAACACACCTGAAACGCGGCTAGCACCCTGTCATCTAATGGTTAGGTAGTTCATAGGAGGTATCGTGGATTATCGTGGACATACATCCGCAGCGCTTGACGAGAAGGTTGCCGATCCTAATGCCAGGTCGATCGGCGATGTGCTGAAGGACATCGGGAACAGTATTCAAGACATCGTACGTTGGGAGCTCAAACTCGCGAAAATTGAGGTCGCCGATAGCGCCCGGCGCATGCGATCGTCATCCATTCTGCTGGCCGGCGGCGGCCTGTTAGGCATTTATGCGATCGGATTCGTTTTGCTCGCCGCCCTGATGGCTTTGGAAATCGTGCTGCCCGGCTGGTTGGCGGCATTGATCGTGGGCGCGCTATCGTGCATCGGCGCGGGCATCGGAATCAGCCTGGGGCTCCGCCGTCTCAAACAAGTTCGCGCGCCGAACAAAACCATGCAAACCGTTCGGGAGGATCTTCAATGGATGAAAGAACAAGCCAGATCGTAGGCGAGATCAACGACGAACGCCAGCGGCTGGGAGACAACATCGCTGAGCTGGAACGCAAAGTGCGGGATTCCACCAGTTGGCGCATGTATTTCGAGCGCAAGCCCTGGATGGTTCTTGGTCTGGCGCTGGGCGGCGGGTTTCTATTATCCGCCCTGTTCACGCCGCGATCGCGCTAGCTCGGATTTACCAGCGTCGCAACAGCGTGCCCAGAACCAGCCCCACTGCGGCCGCGGCCATGAGCGACCGGTCCGGCGATTGTGTGAGCAGCCGCTTGGCGTCAGAGATTAGGTTGTCCCGCCGGCTGCGCTGCAAATAACCGGCCGCGGTGCCGACCATCCTGGCGATCTGGATCAAATTGCATTCATTTTGTGGCATGATGTCCCCCGCTGGTTGGATGTCTCCGAGCGAGCATTCATTTCACCGCAAACTCTATCCGGGCGCGTTGCGATGCGGTAAAATCCCGGTAGGTTCTCATGCGTAGGTGTTTTGAAATTGCCCTCGCCGCTGGCATCTTCTCCAGCGCGTTTTTCTTCAGCTCCGCGATCGGTGTGGCTAAGCCCGAATACGCCCGCCGGACGCAAAAGGAGTGTAGCTTCTGCCATCCGCCCGATTCCTGGAATCTGAAAGAGGCCGGCAAATATTACCGCGACCATCATTACTCGCTGAAGGGCTACGTGCCGCCCAAAACGGATTCGAAGCAGAAGACCGATTCCAAGTAAGGCAAGAACGAGGCGGCCGCCCGCAGCAATATAGCGTTGACGACATAATGTCCTCCATGACATAATACGATTTGGCGTGCGAGGTCGAATTCTCAGACGAATTCGGCGACTGGTGGAACCAACTTTCCGCGGCCGAGCAAAAGAGCGTGGATTTCACCGTAAGCTTGCTGCAAGAGGCGGGGCCAAATTTGCGAATGCCCCATTCTTCCGGCGTAGAGCTATCGCGCCATGCTCATATGCGGGAGCTGCGGATTCAGCATGAAGGCCGGCCTTATCGGGTTCTCTATGCCTTCGATCCGCGCCGCGTGGCGTTCTTGTTAATAGGCGGCGACAAGACAGGCAATGATCGTTGGTACGAGAAATTCGTCCCCCGTGCCGATGGGATCTACGACCGGCATCTTTGGGAGTTAAAGCGAGGAGATTAATGGCACGGAATTTTAGGGAGCTTCAGGAAAAGATGAATCCAGCGGCGCGTGGCGATAACCAACTGCGCGTGCGCGAGGAGCTGCAACGCATGGCGCTCGATGAACTGCGCAGCGCGAAGCAGCTCACCCAAGCTGATTTGGCCGATATCCTCGACGTGCCGCAGAGCTCTATTTCCCGCATCGAACGCCGCGCCGACATGTACCTCAGTACGCTCCGCAACTACATTCATGCCATGGGTGGCTCGCTCCAGATCCAAGCCGTGTTTGCGGACGGGGGGGCCGTGATCATCGACCGGCTGTGTGAGTACGAGAATGAGATCTACAGTGTTTGGGTCCGGTCTGAGGGCAAAGGGGTTTACCGGTTGCTCGCGCGACCTTTTCGACATTCCGGAGACGCGCTTTCCACAAAGCCCTTGAAGGCTCCAGCACTCATCAAGAGCATGAAGGCTTTGCATCTTCCTGACCCCTTAATCTATGCAATCAGAAACAAGCTGGAAGAGGATAAGGATGCGGAGGTTCAGGTCGGTAGCACGTCAGGCGTCGAGCGGGTTTTCAATACTCCTGACTTAGTGGCAGCGGGCTTTGACGCGGGGCAAGCGGAAGACAAGTGACGAACAAGCGGCAACCCGCATTTACTGCGTCGGGGCCGGCATCTTGAACACCGCTTCGTCGAGCGGAACATTGGCGTCCATTTTCTCGATCGTGATTTCCATCGCCAGGCGCCCGTTCACCATTTGCTTCATGCTAAACGGCATCAGCACACCCTCCACCGGTTTGTAGTCCGAGATCTTCGACTCATACAAGACCTGCTGGCCGAATTGCGTGCGCCTTCCCTCCGTCTTCACCGGCAGGAAGCTCTTGGCGTCCAGGTAATCGTATTCCACCGAGCCGCTCTTTTTCGTGATCTTCAGCTTGTAGACCGCCAAGCCTTCGATGTCTTCCTTGTCCACCAGTTCCACGGTATTGCCTTTGGATTTGTAGTCCACCAGATTGCCGCCGATGAAATCGGATGATTCTTGCGCGGCGCGCGTATCGTCGTCGCTCGATTGTTTCGGCTCGTTATCGACCAGCGGATTGATTGTCCAGGCCACCATCCCGTCGAACGCCTGCACCACCTTCTTGCCTTGATAGGTGATCTCCAGGCGCATGCGGTTCGGCCGCCTTACCTGAATGGTCAGCGGCGCGTCCACCTGGCCCAGTATGGATGCCTTGCCGGTAACCACCAGCGTGTGAATCGCGTTGAGCTTGTCCACGCCGCCTATGGCTTCCACGTGCTTTTGGACGATCTGGTCGGCGGTGAGCGGCGCATCCTCGGGGGTGGCCGGCAGTGACAGCGCGTAAGCGGCCAAAATCGCGAACAAGACCCTGCGCCTCACGTCCCCATCATACTCCGGCGAAGCGCATCACAAAACGGCCGCGAGCGTCCAATCTTTGGGAGGCGACATGAAATTCGTTTTAATGCCGGTTATCGCAATGTTACTTCTGGCGGCGAGCGTCGCGCCCGCGCAAACCACCTTCAACCGCCCCAATTCGCCCAGCATCACAGATCCCTATGAGAGCGGCCTGAAGCTGTACTACAAAACCTGGGCCGATCTCAACGACGCCCAGCGGCGCGTGGTCCCTTATCCCGGCGATTGGTATCGCTTCGACAAAGCCCGCGGTCAAATGGACCTGCTGGAGCGAACCTGGCGCGACGGCTCCTTCACCCAGGCGCAATTAAACGCTGCCATCAACGACGTGCGCTTCGTGCTGAGGGTGAATCATATTTCGGATCCGGATCGCGACGTTCTGGAGCGGGATTTGAATCAGTTGCGCGACATTCGAATCCGTTACGGACAATAGCGCTTCTCCAATTTATGCCGCGCGCGTGACCGAGCGTTCGCTACTGAGCCGCGCGCCAGCAGCAGACTCGTAGACGACCGGAAGTCATGCACTGGAGAACATCCACTCGAAGAAGCTGGATGGGTGGCGCGTGAGCAAGCGGTCGCTACAGCAGACTAGCGGCCAGCTCCTCGAAATTGCCCGGCGTCACCAGGTGAAATCGTAGCGAGAGCCGCGTGAATCCGCGCAGAATGCGCGTCAGATCGTCGGTCGGAACTTCAGGGCTCGCCAAAAACATGTTGCCAGCGGCGATGCGAAAAGGCAGCACGCGCCAATCGCTCACGATGCGGCGCGGTAATGCCCGCGCCACCTGTCGGTTGATCACCCACGGCTCCAGCCGGCCCGAAGGCAGGCTCTGTTGCTGGCTGAGAGCCTCATACAGTTCGTCTTCGGTAATTACGCCGCGCCGGATCAGATATTCGCCCAGCCGCATTCCCGGCCTCTGGTTCTCGAGCGCTTCGCGAATGGCGGATTCTTCCGCATAGCCCGAACCCACCAGGATTTCCCCCAGCTTGCGCTTGTGTTCGGTCAGCGCGCTGCGCGAGGGATAAGCGTGCTCCGTCTTCACCCACACCAGCGGCTCATGGCGCAGGCGCGCGCGGATGTACGATCGCACGGCTTTCCAGGTGGCCGCCGTATTGATCCAGTTGCCGCACACCGAGCGTAGCGGCACGGCCAGCGCGAAGCGAAACCCGTATAGCCGTGCCGAACAACGCATCCGCAGCGTGCTTTGGATTAGCTGGATCCCGAGCGTCGCCACGATCAACCAGGGATGCAGCGAATACCTGGCAAGTCCCCAGGGGCTCCGCCCAAGTTGCGCCACCATCCAGGTGAGCGCGCCATACGTAAAGATCAAATTGCTCAGCAAGCTCAGCGGATTTCCCAGCAGGCCCTTGCGATCGCGCCAGAACCAGTATTTCTCCGGCCAGGTTCCCCGCCAGCCGTTGCGTTCCCAGCATTGCAGCGCGATGCCCAGGATCCACCGCGATCGCTGCCGGATGGCCGAGCGCGCCGTGCGCGGGAAGAATTCCCGTGTCGCCACCATGCCCGATCCCGTGCCGATCAGCGGCACGAACATCTGCTTGCATCCCAGCTTGTGAAGCCGCAGCCCGTTCTCGTAATCCTCGGTAAGGCAAGCCGGTTCAAAAATCAGGTTGTGCTCTTCGGTAGCCAGCTTCTCCAGTGCGGCGCGCGTGAATCCGGTGCCCACTCCATTGGAAGGAACGAAGCTGCCCATCAGCTGGCGCGCGCGCATATCCTTGATCTGCCATTCGGCGAACTCGTCGCAATAGACGCCGTGGACGAAATCGCGCACCGGCGTGGGAAGCGGCAGCACCGGGATCTGCACCATATCGTACTCGCCGGCACAGGCGCCGGTATAAGCGCCTGTATAAGCATTGATGAACGAAAAAGCCTCCGGGTGAATCAGGTCCTCGGCATCGTGCGTGATCACAATGTCGAAGCGCGCGCTGTGATGCTCCTCAAAAAGGAGCATGCGCTGGTAGATCCAGTTGAGGCAGTCGGCCTTCGACGTCGGCCCGTTGTGCGGGCAAACCGCCAGATGTACGTGCGGAAAGCGCGACTCCAGATCCCGCACCGCATCGAGCGTCGTATCGTCGTTGGGATAGCCGCCGATAAAGAAATGATAGTTGCCGTAGCGAATCGCCGCGACGTTGTGTTCCACCATGCCGGCGATCACTGCATGCTCGTGCCACAAGGGGACGAAGATGGCGATGGTTTTTTCGTGCGGAACCGGATCGGAGGCGCCCAAAGCAGGCGGCACGGGCAGGCGGCGCCGGAACCAGGCCCACAGCCACACCGCGTCCAGAAACAGATCATCCACGCCGCTAATCAAAACGATCCACGCCAGCGGGAACAGGCAGCGCGCCACCCCGGCATCGCACCAGGCCTCTCCACGGGCAAAGTACACCCCCAAGGACGATAAAGCCCCATGCCAGAGAGAGATCACCTAGGAAGAAGTGGCCTGGCGAACAAAAATTCGCACGGAAAAATTTCCGCGGCCGCCCATCCAACCACCACCCCAACTCCAATCAGGGTAGTTTCATTTCAACCTTAGTATATTGTCCCCGCTGTACGATCGCGCGTATTCTGTCGATGGAACTGCCACCATGAAGCTTCGGCCGTATGAAACGATTGTCTCCTTCGTTCTAGTACTTGCGCTAGCGGCGTTTACGGCCGTGGCCGAAAGTCCAGACCATGCCGAAGCGGCCAAGGAGAAGACGCTGCTGGCCGCGGTCAATGAGGCGGCGCAAGGGAAGCCGCTCGATCCTCGCGTAGCCAAGGCCTATGAAGATCTCGCCGATTACTATTCGGCCGAGCGCCGTTACGTGGACGCCGAAAGGGTGTATCAAAAAACGCTGGAGTTAAAGGAAGACATGCTGGGCCGCGCCAATCCTGCCATTATTCCCGCGGTGGACGACGTGGCGCGTGTGAGTTTCGCGCAGATGAAATACGATCAGGCCGCGGACTTGATCGCGCGCGAACTCCGGATCATGGAGCGCGAGTACGGCGACGACGATCCGAAGCTGGCGCCGTCTCTGGAACAAGTGGCCAAGGTGCTGGAAGCGGGGGCCAAATATTCCGATGCGGAAAAGTTCCTGGCCCGGGCCGTTGCCATCCGCGAAAAGGCCGTTGGCCGCGACAGCGCCGACCTCGCGCCGGATTTAAACCGGCTCGCCCGCGTCAACGCGCTCCAGGGCAACCTTGAGGCTGCCCAGGCCATGTACCGGCGGGTGCTCGCGATGGAACTCAACAAGTTTTCGCCTAATAGTCCGGAACTGCTCCCGGCGCTCGACGCCCTGGCCGCGCTCGCGATCGAGCAGCACAAGGATGCCGAACCGCTGCTCAAACAAACGCTCGCTATTCGGGAGGGCAGCCTTGGCCCGAATGATGTGGACGTGGCGAAGAATCTGGACCAGCTCGCGGCGCTCTATATTGAACAGAAGCGCTTGGAAGACGCGCTGAAAGTTAGCGAACGCGCGCTGTTCATCTGGATGAAGGAGCTCAAACCCGGCAGCCCGGAGCTGGCGCAAAAGTACGAGAAAATGGCCGAATTGTATGAAGCGCTCAATCGGCCGGTAGACGCCGAGCCGCTGGTCCAGCGGGTATTGACGGCGCGTGAGAGCGAGACCGTGACCAGTTTAAACACGCTGGCCGCCATCTATGTCAGCCGGCAAAATCTGGTTGAGGCCGAATCGCTCTACCGCCTGTCGCTGGCGATTCTGGACAAAAAGGGCGTGCTCACCGGCAAACGGCCCGCGCTTGCCGGGACGCCGGACGACAACCTGGAGCTGCTGGCCCAAACCGCGCTCAATTACGCCGATTTGCTGAAGAAGATGCGCCGCAAATCCGACGCCAACAAGATTGAAGCGCGCATCCGCGCCGTCACAGGTAAGAGCGCCGCGCCCAAGAAAAAGGCGAGCTAGCTGAGCTCAAGCTGGCAGAGTTACGGTCCGGTAAACCCCGCGGCGTGCTGCGGATTCGGATCCGGCCCGTGAAACAGTTTGTGCTTGACGTCCGGCCAGAATTCCTTGAGTACCTGCGATGCGGAGTCGATCCCCACCTGCATCCACCAGGTTTCGATGTTATCGCCGACATTGCGCTGGTCCGGCGTGTAGGCGTTTGAGATGGCCGTCCCGATCGCATTGCCGCTGATCTCGGAGAAATTGAAGCGAGTTCCGCCTGAGTCCGTCCTGGTGACGAATACGCGCGTGGCCGCATACCAGGTGCGCGACCAGAACGGGCCATAGCCGCGGCGAAAATAGCGCGGGTCCTCATGCAGGATACTCGGCATGATCCCCTCCGTCAGCATGTTGCCGATAGCTTGATCGGCGTACTCCACTGCCACACGATGTCCATAGGCGCCCCAGCCCTGGCCGAAAGACGGATTCGAATCGGCCCACTGTTGCTCGGCCGCTATGACCGCCGCCAAACCCAGAAGCGGATAATCGAACGAATCCTTGCTCGCGATGAGAAACTTATGCTGCCACGTGATCGGCATATAAACCGCCGTTTCATTCGCCGTCCGGTAGTTGGGAAGCACGCCGAAAATGCGCTTGTCGGGCGGCGGCGGACCGGTGTCGCTTGAGCCAGGCTGCGTCTGGCCGGGCTGCACGGCCGGCGGATCGGCGGCCGGCGCCGCGTTCTGCTGCGCCGCGTTCTGCCCGAGAACTGGAATTATGCCCAGCGCCAAACACACGGGCAGCAAAAAATGTTTTGAATTCATGTTGTATAAACGGACGCGAGATCCCTGCACCAGCTCAATTCTTTATTCTACTAATGAGCCGACGCGCGGCGTAACGCTTAGTTACCAGCTTTACGAAACGTTAATGATCGGCGGTCAGGCCGACATCAAGGCGTTCGCGAGGCCGTGTAGGCCACGATATCGAGGATATCTTCGTCGCTCAGCTTCGCGACTACCGGCTTCATCAGTTGCGTCCACGTTCCATTGCGCGTGCCTTCGCGCATATCGTACAACTGCCGCGCCAGATAGCTGGGAGAACGGCCGGCGATTCCCGGCACCGGACCAAGGCCCTTCAGATCGGCTCCATGACACAACCCGCACTGCGTGGTCTTACCACCGCTCTTCGTGACCAGTGCCTCCCCACGCTTAATACTCCCCGGCGGAACATAAGCGAAGAACCCGGAGTGCGGATCGCGCAGCACTTCGCTGGCTTCGGCATTCTGCGGCGTTTCAAGAATACGTTTGCCGAGCGGCTCTTTCTCGGCGCCTTCCACCAGGAGCAGGCCGTTTGCGTTATGCACTTTCGGAACCGTGTTGGTCTCGATCACCTTGATCCACGGCGTCCACTTCATCGCGCCGAAATATTCGGCCGCGGCCTTGATCTCGTCGTCGCTCATGTTCTTCGCGAACTGGACCATCAGGTTGACGTTGGTCTTGCGCGGCTCGGCGCTCTTGCGCAGGCCATCCCTGAAATCGTGCATGGTCTGGATAAAATACTCGACCGGCAATCCGGCGACGCCCGCGTTTTCCTGTCGCCCCTTGCCGTTCGGATAATGGCACAGCCCGCACGCCCAAACCTCGGGTTTCTTGCCATGCGCGACCACGTCGGGCATGGCAGGGTGGTCGCCCGGGAACCAGTCGGCCGGTCCATAGCGATTGGAGATTTGCGCGCGGGTGAACTCGGCCGTGCTGCCCTCAACGTGCTTGAGGCTGGTATCCGGCGCGG
>Ga0335074_10006014_pt1 | contig 16814 bp, 15 predicted proteins | sample Lox_Sample_23_FD_206715 | JGI IMG/M metagenome (GOLD analysis project Ga0335074, IMG submission 206715) | Soil microbial communities from Loxahatchee National Wildlife Refuge, Florida, United States - Lox_Sample_2.3 | ecosystem: Environmental > Terrestrial > Soil > Wetlands | place: USA...
GTTTGGAACGATACCAGCCTAGGGGGAGGCCTTGCGGCGGGAGGAGGCGGCAGCAGCCTTTTTTTTTCGCGTCCCGGCTGGCAGGCCGGGCCAGGGGTTCCGAATAACAGCTTTCGTAATGTTCCGGATCTGTCGCTGGCCGCTTCGGCGGATCATGATGGCTACTTCGTTTACACCAGCGGTTCGATTCAGATCTACGGCGGAACTTCGTTCGCGGCGCCGGCCATGGCGGGAATCGTGACGCTGCTCAATCAATACCTGGTCTCTTCGGGCGCGCAGAAACAACCGGGTTTAGCCAACATCAATCCGACGCTGTACCGCATGGCTCAGAATTCGTCTTCGTCCACCGCCTTTCACGACGTGACGGCTGGTAGCAACGTTGTTCCGTGCGTGATCGGTTCTCCCGAGATCGTTACCATCACGGCCGAAGCAAGCCAGTGTACCACCGGCGCTTTCGGATACAGCGCCGCGGCCGCATACGATCTGGCCAGCGGCTTAGGCTCTCCGGACGTTTACAATTTTGTGCATCAGTGGACCAGCCAGGCGCCCGTGGCATCGGCCGTGGTCGCGTCCGTCAATCCATATCCGGTGTTCGAACAAGCTCCCAACGGCAGCGGATTTCGTTGGGTGTACCAAATCACGCTCAGCGAGGAGAATGGAGTGGCAACCACGCTGGCTTCGTTCGCGATCAACAGCCAGAGTTACGATGCCGCCACGGTGTTCGGAACAACCCGGATTGTGGCGGGCGGGTCGCTTTCGTCCAGCGGCCTCGGATTTGCCACGCTGGCCGTGCCCGCGAATGTGGTGTTTGCATTCAGCGGCGTCGATGGCAGCGGAACCAAATGGTCCGAGCAGTTGACGGTTCCGTTCGAAGGGCCGCAAACACAGCTCGCGATCGACGGAGTGAGCAATGCGGCATCGGGCCGGCCGTCGTACGCTCCGGGTATGATCGTGAGCGTCTACGGCGCGGCGCTGGGCGATTTCGATCAATCGGCGGGCGCCATTCCGTTGCCGCAGTATCTGGCGGGATTTGAAGCGACGGTGAACGGCGTGACGGCGCCGTTGTATTACGTTTCGCCCAACCAAGTGAATCTGCAGATCCCCTATGAAACTCAACCGGGAGACGCGGCCCTGGTAGTGGGCAATCCGTACGCGAATTCGAACAACTACACGCTGCACATCGAGGCGGCCGCGCCGGGGATCTTCATGACGAAAGGCGCGACGGCCGCGCCATTTTCGAGCGCCGTGGCAGGACAGACTACGACGCTGTTTATCACCGGCGACGGGCAAGTCTCGCCTTCGCTCGCCGACGGAGCAACGCCCGCTTCCGCAACTCCGCTCAACCAGCTTCCGAAGCCGACGCTTCCGGTGACAATCACGGTTGCGGGACAGAACGCGGCCATCGACTTCATCGGCATTCCCGCGGGCCTGGTGGGAGTGACGCAAATTAACTACCAGGTTCCGCCCAATACGCCGCCGGGAGTCGAGCCCGTGATCGTCAGCGTGGGCGGCGTCGCGAGCCAGGCAGCCAATTTGACGGTGACGAATTAAGCGCGATCAGGAAATAATGCCCTTGCGGACGGCGTAAAGAATCAGCTCCGGCACACTGTGCAGATTCAATTTCTGCAAAATGTGCGTGCGGTGCGTATCGACGGTGTAGAGGCTGAGATTGAGCGTGTTGGCGACCTCTTTGTTGGTCTTGCCCTCGGCGATCAGTTGCAGAATCTCGCGTTCGCGATCGGTGAGCAGCTCGTAGCTGGAATCGGCGTCCTTGCGGCCCAAGGCCTGGAAATAATCTTCCTGCAAAATCCGGCTCACCTTGGGGCTGAAGAATGAGCGGCCATCCACCACCGCCTCAATGGCCAGGATGAGTTCGGCCTTGACGGCGTCCTTGAGCAGGTACGCGCGGGCGCCGGCTTTCAAGGAGCGGATGACGTAGCTTTCGTCGTGGTGCATGCTCAGGATCACAACGCCCATATGGGGATGTTTTTCGACGATGCGGCGCGTGGCTTCGATGCCGTTCATATTGGGCATGGCGATGTCCATCACGATCACATCGGGGTGTTGCTCCTGGGCCAAGTGCAAGGTTTCGCGGCCGTCGGCGGCCTCGCCCACCACAATAAAGCCGGGCTGGCGTTCGAGCAGCAGGCGCATTCCGTCGCGCAGGATGTTATGGTCGTCAGCCAGCAGTATGCGAATCGGCGCCATCCGCGAGACCTCCGTTCCATACCAGCTCCGTCTGGAACTCGCGTTTGGGCGCTGAGAAATCGCTCGGTGGTTTCGTTTCCGGTATAGCCGCCAGAGGCAGGACCACGCGCAGCAAAGCTCCGCGCCCGGGCTGCGAATCAATTTGGAAGGTACCGCCCAGATGCCGCACACGCTCTTCCATGCCGAGCAGTCCCAATCCCCGCACGCGCGCGGTGTCGAACCCGCTGCCGTCGTCTTGTACGGTGACCAGAATATGCCCCACCTGCTGCCACACGCGCACCTGCACGGCGCTGGCCTGGGCGTGCTGGGCGCAGTTGTTGAGTGCTTCCTGGACTACGCGATACACGCAGGTTTTGTGTTCCTCGGGCAGTTCGCCGGACATTTCGCTGGCCACCCGCACGCGCAGACCGGTGCGCTTTCCGATCTCTCGCGCCTGCCATTCGAGAGCCGGCAGGAGCCCGAAATCGTCCAGCATCGAAGGCCGCAGCAGCAGGGCCATATTGCGGATTTCGTTCATGCCTTTTTCGGCCACACCGCGGATGGAATCCAGATGGCCGCGCACTTCCGCCGCCGGGTCCAGATCCAACAGGTTCTCGGCTTCCATGAGCACGGCCGAAAAAGCCTGCGCCACTTCATCGTGCAGCTCGCGCGAGAGAGCGCGGCGTTCTTCCTCCTGGGCCCGCACTAGACGAGCGGAAAGATCCTGCAGGCTCGCCCGGGCATGCACGTTCTCGGCCAGCCGCCGCTGGACCTCGCCCTCCAGCTTCAGGATATGAAAGATGGTGCAAGCGGCGAGCGTGGCGCCGCCTATCAGGGTGACGGCGATCATGGCCAGCAACCCGAGCTGGAGCCTTTTGAACAGGTCGCCGAGTTTTGCGTCGCCGCGCCGCAGGGCTTCTTCGTTCAAGGCTTCAATGCGATCGGCAATCTGCAGCATGGAGGTGCGGCGGGGCACCAGCTCTTCATAAAAAAATGCATCGCGGTATTTTCCGCGGTCTTGGCCGGTCCAGGCCCAAGTGCGATCCAGCACTTTCCAGTACGCCTGGATCTGGGATCGCAGGTCCTGGAACGGCGCGGCTTCTTCCGACTCGAGCGCTTCGGCGTAGCTCGCGAGCGCGACCTGGGAATCACGCCGCAGCCCGTCGAGACCAGCCAATTGCGCTTGCGCGAAGGCCTGCTCCGGTGCGAGGAGGGCGTCCCGCACAACAGTGCCCGACAGATAAATGTCAGACCGAATTCGTTCCAGAGTGCGATTGCGGGTCAGGAAGCGCGCCTGCAGTGTGGTGTCGTTGTGGCGCAGACTATTAAGGAACAATAATGCGCCTGCTTCGGCCGCCGCCATGATGAGCAGCAGGCCGCCAAAACCGGCCACCAAAACTACTCCCGGTCGCTGGCGCATTCTTCCCTCAGTGTAGCGGACAGGGCGCGGGAGTAGCTCGGAGGTGGGACGAAGCCACATCTTCTCTAAGGTAGAGCCGAAGCTTAAATACGGGAATCGCGTCCATCCTGTATTAGGGCAATGAAAACGGGAAATACAGTTCCAACGGGATTTTTTTACGGCGTTACTCGCCGTTATTCTGTAACTACAAAAGCTTAGGAGGCTTTGGATGAATTTTCGACTTTTGGCTTGCGCGGCCGTGACAGCGCTTTCTCTGACTTTCGCCGGTTGTGCGAAAAAGGTTGCTGCGAAGGCGCCGCCCCCGCCAGCTCCCGCGCCAACTACGGCTTCCCGCGCCACCACACCGGCGCCGGCAAACAATTATCAGTCCACGCCGTCCGCCACGAATACGCCCTCGAAGTACCCGGATGCGGCTACCCGCGCTCGCATTCAGGACTTGTTGAACCGGATTCAGGACGCTTATTTCGATTACAACAAGCACACCCTGCGGCCTGACGCCGAAGCTGCTTTGCGGAAAGACGCTCAGACGCTGGCTGACATTATCAAACAGTATCCCGACTTCAAGCTCACGGTGGAAGGCTTCGCCGACGAGCGCGGATCGGATGAGTACAATATGGCGCTCGGCGACGCGCGCGCCAAACAGACCAAAGAATATCTTTCCAACCTCGGCCTCCCGAGCAATCAGCTGGCGACCATCAGCTACGGGAAAGAAAAACCGGTTTGCACGGAACACGACGAAGATTGCTGGCAGAAGAATCGCCGGACCCACATCACCCAGGCGCAGCCGGGAGAAGCCAACTAGTATTTCTTTTTCGAGCGATTTTTAAAAACAGGGCCTCGGCGTTAAACTGCCGGGGCCTTGGTGTTTTTATTGTGTGGTCCGGGCCGCTAGACTCCCATGGCCGTCAACATGACCGGCTCCCTCACGGTCGCGGCTCGGTACCGGTCGCGGGTCGCGGCTCGGTAACGCTTTAATGCTTCCAGGCTGCGATTATTGTCTGGAGAGCTGGTCGAGGACACGGTCCACGGCCTCGGCGTTGGGATCGGAGGCTGCGCCCGGTTGAGCGGCGCATGACTTTTGGGCCTGCTTCCACAAGTCCTCGGCGAGCGAAAGATTCTGGTCGGCGGCGTCCTCCAACCGAGCGGGGCGCGGCCGGTCCGCCACTGCCTTCTTGGCCGCCGCGGTAGTCTGGTTGCCCGGCTGGCAGGCGTCGAAGCGCATGATCTCGGCTTCCAGCAGCTCTTTGCTGCGCTCATAGCGTGCCGCCGCTCTCAACCCGCGAGCGTTCGGGTCGAGTGCGAGAACCCGGTCGATCAACGCCAGCTGCGTCTTACTGGCTGCGTCCGTGGGATTCTGCTCCACTGCTTTCTGAAATGCTTCCCGGGCTTCGTGGTAATTGTTCAATACCAGCTCGGCCTGGCCCAATCCGGCCGCGGCTTGGGCATTCTGAGGCGCCGACCGCTCGATATCCCGAAAAACGTCCGACGCCTCACGAGCCGCGCCGTAGCTGAGGAGCAAACCGCCGATCTTTTCCTTTACCGGCAGGTCGTGGCCGGCCGGCCCCAAGGCCGCCAGGAGTTCGGCGATGGCTTGTGTTTTTTGCCCGTTTTTCGCGAGCAGCGAGATCAGCTCAAAACGAGCTTGCATCCGGCTGTCCGCCTCTCCCGGGGGCCAGGAGCCGTCGATCGCGTGGTGATAGAGCTTAACAGCAGCGGTGATTTTACCCTGCGCCGCCAGAATGCGCGCCTCCCCGAGATTCGCCTGCGCGTTTTCCGGATCGCGCTTCAAAAGCGCGTTCAGGTAGACGGAAGCTTCCGCCGAATGACCGGCCTGGGCAAGCGCAAGCCCCAGAGCAAGCCGGTATTGCAGGTTGCCGGGAGCGCTGGAGAGCGCGTCGCGGAATTGTTGTACGGCTTCCTCATCGCGGCCCTGCTGGAGCAACTCGGAACCGGTTTTGTAATACTGCTGCGCGCGTTCGGAGCGCGCCGAGCGATAGTAGTAATTCAGGAATCCGATCACCAGCAGCACGCCTAATCCGGCTGCCAGCACTCCCGGCACCAATCTGCGGGACACTTGCATCTCTTCGCCTACCGAATGCCTGACGCCCTTCGCGCCCGCCAAGCCGTAGGCCTGCATGATATCTTTCAGCGAGACGATGCCTTTCAGATCGCGAATATCGGCGCGTCCCACCACCGGCAGCACGTTCAATTTGGTTTCCGCGATGCGGCGCAAGGCGACATCCAAGGGGTGGTCCATATGGACATGCGGAAAATTCTCCGAACTCAGCAGGGTGTCGGGAGTCTTGGCCGGCAACAATTCGCCCAGCTCCAGGCTGCCGCGGCCTTGGTCCATTTCCTGTTGCAGTTGAGCGAGCGCAACGGTGCCGGCCAGGCGGGCGCCATCCATCACCGGCCAGGCATTGCGCTCGGAGTCCAAATGTCCGAGAGCCTGTTCGACACTGTCGGTCGTTTTCAGCACTTCGAGCGGCGCCTCCGCGGCGTCCCGCACAATCAGTAGTTCTTGGCGGTAGCGCAGCCCGGAGGGCAGGTGGATGCCATCCTGATGTTGCAGGGCTTCGTAAATCGGCTCTTCCTGGAGACGGTAGGAGATATAAAAACTGATCAGGTTCGCGATCATGAGCGGCACGATGATGGTATAGTCGCGCGTCATTTCGAAAATCATGATCACCGACGTAAGAGGCACGCGCACGATCCCGGCGAACAGCGCGCCCATGCCAACCAGGGCATATGCGCCGACGCCGCCGGTAAAATCGGGCAACAGCTGATGGGCCACGGTTCCCACCGCTCCGCCCAGCATGGCGCCCATGAACAGAGCGGGGCCAAAAATTCCGCCGGCGTTGCCGGTACCGTAACAAGCGGCGGTTGCGACCACCTTGAGTAGCACCAGGATCGCCATGATTTCGAGCGTCAGCTGGCCGTTCAGAGCTTCGCTCACATGACTGTAGCCGACGCCTAAAACATCCGGGACAAACCAGCCCATCAGCCCCACCGCCAGGCCGCCCATGGCGGGCTGCCACCATTCCGTGGCTCGCGGCATGGTCATGCAGTAGGCGCGAATTTTGAGCAGGAGTTTGACGAACGCCACCGAAACAAAGCCGCCCGCGATGCCGAGCAAGGCGTAGGTGACGAATTCGAGCGGGCTGACCAGCTGATAGGAGGGAACATGAAACAGCGGTTCATCGCCCAGCACCAAATGCATCGCCACCCAGGAAGTGGCCGAGGCCAGCACGGTGGATCCCAGGACCGGCGCATGCAGATCGCCCATCACCTCTTCGAGCGTGAACAAAACAGCGGCCACGGGCGTATTGAAGGCTGCGGCCAGCGCGGCGGCGGCTCCCACGGGGATCAATTCGCGAATCCGGCTGGGACCGAGCCCAAGACGCCGCCCCAGTACGGAGGCAATTCCGGCGCCCACCTGCACCGACGGCCCCTCGCGGCCGAGTGCGATGCCGCTGGCGAGCGAAGCCGAACAGCACCCGAACTTGCCGAGCACGGTCCGAATGGTGATGTAACCGTCGCGCAGGAACATGGCGGCTTTGGTTTGAGGAATTCCGCTGCCGCGTGCGTTAGGGAAAAAACGCCAAAGCAAATAGCCAGTGAAGAGCGCGCCCGCGGTCGGAATCAAAACCAGATGCCAGGCCGGACTCCCAGCCGGATACATCCGCGCGGCCAGATCCTCGGTGACGTAGATGAATGCCGCCACCACCAGGCCCACTACCGCGCCGATAATCAGCGTCAGGACCAGGAGGATTTTGTCTTCGTATTGGAGAAGAGAATCGGTCTTCTCCCGACGGCCTTGGCGCCAGTGGCCGAGACGGCTGCGCCAATTTTCAGAAGCGGGACTTGTTACTGCTGTCGATGACACCCAGTATCCAGCATATCAGCGGACCGGCGCGTTGCGCAGCATCATTTGGGTGCGCGACATAAACGTGGGTGATGTGGCTGCTTTCTTTTATGGGCTTGAAGACCGAGCGTATGTGATACGCTCGGTATTAGGAGGCCTATGCCCGAGTCCCTTACAGAATTGGAGCAGCAGCGAGCGGCGATGCTCCAGCAGATCTCAGAGTTGGAAGATTTCCGTCCCGGTTCGATTACGGGAACTGGCGGTCGATGCGGCAATGCGGGTTGCCACTGCCACCGGCCCAATGATCCAGGACACAGTTTGCACCCCCGCCTAACGTATAAATTGAACGGCAAGACGATTACGGAGAGCTTTGCCAATCCGTTCGCGCAACGGAAGGCGGAGCGCGAGATCGAGGCCTTCCGTCACTGGCAACAACTGAGCCGATCCTTCGTCGAACTCAATGAACGAATTTGCCGCTTGCGTCCGGTGGAGGAGACCGTAACGTCACAGGAAAAAAAACGGCCGAGGCGATCCAGCGGGAAGTCGTACAAGAAGTAGCTCACTTATTGGCGGTAGTCTTCGCTGGGGTTCGGAAAAGCGGAGGTGTGGATCTGGAAGCAGTCGAGATGCTGGTGCGTGGATCCATGCACTGTGCCGGAGCGGAGATTCTGAGCCGACTGTTGTCGCAACCTTCCGGAGAGTCGGGTCAGACTCCGTGCGCCTGTGGCCAAGCGGCGCAGTACCACGATACCCGGCCCAAGGAGTTGCTCACCGTCCTAGGTCCAGTGAAGTTCCAGCGCGGTTATTACGTCTGCCCCACTTGCCGCCAGGCTCAAAGTCCGCGTGATCGGGAGTTGGATGTGGAGGGCGTCTCCTGTTCACCTGGAGTGCGGCGGATGATGGCGGTGGTGGGCAGTGAATCGAGCTTCGAGCAAGGCCGCGAGCAACTGGAACTGCTGGCTGGCATCCAGGTCACTGCCAAGGCCGTGGAGCGCCATGCTGAAGCCATCGGCAGCAATGTCGAAGCCCACCAGCAGGTCGAGATTCAACGAGCCAAGCAACTGGAATTACCCGCGGTCTGCGCTCCCGCCGTTCCCATTCTCTACATCGAAATGGATGGCACGGCCATACCTGTGGTGAAGGCCGAGACCGAAGGTCGTGCGGGCAAAGTGGAGGGCCAACCAGCGCACACCCGCGAGGTCAAACTGGGGTGCGTGTTCACGCAGGCCACCACCAACCAGGACGGCCGCCCCGTGCGGGATGAGGAGTCCACTTCCTACGTTGCCGCCATTGAACCCGCCGAGCAGTTCGGCCTCCGGCTATACAACGAAGCTTGGAGGCGTGGTTGGAGTCGGGCCCAGAAAAAAGTGGTGATCGGCGACGGCGCGGTATGGATCTGGAATCTCGCCGAGCAGCACTTTCCGGGCGCCATCCAAATCGTCGACCTCTACCACGCTCGTCAGCATCTCTGGGAACTGTCCGCCAAGCTGTTTCCCCATGAGCCCAAACCTCGTAAGCGTTGGATCGCCCGCTGTCTGGATCGCCTGGATCGCGGCAAGATCGAAGCGCTGGTGAAAATCTTGCGCGATTCTCCGCCCCTAAGCGAGGAACTGGCAAAAACCATTGCCAATGACGCGGAGTACTTCGAGCGCAACGCCGATCGCATGCGCTACCCCGCGTTCCGCGCACAAGGTCTGTTTGTCGGCTCCGGTGTCGTCGAAGCCGCTTGCAAGATCGTCATCGGCGCGCGCCTCAAATGCTCCGGCATGTTCTGGACCGTTCGAGGCGCTAACGCCATCGTCGCTTTGCGCTGTTGCCGGCTAAGCCGCAGGTTCGAGGACTACTGGGTCAATCGCGGACGAGCGGCGTAATCATCCACTTTTATGTCGCGCACCCGCATCATTTCCGACGCTCACGCTCGCGGCAACTGCGGCACGTTTTCGAAATGCCGGTCGCGTGTGATGAGCACCAGGTCGTGCTGCAACACCAGCGCGGCGATCCAAAGATCGTTGTCGGGAATGGGCGTGCCGGCGCGTTTGAGTTGTACAAACAGGCGCGCGTAGTGTTCGGAAGTATCGCGCGAGGGCAGCAAAATGCCGACGGTGGGCTGCAGCAGGAAGCGGCGCAGAAGAGCTTCGTTGCGATGCTGCTGGGAGCCGCCGTAAAATCCCGCCTGGATCTCACCCAGAACCATGAGCGGGAGCCAGACCTGGTCCGATTCCGAGAGCCGGTCCGCCAGTTCCGCATCGCCTCGAAACAGATCCGTCAGGCGATTGGTATCGAGTGCTACTCGCATGCGGGCGAAGCGCTCGCGCTACTTTCACTTCTCGTTATTTCCACTTCTCGTTATTTCCACTTCTCGGGGTCGATCTGCCGCTGGGAGGCGATCACGTCGTCGAACTCGGGATCGGGAGTCCATTGACCTACTAGCCCGGAAAAATCCGCCCTGCGAGAGCGGCCGATGGTAGCGCGCGTCAGCTCATCCACCACCACCTGGTTGAGGCTGATTTTCAGTTGAGCGGCCTTCTGACGAAGCGCGCGGTCCACTTCCTTGGGTACGCCGCGGATGGTGTACTGGACCACTTCATGCGCCAAGCCAGCTTTTAGAGTCAGGTTCATGCCTACATGATAGCATTAACTAGAGGCACTATGAATTAATCAATTGAATCAATAGCTTAGCATTCTGCAAGGCAATCAAGCGCTCGATCTGATCCACCAGGCGACTCCGTTCCGCGGCCGAAAGAAAGCCGCTCGAGTTTTCATCGAACTTGGCGCGCAGTTCTTCGAGGGTCATCGGATTTTCCGCCGAGCCGCGATTGTACTCTTCCAACTCTTCAAATTCCCGGCCATCTTTGAGTACGATCTTGACAGCCCCTTTGAATCGACCTGGCCCGGGGTATTCCGGATCGACGTAGTAGCGCACCCGGCGCGCCAGGGCCAGGATTTCCGGATTGGCGCGGCTCTCGGGGCTGTAGGCGTTCTTGCCGAGGGCGCCATGGTACAGCGCCTCCGCCAGGCTGTATTGCAAACTGACCCGGCCGTGGGAATCCGATGCCGGCGCGAATTTCTCTTCGGTCGGCTCACACACGATTCCGACGATGAACGCGGCCACCGGACACTCCATTCGCTCGATCTGCCGCAAGTCGATGTTGTGTTTTGAGCGGAGCCGCAGAACGGTGCTGATGTAGGGATGAATCACGTGTGCTGCGGGAAAGGGTTTGAACGAGGAATTGCGGCTCTCCCAATGGTGTCCCAGGCGGTCCGTGATCCGCGCAAAATCGCGATGCGCGTTGGAATCCTGGACGTGGGATGCGAAGAGTCCCCAGCGTCCTTCGAAGACCTGGGCGGGGCCGGTGACGCCGGCGCGCGCGAGTAACGCGGCGGTAATTCCGCTCTGCGCTGACCACCCCGGATGCAGAAATTTGGTCTGGGTTCCATCCACCCAGCATTCCAGGAGGCCGGATGCGAAGCTGCCCGCGATGCCCGCCGCGGCCGCTAAAGCCGAGGCATCCAGGCTGAGCAGTTTGCCGGCCAGATAGGCCACTCCGAAAGTCGCGAACAATCCCGTCGGATGGAAACCGCGCTTGTGCAATTCGCCGGACGACACGCACCCCACGCGGCAGGAGATTTCGTTGCCGATCGCTATCGAGGTGATGAGAGCGCGGCCGGAAATGTCGGTATATTCGGCGAGCGCAAGCGCCGCGGCGACGGCCGGGCTGGACATATGCACGATCGACTCGTTGTGCGTATCGTCGTATTCGAGGGCTTGGGAAAAAGCTCCATTGGCGAACGCGGCCGTGGCGGCGCTTACACCATCGCCAAAGCCCAGAATCCGGCAGGGGCCGGGCGGGGACAGCGCCAAGGCAGCCTTATGAACAGAACGGCCGAAATCTGTTTCGGCTCCGGCCAACGCTAATCCGATCACGTCCAGGATGCGGAGTTTGGTGGACGCGACCACATCCTCGGGCAAGTGCTCGAAGCGAACGCCCGCGGCCCAGCGCGCGAGTTCCGTAGATAGTGGGGTGCTCAACTGATGGACCATCCGCCGTCGATCGGCAGAGTTGCGCCGGTAATGTCGCGGCTTTCCGGCCCGCACAGAAAAAGAATCATGCCCGCTACGTCTTCGGCGGCGATGAAATGGCCGCCGGGCTGTCGCGCCGCCAGGTATCGCTTTTCGGCTTCGGCTCGCGAGATGGACTCGGCCGCCATCATTTGTTCGACGCTGCGCGCGTGGATGGGCGTCTCCACCGTTCCCGGGCAGACCGCGTTGCAAGTAATATCGTGGGTGCGAGTTTCGAGCGCCACCGCGCGCGTCATGCCGATCAGCGCGGTCTTGCTAACGACGTAGTTGATGCGGTTCACACCACCGATCAAACCATAAATGGATGACACGTTGACGATGCGTCCCCAATTGCGCCGGCGCATGGCGGGCAATGCGAGGCGAATGGTGTGAAACGCGGCCGAGAGGTTTACGGCGATGCCCAGGTCCCAGGCGTCCACAGGGAATTCATCGATGGGAGCGGCGTGCCGGACCACCGCGTTATTCACCAATACATCCACTGCTCCAAATGTTTCGGCGCTAGCGGCGAGCATTCGCTCGATCTGGGCGGGGTGAGCGAGATCCGCGTTCGAATAAAGCGTTCGGACGTTGTGCTCTTCTTCGATGGCGGCGCGGGTTGCCGCAATGGCGCGCTCGTCCCCAAAGCCGTTGAGCACGACGTGGCATCCGGCGGCCGCGAATCGTTTGGCCGTGGCCAGGCCGAGGCCCTGCGTGGAACCGGTAATCAGCGCGCATTTGCCCTGGAGCACCTTAATGGTGCCATTATAATGTTTCTCGTCTCATGGAACCCTTTCAGGTTGAACCATTCCAAGTCTTTGCGATCCGCTACGGGCATTTAGGAAATCGGCATCCGGGGCAAAGCTACATTCTGGCCGATCCGCACGAATACGGTCCAGACCTCGACTATTTCGTCTGGGTGGTGCGCCGCAGCGACTGCCTTTTTGTGGTCGACACCGGATTCTCCGAAGAAGCGGCCGTCCGGCGCAAGCGCGAACAACTGCGCAGCCCGGTGGATGCGTTGCGGTTGCTCGAAATCGATCCGGATAACGTCACCGACGTGATTCTCACGCACTTGCACTACGATCACGCCGGCAATCTGGATCGATTTCCGGCGGCGCGCTATCACGTGCAGGATCGCGAAGTCTCCTACGCCACGGGACGGTGCATGTGTCACCATTTTTTGCGCGAAGCCTACGATCTGGAGAACGCGCTGGAGATGGTCCGCAATATCTATTCCGGCCGTGCCGTGTTTCACGACGGCGAGTCCGAAGTCGTGCCGGGACTCACGCTGCATCGCGTGGGCGGGCATACGGCGGGGTTGCAAATTGCCCGCGTTTGGACCAAGCGGGGCTGGGTGGTGCTCGCGGCAGACGCGGCGCATCTCTACAGCAATTTCGAAAACGACCGCGCGTTTCCGGTGGTCTATAGCGTGGCCGAAATGCTGGAAGGCTATAAGACGCTGTACCGCCTGGCGGATTCGCCGAATCACATCGTGCCCGGCCACGATCCGCTGGTGATGAAATATTATCCGGCCGCGCGGCCGGAGCTAGAAGGCATCGCCGTGCGCCTGGATTGTCCGCCAGCGCGATAAATTTTGCATGCAATGCATGCCTCGCGTGCTATCCTAGCGGCTTTGGAGTAACTGCCCGCAAAACGGAGTAACGGCGGCCTCGTTGCTCGGACGTATCGAGGTTGCCGCCGTACCCTTTGCGGGCTTTGGAGAAACCATCAAATGCCTGAGCAGAACGTCGGCTTCATTGGAGTCGGACGGATGGGCGGCCCGATGTGCCGCCGGTTGATCGAGGCGGGGAATCGCCTCACGATTTTCGACAAGAGCGATGCGGCGATGAAGCGGCTTGAAGCGATTGGCGCCAAGCGCGTGGATTCGCCCGCGGCGGTGGCATCGGCGGCCGAAATTGTTTTGGCCAGTTTGCCTACTCCACCCGTGGTGCAGGCAGCCGCGCTCGGACCGGACGGCGTGATCGAAGGCAGCAAGGTGAAAATTTTCATCGACGTTTCGACCACCGGATCCACCTACGCCAAGCGCGTCGCCGAAGGTCTGAAAGCGAAAAACATTGTGGCCGTGGATGCGCCCGTCAGCGGCGGCGTGGCCGGCGCGGAAAAAGGAACGCTGGCGGTGATGGTGTCCTGCGACGATCAGACCTTCGCTGCCGTCAAGCCGGTTGTGGAAGTGATCGGGAAAATTTTTCATGTCGGCAAGCAGCCGGGGCAAGGCCAGACCATGAAGCTGCTCAACAATCTGCTGTCGGCTACCGCGATGGCGATTTCGTCCGAAGCGGTGGTGATGGGCGTGAAGGCGGGCCTGGATGCCAAACAGGTGATCGACGTCATCAACGCGGGGAGCGGACGCAATACCGCCACCATGGACAAGATCCCGCGCTGCGTTCTGAACCGCAAGTTCGATTTCGGATTTGCGATCGGCCTGCTGAACAAAGATGTCCGCTTGTGCATGGAAGAGGCGGAGGCTATGGGCATTCCGATGCCGGTGGGAAGCGCGGTGCGGCAGATGCTGGCGATCGGCACTGCGAGTGAAGGCGCGGACGCCGATATGACCGAATTAATCAAAGTAATGGAGGGCTGGGCGGGTGTAACCGTTCAGGCCCAATAGAAAGAGGAGAGCACGTGGAAAAAGAGATGTTCGAGAAGGGCCTGAAGATTCGCCGCGAAGTGTTGGGCGCCGAGTATGTGGATAACGCGCTGAAGACCGCCGACGATTTTAACCGGCCGTTGCAGGAACTGGTGACGACGTATTGCTGGGGCGAGTGCTGGGGCCGGCCGGGCCTGGATCGCAAGACGCGCAGCATGCTGAATCTGGCGATGATTTCGGCGTTGAACCGGCCGCACGAAGTGAAAGCGCACGTCAAAGGCGCCATCAACAACGGTCTCACCAAGAACGATATTCAGGAAGTGTTTCTGCAGGTGGCCATCTATTGCGGCGTCCCAGCGGCCGTGGACAGCTTTCGGCTGGCGCGAGAAGTTTTCAAGGAGATGGGGATTTAGGAACGCCGGTCCGCATGCTGATTTCCGACTACGATCCGCGCTGGCCCGCTCTTTTTGACCGGGAAGCGGAACGCATCCGTGCCGCGCTCGGGAATCGCGCGCTGGTGATTGAGCACGCCGGATCGACTGCGGTACCCAGTCTGGCCGCCAAGCCTCTGATTGACATCGTGCTGGCGGTCGACGATTCGGCGGATGAGGAGGCGTATGTTCCGCTGCTCGAGGCAGCGGGTTACCGTCTAAAAATTCGAGAACCCGGCTGGCACGAGCACCGCATGTTCAAGGGGCCTGACACCGATGTCAACTTGCACGTGTTCTCACGCGAATGTCCGGAAGTAGAGCGGATGCTGACGTTCCGCGACTGGTTGCGCGGTAACGCGTCCGATCGCGATCTCTATCAGCGCGCCAAGCTGGCTCTGGCCCAACGGGATTGGGCCGAAGTGCAGGAATACGCGGACGCAAAGACTGCCGTGATCCAAGAAATTCTCGGACGGGCTCGCGGTTCCTAATCGGTTCGCAACGCCGCCTGGCGCCACAAGGCTTCCGGGCGGCTGAGCCAGAACCACAGCAGCGTGCCCAGGATGGGGAACAGACTGGCGGAGACGAACACAGCGCCGTAGCGGTTCATGTCGAACCAGTGGCCCCAGACCGGTAGAATGAGCGCCAGCACAGCCGACCAGGAGCCGGAGCCGATGCCGCCCACCATGGCAGTTTGATCGCGCGGGTACAGGTGCGATCCGACGCGCAAGGAGAGCACCACGAATCCATCGGCGATGAAGGTGGCCCAGAAGAACAACGCGAGCACGATGGGCCAGGAATCGATTTTTGCGACGAACGCCGTGGGCAGCGCCAGGACCGAGAGCAGGAAGAACAGCTTGGTGGGCCGGTTCCCGCGCGTCACGAATTTGTCGGCGACCCAGCCCCAGAAGAAATAGCCGGTTTCCCAACCCACCAGCGGAATCCACAGAATCTGGCCCAGCTTCAGTTGTGATAGGTGGAATGCGCGGCTCAGGTACAACGGGCTCATGTAGGACACCAGCCCGAGCGCGACCGCTCCCAGGCCGAAGCTGGAGACGACGAGCCACAGGCGCCGTTCGAGAAAATTTGGCCAGGCGACCTGGAGCGATGCGCGGCGATGCTCGGCCAGATAGGGCGGCCGTCCCACGATGGCCCACATCACGAGCCAGCACGCGCCCATGGCGCCGGTGACCAAGAATGCCGATCGCCATCCGAAGCGCAGCGCAATCGGAGTGACGATTAAGGGCGTGATGATGGCGCCCAGCGATGCGCCGCTATAGCCGATGGCCGTTCCGCGCGATTGCCGGTTGGCCGGCAGCGATTCGGCCGCCGCTTTGAGCGCCGCGGGGAACGCCGAGCCTTCGCCGAAACCCAGCACGCTGCGTGCGACCGCGAATCCCCAGAAGCCCGACATCCAGGCGTGCGCCGTGCTCGCGATCGCGCGCATGGAAACGGCCGTGAACATTCCTTTGCGCAGGCCGACGAAATCGAGGAAGGAGCCGAAGAGCGGGTTCCCAATCATGTAAAAGATCGAGAACGCCGAAAGGGCGTTGGCGTAGGCGCCGGCAGTCAAGCCGGTGTCGTGCAAAATCATCGGCGAGAGTACCGCCAGCACTTGCCGATCCACGTAAGACAGCAGGCTCGAGAGCATCATCGCCACCGATGGAATCCACATGGTCCAGGTGACGGCCTGACGAATCGCCGCTTCACGGGTTCGAGCCGGGCTGACGCCGATTTCGCTCACCACTGGAGTTTATCGTAATCGGGTATTGTAGTCAGAAGGGTGAGATGATTCGGACTCTTTTGATAATCGTGATGGCTGCCGCGGCGCTTCCAGCCGCGGATCGATCTTCCTCGAACAAGTGCGACCGCGCATGTCTCCAAGGCTTCATTGATTCCTATCTCGATGCGATGTCGAAGCACGATCCCTCGCAGGTGCCTTTCGCCGCATCGGCGAAGTTCGGTAGTGGGTCAGTTTGCGGAACCTACGGAAAGTAAAGGGCGATTTTGAAACTGACCCATCCATCGTCTCAAATTGGACTGCCTGAAGGCCAAGAATCCAGTCAAGCATCGCTCTCGAATCGTATCGGCGCGGCTGGCTCGCGTGTGCCGATTCGTACTCATCCGCTCAGGCACGATCTGCCTCCTATTGTACCGCTCAAGCACGCGCGATATCCTTGGGGAAACCTAAAGGAGACTCGCAAGGTGACGATTGGTTTAGGCATGCTTTCTCATGACGGAGTGGT
>Ga0335074_10006015_pt1 | contig 16811 bp, 11 predicted proteins | sample Lox_Sample_23_FD_206715 | JGI IMG/M metagenome (GOLD analysis project Ga0335074, IMG submission 206715) | Soil microbial communities from Loxahatchee National Wildlife Refuge, Florida, United States - Lox_Sample_2.3 | ecosystem: Environmental > Terrestrial > Soil > Wetlands | place: USA...
TGTACGATGGGCGCCGCCGGAGGGTGCGCCGCCAGGTCGAGCTGCAACAGCTTCAGAAACGCCTTGGCGTCGAGCGATGGCACGGGGAGGCGCAGCGTGCGCTGGTGGGTTTCGCGGGTTTCCAGCCTGAGGCGCAGGCGCAGCTCGTCGGTGGCCAGGCCGCGGGTCGCCAGGCGGGTGGCCAGGCCGTTGACGAGGCGGGCCAGCAGGAAGGCCAGCGGCTCCAGCAGCTCGATGGGATATTCCAGCTCGATTTCATCTTCGAAGCGCAGAGGATCGGGAATGGGCCGCAGCTTCCGGATGGCTTCGCCGCGAGCCAGTTCGTGCAGGCGCAGCCCCTCCGGACCGAGCCGTTCGGCAATGCCCAGAGGCGGCAGCGCGGCCAAATCCTGAAAACGGCGGATGCCCCAGCGGCTGAGGGTCTCCAGCAGCTCGGGCGAAGGCCCCAGCAGCGTAAGCGGCAGCGGAGCGAGAAACTTGGCCTCGTCGCCCTGCGGAATCACGCTGGGACCCAGCCGTGCGCTGAATCCGCGGGCGGCGCAGATGGCGGCGTCGGGATTGGCGGCCAGGGCAATGTGGCACCCCAGGCCGGTTTCGGCGGCGCGGCGGGCCATCGCGGCAGCGACCTCCTGAGGCAGGCCGAACAGCCGGTCGAGGCCCGCAACGTCCAGCGCCACGGTATCCGGAGCGGTCTGCTCCACCGTGGGGGAGAATTCGAAGGCCAGCGCGGTCAGATTGCCTGCGCCATGAAGGCAGGCGAACATACCTTGCTCCTTTCGGTGGAAGTGGCGCGCACGGCGATGCCGCGCAGCAGGCGTCCGGGCGCCGCCGCCCCACTCCAGGAGGCGCTTTCGCGGCGGCATTCGATCAGCAGCGAAGCGCAGGTTTTGGCGTTCGGCTGCAGGGACAGGGAAATCAGCACCGTGGGGGTGTGCTCCACGGCACGGCGCAGCCGGAACCAGGAGGTCAGCGAGATGCGGCGGGCGGTGGCGGGCGGTGTATCGCCCAGGTCGAGGGCCACCAGCCCGAACCCGCCGCCCTGGATGAGCAGGTCGGTGGCCTTGAGGGCGTGCTCGGCGTTGTGTGCGGAACGCACCCAGATGAGGCGGTCGAGGGCCACCCCGGCCTGCGCGGCGGAGGCGGGGTCGAAGGCGTCTTCGGCATCCACCAGGGCGCAGATTTCCTGGCGGGCGGTGGCCTCCGCGAGCATCGAAACCAGCAGGCTGGTGCGTCCCGAGGAAGCCGGCCCATAAATTTCGGTGAGGCCGCCGCGCGGAAGCTGGATGCCCGGAATGCCGCTTGAAAGCAGCACCGGCTCAGGCCGGGTTTGCCAGCCGGGGGAAGCGAACTGTGCGAGGGCAGTGGGCATCATTTTCGCTATTTATTCGCCTGTACTTTATTTCTACAGGATGGGGGTCGCGTTGTCAATGGGCAGGCCGCTGGCGCTTCGATGGCTCGGGGCCACCAATACGAACGCCGTCGTAGTACAATCTTCGTATATGCCGCTCCGGACAGTTGTAACTGTTCTGCTCCTCGCCTGTGCCGCCCTGGCCCAGAATGAGCCGGTTCGACCGTCGTTTGAGGCGGCATCGGTGAAGCCGGTGGACCCGCATGGCCCTGGAGCAGGTCCGTTGCGCGGGGGCCCGGGCACCACTTCTCCGGGCCAACTCAGCGGCACGGCTACCTTGAAAAACCTGCTGATGCGGGCCTACGAGCTGAAGAATTACCAGATCGCCGGCCCCGCGTGGCTGGACTCGGAGCGCTACGAAATCGCCGCCAAAATCCCGGCCGGCGCCGGCAAGCGCGAGGTGGCGCTGATGTTGCGCACCCTGCTGGCGGAACGCTTCCGCCTAGTGGCCCACCGCGAGACCAGGGAACTGCCCCTCTACGCCATGGTGGTGGCGAAGAACGGCCCGAAGTTCCAGGAATCCTCCGCCGCGAGCCGGAACGCCGCTTCCGCCGCGGACGATGGCGTCTTGCCGAGGGCTTCCGTGCCCAAACTAACCAGGGGACCCGACGGCTTCCCCGACATCCCCAGCGGGGCGGACCTGCCCCGCAGTTACGAAGTGGTCGTAGGCGGCTCGGATGGCATTATGTATAAGTTATGTATAAGTTATGGGCCCGGCGCGAGACCATGCCACAGCTCGCGGACCGTCTGAGCAGCCAATTGAACCGGGCCGTTGTGGATGAGACGGCGTTGCCGGGGCAATACGATTTCGCGCTCGCATGGACCGTGGAGAGCGCCGGAGGAAGCATCCCCAGAACCGATCCGCCGCCGGACGAAATCGACGTCCACAGCACGTCCGTGATGTCCGATGCGAGCCTCTCGATCTTCACCGCCGTGCAAGCTCAACTGGGGCTGAAGCTCGAACCGAAAAAAGGACCGCTGGAGATTTTGATCGTCGATCGAGTCGAGAAGATTCCCACACCCAATTGACGGCCCCGGCAACCTGCGCGGACGCCTCATCAGCGGCGGACGCGCCGCGATCGAGGGCAGCGAGGCGGCGGCCGAGATGCCGATTGAATTCCGCCAGTTGGGCGGCGCGTGCACTTTCGCGCTGACGAATTTTTCCAGTTCCGGCGTGAGAGAGAATTGCCTTTACCAGATTACAGGGACGTCATATCGGGCCAGGTGGCTATCGATGCATCGAGAGCGGGTAGGAATTGTGGCACAACGCCGGGGATTTCGACCCGTTCGCCAAACACCTCGGCCGGCAAGCCGCGATCGGACGCGGCACCCTCCCCTACTCCGCCGCTTCGAAAATCCCCCGCTCGCGGTTCTTCCGCACGTGGTCCCAGGGGAAATAGCGGCCGTTCATGGCCACGTAGACGCCCGGCGGCAGGGTCTGCACGAAGGCCAGCGCGGTCCCCAGGTTGAACAGGCCGTCGGAGCTGCCGAACTGGTACGGAATCATGGCGCCGGTCAGCACCACGGTCTTGCCCGCCACACCGCGGCCCAGCACCGCGGCGGTGTTCTCCATGGTGTCGGTGCCGTGGGTAATGACGATCCGCCGCTCCGGGCACTTCAGGCAGCGCTCCAGAATCAGGCGCCGCCCGGCGTCGGTCATCTGCAGGCTGTCGATCATCATCAGCGTTTCGATGGCCACGTCCAGGTGGCAGCGCCCCAGTTGCAGCATGCCGGCCACGTGCGTCTGCTGGAAAAATAATTCCCCGGTGAGTTCGTTGTATTCCTTGTCGAAGGTGCCGCCGGTGACCAGGATCCGGATCCGCTCGGGCATGTCGGGCCTCTGCCACTATAGCGCGCTATCATAAAGTTATCTCCATGCGAGGTACCCGCTGGATTCTGCTGGTAGCGATTGCCGCCATCGTGTACGGCGTCGGTATTACCTACCGGTCGCAAAAGAAATACCTGCAGGATACGGCTGTGGCGGCGCCGCCCGTCCTCCCGGCGGATTTGAATTCCACCGCCTCCAACTACCACCACCAGGTCACCGACCACGGACGGATAATCGCCGATATCCAGGCCGAGGATTTCCGCCAGGTCAAGGACTCGTCCTACGTGGACCTCAAGAACGTCAGTATGAGCCTGAGCTGCAAAGACGGCGTCTCCTACAACCTGGTGAAGAGCGCCGCCGCCACGTTCTATACCAACGACGAGCGGCTGTACTCGGATGGCGCGGTGGAGATGACCCTCAAGGTGCCGCGGGAAGGCAAGCCGCGGCATAAGCTGGTGTCCATCCAATCCTCCGGCGTCACCTTCGACACGGCCAGTGGAAAGGCCCAGACCGACCGGCCCTCCAGTTTCGTGTTCGAAAACGGGGATGGCAAGGCCACCGGCGCGTTTTACGACCCCAACACCCATCAGCTTCTGATGAAAAGCGACGTCGAGGTGGATTGGAAGCCCATCGGGCCGCACGCCCAGCTCATGAAGATCGAGGCCGGCAGCCTGGAGTACCGCGAGTCGGACAACCTGATCCTGCTCACGCCCTGGGGCCGTATGACCCGCGAAAACACCGTGGTGGAGGGAGAAAACCCGGTCATCCATTTGCAGGATGACGGGCACGGCAACAAGATCCTGCGTAACATCGAAACCGGCAAGGCCCACGGCACCGATAATTATCCCAACCGCAAGCTGCAATATTCGGCCGACCAGCTTTGGATCAGCTTCGACGACGACGGGCAGATCGAGCGGATGACCGCCCAGGGCAACGCCCACCTGGTGAATACCGCCGCCACCACGGAAACGGCTATCGACGCCTACCACGTGGACATGGTTTTCGAGCCGGGCGAGAGCCAGAGCGCCCTGGTCAGCGCGGTCGCCTCCGGCAACGGCACGGACGCTTCCGGAAACGCCGTGGTCACCTCGCGGCCGCTCCCGGCGCCCGGCCGCCAGCCGGGAGAGACCCACATTCTGAGCAGCCAGCACCTGGAATTGAAGATGCGCTCCGGCGGCCGCGAAATCGCCAGCGTCACCACCAATGCGCCCGGCACCCTGGAATTCCTGCCCAACCTGCCCGCGCAGCACCACCGCATTCTGAACGGCCAGGATATCGCCATCACCTACGGGCCGCAGAATCGCATCGAATCTTTCCACGCGCTCAACGTGCGCACCCAAACCGACCCTACCGCCGAGGAGAAAAAGCACAACCGCGGCCAGTCCTTCACCGCCAGTAAAGAAATGGTGGCGCACTTCGACCCGAAGACCAGCCAACTGGCCAGCATGGAGCAATCGGGCGATTTCACCTACCAGGACGGCGACCGGCACGCGCGGGCGGCCAAGGCCTCGCTCGATCAGGCCAAGAACCTGATCCTGCTGGATAACGGCGCCCGCATGTCAGACGCCACCGGCGCCACCGTGGCCGACCGCATCCGCCTGGACCAGAAGACCGGCGACTTTATCGCCGAAGGCAACGTCAGTTCCAGCCGCCTGCCGGAGAAGGACCAGAAGAAGAACTCGCAGATGCTTTCAGGCGACGAGCCGCTGCAGGCGCAGGCCCATAAAATGGAGTCCTCCGACCACAACCACAAGATCCACTACGAGGGTGCGGTCACCATGTGGCAGGGCGCCAACCGCATCCAGGCCGACGTGGTGGACCTGGACCGCAACCCCGATAAACGCAACCTGGTGGCCGACGGACACGTCATCACGAACTTGTGGGAGCAACCCAAAGACGGCGACGACAAGCCCCCCGCGCCGGGCGCCAAGCCCGCTGCCGCGAAGGAAAGGCCGGCCGCTCCACAGAAGACCGCCGCCAAGAAGACGTCCAAAAGGCCGCCCATCTTGACCGTAGTCCGCGCCCAACACCTGGTCTATACCGATGGCAACCGCCTGGCGGTGTACACCGGCGGCGTGCTGCTGAATCGCCCCAATATGCAGGTGAAATGCCACGAGCTGCGCGCGTTTCTGGCGGATTCGGAGGCCGATTCGCGCCTGGACAAGGCCTTCGCCGATGGCGCGGTGGAGATTCACGAATCGTCGCCGGGCCGCCAGCGCACCGGAACCGGGGAGCACGGCGAATACTACACCAGCGACCAGAAGGTTATTCTGCGCGGCGGTTCGCCGAAAATGGTGGACTCCAAGGAAGGCGATACCACAGGGGACGAATTGACCTACTATGCCGACAATGATAGGCTGCTGGTTAACGGTAGTCCCGCGATCAGTCATATGAAGCAGAAAGGCCACTAAGGCGGACGGGCGCCCCCTCTTCCCAATGAGCAAACTGGAAACGCGGGAGATCTCTAAAACCTATCGCGGACGGCGCGTGGTTGACGATGTGACGGTCTACGTGCAGCAGGGCGAGGTAGTCGGCCTGCTGGGACCCAACGGGGCCGGCAAAACCACCTCCTTCTACATGATCGTGGGCCTCATCAGCCCGGATTCCGGCCGCATCCTGGTGGATGGGCAGGACATCACCAACCTGCCCATGTACCAGCGGGCCCGCCGCGGCATCAGCTATCTGCCCCAGGAAGCTTCGGTCTTTCGCAAGCTCACGGTGGAAGAAAACCTGATGGCGATTCTGGAAACCCTACCCGCCATGCGCGCGCGCGAGCGCCGCGAAGCGATGGAGCGGCTGATCGATCAGCTTGGCCTGGAAAAGGTTCGCCGCAGCCACGGCTACATGCTCTCCGGCGGTGAGCGGCGGCGCGTGGAAATCGCCCGCTCGCTGGTGATCAATCCCAGTTTCCTGCTGCTGGATGAGCCCTTTTCGGGCATCGATCCGATCCAGGTGCTGGAGCTGCAGCGCATCATTTTCGACCTCAAACGTTCCGGCATCGGTATCCTGATTACCGACCACGCCGTGCGCGAAACGCTGGTGGTGACCGACCGCGCCTACATCATCAACAACGGCCGCATTTTCCGCGCCGGCAGCCCCGAGGCGCTGGAGCGCGACCCGGAAGTCAAGCGCATTTACCTGGGCGAATCCTTTTCGCTGCGGGTGTGAAGCCTGCGGGTGTGAGGCGCCGGACGCCGCCCGCGGTGGCACGGGAAACCCGGATGCGCAGCCGTCCGTATGAACCGGTATGAGATCTCTCCTGCTCCTGTTGGCGGTGGCGGGCGGCGCGTGGGCGCAGCCGTTTTCGGCGGGCGTCAAGCTGGGCGTGCCGCTGAGCGATTTTCTGAGCGCCACCGAATCCGGCGATACGTCGTATTCCACGATTACCAACCGCTACATTGTCGGGGTGGAGGGAGAACTGCGCCTGCCTTTCGGATTGGGGATCGAGCTGGACGTGCTCTACCGGCACGTGAATTTCAGCTCCACCACCACGGCCAACGCCATCTCCGCAGCCACCTCGATCACCACCGCCAACACCACCAGCAACGATTGGGAATTTCCCCTGGTGGCCAAGTACAAATTCAAGGCGCCCCTGGTGCGCCCGTACGTGGAGGCGGGGGTGGCCTGGGACACGCTGCAAGGCCTGACGCAGGGAGTGAAGACCACGGTAGCGGGAATAGTCACTTCCTCTTCCTCGACATCGAGTCCCTCGGAGCTGTCGAACAGCTCCACGCGCGGCTTCGTGCTGGGCGCGGGCATCGATATCCACGCCCTGCTCGTCCACGTCACGCCGGAGCTCCGCTACACCCGCTGGGGCGCCAGGCAGTTTTTCGCCCCGGGCCTGCTTTCGAGCAATCAGAACCAAGCCGAGTTTCTGGTGGGAGTGACCTTCTGAAACCGCCCGCCGCGCCCGTTACGGGGTCAGCCGCAGAATCACCTTGCCGGCCGGCCCGGCGTAAGTCAGCTCCACCGAGTGGATGCCCTTTTCCCTGCCGTGGTAGGAGAAGAAAATCAGGCCCGCCTCGGGAAGCGCGCGGTCTCCCTCGGGCATAGCGGCTTTCTGCACCTTCAGCTCCATGGCGCGCTGCAGCGGGAAGGGCATATGCACCACCACCGGCGTGGCATCCTGGCCGCCGCCCCCGGTGTTGATGCCGGTTTTGGACTTCGATTCCCCCGTATCCGGCGGCTCCCAACTGGGATCTTTCAGGGAGCTGAGCACCATTCCGTAAGGCCGGCTCTCCAGGGATTTCTTCTCGTTGATGCGCAGCGAAAAATCGCCCGTGGAAATCGTGAGGCGCGCGCCGGGAGGTCCGAATAAGCCCACTTCCACCACCACGTAATCTTCGCTGTTGAAGGTGGCCAGCGGCGTGGGAACGGCATGCACCTGAAAATCGGCTGCAATCGTCACCGTGCCGGCTTTGGCGTGGGCCTGGTAATCGGTGGGCGCCGTTCTGGGCGGCAGGCGCGGAGGCTCGTCTTTCTTGGCTGCCTCCTTGGCCGCCGCCTCCTTGGCCGCCGCCTCTTTGGCCGCCGTATCCTGGGCGGGTGGGGTTTGCCCCGCGAGGCAGAAGCAGAGGGCCGCCATCCAGATCACATTCACCCATGTACTGCGAATACGCATTTTTCTCTCAACTTAGCACAGTCGCCGGGCCGGGTGCCGGAGCGGATCGCGCCCAGGTGTTCCTGTTTTGAGCCACTACCGGGACGCCTCGCCCACCCAGGGTTTGCCGCAGCCTGTCGCACCGCGTGTTGCGGCGCGCCGCCGGCTCAGGGCTGCCGAACATGCGCCCGCGCTCAGCGCGCCGGCGCCTGCTTCAAGCGGAGGCAGTTTTGGATGGCTTCGGCCGCATCGGCGGCATCGGGCTTTAATCGCAGAACCTCCTGAAACTGGCCTATGGCGTCGTCGAAGCGCCCCAGGTTAGCCAGCCCGCTGCCCCAGTTGAAGTGCGCCGCCACGTAATCCGGCTTCAGCCGCACGGCCTCGCGAAACTGGTCGCAGGCTTCCGCATACCGGTCCTGGGCGGCGTAGGCGGTGCCCAGGTTGAAGTGCGCGGCGGCATTCTCCGGCTGCAGCTCGACGGTCTCCAGAAATTCCGCCACAGCCAGGTCCGGACGGCCGGAGAGGCCATAAAGGCGGCCCAGGTTGTAGTGGATATCGGCGTCGCCGGGGCGGCTTTTTTCGGCCGCGTCCAGGTTGGCGAAGGCCTCCGTGAACTGGCCTTTCTGGGTAAGCACGGCGCCCAGGCCTTCCTGCGCATCGGGACTGCCGGGATCCAATGCGAGCGCCCGGCGGTACTCGGCCGCGGCGGCATCGAAGTTGCCCTGCGCGCTCAAGGCGGCGCCGTAATTGACGTGGGCTTCCGCCAGATTCGGCCGCAGGCGGAGAGTCTCGGCGATATAGGGCATGGCTTCCCCCGCACGGTTGGCGGTGAGAAGGGTCTCGCTGAGGGTGCCGAGCGCCGCCCAGTTATCCGTGGTCACCTCCACCGCATGCCGGAACAGATCCACCGTATTGCGCCAGTAAGCCGCGGTGGACCAGGCCACCACGCCGTAAGCGCAGCAGGCCGTGGCGCCCAGCGCCACCGTAATGGAACGCAGCGCGGCGCGCCGGCTGGCGATTTCCGCCAGCCCCCAAACCACCGCCATCGAAAGGCCGATCATGGGGATGTACATGTAGCGATCGGCGCGCGATTGCACCCCCACCTGCACCAGGCCAATCACCGGCACCAGGATGCCGGCGAACCAGAACCATCCCACGAAAAGGTACGGCCTTCGCCGGCGCACGGCCACCGCCAGAGCGGTGAGCGCCGCCAGAACCGCCGCCGCGCCGGCTACCTGCCAGGCGGCCAGATTGCTCGCATAAGGATAAAGGACCGCCAGGCGCGCCGGCCAGAAAAACTGCCAGACGTAAGCCACGTAAGAGACCAGCGCATTTTCCAGCCGGAACCGGAAAGGCAGCTCGGCCAGGGAGGAAGTGGCCCCGGCGCCCTGCTGGACCAGCAGGGTGATCAGCGAGCCGGCCGCCGAGAGCGCCACCAGGGGCAGTTTCTCCAGAATCAGGCGCCGCAGCGGGATGGTATTCCAGCGCCCCAGCGGCCAGTAATCCAGCAGCAGCAGCACGAAGGGCAGCGTCACGATCATGGGCTTCGACATCAGCCCTCCCGCAAACGCCGCCACCACCAGCAGGTACGCCGCAGCGCGCGGCCGCTCCACGTAGCGCAGCCAGGCCCAGATCGACAGAAGCCAGAACAGGCCGCTCAATACCTCGCGCCGTTCGGAGACCCAGGCTACCGCCTCCACGTGCAGCGGATGCACCGCGAACAGCAGCGCAACGAATGCGCTGGGCCCGCGCGCTCCGGTCATGCGCCGCAGGAGCGCGAACAGCAGCACGCTGTTGAGCGCGTGCAGCAGGACGTTGGTGAGATGATGCCAGCCGGGCGCGAGGCCGTACAGGTCGATGCCCAGCAGGTACGACAGCCAGGTGAGCGGAAACCAGTTGGCGGCGTAGCCGGTGGTGAACGCCCAGGCGGCCGACGCCGGCGTCAGCCCCTGGCGGATGTGGGGGTTGTTGAGGAGGAATTCGGGGTCATCGTAACCCGTGAACTCGAAATGGAAGACCTGGAAATAGATGGCCAGAACGGCGGCAGCCAGGGCGAAGGCGATGCCCCAATCCAGCCACTGTGTGCCGCCTGGCCGGCCAGGCACGGCGCTCGGTCCTGGGCGGTGACGGGTCATCTGCGGGAGCGTAACGGCGCCATGAAAGAAGAAGGGACGCCCGCCTTTTGAGCGGGGCGTCCCTTAAAGGATACACGGATCTGAGGCGGGCTTACCAGGTATAGCGCGCGGCGATCTGCATTTGCCGGGGCGAAGTGAGCGTGCCCGAGAACTTGCCGAAGTTGCTCGACGAATTGTCGGTCAGCGACGCGCCGGAAAAGATCGGCGTATTGGTCAGGTTGAATGTTTCCCAGCGGAGCTGCAGCTTATGGTGCTCGTTGTACGGCATGGTGAACACTTTGTACAGGCCAGTGTCGATGTTAAACAGGCCGGGTCCGCGAATGTTGTCGCGCAGCCCGGATTGGCCGGCGAAGGTTTCGATAAAGTCTCCGTACTGGCCCAACGGCTCTCCGGGCTGGCTCACGATGGAAAGCGGGTTGGTGAACAGATTCGGACCTCCGTTCTTGATCCCGATGGCGTTGTTGGTGATGCTGGTGGGAACCGGCCCCGCCGGCGTGGCGTTGGCGTCCTCATTCCAGTCGGTCGGCCAGCGCTGGCCGTTGCCGACCGTTAGGGGAAGGCCGGTTGTCTGGCGGTAGTTGCCGCTAAGCTGCCAGCCGCCGACAAATGCGTCCAGGATCTTGCTCATGCCGGTCCCGAACCTCATGCCGCGGCCGAAGGGCAGCGAATAGACGCCCAGCAGGTTTACCTGTTGGGTGGTGTCGTAAGTCGAAACGGCTCGCATCTGGCTGGGGTTCCACGTGTTTTGGACGAACCCGCTGTAGGCGCCGGCGGCTTCCTGCGCCGAGCCAAGGTCAATCGACTTCGACCACGTGTAGTTTACATCGAATTGCAATCCAAAGCTGAGGCGCTTGCGGACGGTCAACTGCATGGCGTTGTAACTGCCCATCCCAATCGAACTCAATGCGGCCAGCGCCGAGAACTGCGGATTGAAGACCATCCAGGGGCCATAAATCCCGCAGGCAATGTGGTTTACCGCGCCCTTCGAGGTGAAGGTGGTAGGGCCGCCGTTGATGCAGTTGGACGCATTATCGGCGTTGTTCAGAGTGTTGGTGGCGTCGCCCGTGGCGCTGTTGTTGATGTAATCGCTGGCCCAGACCTGGGTCGGCGTCATTCCGTTGGCCGCGGCAGTCGCCCACATGTGGTTGAAGAAGGGGATTTGGGGGATGGTAGCGGGGGTGTAGCCGTCGAAATCGATGTCCTGCATCAACAGCGTCATCGCCTGGTAATAAGTTTGGCCCGACGCAGGGTCGGTGAGCGCGGTCGGCATGGCCAGATCGCGATCGAGCAACGAGTGCTTGGAAAAACGGCCGACGTAGGAAAGCTGCAGGAAGAAACCGCTGGGGAGCTCGCGGCCATAGGTCAAATCGTAGTTTTCGGTGTAGGGCGCGGCCAACTGCGAATCGATGCTGTTGGTGATGGCGAACGATCCCGATGCGCCGGCCTGGTAGGGATAGATCAACGGCAGACCGCCCGGAGGCGCCGGTGGCACGATCTGCGATGGAACCGTGAAGAAGTTGGTGAAGCGTGGAAGCTGGGCGGAGGTCAGAATGTTGGCCGGATTCGAAAAGTTTTGCGACAAGCCGGGGGTGGTGGAGCTGAACGTTTGCGCCAGCGGCTGGCCTACCAAGTCATAGTACATGCCGGCGCCCGCGCGGATGGAGCTTTTGCCGGGACCGCCGAAGAGGAACTTGGAAATCCCGCTCTCCGCCCTGGGCGAATACGCGATGCCCAGCCGCGGGGCCCAGTTCTTATGGAAGGGATACATCTGGGTTCCCTGGCTGAGCGGAATGAAGTCGATCAGGCCGGCGTTCTGCTGGGACAAACCTTGCGCGGCAAAGGCGGCACGCTCGCCCAGCCAGGATGCCAGCGGCACGTTGGTGGAGGCTTGCTGGTCATTGATTTCATGCACCGGCGGCTCCAGGCCAAGGCGAATGCCGAAGGTAATCGTCAGAGTCTGCGTGGCCTTCCAGGTATCCTGCGCGTACATTTCGGTTTCACGATTGACGAAATCGCGTAAGGCCGGGGCACCAAACGGCAACACCGTACCATTCACCAGGTAGTTGTAGTCCGCGCTGCCCTGCGCTTCCAATCCCAGCACCGCCGCGATGGCGTATTCGTAGTTGGTCTTGAATGCGCTCGCCACGCTGATCCCGTTGAGCAAATCGTTTCCCGAACCTTCGATCCAGGAAGGATTGGAGCTCGCGGAGCTGAAGGAGTTGGCGGTGCTTGCCGACTGGTTGGAAACGTTGCGGAAGGAACCGCCGAAGCGGAAGTTATGGGCGCCTTTATTCCAGGACAGATCCTCGCCAATCAGATGCACCGGAATGATTCGTGTCAGCGAAGTAGTGGTGGCATAAGGGTTGCTAAGCCCGCGGAACCACTCGTAATTGCTGTCCAGCACACCGGCGGTCTCATTGCCAGCCCGGGTGAACCCGTAGTGCAGCGTGCTTACCAGGTTCGGCGAGATCACATCCGTCCATCCGGCCGCCAGACCCTTGCTGTTCGCCAGGGTGGTTGAGGCCGAAGGCTGCCCAGGGAATTCGGGGGTACCGCCCGCCCAATCGTTTTGAAGATTGCCGCGGATGAACATCGAGTTCTTATCGTTCGGGTGGTAATCGATCTTCGAGATATACGTGTTCTGAACGGCGTGAGCGGGGGCGTTGAACGAAAAGCCTTGCGTATTGTACCCATCCCCGATGGTGGTGTTATTGGGGAGCGGCATGCCTTGCATGGCCGCGAGCGCATTGGCATTGGCGCCGATGCCCCCGGGGTCGGTAGCTTTAACCTGCGCGGGGGAAAGCGTCACGGGCTGATTGGAGGTGTTCAGGTAAGTGACGATTCCTTGCCGCAGGTTGGCGCTCGGAACGGTCCGGTTCGCGCTACCGGCGCTGGCGTTCCGCAGTCCCTCGTAGTTGATGAAGTAGAACAGCTTGTTCTTCTTGACGGCGCCGCCGGCCGATCCGCCGAATATGTTGATCAGCAGCGGGGCGACCGGCACGCCGGCCTGGTTGTTGAAAAACGTGTTCGAGGCCATCTCCGTGCCGCGCCGGTACTCATAGAGCGAGCCGTGAAAGCTATTAGTTCCGGACTTGGTCACCAACTGCACGTCCGCGCCGGAGCCGCGCCCGGTGGCGGAGTCGCCGTTGGTGGTGGTGGTGCGGAACTCTTCCACCGAATCGAGCGTGACGCGAAGGACGCTGGTGAAGGCGGCACGCGCGTTCTGATCCATCACGTCGGCGCCATCCAGCGTCACATAGCCCTGGTCGGGCTTGCCGCCATTCACCGCGCCGTCGTTCGATCCCACCGAACCGCTTGAGCTGTAGCTCGTGACGCCCGGCTGAAAGGCCAGCAAGCTCACCACGTTGCGGGCATACATGGGCATCTGGATGATGGCGTTATTGTCGATGGCATTGCCCAGCGAAGCGTCGGTGGTGTTCACCTGGGTCGCCGTGGCTTCCACCTGAACGGTTTGGCTGGTGCTGCCCACCTTCTCGAATTTCACCTCGATGGTGGCCGGCTGGTTGACCAGCAGCTCGATGTTGTTGATCACCGCTTCGGCAAACCCAGGGGCCTGCGCGTTGATCCTGTATTTACCCGGAGGCACCTGGGTGATGGTGTAGCCCCCCTGGCTGTCGGAGACCGTAGTGCGCTGGGCGCCGGTGCCTATGTTGGTAAGCGTAATCGAGGCCGACGGAATGACTGCTCCCGACGGATCCATGACCGTTCCGGTGACGATGGTGGTCTGGGCAAATAGTCCGGCCGCCAGAACCAGAAAAAGCGTCAAAATACTCGCGAGCGTTCGCATGAAACTAACCCCCTTGTAGTTCTCAAAGTGCCGCGCGCGGCATGGATGCCAGGCGCTGGACGCAAAGTACGGGCTGGGGATGGTGGGGCAGGAGAACACGCACGCTGTCCCGAAGCTCCGCTGGTTGCGAAGAGCGGGCGACAACGGCAACGGCACACCCATTGCTCCTGTAAATTTGCCCATGGTATCCCTAAAGAACCCCTGACTCCGAACCGGCGAGGTCCGCTGGGCGCTCTGCTTGGAGCATTCCCTAATTTTTAAAGGATTTCATCTTGGGTACCACGAAACGCACCATGGTGTCAATCCGCCCTAAGGCGAGCGGAGGCAAATTACTGATAAACTCGAAAGCCATGATCCGCAGAATCACGCTAATGCTGGCGGCGGTCGGGCTGGCCTCCGCCCTGTTCCCGGTGAGCGCCCAGCCGCCCCAAGGCGCACCCGCGCGCCGCCTGCTCAAAGTCGAAGACATGCACGCGTTTCACGATGTGCGCGATCCCCAGATTTCGCCCGACGGCAACTGGGTAGCCTACACCGTCAGCTCGGTGGATACGGCCGCCGACAAAGGCGACACCGATGTCTGGATGGTGAGTTGGGACGGCACGCGGCAGCTTCGCATGACCTCCAGTCCGGAGAGCGAAAACGCGCCCCGCTGGAGTCCCGACGGCCGGTACCTGTCTTTCCTTTCGGGACGCCCCGGCAAGGCCAAGGGTTCGCAGGTCTGGCTGCTGGACCGGACCGGCGGCGAAGCGCAACAATTTACCGATGTGAAGGGGCGCCTTTCGTCCTACGATTGGTCGCCCGACGGCAAACACCTGCTCCTGGTGATGGCCGACCGCGACCCCAACGAGCCGGACGCAGACCGCCCCGCCGGCGGTTCCGGGGCCGCCGCCAAAGCCCCCAAGCCGATTGTGGTTGACCGTTACAAGTTCAAACAGGATGTGGCGGGGTACCTGACGCAGAAGCCCGCGCGGCTGTACCTGTTCGACGTAGCCACCAAAAAAGCCGAGGCCCTCACCGCCGAGGGGTTTGAAGTAGCCTCGCCCTCGTGGTCGCCGGATGGGAAGTCGGTGGCGTTTCTGGGCAAGGAGGGCAAGGACGCCGAGCGCTACAACACCTGGAACGTTTACGTGGTGGATGCCACAGCCGGCGCTACGCCCCGGCGGATCACGGACTACGACGGCATTCACGGTTCGGCGTCGCGGGCGCGGCCCGAGTGGAGTCCGGACGGCACCCGCCTGGTGTATCTGCAAAGCACCGGCGCCAAACAGAGCGCTTACAACATGAACCGCCTGGCCGTGGTGGCGGTGGCCGGCGGCCCGCCCAAATTGCTGGCGGAGAAACTGGACCGCGGCGTTTCCGCGCCCCGCTTCTCGCACGATGGCGCGTCGATTCTTTTCCTGGTGGCGGACGACCGTTGGGAATATCCCGCCACCGTTCCGGCCGCGGGCGGCGAGGTGGAGCGCGTGACCAAAGGGCCGGGGGTGATTTCGTCGATCGAGCTGGGCAAGGACGGGCGCATGGCCGTGCTGGCCTCCAGCGACAACGCACCCGCGGAAATCTTCCGGCTGGAGAACACCAGCCTGCGCCCGCTGACCCACCAGAACGGTCCGCTGATGGCCCAGTTGAAGCTGGGCGAGACCGAAGAATTCTCCTGCAAGGCCAAAGATGGCAACGAAGTGCATGGCCTGATCATTAAGCCGCCCGATTACCAGCCCGGCCACCGCTATCCCACGCTGCTGCGGATTCACGGCGGACCCAACGGCCAGGATGCGCATTCGTTCGCCTTCGAGCGGCAGATCTTCGCGGCTAACGGCTACGTGGTGGTGGTGGTGAATTACCGCGGCAGCGCGGGACGCGGCGAGAAATACCAGGTTGCCATTTCAGCCGATTGGGGCGACAAGGAAGTAGTGGACTTACAGGCAGCCATGGATTACGTAGTGGCTGCCGGCATCGCCGACCCGAACCGCCTGGGCGTAGGCGGCTGGAGTTACGGCGGCATTCTGACCGATGCCATCATCGCCAAGGACCACCGCTTCAAGGCCGCCACCAGCGGCGCCGGCACCGCCTTCCCCCTGGCTCTTTACGGGGTAGACCAGTACGTCATGCAGTACGACGAAGAAATCGGCCCGGTGTGGAAAGTGGGTTTGGGGCCCTGGGAGCGCATCTCCTACGGCTTCCTGCACGCCGACCAGATCACCACGCCGACGCTGTTCCTGGGCGGCGAAAAGGATGCCAACGTCCCCTTAGTCGGCGGCGAAGAGATGTACCAGGCGCTGGCCAGCCTGGGCGTCCCGGCCGAGTTAATCGTGTATCCTAACTCGTTCCACGGAATTACCCGGCCGAGTTACCAGACCGATAGGATTGAGCGATATCTGGCGTGGTATGCCAAGTATCTGAAACCGAGCGAGGCAGCCACCGGCGCCGCGCAGTAACGGAAACCGGAGTAGCTTTCCCGCTGCGCTGACGCGCGGCCCGGCCTCAGCGCCGCTCCAGCGCCGCGTGGTCCCATTCCGCCAAGGTCGCCGCGGATTGATACGTGCTCTGGCAGAAATCGAAGATTGCTTCCTCGGGTGACGCCGCGGCGCGCACATCTTCGTAGCGCAGCAGAAACTCGCCCATGGCCGGATCCCAGCAGGCGCCGGCGGGCCGCACCGCCTGTTTCTCGAAACCGGCGGGCGATGGCGACGCGTAGGCGTAGAACGCGGCGTGCGGATAGCGGCGGTCGCCGGGCCAGAAGCCGAAACTGATCTCTTCGTGCGAGTAAGCCTCCGCCATCACGTGGCTGGCCCCCACGCGCGGCGGCGCCGCACGGCCGCAAAAACGGGTTACCGCCAAGTCGAACGACCCCCAGAACAACTGCACGGGGCTCTGCTTGCCTATGAATCCGCCCTTGAACTTTTTCAGCACGCGATCCACGCCAATCAGAATCCGACGGAACCGCTCCACCGGCTCGCGGTCATAGGAAGCATGGTGGCGATCCTGGTCGAAAGGCGTGGTGTCGTCGAACTCCTCGGGAGCCGTACGGATGGTCA